>Ga0256834_1000038_pt1 | contig 96554 bp, 87 predicted proteins | sample 4281140metaG_FD_190536 | JGI IMG/M metagenome (GOLD analysis project Ga0256834, IMG submission 190536) | Hydrothermal vent microbial communities from East Pacific Rise, Pacific Ocean - 4281-140 | ecosystem: Environmental > Aquatic > Marine > Hydrothermal vents | place: Pacific Ocean: East...
GTTCTTATGCCGATGCATTATCACAAGCACAAGGAAAAGGCTTTGCGGAAACTGACCCAATAGCTGATGTCGGTGGATTTGACGCTAAAAACAAAGCGGTCATTTTAGCTGCTCATGCCTTTGGCTTGCTTGTGCATCCAGATGAGGTGAATAATTTTGGCATCCAAAATATAAGTCTTGAGGATATTGTTTTTGCACAAAGTCAAAACAGCACTATAAAGCAAGTCGTAACATTAATAAAAACCGATCAAGGTGTAAGCATCACCATCATGCCTGAATTGGTGAAGCTGGAAAGTGAGTTAGCTAAAACTGATAATGAAAACAACCTGATTGTTTTAACCAATAATAACACCGAACTTCATTTTAAAGGTGCTGGTGCAGGCAGTATCGCCACAGGCACTGCCATTTTAAGTGATTTAAAAGCCTGTGTTGAGAATTATAAATACAGTTATATTATTAATGATACCAGCACACTTGATAATGATTTCAAGATAACTGTCGCTATTAATAAGCAAGATTTTAATAGTACACTCGGTCTCATGCTTGAAGAAGACGAAACGCATGTATTTGTGGAGTGTAATTATAAGAAACTTATAACACAAAATTTAGAAAATATATTTTTTATGAGAGTAATAAAATGAATACAGGCAGTATACCATTTGGATTTATGGGTTAATAGTCGCAACTTTGTTGGTTTTACACACTCTTCAAACTAGTCTTTAAAAAGAAACAAACCCTTAAATAGCAGATAATTTCCATATCCTAAATGTCACATTGATAAAAAGCTTGTTATTGGGGTCAGTTTGTTTGGCTTTGGCAGGGGCTTATCTGGTTGTTTCCCAGTGCCTGTCTTAGGTGTTTTAGTTATGAATCCATTGGATTTTTTTTGCTTTTGTTACACCGATGGTGCTGACTTTTTATATGGTGAAAAAAGTATTTGTTTAAAAAGAATTAACTTTATCTCTTTATCTTCTTGAGGAGTGTTGAAATAATTCATTTGAAGTGAGGGTGATAGTAATGTCCTTCTGCATGAGATGAGGTTTTAAATTGTGAGCAACAAACTTATCAGTAAATATAGGCTTTCATCTCATCTCATTAAATCATTGCCCAAACAAAACACTTCCAATGGGTACATCATTCCAATATTCAAAATCAGTTATCCATGAATAACCTTTTGCTCCATAGACTTTGAATGGCATAAAATAGAACATTTTATTTGGGTAATTTGGGTCTTTGGTTTGGTTGGTAATATCAAATATTTTCACACCATCTATAGCAACTTTAAACCTGCCCGTATTGGCATCAGGATGCCCGTGCCAGTATACTTCTAGTTCAAACCATTCATCTTGAATAAAAGGAACGGTGTGGTTCGCTTTATACCAAACATCATTACCTAAATTGCCATTGACCATGTATTGTCCTTTTGCATACCAGTAAGGATTGGATGTATTGGTATCGTATAAATATAAACTAACCCTAAACCCGATGTCATCGGTGTCTTTTAATTCAAAAGGTAATTCCCAGTCATCAATACTTGTTGGGTCGATATGCATTTTGATTTTGTATTTGATATAACCTTTATTCATGCGTTGGACCGGATCTGTTGAAGTTTCATCACCTATGACAACATATTGCACACGTGAAGTTGACACCATATTTGGGTCGTCTTGTTTAAATTCGATATACAAGGCATTGGTTGTATGATTATCCTGTCCCATTGTCGTGGCAATCTTAGCATCAACAAAAGGCAAGTAATTATTTGTATCACTGACTAGATAATTAAAATAATCTTCACTGTTGTTGCCAGGTAAGTCATTTGGAAAAGTATAACCTGTTGTTGTATCTGTACCCGAGAGGTGATGATTCCAGGAAACGGTTCTATCAAGAGTGATACCGTCGAAAGAGGATTTAATGAATAAATTAGATGTTTCTTGCTCAAAACTTGAAAAAAAAATCCGTCCAGCACTTGATAAATTACAGTATGTTATTAGAAGAATGATACTTAAGATATATTGGAGTCTGAACTTCATGTGTAATGTTAAGAGTGCTTCTGCTTGATTAAGAGTTAACTTATAGTAAATCTAAATAAAAAGCAATTTATTTAAACCCATAAAATTACTTTTATCGAACAATCAAAACAAGCATTATACCGTAGGGTATTTATTCAATTTACTATAAAACAAAGGCTACAATATTCATTTGTAACAAAGTTGGTTTTTTAATCAGTCATATTTTAAATTTGGCAGCTAAGTGCAGTATAATGTCCTTATGATAACGATAAAAGCGGCCGCTAATCCGGTCAAAAGTAATTTGAAAACTGGACTCGCCTTAGCAGGTGGTGGTCCTTTAGGTGGGTTTTATGAATTAGGGGCTTTATGCGCTCTAAAGGATAGTATTTCTACTCTTAATCTGAATAACTTAGATGTTTATGTTGGTGTCTCTTCTGGTTCTTTTCTCGTATCCGCATTGGCAAACGGTATTAGTACGGAAGAAATTGCTGATATTTTTGCTTTTAATAAAAAAACTGAAACACCCTTTAACCCAGATAATTTTTTACGCCCTGCTTATAAGTTGTTTTTGAAAAAGGCAACAGATGTGCCATTTGTTGCATTTGATGCATTAATGTCTTGGGTGAAAAAGCCAATGCACACCAGTATTGTCGATATTTTAGAAAAATTTGGCAGTATTTTACCAAATGGAGCCTTTAATAATGCAGCTTTAGAGAAATTTATCCGCGGGGTCTTAAGTACCAAACATTCTAGCAATGACTTTAGAAAATTAAAAAACAAACTTTATATAGTTGCCTGTGAAATTGATACAGGGAAAATTGCTACTTTTAGCACAGATGAAAACTCCGATGTACCCATATCAAAAGCAGTACAAGCTTCTTCGGCTTTACCAGGTCTGTATGCTCCGGTAAATATCAAGGGAAAATTTTATGTGGATGGTGCATTGCGCCGTACCATGAATGCATCAGCGGCACTCGATCAAGATGTTCAGTTATTGTTTGCAGTTAATCCAATTGTTCCATTTGAAAGTGAACAGGTACACGACGAAAAGTCAAAGTTGTTAAAAGCTGGGTTGCCGATGATATTGTCACAAACATTTAGATCTATTGTGCAATCACGCTTAAAATCAGGCTTGGATAAATACACAACGCATTATCCCAAAGCGGATATTATTTTGGTTGAGCCTAATAAAGACGATGAAATGTTATTTAATACCAACCTGTTTAGTTATTCACGACGTGATGAATTGTGTGAATATGCCTACCAACAAACAAGAAAACAGATTCAAAAGAAAATGGATGAAATTCAAGCGATACTAAAAAGACATCAATTTAGTATCAATAAAGAAAATTTATTTAATGAGAATAGAACCTTAAATGATTTTCTAGAGCAACAAAAGCATGGTCATTCTCGAGTTAAACGCCGCTTGGATGAAACATTGAATAAGTTACAAAGAAGCCTTAGTCAATAATATTAGACCGAAGGGTTAATACTAAGGCTTATGTTTCTTTATTTGTTTTTAGTGTGTTCAACAGTGACATCAGTATAAATACCACCGCGGACCATAAATTCAACACGAACTTTCATCCAACGTGGGTTTGTGGCTTTGACCAAGTCATCCAAAATTTCATTTGTTACTGCTTCATGAAATGCACCCGTTTCACGGAACGACCACACGTATAATTTCAAAGATTTTAGCTCAACACATAACTCATCTGGCGTATAATCCAAATAAATAGTGGCAAAATCAGGTTGCCCAGTTTTGGGACAAAGGCACGTAAATTCAGGGATTCGGATAGAAATTGTGTAATCTCTGTCTTTTTGTGGGTTAACAAATGTTTCTAAGTCTTTGCATGCGGTTGTAGTCATGGCATAATGTACGGTTTAAAAAAAGTGCACCTTAAACAATTAAAAAAGGAATAGCAAGTCAATATGCGATTAACCAAGATAAAATTAGCAGGATTTAAGTCATTTGTTGACCCAACCGAATTTCTCATGCCATCGAACTTAATTGGTGTGGTCGGCCCCAATGGTTGTGGTAAGTCAAATATTATCGATGCCGTTCGCTGGGTTATGGGCGAAACATCTGCCAAAATGTTGCGCGGAGCTTCAATGACAGATGTTATATTCAGTGGTTCAAGTGCGCGCAAACCCGTTGGTACAGCAACGGTTGAATTGGTTTTTGATAATACAGATGGTAAAGTTACGGGTGAATTTGCCAAATACAATGAAATTTCCGTTAAGCGACAAGTTTCTCGTGATGGACAATCGGCTTATTACCTTAATCGCACCAAATGCCGTAAAAAAGACATAACCGACCTGTTTTTAGGTACAGGTCTTGGCCCTAGAAGTTACGCCATTATTGAACAAGGCATGATTTCGCGTATTGTTGAATCAAAACCTGAGGAATTACGTGGTTATATTGAAGAGGCTGCGGGTATCTCAAAATACCGTGAACGTCGTAGAGATACGGAACGTCGAATAAAACGTACACGCGAAAACCTAGAAAGATTGGATGATTTGCGAGCAGAAATTGGTAAGCAAATTAATAAACTACACCGTCAAGCCAAAAATGCAGAAAAGTATAAAGGGCTAAAAGATAAATTTCGTGTTATGGAAGTGGAATTGTTAAGTTTAAAATGGAAAAGTTGGCACGATAGAACATCCCGTTCGACAGAAGTCGTTACCGAATTTGATTTAGCACTTGAAGAAATTAAGGCTAGTTTGACTGGAAGTGAAACACATATTGAGAAACAAAGAATAGCCCATCATGTTTTACAAGATAAAGGCAATAAAGTTCAAGAACAATTGTATTCAGTTAATACAGAAATTGGAAAAATTGAACAATTTATTAGTCACACCAAGTCTTTGTCGCAACGCTTGCAGACGGAATTAAAAGAAGCTGAAGAAGCTTTTTCAATTAGTCAGGAGCAGTTGGAAAAAGATAAAATAGATTTAGATAGTGCACAAATAGAACTGAAAAAAGTAGAGCCACAATTGCAAGAAGCCGAGCTTAGAGTTAAAGAAAAACAAGAAGCTTTTTCTACATTGGAAGATGAATTGTTGGACTGGCAAAGCAGTTGGAATGATTTGGTTTCTCAAATATCAGAAAAAAATCGCATTGTTGAAGTCGAACAAACTAAAATTGCCAGCTTGGATCAGCAACTAATTCGCCAAAGCGATAGATTGCAAACCTTGCAAAAAGAATCATCTGATGCAACAGCCAAGCCATTAGAGCAAGAATTAGAAGAGCTGGAACTCAAACAAGAAGAACAAAACTTTGCGCAAGAAGACAAGGTAGAGAAACTTGAAGAGACAAAAGAAAAGCAAGAGAATAAAAAATTAGAACTACGCAGTGCTCAAGATAAACTCAATCAATTACAGATGCAACTGCATCAATCCAAAGGACGTCGCGGTTCATTACAGGCATTGCAACAAGCGGCAATGGCAGATGACAACGAAGAAGTTAAGCAGTGGTTTGTTGATAATGATTTAAAAGGTGCTAAAAAATTATCGGAGTTACTTGAAGTTGAAGCGGGTTGGGAAAAAGCAGTAGAAACGGCTTTAGGTGATCGTTTGCAAGCTTTAGTGCCACAAGGAAAATATGAAATTGAGAAAGCTTTAACAGATTGGCAATATGGTAAATTAACCTTTGCTGAAAACACCCAAGGAAACATCAAGCCTCTTAAAGGCACTTTGTCTGAAATGGTCAAGGCACCTGATGTGGTTTATGAATGGTTTAATTCTATTTTTGTATCAGAGAGTTTATCTTCATCTTTGCAGAATCGAAATAAACTTTCTCAAGGTCAATGCAGTATTACCTCAGAAGGCATACTCGTGGGTAAAAATTGGACAAAAACAATTGCTGGCAAGACCGAAGGTGGTTTTTTATTACGCAAAAAGGAACTCAAGGACTTGGATGAGTCGATTGAAGCATCTGAAATTACAATAGATGATACTGTTACAGAAATTGAAGAGTTGCGCAGTACTATCTCACAACTCGAGGCACTCAAAGAGCAATTGCAAATGGATGTCAATATGGGTCATAGACGCGTTTCTGAGTTAAATGCCAATATTTCATCAAAGCGTCACAAAATTGATCAAATTAAACAACGCAATATACAAATAAATACTGAATCTGAACAGTTGCAAGTGCAAATTGAGATTGATGAAACCAGTGTTAAAAAGGCGAGAGGACAACTCGAAGAAGCCATTGAAATTGCCAAAGAACTCGAAGATCAAAAACAAACTCAAGAGCGTAACCAACACGATTTAGTGAGTACCAAAGAATTAGCAAAAAAGACTTTGTCAGAGTCCTCTAGTTTTTATTACCAGCAAAAATTGTTGCTGCAGTCACTAGAGGCTAAAGTTGCCTCAGCACAACGTGGAATTGAGAGATTAGAACAGCATTGTGGGCGATTATCGCAACGCAAGAGTAATTTGACTTCACAAATGTCACAAGACTCCAATCCAATTGAAGAAAAACAAAAAGAACTGGAATTGTTGCTTGAAAAACGCATTAAAACAGAGCAAGAACGGGATAAATTACGTCAAGAAGCACAAACATGCCAAGCAGAACTAGAGATTTTAGAACGCCAACGCAGTGATCACAATGCCAGTATTGAACATGCCCGAACTAAATTGGAAAATGCTAAATTAGAGCAACAAAGTAATAAACTCAAAGCCGAAGCGTATTTAGAACAAATTCAAGAAAAAGGATTTGACCCTGAAGTTGTGCTTGCCGAAAACCAAGAAGGACAGGGCAGTGATTACAAACAAGAGGAAATGGAGCGTTTAGAGCGCAGTATTGTGCGATTAGAACCTGTCAATTTAGCTGCCATTTCAGAATACGAAGAAGAAAGTGAACGTAAAAATTACCTTGATCAACAAAATGATGATTTAGTCGAAGCATTAGAAACGCTTGAAAAAGCCATCAGTAAGATTGATAAAGAAACACGAACACTCTTTAAAGACACTTTTGAAGCGATAAATACTAACATTAAAGTATTGTTCCCTAAATTATTTGGTGGTGGGCATTGTTTCCTTGAGTTGACTAGTGATGATTTGCTCACCACAGGCGTGTCAATCATGGCACGACCTCCAGGTAAGCGCATATCCAATATTCAGTTGCTATCAGGTGGTGAAAAAGCATTAACGGCAGTATCAATGGTCTTTTCAATATTCAACCTTAATCCAGCACCATTTTGCATGCTCGATGAGGTTGATGCGCCATTGGATGATGCCAATGTTGGTCGATTCTCGAAAATGGTCAAAGAAATGTCTGATAAAGTTCAGTTCTTATTTGTATCTCACAATAAAGTGACCATGGAAATTGCTAACCAGCTCAACGGTGTAACCATGCGTGAGCCCGGTGTTTCAAGACTTGTAAGTGTCGATTTAGCCGAAGCTGAAAAGTTAATTAATGATTAAATTGAAGGAATTGTCACTCTTGCCTTTGGGTGAAGATGACAAAGAGTTTTATTTTAAAATCTACTCTAATCAATCATTGATGCAATACGTTACAGCTCCTTTGACTCGTGTTGAATCGGATAAGAGTTTTTATTTAACCTTAAAGAAAATGTCTCAACCTCGTCCTGTCATCATACTTAATGTAATTACCCTAAATAAAACTAAAGAAAAAATTGGTATAATTGGCTTGCGATGGAATCAGTCCTCGTCCGACCAGGTAGAAATTGGCATTATATTGCTGGAGGAATATCAAGGAACTGGTTTTGCTTATGCAGCAAAAAAGGCCTTAATGCAGGAAGCCTTTGATAATTTGTCCATTAAAAAAATAGTTGCTCATTGTGAAAAGAACAATCATGCAGCTAATAGAGCTAACAAAAAACTGTGTTTTAATCAAGTCGGTCAATACACTGAGAAAAATAGCTCAATTGTGAAAATAAAATGGGAAAAAATTAATGAATAAAAAAGGTAGCCTGGTCAATGTCGGATTAGGGATGACTTTAGGGGCTCATATTACTCCGATTTCTAGAAGTTATATTGAAAAAGCTGATGTGGTTTTTGTTGGTGCATCTAATAATTTAGTTGAACAATGGGTTGAAACTATGAATAACAATGTTATTAGTCTTCAGCAGTTTTACCAAGAAGGAACTTCACGCATGATAACCTATAAAAAAATGGTGGAAGTTATCATGAAAGAAGTCCGAAAGGGCAAAAAAGTATGCGGAGCATTTTATGGGCATCCTGGTGTGTTTGCATGGCCGCCACATCAATCCATTAAACAAGCACAATCCGAAGGCTTTAAAGCACACATGGAACCTGGAATTTCAGCTGAGGATTGTTTGTACGCTGATTTAGAAATAGATCCAGGTACTTATGGGTGTATTCATTATGAAGCCACTCAATTCCTTTATAAAAATAAAAAAATAGACACGACAAGCTATGTTGTTTTATGGCAGGTTGGGGTCGTTGGTGATAAGAGTTTGACAAGGTTTTCGGTGGAGAGTGATGATAAACAAATGTTGGTTGATGCACTATTGAAGTATTATCAAGAGGATCAAGAGGTGATTCTCTATGAATGTGCTTTATTAGCCATAGAAATGCCCCGCATTGAAAGAGTTAGGCTATATGAGTTGGCAATGAAAAGTGTTACACTGAAAACAACTGTTGTCATTCCCCCTGCTCAAGCTAGAATCACGAATTAACAAAGCATGAAATAGAATGATTACTTGAACTATAGTTGCTTTTCCTTTAGGATTAATACGATAATAATAATGTGGGAATGAAATTATGAAATTAGCAAAAATATTAGAAACTATTGGTGAGAATACTTCTTTAAAAGAATTTGATACCTTAGAAGAGTTTTTAGCAGAGTCAGAAGTTGAGCCAAAAATCATGAATGAAATAATTGCTAAAAATTCAAACTTAGTCTGTGGGATGTTTCCTGAACGTGATGTTCCAGATGAAAAGGAACAAGAAGATGAAGATAGTGATGAAGATAATGAAGTAAAATAGAACCGAAGGAAAAAGTTAATATTTTTTAGAAAAATGGAATTAAAAAACATTAAATTTCTAGTTTCAATTTGTGTAATATTTTGGGTTGGATTAACATTTCAAGTAGATTCATTTAAAGCGGGTGAGGAAGAAGATGAGACTAGCTTTAATAATATAAATTATTTGCTTTCAAAAACAGATGATTTAAGAACTAGTAATGCTGAGCAATTTTCTAAAAACCTAGGAAAATTGACCAAACTTAAAAATTCTTTTAATGATAGTCAGTTATGCTATTATGGATATTTGGTTGCATTTAAGCATGGGTTTGAAGGACAGTATATGTATGCTAAAAAATTGCTTCTTAGTTTGCTCGAAAAGTGTGCTGGTGACATAGATAATCTTGTAAGAATTAATGCAACACTTTCAAATGTATATGTAATTTCTAATGAGTATGATTATGCCATAGCTAGTTTGGACTATGCAATTGAGCACATCAATGATGTTCATACAGTAGAGCTAAAGCAAATTGTGTATTCATTAGCGATGTTGGTTTATCGCATGGTAAATCAATATGATTTAAGTTTGAAATTTACACAATTATTACTTAATGATAATCCATCAGATATTTTGTTGTGTAAGGCTCTTTCAAATAAATACCGTATTAAACTAAAGAGAAGTGAAGTTGACCCAAAAGTAATTAAAGATACTATTTCGCAATGTGAAAATAGTGGAGAGATAATTTATAGTAATTTAATGCGATTAGATTGGATAGATTATCAGTTAAATAAGGGGGCATTTAGCAATCAAAAATTAGAATCAATGTTGGTAGAAGTGCATAGTTATGAGGAGGTTATAAAAAACACTAATTACACTAATTTAATTAATATCAAAGATGGTTTGTTAGCGAAAATATATTGGGAAATGCATAGAGTTGATGATTTTTTACATTATGCTAAAATGACAGTTGAAACCAGCAAAGCTCTTGGTAATACAAAACAAAAAATTGAAATTTTGGGTTTGCTAGTTAAATATTATCAAAAAGTAAATGATTATGAAAATGCCTTTTTAAATCAAAAAGAGAAGAGTGAAGCTGAGAAGTTGCATTTCACTACTGAACAAGCCAAAATCATGGCATTTCAAACGGTCAAACATAATAACCTAGCAAAAACCCAACAGATAAAATACTTAAACAATCAGAATAAATTATTGTCACTTGAAAAAGTTTTAACAGAAAAAAAATCAACAAACCAAAAGCTTCTTATATTGTTTTTACTGTCGTTAGTTGGCTTTATATTGCTTTGGAGTTTACGAAACAGGAAAATTCAGAGAATGTATAAGCATTTATCAGAAACAGATAATATGACTGGCATATATAACCGTAAAGGTTTTAAAGATTTTGCTGAAAAACTCTTACTACAATCTAAGAAAGAAGGGAAATCAGTTGCAATGGCAATTTTTGACCTCGATAGGTTTAAGCGCATTAACGATAAGTATGGGCATTTAAAAGGAGATTGGACAATAAAAAAGACCATTGCGCAGTGTCAACTAGTGCAAAATGATAAGATTACTATTGGTAGAATAGGAGGTGAAGAATTTGCAATAATAATGAGAGATTCAACCAGTGATGAGTTGTCGGAATTCGTCGAGGAGTGTCGTGTTATGATTGAGAACATTGATTCGAGTGCGACTGGTCATGATTTTGTTATTACCGCTAGCTTTGGAGTGACATCAACAAATGCTTCAGGATATGTCTATTCAAAACTGTTATCTGATGCAGATCATGCCATGTATGATGCCAAAACTTCAGGGCGAAACATGGTCATTAACTACAAAAATAACCCTATCTAGAAAGTTTAAAACAAATTAATTCTTTTTTTCTGCAAATATTCTATTCAAACTCAATAATTGCTTAACCTTAGTGTAATAATCAAGTATGATGCGTCCTCGCAATATTTGTGAGTGCTTGTTAGTGCGCGCAAATTTATAAAAAATTAAAAAAGAATGAACGATTATGACAGATTTATCAAAATATAGGAATATAGGAATTTTCGCTCACGTAGATGCCGGTAAAACAACAACTACAGAGCGTATTTTGGCGTTAACAGGTAAAATTCACCAAACAGGTGAAGTACATGATGGCGAGGCAACAACTGACTTCATGGATCAAGAACGTGAACGTGGGATTACTATTCAATCAGCAGCAACTAGTTGTATGTGGAAAGATCACCGTTTAAACATTATTGATACCCCGGGTCACGTTGACTTTACTGTTGAAGTTTATCGTTCATTAAAAGTACTTGATGGCGGTGTTGGTGTATTCTGTGGATCTGGTGGTGTTGAACCTCAGTCAGAAACTAACTGGCGTTATGCTAATGACTCTGAGGTTGCTCGAGTTATTTTTATTAATAAGTTGGATCGTATTGGAGCTGATTTTTACCGTGTTGTTGAACAAGTTGACAAAGTATTGGGAGCTACTCCTTTAGTGATGGTTTTACCCATTGGTATAGAAGATGAGTTTGTTGGTGTTGTCGATTTATTAGAGCGTAAAGCTTATATCTGGGAAGATTCTGGCAATCTTGATTTTGAAATCAAGGATGTTCCAGCAGATATGGTAGATAAGGTTGAAGAATACCGTGAGAAATTAATCGAAACAGCCCTTGAGCAAGACGATGATGCATTGGAAGCTTATTTGGAAGGTGAAGAACCTTCAATGGATGTCATCAAAGCATGTATCCGTAAAGGCACAAACACAATGGATTTCTTTCCTACTTATTGTGGTTCTGCATTTAAAGACAAAGGCGTTCAAAATGTATTGGATGCAGTTGTTGATTACTTACCAAGTCCTACAGAGGTTAAGCCGCAGCCTGAAGTGGATTTAGATGGTAATGAAACTGGCGAATTTGCTATAGTTGATGTTGATCGTCCTTTACGTGCATTAGCATTTAAAATTATGGAAGATAGATTTGGTGCCTTAACATTTATTCGTATTTACTCAGGTAAAATGGATAAAGGTATGCAGGTATTGAATACATTTACTGGTAAAACAGAAAGAATCGGTCGTATTGTAGAGATGCATGCGGATGATAGAATCGAATTAGAAGGTGCGCAAGCTGGTGATATTGTTGCTGTTTTGGGTATGAAAAATGTTCAAACAGGTCATACACTTTGTGATCCTAAAAATCCTGCGACTCTTGAGCCTATGGTTTTCCCTGATCCTGTTATCTCAATGGCTGTTAGCCCTAAAGATAAAGCAGCTTCTGAAAAATTATCAGTTGCTATTGGTAAAATGATTAAAGAAGATCCTTCTTTTAGAGTAGAAACAGATGAAGATTCTGGCGAAACTATCCTTAAAGGCATGGGTGAACTTCACTTAGATATTAAAATTGATATTCTAAAGCGTACTTATGGTGTTGATGTTGATGTCGGTGCTCCACAGGTTGCTTACCGTGAAGCGATTACTCGTAAAGTTGAAGACACATACACACATAAGAAACAATCTGGTGGAGCGGGTCAATTTGGTAAAATTGATTTCATCATTGAACCAGGTGAGTCTGGTTCTGGTTATGAATTTGAATCAACGGTAACTGGTGGTAATGTTCCTAAGGAATATTTCCCAGCTATTGAAAAAGGTTTTGCTTCATTAATGGAAGAAGGTGTATTAGCTGGATACCCATGTACTGATATTAAATTTACCATTACTGATGGCGCTTATCATGCAGTGGATTCATCTGCTATGGCATTTGAATCAGCGGCTAAAGGTGCTTATCGTCAATCCATGCCAAAAGCAGCTCCACAATTAATGGAGCCAATTATGGCAGTTGACGTATTTACACCTGATGATCACGTTGGTGATGTTATTGGTGATTTAAATCGTCGACGTGGTATGATTAAGTCTCAAGAGCCTGCAGCAACAGCTGTACGCATTAAAGCAGATGTGCCTTTATCAGAAATGTTTGGTTATATCGGTTCATTACGTACAATGACATCAGGTCGTGGTCAATTCTCTATGGAATTCTCACATTATAACCAATGTCCTTCTAATGTAGCAGAGACTGTTATTGCAGAAGCTAAAGCGCGTAAAGAAGCTAAAAGCTAAAACATAGCAACTTAAACTAGTTGTAAAGAGCTTAAAAAGTAAAAAGCCCATGAATTAATTCTTGGGCTTTTTTTATGATTTAAAAGGTTCAAGAAAAACAGCAGTTTATAAAGTCTGTATAAAATTACTCAAAACTGTTACTAAATATGAATTCATGAGCAATATTAGCTATAAAAAGTTTGATGGTATTGTTGGTAAAATCAAAATTAGTTCCAGTTACATAAAATTCTTCCGAACCCACACCTTGGGCAAATCCAGCGCATATATCTGAAAATGTATTTGTATCTAATGAGATGTGTTCTTTGCCAGTCGAATTGCTTCCCCAGCTGGTATTCAGCAATCCATTGCTGCGTAGTTTTGATAGGGATATGTAGGATTTGTCATTGCCGTTATCTTGCCAGTTAGAATTGCCGACAATTATAATACTTTGGTCTAAACTTTTTATAAAAATTTGAGCGGGTTGATCATCGGTTGTTTCAGGAAAGATAAATGGATCGTTAAAACCAATACGGCTTATACCACTACTGGCAAAGTTAATATCTTCATCCCAGACACCTTGATTAAGTAGGTTGCGAATATATTTGCGCACAACAAAATCATTTTTAACTGAAAAATCTATCTCAGGTTCTTTACTCAATGTCAGTAAGTATTGACCATCCTGTGAAGACCTTCCAATGACAGTATCGACTAACTCTTCTCGACTGTCTCCTTGAGTAGCACTGATTTTTGTAGACCATTTACCAATAATTGCTCCGGCATTATTGAATTCACAAAAGGCTAAATTCCAACCATTGGCATCATCTCCATTTCCTTCAAATGCAGATCCACCGACTAGATAATTCATTTCTTCAGTAATACTAATTGATGTTGCTATATCTTGATTTAAGCCATTAACATTATGGTCATGAAAACAGTTACTCATGCCATCTGAGCTAAATTGAGTCTCAAAGGAGAAGTTTCCACTGCTATCAAAGTTGACTTTTGCTATGCCAAAATCTGTATCAGTTGCACTACTTCTTTCGACTTCTGCAGCAATAATTAAAAAGCCACTTCCTGATATATTATTATGATGTAATTTCATATCAGCAAAAAAATCATCTTTCCTGTCATTACCTGATCCTAAGTCGAAAGCAATAGTAAAAATATCTAGAATTAATCCTGTTTCATCAATATAAAGCAAAGAAACATCTGAATTACCTGTCGAGTTGTTAAGAGCAGTATACCCCACAAAAATACTGTCATCAAAAGGATTGTGTCTAATTTTTATGATAAAAGGGTCGGATGGGGGGAATGGATATTTCAAAATTCCATTGCTTGCAAAGCTCGTATCCAAAATGCCAGAAGTTAAATAGCGAGCTATTAAGATTCCAGTCTGAGCAGATGCTCCATAGGTATAAGTCCCAGCAACAACAATGCGCTTTTGTGAATCAATTAAAGTGTCTAATCCAAAATAATTTTGATTAGGTTGATTAATAAAATCCCAACCATCCGAGTTGCCATCCTGGCTAAAACTTTTATCAAAAGACCCTATTGTTGCACAAAGACCTTGGTTGGTAGAAAAGATAAATAATATTATAAACGTAAGAGATGAAAAATTTTGACTCATGAGATAATCCTAATTATTGGCTTATCTACTTAATCGTAATTAGCTATTGAAATAGGACAAATAATTTCAGATAATTTTACTCAAAGCCATTACAAAAAATAACAGCGTTTCTAATGGCATCAATTGCAGCAAGGTTAATAGTACTGTTAATATGATTGTTTTAACCACGGGCATATATCTTATTAAAAGAGTTGTTGTAAAATAATCAATTCTGAAAATCTTGGGTAGAGTCTAAATTATTAAGTATTTGTTCAATAAATTGTTAATGATACATCATTTGGAGCCAAGCAAATTTTATCACTACAGGCTTGTAGTTTTATAGTTAACTCCTGTGGAAATTTCATGCCATTAGGGGTTTTTGCTTTGACTTGTATTGTACCTTCAAAGGTGCTTAAGTCCTTTTTGCTAAAATCAAGTTTAGTTACCTTTGCTTGTGGGTAAGTGAAATTTAATGGCGCATTTGATGAGAGGCTTAATGGAACTAAAGATTTAATTGCCGTTTGATTGGAGTTAATATGCCAGCCTTGTTTAATGGCAAATTTTATTACCATAGAATTTCCCTTTCTAGAACCGGTAATTCTAACCTTGCCATTACCTGCATAAATTCTACTGCCATTGTTACCATTATCATAAATGTTTTTTGCACGGAGCATACTGGTGTGTGAAATCGGTTGAGTCACAATGACATGGGAGAAAGCAGCCATCGCATTGGTGTAAATTTCATCAACAGATAAATCACCAGTTCGGCGAATCATGCGAGCTAAAGCAATAAGCATCTGTCCATTGGCTGAAACAGTAGCGCCATCTTCAGACTTTTTTATGCGTGCTGTATTGGGAATGTTATCTTCAGGGATATTGTCAAAAAAACCGCCTTTTACTTTATCTTCAAATAATTCTGTTGTCTGTTTGATGAGTAATTGCGATTCGCTCAACCATTTGTCATCTTCACTGACATCGTATAATTCAAGAGCGGCAGTTATCATCCATGCGTAATCTTCAAGTTCAGCATTTATTGTTGAGGCTTTGCCATTGAGTGAGTTTCTAATTAAATAACCTTTTTCGTTTCGGTGATTTTTAAGAATGAAATCCATTGCTTTAATGGCAGCAGCTAAGTAGTGTGGCTGTTCTAATGAGTGCGATGCCATTGCCAAAGAATAAATCATTTGTGCATTCCAACTGGTTATGGCTTTGTTGTCAATTAAAGGATGAATGCGCTTTTGTCTTTTTTGATAAAGTTTGGAATTGATGGTATCAAGTTTTTTGACTAACTCTTTATAACTGGTCTTTAGCTTTTTTGCAGTTTGTTGCAATGGCTCTTTGAGTTCAAAAATATTGCGGTGTTCGAAGTTGCCTCTTTTGCTAAAATGGTAAATGCTTTGTAACCAGTTTAATTCAGTTATTGTCAAAGTTTCATTAAGTTCATCAACTGTCCAGGTGAAAAATAAGCCTTCTTCCCCTTGCGAATCGGCATCACCAGCACTATAAAAAATTCCGTCTTCACTAACCATCTCATTTAAAACATAATCAAAAATAGCTTTTGCTGTGCGTTGATAAGAAGGATTGTTAAATTGCAAAGCCGCTCGCGTGTATACTTCACCCAATTGCGATTGGTTGTAAAGCATTTTTTCAAAGTGTGGCACTAACCACTCATTATCAACACTGTAACGGTGGAATCCACCGCCTATTTGGTCATAAATGCCACCTTGTTGCATTTCATTGAGGGTGAAAACTAAAGCAGGGTTTGTGTCACGTTTATCTTGTGCAAGTAAATACAGTAACCATGGTTCTTGTGGAAATTTTGGTGCGCTGGAAAAACCGCCTTGAAATTCATCGTGCATGGACAGTAATTGCGAATTGGCTTTAGCGTATATATCGTCATTGATTTCACGTGCTTTTTCGGACTTCGACAAGTGTTTTGTAATTGCAGTATCCATTTGCAGGGCTTGTTTGCGTAAATCGGCTTCTTGAGTTTTCCAGACCTCATCCACTCGTTTAAGCAGTGTTGTAAATTGGCTTGGATTGTAATAAGTGCCACCAAAGAATGGTTTTCCCTCAGGCGTGATAAAATTTGACATCGGCCAGCCACCATGTCCTGTCATCATTTGCACGCCAGTCATATAATAGGCATCAATCGCTGTTCGGCGTTCTCTATCGACTTTAATGGCAATAAAATGTTGATTAATAAATTGTGCAATTTCGGTATTTTCAAAACTCTCATGTTCCATCACATGACACCAATGGCAGGTTGCATAGCCAATAGATAAAAATATCGGTTTGTTTTGTTTTTTTGCCAGTGCGAAAGCTTGTGGTGACCACGCTATCCAATTAACAGGATTGTGCGCATGTTGTAACAGATAGGGTGATTCTTCAAAAATGAGTTGATTAACAAAAACAGCAGAGCCATCTTTATTTAAATGTTCTGTGCGCGGTTTGTACTCCTTACCAAGTGATGCGATGCGAGTGTGCATCTTCTGTTGTATGTCCATCGAATAACTGTTGAGATAAGGCAAAGAGTTTTTCATAGTGAAACCAATAGTTGTGGTTAAAATCAAGCAAAAAAACAGCAATGCTTTCATTAGATGAGGAGTAAACAAGCGGCCTTTCGTTCTTCAGCTATCAATATATTATAAGTTCGGGCGGCTGATTGATTATTCATTACCTCAAAACCAATGTTTTTTAAAGCTATAGGGTTAAGTAACTCAACGGCAGGAAATTCGTGATTCACACCAGAGCCAAGAATGACAATCTCAGGATTGCTTACTAATAATTGCTTAATATGTTCGTCAGACAAGTCCGCAATGCTGTTGATGTCAATTTCAAGTAACGAATTTTTAGTTATTATCAGAGATTGTGCGTAGGTTTTATCATTAACGACTATTAACTTTTCATCAATAGTCGTTATTAAGTTGGCTTGTTCAACCGTATTTTGATGTAAATCCAAAGTTCATTGCCTCAATTACAGTGTTAAATCAAACTGAGGGTCATCAGGGTTGGCACGGAAAATTGTCAGGGTTTGACCAATGGAGTGAATCTTATGTGCTTTGCATTGTTGAAGAATGTCTTCAGTAATTGAACTGCGTTGTTCACGATCAAGACGAATCTTGATTTTGATTAATTCGTGTCTATCCAGTGCAATGTCAATATCGTTTAAGATGTTTTCAGTTAGCCCTTTGTCAGCAATCATGATAACTGGGTTGATGTGGTGGCTTACGCCGCGTAAATACTTTATAACTTTTTTATTCATTGAACGTTTAATAGTTGATATGTTTGTGGTAACGTTGCATTTTATTGTTCAAAGGTCATAATGGCAAGAAGTAAGAGTTCAAATAATTGGTTACGTGAACATTTTGATGATCATTGGGTCAAACTGGCTCAAGAAAAGGGTTATCGAGCTCGTTCTGCCTTTAAATTGGAAGAATTGCACGAAAAAGACGGTCTGCTTAAAAATGTCAACAATGTTGTCGATTTGGGTTGTGCTCCTGGTGGTTGGTGTCAAGTAGCGCGAAGAATTGCACCGAGCAATGTTCGTATTATTGGTATGGATATTTTGGAAATGGAACCGATTGAGGGAGTGGAGTTTATTCAGGGTGATTTTCGAGAAGAATCGGTTTTGAATGAATTGCTCGACTTGATTGGCGATGAAAAAATAGACCTTGTTTTATCAGATATAGCCCCCAATTTAAGTGGTGTATTTGCCGTTGATCAGCCACGAATCATGTATCTGGCTGAGTTGGCATTGGATTTTTGTTTGCAATGCTTAAAACCAAATGGCAACTACGCTGTCAAAATATTTCAAGGCGAAGGCTTTGATGAATATTTAGCCGACTTAAAAAAGAACTTTAAAAAAGTAGTGATGCGCAAACCAAAGTCATCACGACCAAGAAGCCGAGAAGTCTATGCAGTGGGCATAGGATTTAAAGGCTAACAATAAATTTATTTTATAGGAATGTGTTTTGAATAATAGTACCACAAAAAATTTAATATTATGGGTTGTTGTTTTACTGTTTGTATTGGCAGTATTCAACACAATGATGCAACAAACAACGCAGTCATCGGAAGTCTCTTATACCAACTTCTATCAAATGTTGCAAAATGGCGAAATAAAATCACTAGATGTTAATAGCACAACCAGTGTGCATAAGGTTATAAAAGCCGAAACAAAATCTGGACAACAGATTGTAGTTAACGCACCTAATGATCCAAAACTAATCGATGAAATTATCGCACAAAAGATTGATGCAAAATTTGATCCTGTGCAAGAAGACAGTATGGCATTTAGAATTTTTGAAACTATCTTCCCAATTATATTACTAGTTGGACTGTGGTTTTTCATCATGCGTCAAATGCAAGGTGGTGGCGGTAAAGGTGGAGCCATGAGTTTTGGTAAATCCAAAGCCAAGTTACTCACAGAAGATCAAATAAAAGTGACATTTGCTGATGTAGCAGGTATCGAAGAAGCCAAAGAAGAAGTCGGTGAAATTGTTGATTTCTTACGTGACCCAAGTAAATTTCAAAAACTCGGTGGACATATTCCGCGCGGTGTTTTAATGGTGGGTTCACCAGGAACAGGTAAAACCTTATTAGCTAAAGCCATTGCTGGCGAAGCTAAAGTTCCATTTTTTACTATATCTGGTTCTGACTTTGTTGAAATGTTTGTTGGTGTTGGAGCATCGCGTGTTCGTGATATGTTTGAACAGGCTAAAAAGAATGCGCCGTGTATTATCTTTATTGATGAAATTGATGCCGTCGGTCGCCAACGTGGCGCTGGTATGGGTGGTGGAAACGATGAACGCGAACAAACCTTGAACCAGTTATTGGTTGAAATGGATGGATTTGAAGGCAATGAAGGTGTGATTGTTATTGCGGCAACCAATAGACCTGATGTATTGGATTCAGCTCTATTACGCCCAGGGCGATTTGATCGACAAGTCGTTGTGCCTCTGCCTGATATTAAAGGTCGTGAAGCCATCTTAAAGGTTCACATGAAAAAAGTGCCATTAGCTGATGATGTTAAGCCACGTCACTTAGCTCGTGGAACACCTGGTTTTTCAGGAGCAGATTTAGCCAATTTGGTCAATGAAGCGGCATTATTTGCCGCACGTAAAAATGCCAGTATTGTGACTATGGATCACTTTGAAGAAGCCAAAGATAAAATTATGATGGGTGCAGAGCGTAAATCCATGGTAATGGATGAAAAAGAAAAGCTCAATACCGCCTACCACGAAGCAGGTCATGCCATTGTTGGGCGTTTAGTCCCAGAGCATGATCCAGTCTATAAAGTAACAATTATCCCCCGTGGTCGTGCCTTAGGTGTCACCATGTTTTTACCAGAGCAAGACAGATATTCTCAGTCTAAAAAATTATTAGAATCACAAATTTCGACATTATACGGTGGTCGAATTGCAGAAGAGCTGATTGGTGGCAAAGATGCCATTACAACAGGCGCATCAAATGACATTTCTGTTGCCACTGATATTGCTCGCAATATGGTAACAAAATGGGGCTTTGGTGAAAACTTAGGGCCTTTATTGTATTCCAGTGACGAGGGTGAAGTGTTTTTAGGTCGTCAAGTGACTCAACATAAAAATTTATCAGATGTTACAGCAAGTAAAATTGATATAGCAATCAAAAAATTAATTGATGTGAACTACGATAGAGCCTATAAGTTATTAACTGATAATATGGATATATTACACGCTATGTCTGAGGCATTAATGAAATACGAAACAATTGATAAAGGGCAGATTGATCAATTGATGGCAAGAGAAGCTGTTTCTTCACCTGAGGATTGGGAAGAAGATGACACGGACTCAACAAGCAAACCATCATCGCCAAAGTCGAAAGACATTGGAAAAACTAAAACTAAGAAGAAAGATAATATTGGTGATGAAGCACCATCGGTATAATTGGTTTAGTTAATGAAACAAGGTTTTAAAATAATGGGGGTCATCAATGTGACCCCTGATTCGTTTTCAGATGGTGGAAAGTATCTGAATACTGATAAAGCACTTGCTCATGCTATGCAATTAATAGAGCAGGGCGCACACATTATTGATATTGGTGGAGAATCCACTAGACCTGGAGCTAGTGCGGTATCAGTAGAAGAAGAAATCAATCGAGTTGTCCCTGTTATTCAAGCACTTCGCATGAAAAATGCAAAAATCACCATCTCAATTGACACCAGTAAACCAGAAGTCATGCAAGCGGCTATCCAAGTAGGAGCTAATTTTATTAATGATGTAAATGCCTTGCAAGCGCAAGGTGCTTTAGAGGTTGCTGCTAAATATGATATTCCAGTGTGCTTAATGCACAAGCAAGGCCAACCAAAAACCATGCAAAACAAACCAGAATACCGTGATGTTTTGATTGAAGTCATGGATTTTTTTGAGAAAAAAGTGGATAATTGTTTGAGTGCTGGCATTAAGGCAAAAAACATCATTCTTGACCCTGGTATTGGTTTTGGAAAAACCTTAGAACACAATTTGGTATTGTTGAAAAATATTAACAAGTTAAAATCATTAAGCTATCCTATTTTAATAGGAGTCTCTAGAAAAACCATGATAGGTGAAATTCTCAATGCAGAAGTGGGTGATAGATTATACGGTTCTTTAGCCATTGCCCAATTTGCCTATACTCAAGGAGCACAGATTTTCAGAGTACATGATGTTAAAGCAACCAGTGATCTATTAAAAGTAACAAAGATATTAAATTCGTAAGATGGGCCCCGCCCATCATCAACTAAGCTAACATTAAAGTTTTAAGAACAGAAATTGATGGGCAAGGCCCATTTTACAAATAGTAAAACATATGAAAGAAAAAAAATACTTTGGAACAGATGGAATACGCGGAGAAGTCGGCGGTAAAATAATGACGGCAGAATTTGCCCTTAAACTCGGTCGTGCAGCAGGTAAAGTCTTAGGTCAATTATCACCTTCTAACACCATAGTTATCGGCAAAGACACACGTATTTCAGGTTATATGTTTGAAGCCGCTCTTGAAGCGGGGCTTTCATCTGCTGGGGTGAATTCACTGATGTTAGGACCTATGCCAACCCCAGCGATTGCATGGATGACCAGTTCGATGCATGCCAGTGCAGGAATCGTGATTTCTGCTTCACATAATCCTTATTACGATAATGGAATTAAATTTTTTAACCACTTTGGTGAAAAATTATCCGATGAGCAAGAGCTTGCCATAGAAGCAGAACTAGACAAAGAATTTACCACAGTAGCCAGTGAAAAGCTTGGTAAAGCCAAACGTATTGATGATGCAGCGGGTCGTTATATCGAATTTTGCAAAGGGGTCTTTCCACGTCAACAATCTTTAGCCGGTTTGAAAATAGTGGTTGATTGCGCTAATGGAGCGACATACCATATTGCTCCCAAAGTTTTTATCGAACTGGGTGCGGATGTTACGGTTATTGGCAACAAACCAGATGGCTTGAACATCAATCAAGATTGTGGATCAACTGAACCGCAAATATTACAAGAAATTGTATTGGAAACTGGGGCTGATTTGGGCATTGCTTTGGATGGTGATGGCGATAGAGTTTTGATGGTCGATCATTATGGCGAAGTTATTGATGGTGATCAATTGATATTTATTGTTGCTAAACATTTTCATAAGAATAAAAAATTAACAGGTGGTGTGGTTGGCACATTGATGAGCAATCAAGCGATGGAAGTGGAACTTGCTAATTTAGGCATTCCTTTCTTACGCGCCAATGTTGGCGATCGTTATGTACACCAATTGTTGAAAAAGAATAACTGGCATCTCGGTGGAGAATCCTCAGGGCATATATTAAACCTAGAACTGGCAACCACTGGCGATGGCATAGTCAGTGCTTTGATGGTATTGGTAGTGATGAAAAATGAAGGGAAGAAGCTCAAAGAATTAGCTAAGGAAATTCCTTTGTATCCGCAAATATTGATTAATATTACCATAGAAAATGCCAAAGAAATCGCCAAGCATCCAGATTTAATCACTCATGCTAAATGTATTGATGAGCAATTAGGAAACAAAGGAAGAACATTAATACGTGCCTCAGGAACACAGCCCATGTTACGTGTTATGGTTGAAGCTCAAGATGAAAATCTTGCCATACAATTTGCAAACGAATTAAAAGAAACTGTAGAAAATTTATGAATAAACTTATTTTACTTAGTGTCATTACATTAGCATCATGCTCGCAAGCTCCTAAGGTTGTTGAAAGACAAGAGGCGCCAAAGCCACCAGCAATGAGTCAACAAGCTCAAAAAGAGGTAAAGGCAACGGCATTATTAACTGATATTAACCAGCTTACCTTTGCAGGCAAACGTTCAGGAGAGGCTTATTTTTCTGCCGATGGCAGTGAATTGATTTTTCAAAGTGAGCGCGATGATGACAATCCCTTTTACCAAATATTTAAAATGGATTTGGAAACAGGTGATGTTGAACGTGTGTCTAATGGTGTTGGTAAAACAACCTGCCCTTGGATTCATTCTGATGGTGATAAAATAATCTATGCATCAACACATCTTGATCCGCAAGCCAAACAAAAACAGCAAGATGAGTTGGATTTTAGAGCCTCTGGAAAAACACGTCGTTATTCTTGGGATTACGATGAAAATTACGATTTATTCGTTAAAGAAAATGATCAATTAAAACGCATGACAACAGCGGTGGGATACGATGCAGAAGGCAGTTTTTCTCCGGATGGTAAGTGGATTGTATTTTCATCTAACCGTGATGGTTATAATGAAAGGGCAAAACAATTGACGCAAGAACAACGCAACACTTTCAGTAAGGACCCATCTTTTTTAATGGATATTTATATCATGAAAGCCGATGGAACGCAGTTGAAACAATTAACCACATACAAGGGCTATGATGGCGGACCATTCATTTCGCCAGACTCAAAAAAAGTTATTTGGAGACGTTTTTCAGTTGATGGCATGACTGCAGAGATATTTACCATGAACTTAGATGGTAGCGATAAAAAGCAATTAACCAACTCAAACACTATGAACTGGGCACCGTACTATCACCCTTCACAGAAATACATCATCTACACAACAAACACCCAAGGTTTTGCAAATTTTGAGCTATATATTGTCGATGCGCAAGGCAAGCATGAGCCAGTCAGAGTCAGTTTTTTAGATGGTTTTGATGGTTTGCCAGTTTTTACACCTGACGGAGATGAGGTGTACTGGACACGTAAAAAAGACAACAACGATGTTTCGCAAGTTTACCGGGCTAATTGGGATCACCAAGCGGCATTAAAGGCCTTAGGATTAAAATAATGTTTAAACTAGTTATTGTTCTTCTTTGTTTAATTGTTTTTCCTGCACAGGCTAAACGTCAAAGTGTATTAAGTGCGCAAAATGCAGAAAAGCATGTAGCAGCCATTATTCAAACAGGTGGTCGTTTAGCAGGCAGTCAAAGTGCACAAAAAGCAGCAAGTTATATTGATACAGAGTTAAAAAGAATTGGATTGCAACCGTGGCATTCACAAAGTTATAAATGGCCTTTTAAGTTTGTCTCTCAGATTGACCAATCAAAGCAACAAAGCACAAATTTAATTGCTGTTATTAAAGGCAGTACAAAATTACCTGGTGTTATTATCGGCGCTCATTATGATCACCTTGGTCATGGAGAATCAGAAAAATCACTGGCCAGAGAAGAAGAAAAAGGTCAGGTCCATTTAGGTGCTGATGACAATGCCTCTGGTGTGTCGGCTTTATTATCGATTGCTGAATATTTAGTTGCCTTAAAAAACAAAGGCAAGTTTGCTCCCAAACGTGATGTAATTTTTGCTTTTTGGTCAGGTGAAGAACTCGGCTTACTTGGGTCAAAAAGTTTTGTCAAAATGTTTGGACAAGATAATTTGTCACACATCTTTATGGCAAATCTCAATATGGACATGATTGGGCGCTTGGATAATGCCTTAATTCTACAAGGAACAGGTTCGAGTAAAGACTGGAAACAGATTATTGAACAGCGTAATGCACCAGTACGATTAAATATCGTCACTCAACAAGACAGCGAATTACCAACAGATACAAGCAGTTTTTATCAACATCATGTGCCCATATTATCTGCATTTACTGGCAATCATGAACAATACCATTCGCCACGAGATACAGCTGACTTGCTTAATTATCAAGGCATTGCCAAAATAGCCAAACTAATGGCATTAATCACACGAGGACTGGCACTTCAAGAACAGGCTATGGATTATCAAGAGCTTTCAAAAGAGAATGAAAAAGCCAGTCGAGCAAATGTAAAGGCATATCTTGGAACAATACCCGATTATGCACGAGCAGATGGTGTCGGTGTCTTAATTGGTGGAACAGCCAAAGATTCACCAGCACAAAAAGCAGGTTTTCAAAAAGGCGATATTCTCATCGAGATGAAAAGCATGAAAATTGATGATGTTTATGACTTTACCGATGTCCTGCAAACACTTGTCATTGGCGAGAAAATAACAGCAAAGGTACAACGTCAAGGCAAAACATTGGTTTTGGATGTTGTGCCAGGTGTTAAGAAGTAAGTTTTTGAGATTTTCCTCGTTCCCACGTTGTATAGACAACGTACATCCTTTACAGTCGTAGGCACAAGGCACTGCCTTGTGTATTTTAAATCCATCACATTAACACAGAATCAATATACAAAACCCAAACATCGACAAGGCAGTGCCTTGTCGCTACGGCGTGTTTTTGTAGTAATGATATTCTGTTATAGATTTATACTATTTTAGTATTAAGGATTGATTTATTTGTGGCTTGACCTAATATACTAATCCTTCCTTTAAAAATTTCTAACTATGACGATAGCGTTAAAAGTTTCTCATCTTAAAAAGACTTACAAAAATGGCACAGTGGCTCTCAAAGGACTCGATTTAGAAGTTCAAGCAGGCGAAATCTTTGCTTTGCTTGGGCCAAATGGAGCGGGTAAATCGACTTTAATAGGCATCATTTCATCCTTAGTTAATGCCACATCTGGTGAGGTTGAGGTTTTTGGTGATAGTCTGCATAAAAATCGCAATAAAGTGAAATCACATATTGGCTTGGTACCGCAAGAGTTTAATTTTAATATGTTCGAAAAGCCTATGGATGTACTGGTTAATCAAGCGGGATATTACGGTGTGCCAAGAAAAATCGCATTGCAACGCGCTGAAAAATACCTCAAACAACTGCAATTATGGGATAAAAGAGACGGCATGTCCCGTATGCTTTCTGGTGGCATGAAACGTCGTTTGATGATTGCCCGTGCGATGATGAACGAACCTAAATTATTGATATTGGATGAGCCAACAGCTGGTGTTGATATTGAGATTAGGCGTTCTATGTGGGAGTTTGTACAGCAAATTGCCAAAAATGGAACGACTATTATTTTGACCACGCATTACCTGGAAGAAGCAGAACAGCTATGTAAAAACATTGCTATTATCAATCACGGTGAAATTATACAAAACACTACGATTAAACAATTATTAACTACCTTAGATATCGAGACTTTTATCTTTGATTTGGATAAAAACCCTTCTGATGAGCTATTAAGATTGCTTAATGCTGAAATTACCGATGACCATTCTATTCAATTAGATGTCAAAAAATCTGAAGCATTGAATGATGTTTTTAAAAAAATTGACGCACAAGGTTATAAAGTTTTATCTATGCGTAATAAAGTGAATCGATTAGAGGAGTTGTTTTTCAAAATGACGCAAAAAGATAGCAACAAGGAGAATGCCGCATGAGCAATACAACACTAACGGCACTCTATACTCTTGGTCGTAAAGAAATTGTCCGAATTTTACGTATTTGGTCACAAACTATATTGCCTCCTGCCATCACCATGACATTGTATTTTGTTATATTTGGCAACTTGATTGGCAAAAGAATTGGGCAAATGGGTGGTTTTGATTACATGTCATTTATCGTTCCAGGTTTAGTCATGATGTCGGTGATTACCAACTCTTATGGAAATATTGTTTCCTCATTCTTTGGAGCTAAATTTTCCAAACATATTGAAGAAATGTTGGTTTCGCCCATGCCTAACTGGGTTATCCTCTTTGGTCATGTGCTTGGCGCTTTGGCTCGTGGACTAATGGTTGGTAGTATTGTCACTGTTATTGCATTATTCTTTACTGAAATCCATGTTTACAATATTTGGATAGTGATTTCTACCGTTGTCTTAACGTCAATTGTGTTTGCTTTAGGTGGCTTTATTAACGCCTGTTATGCGACCAAATTTGATGACATTGCGATTATTCCAGCATTTATTCTAACACCTTTGACTTACCTTGGTGGAGTCTTTTATTCTATCTCTTTATTGCCACCATTTTGGCAGTCTGTATCGAAGTTCAACCCTGTTTTATACATGGTTAATGCCTTTCGTTATGGCTTTTTAGGTGTGAGCGATGTTAATATTTATACGGCTTATGCTGTAATCCTTTCCTTTGTCATTTTGTTAACTATAATATGTTTATATATGCTTAAAAAAGGTATCGGCTTGCGAAGTTAAGAAACAAAAAGACACCTTCTCATGTCTGTGTAATTTCTATGGAAATGGCAAACTTGGTTAATCAGTGCAATAATTATTGTACGCAATATTATCTATTCTATCCATTGCTAAAGATACAGGTTCTTCATTGTTAATATTAATTGTTACTTGCAGCTTATCACAAGCCGCTGGGTTAAGCACAGCATTACCAAAGAAAATATTCTGGGCAGGTTGTCCTACGCTACCAGGTAAAAATGACTCTCCTGTATACTCACTCAGGTCAATTGTAATTGAATTTTTTCCTAAATCAATGTCTTTATTTCCTGCCACCCAAAAAGGCTTGCCATCTCTATAAATATAAAATGAAACAAAAATATACTCAGTTCGATCAGCTCTTATGCCCGTATGAATAGATAATCCTTGTGAGGCCCAGTTGTTATCAACCCATAATCCATTTAGTTGTTTAGAAATTGGAACCTCATTTGAAATTTTATAAAACCCTTTTGAGTATAGATATGTTGGCGAGCTTCTATCATTGCCAAATATATAGGTGTTTTTATTATCCGCAAGGATAGATTTAATTGATATTTCCGCAGCTGAAATATAATAATCACTTTCATCAGCATTAGATATTATCTGTACATAGTCAACATCTACGTCATACCATAATATATCTTCAGCAGATGTAGATATTATTTTAGAAAAGTATTTATAGGAAATATCTATTTTATCTAGATCTTGATTGTAAATAGTATAAAAATCTAGCCCTGGAGGGCGAACACCACCAAACCATTCATCCACTTGCAGATAAAAAAAGTTTTCTGATGCGGACATTGCCGTCAATGAACCAGAAGTCTTAATTGCGTTAATTTTTTGTGCAACTAAAGAGTTAGGGCTAAGCCTATGCAGATATTTATAGTTACCACCGCCACTACGTGGAAAAAGTAAAACATCACCATTGAACACAACTGCTTCCTGCCAACCAACAACATTATCTTCACCTGCTTGAATAACACTTAAGCCATCATTAGCATTAAAATTAAAAATATCATCTACTATGTACCCATCAATGGCTGTTTTATATTGATAAAAACATTCGCCATTATTCGATAGTTTCAACTTAAAATCACTTGTTTCTTTGCCTGCAAATATGTTCGTAGAAATATTAGATACTGAATTGTTAGTAACACTATAAATACGCTCAGCATCCTGTACTATTACAATATTGTTCTGCTCAAGCACACAAACCGAAGTATCAATATTAATGTTTTCAATTGCTCCCAAGTCTAAAGTGGTAGCAGAGTTACCATCACTAACAACCAATCTATTATTGTTCACATCTTTTGCAACTATAAAATCACCTATTGCATTAATTGCAATACTAGCTCCAGGTTTATGCACCTCAACATCTGATAATTGTTGGAAATTTACTCCATCTGTACGCCATAAAGTTCTATCTGCAACATTTACATAAACAATATTATCATTTATCCTTGTTAGCCCTTTTTTATTACCCAAAACTAAAACAGGTTGTTGATTAAATTGTAACTCTGTTGCTGTGCTAGCGGTGCCGTCAATTGACCATAAATGGTTGCCACTTGCTAAAAAATATAATTTGCCATCTAAAATAGCATTGGTATCCTCATAAATAATCTTTGGAAAATTAGCATCAGAAATACGGTTTAATGTTTTTAACGCAAATACAGATTGAGAAAACAGGCATAGTATTATAAAAATGTACATGATTTTAAGTCTCCTTTTTGAAGTAAGCATATGTCAGCATATCAGCAGCATATCAGAATATTATAAACTAGCTGAAATTGAATAGCAAATGATAGCCTTATTGCCACCATTTTGGCAGTCTGTATCGAAGTTCAACCCTTTTTTTTATACATGGTTAATGCCTTCCGATATGGCTTCTTAGGAGTGAGCGATGTGAATATTCACTCTGCTTATGCAGTAATCCTTTCATTTGTCGTTGTGTTAACTATAATATGTCTCTATATGCTGAAAAAAGGCATTGGTTTACGAACATAATATAACACCTTTTAGAGAGACAAAACATGAACAAAGTATCATTAAGTATCATCATTATTTTATTAGCAATAATAGCTTTTGGTGGTTATAAATTTATAATTCAAGGCAGTACTTCAACCAGTGTTGATGGGCGAACGACTATTCACTTAACAGATTCTGAAAGACACTTGATACTTGAAGAAATGCGTGGGTTTTTAGCAGCAACACAACAAATTATCGCTAATGTAGCTGCTGATGATTTAGGAAAAGCAGCAATCGCTGCTAAAAAAGTAGGTCGAGCAGCTCAAGAGGCCGTTCCTGGTACATTAATGGGTAAATTACCCATAGCTTTCAAAAAGTTAGGTTTTGACACGCATACAAAATTTGATCAACTGGCTTTAGATGCAGAATCATTAGAAGATGGTAATTATACTTTAGAACAATTATCACTACTGATGCAAAACTGTGTAGCTTGTCACTCAGCTTACCGCTTAGAAGTAGAAAAAAATAATTAATTTTTCCTAGAAGTCCTAAACTTCTAGCTTAGTCATGGGTTTTGATAGGGTTTGCCTATCAAAACCTATTTAACATCATGTATAATTCATCAGTTTTACAAGATTACTAAGCAATTGAATTTACCAACCCTGAAAATCGGCCCCTATACCATGCCAAACTCTATTGCTTTGGCACCGATGAGCGGTGTCACCGATAGACCTTTTCGTCAGCTTTGCCGTAAATTAGGTGCAGGTTATTTGGTTTCAGAAATGCTGGCATGTGATTTATCTTTGCTAAAATCTGCTAAGAGTCGTTTTCGCTTAAACCACGAGGGAGAACCAGGGCCAATTGTCACACAACTGGCAGGATCTTGTCCTGAAAAGCTTGCCATAGCTGCACAATTTAATGTGCAAAATGGATCACAAATCATTGATATCAATATGGGATGCCCAGCGAAAAAAGTTTATAAAAAATCCTGTGGTTCGGCCTTACTGGCACATCCTGTTTTGGTGAAGGATATTTTACAAGCAACCGTACAAGCTGTTGATTGTCCTGTGACTTTAAAAATTCGTCTTGGTATTGATGATGACAGCATTAATGCCTTGGAAATTGCTCAAATTGCACAGAATTGCGGCGTACAAGCTTTATTTATTCATGGTCGTACACGTGTACAAAAATACAAAGGCGTTGCTGATTACAAACACATCACCTTAGTTAAACAAAATATTGATATTCCAGTTATTGCCAATGGAGATATTGATTCACCTCAAAAAGCGCAATATGTCTTTGAACAAACAGGTTGTGATGGCATCATGATTGGGCGAGCAGCTCAGGGAAACCCATGGATTTTTCGAGAAGTGTTGCATTATTTAAAAACAGGGGAACTTTTGCCCCGACCAAGCGATGAAGAGATTATTCAAACCATGTACCAACATGTGGAAAATCTTCACCAGTTTTACGGTCAATATAAAGGCATGATGATTGCAAGATCACATATTGGTTGGTTCCTCAAACGAGTGAATCAACAATCTATCGCCCGCGAGTTATTCACAATTAACGACGCGGAGAAACAACTACTGTTTATTGAACAGAATATTATGAGGAAAGTCGCATGAGTATCTTTAACCTATTTAAGAAACCTAACTGGAAAAACAATGATGAAAGTATCCGAGCAAATGCTGTTGCTCATGATACATCAGAGGAGCTAATGGCTCAACTTGCATCAATTGCACAAAATGATTCATCAGAAAAGGTTCGAACAGCCGCGTTAAAACGCCTAAGAGACTATCAGTTAATCGCTAAAATAGCTCGCACGGATAAGAGCAAATTAGTTAAAAATACAGCATTTAAATTGATGCAAGATTGGTTTGCCAAAAAACAAGACGATGCACAACTAGACTTAATCAAGGCCATTGATGATGTAAAAAGTATTGAATTGGCTGCACTGAACTCTAAAAATAAAGAAATTCGTACTTATTGTATCGATAAAATTAGTAAACAGGGCTTGCTGGGTGATTTGCTAGTTAACGAAACAGATAAAGATTTACGTCAAGTAATTGTCGCTAAAATTGATAAACCAGCAACGCTTAAACGTGTTTTGAAACTGGTTAAAAACAAAGATAAATCTATTATCAGAGCCATTCAAGCCAAACTAGAAAATGATGGAGACATAAAAGAAATTACCGCTAAAAAAGCTTTGGATCTATGTGAAGCGATGGAAAAGCTTATTCATAACCCAAGCACATCCAGTAAAGCAGATGTTGATGTCATCAAAGCCAAGTGGGATGAATTAAACTCAGGAAAAAACATAGAGACATTTAAACAAAGATTTGAAGGTGCTTTTCGTACTGCTAGCTTGACTTTTGATCCCAAGCAACGCGATGAGTTTTTGAACCAACAAAGACAACAACGCATCAATAGTAAGATTGAAGAATTGAAAAAATCCGTAGGTGATTCTAAATCAGCCACATGGGAGCAGGTTCAGACTCAAATCAGTAAGTACTCTGGTTTTGACTTAAGCCATGCTGATAGTTCGCAAAAAGAAGAGTTTGAAATGGCATTAACCGAACTTAAAGCTTTGCGTGAAAACAAAACCAAAGAACAAGAATTACCAGAAAAACTTGTACAAGTCGCGGATAAATTGGATGTTGCATTAAAACACAAATATAACCAACCCAGTCAGATTAAACAGTTCCGTCAGATGTGGGATGAAAACGCCAAGAAAGCAAAAAACAACACCGCATTTGCTACCCTAAAAAACCGATTTGATAATGCTATGCTAAAATTGGCTGAACGCATTGAAAACTCTGCAGCAATGCGCGATGAAGCAGCAAAAAATGCAGTGGTAAGTATCGAAAAAGTAAAGAAATTAATTAAAGATGGTCAACTAGCCAAGGCCAAGATTGGTATTAATAAGATCGCTGAGAATAAAAAAATAGCAGGATTTCACCCAATAATTAAAGACAACAAGTTTGCATTTGATAGTCTATGGAATGAGCTAAAAGAATTGCGCCAATGGCAGACATGGAGTAATGATAAGATTCGTATTCGCATTATTGAAGAACTCAAAGATTTGGTTGGTAAAGGGGTTCACCCCGATGCTTTATTAAAGAAGATGAAGGAAGCCAACAAACAGTGGAAAGACATGGAGGACCACGAAAAGTTAGAAGGCGATCGTTACCCTGTTCGTAACCAAGAGCTTTACACGCAGTTTCGTGAAGTACAGCAGGCTTTGTTTGAACCCGCACAAAAGTTTTTCGAGGCGCGTTCAGAAATTTGGGGTAAAGAGCTCGAACAGGTGCAGGCAAAAGTACAAGAATTGCATGATGTGGATTTACAAGAAACCGAAGATCGCGAATTGGCACGTATGGTGCGAGAAGCCATAAAACAATTGCGAAATCTTGATGCGGTTCCACCAAAAGCACGTGGCAAAATTGCCGCGCAGATTCGTTCGGGTACAGCACGAATTGATGCACATTTGCAAGAATCCTATAAGGTAGCGGTGCGTCGCAAAGAAAAATTGATTGAACAAGCTCAGGCTTTGGCTGATGTAGAAGAATTAGATGAAGCGATTGAACAAGCCAAAGCTTTACAAGGTGAATGGAAACATGCTGGAATTGTTGCACAAAACCAAGAGCGCAAGTTATGGAGAGTATTTCGAAAAGCCAACGATGCAGTTTTTAATCGCATCAAACAACAACGCGATGCGCAAAATCAAGAAAATAAGGCTTTGATGAATACCACAGCCGATTTAATTAAAATTTGTGAAAAAGCAGTGAAGTCCGAAAAATCCGCTCACGGCATACACAGTTTAATCGAACGATTCAAGGATGATTATAATGTTTTAGATGTTCGCAATAAGTCACTGCAATCCCATGCCAGCAAATTGATTGAAACAGCGGAACAAAAAGTTGCCTCACTTGCCAACAAAGAAATTATTGATGCCTTAAAAAATGCGCAGAAATTTGCCACTATTTGCCAAGACTTAGAGTTAGGAAAGTTAGAACAAGACAAAGCCCAAGAAAAGTGGGACAAATTGCCAAAATTAAATGATGAAAAATTGGCAAAACAATTAACCCAACGCTTTGAGAAAGCTGGGTCAATTAATGATGAATACAGTCAAAAAGCCGGATTGGTATTGATTGCGGCAGAATATTTAAGCGGGCAAGCCACGCCTGATGAATACAAAGAGCAACGCTTGGCTTATCAAGTTGAAGAGCTTTCTAAACGCATGAGTGGTGCAGAAATCATGAGTGAAATTAATCAAACTATATCGTTATTATCTAAGTGGTTTACTTTAAATGGTGCAGAGGCTGAGTTTATAAAAGCTAATGAAAAGCGCAGTAAAAAAGTCATTAAGAGTTTGTTTGATTTATTGAAGTGTTAAGTAATCACTCGCAAAAAGTCATTCCTGCGAAGACAGGAATCAAATGAGATAAATAGATGATACCAAGGATGGTTTCATTTAAAATTAACGCATGATATAATTGTTGCATGATGATTGTAAAAAGTATCATCAAAAAAAATGTTGGACTTAACAATAATTACCAACTTAGCTTAACTAGGAAGAGTTATGAAAACAAGATTAAGATTTATAATGTTTGTTTATTTATTTAATGTTGCATCTGTAAACGCACAAGACCCCCTTGTATTTATAGAGCCTGCACACCCTAATTCTGGAGATGTCATTAGAGTAGGTGTGAAAGTAGAGCGTTGTAACACAATGCCCTTTGAAAATTCACAAAACATATCAAGCGCAATTGATATTAATGGTTTTAATATCGAATTAAATACCATTGCTTACATTCCTATCTTGGTAGGTGGAACTCCATGTCCACCGCCTTATTATGCTTATTATGAACTAGGAGTTTTGAGTGAAGGCGATTATTCACTATCAACTTGGATATACAATCACCAAACGACCTTTCCCTTCCCTTTAAATTTTGATCCACCACCCCCGTATGATTTTATAGATTTTTCTGTTTCTGTGGCTCCTGTAAGCGTAGTTACAAATACTCAGGAAGGATTGTTGTTGGCTTTCATAATGTTATTGGGATTAGGGATTTATCAAGTAAGAAAATACTCACTTTGATTCTCGTATTTGAATATTTTGTCGTATTCAAACACTAAAACATAGAGCTGTGTTGTGATTGGATTTGTTACATTTGATTTTTTGTCATGATATAATCGTCAAATGACAATTATCAAAAATACAATCAATACCGAATCCGCCCAGTTTCATGAAAATTATCAATTTATGCATGGCTTGGTTGAAGAATTGCGTGACAAAACCCATACGATTTCATTAGGTGGCTCACAAAAATCCAGAGAACGCCATGAATCACGCGGCAAACTATTAGTGCGTGACCGTATTCATACACTAATCGACAAAGGTTCTCCTTTTTTAGAGCTTTCAGCATTGGCAGCCAATGACATGTATGACGATGCCGCACCTGCTGCTGGTGTCGTTACTGGCATTGGTGTGATTCATGGACAAAATGTTGTTATTGTTGCCAATGATGCGACGGTCAAAGGTGGTACTTATTTTCCATTAACGGTTAAAAAGCATTTAAGAGCGCAAGAAATTGCCCTAGAAAATCATTTGCCTTGTATCTATTTGGTGGATTCTGGCGGAGCTTTTCTACCATTACAAGATGAAGTCTTTCCCGATAAAGAACATTTTGGACGAATCTTTTATAATCAAGCGCAATTATCATCCAAGAATATCCCACAAATTGCCGTTGTTATGGGTTCATGTACTGCTGGTGGTGCTTACGTACCTGCCATGTGTGATGAAGCGGTGATTGTTAAAGAACAAGGTACGATTTTTCTTGGCGGACCGCCATTGGTCAAAGCTGCCACAGGAGAAATAGTTGATGCCGAAACATTAGGTGGGGCAGAGGTTCATTCATCCATCTCTGGAGTGACCGATCACTTTGCTGAAAATGACGAACATGCTTTAGAAATAACGCGAGACATTGTTAAATACTTCAATCGAAAGCCAGAGGATTGGTTAAAGAAACAAGAAACTCAAGAACCACTGTATAATGAAAAAGAATTGTACGGAATCGTACCGAAAAGTACGCGTACACCCTATGATATTCGCCAAATTATTGCCCGCATTGTTGATGCTTCAAAATTTCAAGAATTCAAAGCCAAATACGGAACCACTTTAATCACTGGATTTGCTCATATTCATGGCAATCCTGTCGGCATTATTGCCAACAACGGCATCTTATTTTCAGAATCTGCCCTTAAAGGCGCACACTTTGTAGAGCTGTGTTGCCAACGTAATATTCCTTTAGTGTTTTTACAAAATATCACTGGTTTTATGGTCGGCAAAGAATACGAACACAACGGCATAGCCAAAAACGGCGCAAAAATGGTCACCGCTGTGGCCTGTGCCAGTGTACCCAAATATACCGTTGTTATCGGTGGTTCATTTGGAGCTGGGAACTATGCCATGAATGGACGTGCTTATGCTGGCAGGTTCTTGTGGATGTGGCCCAATTCACGAATATCAGTGATGGGTGGCGAACAAGCTGCATCGGTATTAACAACCATCAAACAAGATGGCATGGATAAACGAGGGATTGATTGGGATGATAAAGAAAAACAAGCCGAATACGATAAAATCAAACAACTCTATGAAGACCAAGGCTCACCGTATTATTCCACCGCACGCTTATGGGATGATGGCATAATCAACCCAGTGGACACTCGTAAAGTCTTAGGTTTAGCCATAGAAGCAGGTTTAAATGCTCCCATTCAAGACACCAAGTATGGTGTCTTTAGGATGTAGAATTTCAAGTAGTGGAGTCCCTTGTGGGCTCCTTTCTTAAATAAAATCTATGGAGTTTAATCAAACAAGGCCCCCACAAGGGAAGCCACTACAAGGAGTGTAATTATGGAGAAATTGTCAAAAAGAGTTAAATTGCGGTTAAAGTATTACGATTACTCGCAAAATGGATTATATTTCATCACAATTTGCCAAAAAGATATGCTATGTCTTTTCGGATCAATATCTAATGATTTGATGAAATTGAATAATGCAGGTAAAATGATTAGAAACCAATGGAATCAAATAATACAAAGATTTCCTGCTTTAAATTTGCACGAGTTTGTGATTATGCCCAACCATTTTCATGTTATTTTTGAGTTACATAATTCATCAATAGCACTATCTGAAATTATTGGTGCATTCAAATCAGTAACCACCAATGAGTATATCAAAGGAGTAAAGCAATACAATTGGAAAAGGTTTGATAAACAATTATGGCAAAGAAGCTTTTATGATAAAATCATTCGCAATGATGATTTTCATCAAAAAGTAATAGAATACATCAACTATAATCCAGCAAAATGGTGTGATGACAAATATTATAAGTAGTGGAGTCCCTTGTTGGCTCCTTATTAAACAAAGTTTATGGAGTTCTACCAAACAAGGCTCCCACAAGGGAAGCCACTACGAATTATGACAAATATACTTAACAACCCAGAAAAACTACTACTCATCGGCGTAATATTTCATCTCGCTTTTGTTGCCTTTCATCTACTGTTTTGGAAGCTATTTGATTGGGTGCAAGATTTAAAAAAGCTTTCGCATATCAATAAGTCGGTGATGCAAATATTAAATCTGCGATTAATTTTCGTGTTTTTAATCTTTGCCTATATTTCATACTTTAATACCACTGAAATGTTGACCACCAAACTTGGATTAACCATGACAGCAGCCATTGCTTTATTTTGGGGGTTTCGTTCAATTGAACAAGTCATTTATTTTGGTATTAAAAATTTCGCTTCAAATCTCTTATTGTTAATGTTTGTGTTTGGTACAGCTTTATATGCTTGGGTGTTTTATTTGGGTTTCAATGACATACATATGTAGTTGACGCTATTGAATGCCAAAATACAATTACAAAAAACAAACCTATAGAAAACATCCACACATAAAAGAATCGTTCCTTGCTTTTAGGCTTAGCTAAAAAAAACCTTATGAATGAATAAAAAACTAAAAGGCTTGGAGGAAGAAATATCACCAAAGAATCATCATGTTCTTCATTAGTATTCAATTCTTTTATCTGTGCAATTTGACCTAGTTCAAAAAAAGCACTATTACAGTTATGACAAATACTAATTTGCATTTGGTCCATCTTCACGCTTTTCATGTTTTTTTTACAAAGTGAGCATTGTTGGTCTGTATTTTGACTTTGTCGACTATTGAAGGCTTTTTCTAGGCAATAGGTTCCAAAATTAAACCTAAATGCCTGAACATCTTTATGCTTTAGAAAAATCCCACTACATTTTTCACAACAATTGGCAAAGACTCCTTCTTGTGTCCTTAATACTAAATTAGATTTATCATTTGGGCATTTCATGTTAGTTATTATCTCATGTAATAACTTAAATTTACTATAGCCCATCAGTCATGATTTATTTTTTTAACTTGCAAAAAAAAAACTAATCAGTTAAAATATAACAATATATTTCAAAGTCAGAGTTTTAATTTGTCTGCTATAAAAAGAAAAATTATTGATTCAATTCATTATTTGTTAGCGAATTTTCCAGTTGTTGCTGTTTTGGGAGTACGACAAGTGGGGAAATCGACTTTAATTCAGCAGGTTTTACCTCAAGCAGATTTTTTTGATTTAGAAAAAGAAAGTGATTACCGTCGCATTAGTGATGATGCGGCTCTTTTATTGCAAGAAGTCTCTCAGCCCACTATTTTTGATGAGGCTCAATTATCTCCAAATCTATTTAAGGCTTTGCGTGTTTTTGTGGATGAAAACCGTACAGTCAATGGTCGATTCTTACTTAGTGGTTCAAGTTCGCCTCATCTTTTAAAGTATATGAGTGAAACCTTGGCAGGGCGAGTCGCCATTGTTGAGCTAGATGGGCTTAGTTGGGCAGAAATTATAGATTCAAAAAGTAATGATGTGGTTGATGCACTAAGTGATGAATCAAAATTGAAAAAACTAAAGGCTAAAGTAACGAAAAAAGAACTGCAGAAACTGTGCTTATATGGTGGTTATCCTGAGCCTGTTTTAAGGTTTTTTAATCAAAAAGAAGATAAAAAGCTCTTTCGTTTATGGATGGAAAACTACACAAAAACTTATGTTGAGCGCGATATTAGGGGGTTATTTCCACAGTTAAATTTGGATGCTTACAAGCGTTTTATCCAAATGTTGGCATTTTCTAGTGGTGAAATGATTAATGCCAGCACTTTTGCTCGTTCACTCGATGTTTCACAACCAACCATTAAAAAATATCTAGAGATTGTTGAGGGTACATTTTTGTGGAGAAAAATCTCCCCTTATTTAACCAATGTTAAAAAACGCACTGTGAAAATGCCAAAAGGTCATTTGCGAGACTCTGGATTGATTAGCTATTTTTTAAGAATTACCGATGAAAATGATTTAAAAAGTCATCCTCAGTTTGGAAGGATTTGGGAGTCATTCATTAGTGAACAATTGATGAAACATTTTAACAATAAAATCGAAGGAGTAAAGCTTTATTACTATCGTACTCATAATCAAGCTGAAATTGATTTGATTTTAGAAACTAATGAAGGCATCATTCCAATTGAGATAAAATCTGGTTCTGTTACACGAAAAAAACAAATAATAACTTTGGAGTCTTTTGTAAAAGAACACCAGTGTAAATTTGGAATAGTTATTAATAATGGTGATAAAATTTACAAATTATCAGAAAGTGTGTATCAATTACCCGCAATATTTTTAATCTAACAAACATGAATATCAAAATAAAAGAATCAAAAGAAATTAATCAAGAAGAAGTCGTTGCACTTTATCGGGCTAATCAATGGAGTTCGGCAGATAAGCCAGATGAGTTGTTTAACGCTTTGAAAAATTCACACACGTTGGTTACTGCACGTGATGACGGAAGGCTAATTGGGCTGGCTAATGCAATTTCTGATGGTTATTTAATGGTGTATTATCCACATATGTTGGTAATGCCACAATACCAAGGTCAAGGAGTTGGACATTTGATTATGGCAAAAATGCAAGAAAAATACCGTGATTTTCACATGCAAATGTTAACTGCAGATGGAAAGGCGATTGATTTTTATCAAAAGGTGGGTTTCGAAAAGGCAGGTAAAACTCAGCCTATGTGGATTTATAAGGGCGATGAACATTAATTAATGTTCATTGGAAAAGAAGTCTTGAAAAATACTTCCCAAACTTAATCACAATCAAATATAATAATCCCATGAAAAATTTCTCAATGTATAAAACCATCACAGTTGATACCGATAAACAAGGTGTCAGCTATGTGACTATGGCTCGTCCTGAAGTGCATAATGCTTTTAATGCACAGATGATTAATGAATTAACTACAGCATTTGATGCGTTAGCTAAAAACCCTGATACCAAAGTGATTGTGTTGCAATCTGATGGTGAATCCTTTTCAGCGGGTGCTGATATTAATTGGATGAAGGATATGGTTAAGGCAACTCAGGCAGAAAACCAAGAAGATTCCTTAAAACTGGCAGCATTAATGCGTGCTATTAACTTTTGCGATAAATCTGTTATAGCAAAAGTACAAGGTTTAGCATTGGGTGGTGGTGTTGGTCTTATTGCCTGTTGTGATATTGTTATTGCCAATGAACAAGCAAGATTCGGTTTAACCGAAGCCAAACTAGGACTGGTACCTGCTGTTATTTCCCCTTATGTGGTTGACGCCATTTCGGCACGTCATTGTCGACGATATTTTCAGACTGCAGAAATATTTAGCGCACAAAAAGGCTATGAAATGGGTTTGTTATCCGAAATTTGCCCGATTGAAGAAATAGATGAATTGGTAGCTAGACAAATAAAATTTTTACTCTCAACGGGGCCAAGTGCAAAATTGATTAGCAAAAAACTCGTACATTCGGTTGTCTCTCGCACCATTCCGCAACAGAAAAAACTGGACAACTACACGACTCAAGTCATTGCCTCTGTGCGTGTGTCACCAGAAGGACAACATGGGTTGAAATCATTTTTGGATAAGAAAAAACCGAAGTGGTAGGATTAGGCATCAGGTTTCAGGTGTTAGGTATCAGGTGTTAGGTATCAGGTGTTAGGTATTAAGAGATGATTTTTTGGAGATGGATTATTATGAGTTATAGGGATTTAGAAGTTTGGAAAAGGTCTTTGAATTTAAGTGTTTCGATTTATAGAAATTTATCATCATTAACTGATTTCGGATTCAAGAGTCAGATAACACGATCAAGTTTATCAGTTCCATCCAATATAGCAGAAGGTTATGGTAGAGAATCAAACAAAGAATTCATTAGATTTTTATACATTGCTAAAGGTTCATGCAGTGAACTTGAGACACAAATAATGATAGGCCAGAAAATCGAATTCATACACCCAAAGCTTGCAGACAAATGGCTCAAAGAAGCAGAAGAATTATCTGCTATGCTAGGAGGATTGATTCAAACAAGAAAAACATTCACCTGAAACATTCACCTGAAACCTGAAACCTAAGTTATTTTAAACTTTTTATTGATTTTAATGTCTTTAATCCCTATATAATTTAAACTAAAAGATAATTTCTCTCATCATACGTCATTCACTAGTCTATAAAAAGTGTAACGCATATGGCAGTAGATTCCCACTTTCGCGGGAATGACGAGATGGGCGTTATAACTAAAAACCTAATTACTTGAGATTTATTATGAAAAAAATACTAGCCTTATTATTACTATGTACTGGACTAACCGCATTTGCCGCACCTGTTTTGATTAAAATGGAAACCAACCGTGGCGATATTGTGCTTGAATTGTATGCTGATAAAGCGCCACTTTCTGTTGCTAACTTTGTTCAGTATGTAAAAGAAGGCTATTATGATGGCACAATTTTCCACCGTGTTATCAGCACTTTTATGATTCAAGGGGGTGGTTTTGATGAAGATTTAGTGCGTAAAATCACACGTGATCCTATTAAAAACGAGGCATCAAATGGTTTGAAAAATTTGCGCGGTACTATCGCTATGGCACGGTTACCTTCACCTCATTCAGCAACGGGGCAGTTTTTTATTAATGTACAAGATAATCCTTCTCTAGATTTTACTAGTGAAGATAATGGCCGTACATGGGGATATGCTGTATTTGGAAAGGTTGTTCAAGGATTGGATGTTGTTGATGAAATTCGTTTTACACAGACAGGGCCTAATCCTCCATTTCCTAGTGATGTACCAATCAAGACAATGTTAATTAAAAAAGTATCAGTTATTGATAAAATGCCTGAAGCAAAAAAAGTTGAAGACCAGCCAGTAAAGTAAGTTGAAAGATTTATTTATTGCTGATTTACACCTCAATGATAATCAGCCAGAGATTTACCACAGGTTTAAAGCTTTTTTAGACAACAAAGCCCGAAATGCTCGGGCTTTGTATATTTTGGGAGATTTGTTTGAATATTATCTTGGCGATGATGCAAAAGTTGGTGTTATTGAACAAGTCGCGATAGATTTGGATGAGTTGACTGATAAATACCACACGAAATGCTTTTTTATGGCGGGTAATAGAGATTTTCTCTTAGGTAATAATTTTAATAAAAACCTTGTGTTGCTTGATGACCCCAGTTTAATCAAACTAGATGGTCAAAAATTAATTTTGACTCATGCGGATGCTTTGTGTACAGATGATGTTGAATACCAGAAAGTGAGACGGCAATTACGTGACCCAAAATGGCAAACATGGTTTTTAAATCAATCCATTCCTGAGCGCATTGAGTTTGCTCAAAAAGCACGAATGCAATCGCAACAACACACACAAACAGCCGATACACAAATTATGGATGTTAATCAGCAAGCTGTTGATGATTTATTTAATCAATATAATGCCACATTAATGTTACATGGGCACACTCATCGCCCTGGATTTCATCAAACACAAACAGGAAATAAAAGCAGGCAAAGAATGGTCTTAGGTGATTGGCACTACCAATGTTCGACTATCGAACACTTTAAAGGTAGTTTTAAGCTTGTCACTAATTAAGGAGTACCATTAAGGTTTGCAACAATATTTTAACTTAAGGGGTGATATTTAGTGTCACATGTATGGTAAAATGTTGCGCTATTAAATTCATACAAATATCCAGAGGAAAACTATGTCAATATTAGAGAAATTGAATACTATTCGAGCCGCTCAAGGTGGCGTGTTAACAAAGGGTTTAAGCGATGATGTTATTGCTAATTTTCTACAACTTGATTCTGCATTAACTGTTGCCATTGAAAATGCCTACGATAGTTATTTAACAATAAAACAAGAATTTTCTGAATTGATTGATATGGATGAGTCAACTCAAATGAAGACTGTTCAAGAAGATTACATAAACTTTTATTCTGAAGATGCAATCAATCCTTACGTTTCACTTGGAGGCAAAGGCGCTTGGTTAATTACTTTGAAAGGTGCAGTATTACACGATAATGGCGGCTATGGAATGTTGGGTGCTGGTCATGCTCCTGATTTTGTTTTGGAAGCGATGAGCCGCCCTCATGTGATGGCAAATATTATGACGCCTTCTTATTTACAAATGAAACTCAGTAAAGCAATAAAACGCGAAGTCGGTCATTCGCAAGGATCTTGCCCTTTTGATAAATTCTTATGCATGAACTCAGGTTCAGAAGCAGTAACAGTTGCGGCACGTATATCTGATATTAATGCTAAAAATATGACAGCACCTGGTGCTCGTCACGAAGGCAAAGAAATTAAAATAATGGCACTTAAAGGTGCTTTTCATGGACGTACCGATAGACCTGCTCAGTATTCTGATTCATCATTACCTAGTTACCGTAAAAACTGTGCATCATTTGCTGCGCGTGATAATTTAATTACCATTGCTATTAATGATGTTGCAGCACTTGAAGCGGCATTTGCTCAAGTAGATGCTGACAATATCTTTATTGAATCTTTCTTTATGGAACCAGTAATGGGTGAAGGTAATCCAGGTATGGGAATCACAAGAGAGTTTTATGAAACAGCAAGAAGATTAACTAAAGAACGTGGCACATTGTTTTTAATTGATTCAATACAAGCAGGACTGCGTGCTCAAGGGTGTTTATCAATTGTGGATTACCAAGGTTTTGCTGGAATCGAAGCTCCAGATATGGAAACTTATTCTAAAGCACTTAATGCAGGACATTATCCATTGTCTGTATTGGCAATGTCACCAACCACGGCAAAAATGTACGTCAAAGGCGTTTATGGCAATACCATGACGACTAATCCAAAAGCGATGGATGTTGCTTGTGAGGTGTTGGCACGGGTTGATGATGACTTTAGGTCAAATATTTTAGAACGTGGTAAAGAATTTGTTGAAAAGCTTAACGGTTTACAAGAAAAATTAGATGGCAAAGTCACTAATGTCCAAGGAACAGGGTTGTTGTTTTCATGTGAGCTTTCTAACGAATTTAAAGCCTACGGAACTGATTCAATAGAAGAATTTATGCGTTATAATGGTGTTGGTGTGATTCATGGTGGAGAAAATTCTTTGCGCTTTACACCGCATTTTTCTATTACTTCAGCTGAAGTGGATTTAATCATTGATGCAGTTGAATATGCGATTTTAAATGGTCCAAGCCGATAAATAGAGAAAGATGATGACTGATAAGGATAAGAATCAAACTGAAATAGAAAATGCTGAACGACGCAAAACTGAGCGTCGTTTACAAGACTTACCTGATGATGTTGTAAATAGAAGAAAAAATAAAGACCGAAGAGTCAAAGATGAAGAGATAGACTTTGATAATCAACGTAAAGAGCAAAGGCGAAAACCTATTGTTGGTGTTGATATTGAAGAAAGAAGAAAAGCTGATAGACGAAAAGATAAATAATCTTTGGTTAAAATCAAAAGAATAACTGGAAAATAATATGACTAAATGTGTTGATATAACAATCAAACAAGCACTAACGGGCGAAATCGCCTTCGATACTGATGTAACGATTAAGGGTTGGGTGCGAAATCGCCGTGATTCTAAAGCAGGATTTTCATTCATCGTCATGCATGATGGGTCATGTTTTGATGGCATACAGGTGATCGCTGATAATACATTGGATAATTATGACGATGAAATTAAACATTTAACAACAGGATGTTCAGCTATAATTACTGGAAAACTAGTAAAATCTGGTGGGCAGCAACCCTGTGAAATCCAGGCCTATAGCGTTGAAGTTGCTGGTATGGTTGAAGATCCAGAGACCTATCCTGTTCAACCCAAACGACACACTATGGAATTTTTACGAACGGTTGCTCATTTACGTCCACGCACCAATACTTTTAGTGCAATGACACGGGTACGAAATACTTTAGCTCAAGCTGTGCATCGTTTTTTTCATGAAAGAGGTTATTGCTGGATAAGTACACCTATCATTACAGCCAGTGATTGTGAAGGAGCGGGCGATATGTTTCGCGTGACACAATTGGATTTAGCCAATATACCGATGACTGATAAAGGCGATGTTGATTTTTCCAAAGATTTTTTTGGTAGTGAAACCTATCTAACTGTTTCAGGGCAGTTAAATGTTGAAACTCATGCTTTGGCCTTGTCAAAAGTGTATACCTTTGGGCCAACTTTTAGAGCAGAAAACTCCAATACCACTCGTCATTTGGCTGAATTTTGGATGATTGAACCAGAAGTGGCATTTAATGATTTAAATGACAATGCAGATTTGGCAGAAGACTTTTTGAAGTATGTTTTCAAAGCAGTGTTGGATGAAAATGCCGATGACATGCAATTCTTTGATAAATTCGTACAAAAAGGCGTGATTGAACGTCTTGAGTCATTTCAAACAGATTCTTTTGCTCGAATTAATTATACTGATGCCATTGAAGTACTTGAAAATTGCGGTAAGAAGTTTGAATTTCAAGTCGAGTGGGGTATTGATTTGCAAACTGAACACGAACGTTATTTAACCGAAGAGCATTTCAAAAAGCCAACAGTTATCATGAATTACCCTAAATCTATTAAGCCATTTTACATGCATTGCAATGATGATGGTAAAACCGTTGCTGCTATGGATGTTTTGGTTCCTGGAATTGGAGAGTTAATAGGTGGTTCTCAGCGCGAAGCTCGCCTTGATGTGCTCATTGAGCGCATGAAAGAACATGACTTAGATTTAGAAACGTATAAATGGTATATTGATTTACGTCGTTATGGCTCTGTTCCTCATGCTGGTTTTGGCTTAGGTTTTGAGCGATTGGTTAGTTATGTCACAGGTATTCAAAACATTCGTGATGTCATAGCCTTCCCAAGAACACCAGGCAATGCGAAGTTTTAAAAATGATTGCTCGAATTTGGCACGGCACGACAAAATTATCTGATAAAGATGAATACACACAGTTTATGCAAGAAAAAGCTGTGCCCGATTATAAAAGCACAAAAGGATTTGTGAAATTATCTTTTTTGAGTCATATTGTTGGTGAGATAGCCCATTTTACGCTTATCACCTATTGGGAAAATCTCGAAGTAATCAAAAATTTTGCAGGTGATGACTATGAAACACCAAAGTATTACGAAAAAGATAAACAGTTCCTGCTAGAATTTGAAGACAAGGTTATTCATTACGAAGTCTTTGCGGACGAATGAAATAAACAGCTATGAAGATACAGTTTAATCGACTTAATCATATTCAAATTTGTATTCCTACAGGTGAAGAGGATAGAGGTCGTGAGTTTTATTGCGGTATTTTGGGTTTAGAAGAGATAGAAAAGCCAGACATTCTTAAAGCAAATGGTGGGTTTTGGTTGCAACTCAATGACATTCAGATACATATAGGAACAGAAGAACTACAAGGCGTTTCTAAAAGGCATCCTGCTTTTGAAGTTGAAGAGATAGAAAAAGTGAGAGCCTATTTATTAAGCCATAATATCCGTATAAAAGAAGACCAACCCATTCCTAAATTTTATCGATTGTCCTTTTTTGATTATTGGGATAACCGCATCGAATTGATGCAAAAAATCACAAAGTTATGAATAAATTAATTGTTTCAAGCGCCTTGTTGTTTTCCTTTAGTGGATACACGCAACAAGCTTCGACACAACAAGCCTTAAACCTCTGTCGAGAAATTAGCAATCAACAAGAGCGTTTAGAATGTTACGACGTTATTAATACTCCTGTCCAAAAACAAGAAAACAAAGAACTTGCCAATAAAATTGGAGAGTTTCGTATGTCGGCATTGCTTGCTGATTTGGAAGAGCCGCGTATCTTTACAACTTTTGGTCGTATGGACTTTCTAGGGAAAGAAATCAATGCCGTTTTGTTGGGTGTTGGTACCCGATTGAAACTCAAGACTTTTGATATTTTGGAATACCAAAAATCAATTGACTTTAATTTGATTGGATTAGTTAAATCACAATTTGATGTCAACGAAATAGATACCCGCAATAACCGAGGTGGTGCACTTATTAATACGGACTTCATGATTGGTGCAGAGTTGGTTAAAAATACTAAGCGAGGAAATTTTCGACTGAAATATACTCATAGAAGCACGCATTTAGGTGATGAATTTCTCATTGATAATCCATCCTATCTTGATAATCGACTTAATCTATCTTATGAAACCATCGATCTATTGGCTTATCGAAACATGAACCAATGGGGGACATATGCGGGTGGAAGTTTTATTGTTCGTTCTGAACCTGGCTCACTTGATAAGTTTCAGTTTCAGGCTGGCGTACAATTTAGAGGCAATCAATACCGTTGGTTTAATCCACTCTTTGGCTTGGATATAAAGTCATGGCAAGCATCAGATTGGCAGCCCAACATTAGTTTTAAAGCCGGTGTTGAGTATACTGGATTTTTTGATAGACCTTTACAACTTTTGTTTGAATACTATGATGGAAAATCACCTTATGGCCAGTTTATTAATGATGATTTTTCATTTTACGGTTTATCTGTTAATCATTATTGGTGATAGGAATAATTACATTCCTTGGAAATCAACTTGCCTAAGCGCTTCATAAAGCATAATGGCAGCTGTGTTAGAAAGGTTTAAACTTCGAGATGCTTTTTTCATTGGCAATAATACTTTGTTTGTTATGCAATCAAGATCAAGTATATCTAAGGGAATACCGCGTGTTTCGGGACCAAATATAAAATAATCTCCTTTTTTATATGAAATATCACAATAGTTTTTATTGCCTTTTGTAGTCAACGCATATAAATTTTTAGGTTGTGCTTTATTGATGAAGTCTGCAAAATTATCGTATTCTTTGACTTGGGTAAATTCGTGGTAATCAAGTCCTGCACGGCGTAATGCCTTTTCTCCCATTTCAAAACCTAGTGGATGGATTAAATGCAGTTGTGCACCCGTATTAGCACACAGTCGAATGATGTTGCCGGTATTCGGAGGGATTTCAGGCTCAAATAAGACGATATTAAACATATTTTGTTTTCAGTTTAGAGTATGCTAATGGTAGAATAAAAAACCCAAAATTAATACCAATTACTCTTTTTAAATGCCAGTTACAAACATTAGCAAAACCATAAACCCGTATTTACAACTAATGCGATTTGATCGACCGATTGGAACACTGCTTTTGTTGTGGCCCACTTTGTGGGGCTTATGGGTAGCAGCTGAGGGAGTTCCACCCTTTAAATATTTATTAATTTTTGGATTGGGTGTTTTTCTGATGCGTTCGGCTGGTTGTGTAGTTAATGATATAGCTGATAAAGATTTTGATGGAAAAGTCACTCGCACCAAAGAGAGACCTCTGGCAGTTAATAATTTACCAGTAAAAAATGCCTTAGTATTTTTTATAACCTTATTGTTAATGGCAGCATCATTGCTCTTTTTCTTAAATAAGCTGACTATCATTATTGCAGTTATTGCTGCTTTTTTTGCCATCACTTACCCGTTTATGAAGCGCCATACGTATTTGCCACAGTTATATTTAGGTGTTTCATTTGCTTTGTCCATTCCAATGGCTTTTGCCCAATTGAGAGGCAATGTCCCTGTTGAAGCGTGGTTGTTATTTATCGCTAATATATTTTGGACAACAGCTTATGATACTATGTATGCTATGGTGGATAGAAAGGATGACATGAAAGCAGGAATTAAATCCACTGCAATATTATTTGGTGAGTTGGATTATATTATAATTGCGATAATTCAAGCGATGATGCTTTTAGTTTTGACCTTGTTGGGATTGAAACTTGAAATGAATACTCCATACTATATTGGACTGGTTCTAATTGTATTACTATTTGTTTATCAAAACCAATTATTGAGGTCACGAAACATTTCTAATTATTTCAAGGCATTCCTTAATAATAATTGGGTAGGACTTGTTTTATTTTGTGGGATATTTATTTCCTATGTCAGTATAGCGCCGTAGTGTTAAAAAAGTTATGGGCTCAAATAAGAATAACCTTGTTGTTGTAAATCCATCATGCGTGGCACACCATTTCTAACAACGACAACATCATCAATTAAATCCAAATCAATGCCCTTAGTTCTTTTAATTGTTTTTAGCGTGTCTCCACAGGCTGTAAAAGTGACATCTTGCATCATTAAACTTTCTATGCGTTTGCGAAATTCACTTTGCTTAGTTATAAAGTAAATTCCTGGTCCATAAGCAACCAATTCAATCTCTACATTGTCAACGCCATAATACTTCGAAACATTAACAATATTTGATAAAACTTCTGCTTGAATCTCAGGGTCTCTTGTGTTCATTTGTATAACCAGTTTATGGATTTCAAAACCATCATTGTCATTGTTATTGGCAACAACAGGGCTATGGTAAGCACATGCATTTATAATGATAATACTTAAAATAAAGGTTAATTTTTTAATCATGACTTTTCTCACTTGAAATCGGTAATGTTGAACCTTATTATAAGCCAACTGTCATAACATGGTCAAAATAATAAGCAGATGAATATGGATAAAAATAATTCAGATAACAATTTAACCGAAACTGCACAAATCTTCCAAAAAGTTAGTGCATCATTATCCCAAGAAATCTTTGGACAAGCTAAGCTAGTTGATAGATTGTTGATGGCTTTATTGTCACATGGGCACTTGTTGGTTGAGGGTGCTCCAGGCTTAGCTAAAACAACTGCGATTAAGGCTTTAGCTGATAGACTTGAGGGTGATTTTAAACGCATTCAGTTCACCCCTGATTTGCTGCCATCTGATTTAACGGGTACGGAAATTTACCGTGCACAAACGGGCGAGTTTGAATTTCAAAAAGGCCCTTTGTTTCATAATTTAATCTTGGCTGATGAAGTTAATAGAGCGCCAGCAAAAGTACAGTCTGCCTTACTTGAGGCCATGGGCGAGCAACAAATTACCATTGGAAGCACAACTTATCCATTACCGAAGTTATTTTTAGTCATGGCAACACAAAACCCAATTGAGCAAGAAGGCACGTATCCATTGCCCGAAGCGCAGTTGGATAGGTTTCAGATGCATGTAGCCATTGGTTATCCAGATGCAGAAACAGAAAAAGACATTCTAAAACTGGCTCAAAATCGTGACCTTGATGGTTATGAAAAACCAGCTAAAGATTCTGTATTCCTAACCCAAGAAGTGGTTTTTGCCGCTCAACAGCATGTGTTAAATCTCTATGTGGCTGAAAATCTTGAAAATTACATGGTTGAACTTATTCTAGCTACAAGAAACCCAGTCAAATACGACAAGCAATTAGCTGAGATGATAAATTATGGTGGTTCTCCAAGAGCAACAATAGCATTAGATAGATGTGCTAGAGCTCATGCTTTTTTACGTGGTCGTGACCACTTGTTGCCAGAAGATATTCATGCAGTTATTCATGATGTATTACGTCATCGTTTGATTTTAAGTTTTGAAGCAGAAGTTGAAGGTGTTACACCTGATGATATTATTGATCGATTATTGCGTGTGGTACCAATCGTATAGATGATGAACGCTGCAACTCAAGTCACAACAAAGGCATTGGTCGCACAACAATCCTATGCCAAAACCCTATCTCTCTCAAGTCGAAAGAAGGCAACTTCAGCGATTTCAGGTTTGCATGATTCGCGATTTCGTGGGCGTGGTATGGATTACCAAGAATCACGTGTCTATCAAGCCGGTGATGATATTCGTAATATGGATTGGTTGGTCACTGCGCGAACGGGTACGGCTCATACTAAATTGTTTCAGGAAGAACGGGAACGTCCTATCCATATAGTGATTGATACTAATGTTTCCATGTCTTTTGGAACAAAAAAAGAATTTAAGTCAGTGACTGCAGCAAAAGCTGCCTCATTACTGTCATGGGCAGCAGTCAAAAATGGAGACAGAGTGGGAGTGATGAGTTATGGAAAAAACGGCATCCATCATGAAAAACCAGTGGGTGGCAAGCGCGGAATGATGCGTTTGATTGCGCATCTGGTGCAATCATCTAACCACGAATCACATGGTGTTACTCCTTTGGAAGAGGCGTTACAGCGTTTACGAACGATTATTCGCCCTGGTTCTTTGGTCATTATAATCAGTGATTTTTATCAATTAGGTAAAGATGTTAAAAGGCACTTGATTCAATTAAGTAAACACAATGATATATTGTCCTTGTTTATTACAGACCAATTTGAAGTCAGTACACCTTTACCAGCAGTTTATGGTGTTCAAAATCAAGATAAAGCTGTTGTCTTTAATAGTGCAAAAGAGTCTGAAAAGAGCACTATGCAACAAAAACAAAACCAGCACTTAGAAAATATTTATGAAAATATTCAAAAATCAGGTGTGCCAGTTATTCCAATTATGACGGATGATAAGCTTGAGGATAAAATCAAACAAGCACTGAAATCACCAACCGCAGCATGGTCATCATGGAGGAAGGCATTGTAATGGATAAAACAGCCGCTGCTCAACAATTGCAATTACGTGATATTCATATGCCTGATGCACCAAGTATGTGGCCACTTGCTCCTGGGTGGTGGGTTTTGATTATTGTCACTTTTATTGCACTCTATTTTTTATACAAATTTTGGGAAAGACAGCACAAGAGAAAGCAACTTCTTGCATCACTGCAACACCAACTCTCGTCAATTCATGATGAGTTTCGATTAAATAAAGATAAACACAAATTAGCGGTCGCCATTTCTGATTTACTCAAGCGATTTTTTCGTTATGTTCTTAAAGATTCACCTGCTACATCATTAACAGGACAACAGTGGATTGATTACTTAAATAGTAAAGCTGATAGTGATGTTTTTAGTAAATTTGTAGTCCCATTAACGCAAGCACAATATATTCAATCACCTGATTTTGACGTGCCTAGTCTCATAGCAACAGTAAGAAATTACTTTCCTATTGCCATTAATCACAAGGAGAAAGTGTAATGTTAGAGTTTCTATGGTTATGGGTGTTTTTCCTTTTACCCTTACCTTTATTGGTTTGGTTGTTACCTGCTGTTAAACAAGCCAGTTTAACCACGGTAAAAGTGCCTTTCTTCAATCATTTTTGGCAATCTTTATCCAGTATAAATCAGCAGACTAAGTGGTGGTTAAAGTTGTTGGCTGTTATTGCTTGGTTGTTGTTATTAGTTGCCGCTGCCAAACCAGTATGGATAGGGGATGCTATTGCATTACCTGTTGAAGGTCGTGATTTAATGATGGCTGTTGATGTCTCAGGATCCATGCAAGAAAAAGACATGAAAATTAATGGTCGAGAAGTCGATAGATTAACCATGATTAAGTTTGTGGCAGGGGATTTTATTCAACGCCGAAAGGGCGATCGAATTGGTTTGATTCTATTTGGTCAACAAGCCTATTTGCAAACGCCATTAAGTTTTGATCGCAAAACTGTTCAAACTTTATTAAATGAATCCATTATTGGCATTGCAGGTAAAGCAACAGCTATTGGAGATGCGATTGGACTAGCGGTCAAACGTGTGCGTAGAACCACCGACAATAACCGTATTTTAATTCTATTAACCGATGGGCAAAATACAGCAGGTGAAATTCAACCGTTAAAAGCAGCAGAGTTAGCACAAAAAGAAGGCTTGAAGATTTACACAATCGGTATTGGTGCAGATGAAGTCTATCGGCAGACCATATTCGGTAACAGGCGAGTGAACCCATCGTTGGATTTAGATGAAGTCACCCTAAAAAAAATAGCAAAAATGACAGGTGGGCGTTATTTTAGAGCCAGAAACACTAAAGATTTAAATAAGATTTACGCCATGCTTGATGAATTGGAACCTTTGGCTAAAGAAGATCAATTTTACCGACCAACAGAAAATTTATTTTACTACCCGTTGGCATTGTCCATGTTGTTGTTATTAACTTTATTTAGGATACGGAGTTAATATGGAATATATAGCACAATTACATTTTATTCGCCCTTTGGTTTTATGGGCATTGCCTGTGGTTGCTTTTATATTGTGGCATTTGCAACAAAAGAGTAATAAAGAAGATGGTTGGTCAAAAATCTGTGACCCACATTTATTGGATGCAATCAAGGTGACATCAGGGGGGCAAGGCAGTCGTCTTTCTTGGTTATTATGGCCAATTAGCCTATTTGCTATTATGGCATTAGCAGGGCCTGCCTTTCAAAAGTTACCAACTCCGGTGATTAAGAATCAATCGGCCTTGGTCATCGCATTGGATGTTTCCAAAAGCATGTTGTCCGATGACATAAAACCCAATCGACTAGAGCGAGCAAAATATAAAATTAATGATATTTTAGAGCAGCGTAAAGATGGACAGACTGCCTTGTTAGTCTATTCAGGTGATGCATTTGTTGTGACGCCTCTTACGGATGACACACAAACCATTGCATTGATGTTGAAGGCAATTAGCCCAGAAATTATGCCAGTGCAAGGCTCGCGAGTGGACATTGCCTTAAGTAAAGCTAAAGATTTACTCAAACAAGCTGGTTATCCAGGTGGAGATGTTCTATTGATTGCTGATGGGGTTAATGCTTCAAAGGCAAATAAAATTGCTCAAGATTTGGCTGATGATAGAATTAAAATATCTGTTTTAGGTGTTGGAACTAAGCAAGGAGCGCCGATTCCATTACAGACAGGTTTTGTCAAGGATAGGCAGGGCAATATTGTTATTCCAAAATTACAACTTTCAGAATTAAAAGAGTTAGCCTCAAATGGTAATGGTCGATTTGCTCAAATAACAGGTGACTCATCTGATATTGATTACCTTTTGCCATCAGTTGCAGATGATAAACAAGAATCACAAAATTTTAAAGAGGAAGAAGATGCCTTTGATACTCAAAAGTATATTGATGAAGGGCCTTGGTTAGTATTGTTATTAATTCCATTGGTGGCTTTATTGTTTAGAAAAGGTTTGTTGCTTGGCTTATTTTTGGTGTTTGGTTTGCAATCACCGCAATCCTCATATGCCTTTGGTTTTGATGACTTATGGCTCAATGCAGATCAACAAGCAGCAAAGCAGCTACAACAAGGTGATGCAAAAAAAGCATTGCAGTTAGCGAAGTCAAATCAATGGAAAGCCACCGCAGCATTTAAAAACAAAGATTATGAACAGGCACAAGAACTGTTTGATGATGGCAGTGCAAACGGGCTTTATAACCAAGGCAATGCACTTGCAGCGGCTGGAAAATTAGAGCAAGCACTTAAATCCTATGATGAATCTTTGAAGATTAACCCGCAAGATGAAGATACTTTGTTTAATAAAAAACAGGTTGAAGAAGCTTTAAAGAAGCAACAAGAACAACAGAAAAAAGACCAAGAAAATCAAGACAAAAACGATAAAGATAAGCAAGACCAAGAAAAACAGGACAAAGATAAGCAAAACCAAGATAAAAAAGACCAAGAAAATAAAGATTCGCAAGAGCAAGAAAACCAACAAAATCAAGATGAAAAAAATAGCGAAAGCGAAAATAAAGAAGGGCAACAGAATCAAGAAGATAACCCTGAGTCCAAAGAGCAAGAAAAAGAATCTTCACAAATGAGTGAAGAAGAAAAAAAGAAACAAGAAGAAGAACAAAAAAAGTTGGAACAAGCTGATAAGGAAGCCAAAGACAAGCAGCAACAAGAACAAGAAGCCCAAAAGAAAAAATTAACACCGCAAGAAATGGCAGAAGAAGCCGAAAACAAAGAAGCGATTGAACAGTGGTTACGACGTATTCCTGATGATCCAGGTGGTTTATTGCGTCGCAAATTTTATTACCAGTACAATCAACAAAATAAGAAACCAGATGAAACCGAAGATTGGTAGAACAATGAAGAAAATAACCCTCATACTCTCATTAATAATAATGTCATTTGTTAGTCAGGCAAAAATTAGTGCAACAGTTGATAGAACAAAAATTGTTATTGGTGAAACCTTTAATTTAACACTATCAGTTGATTCAAATACCAGTGAACAACCTGACTTGAGTGAATTGCAAGAAGTGTTTCAAGTACTTGGAACAAGTCAGTCATCCTCTACACAGAGAATAAATGGCAGCTACTCAGTCAATAAATCGTGGCAAATATCTCTTATGCCTTCAGGGGTAGGGAAAAATACCATTCCTCCTATTAAACTAGGCAATGAAATAACGCGAGCCATTCAAGTTGAGGTGGTTAAATCAGATCCCAATGCCAAGGCAAATGGTGACTTGTTTATTGAAATTGAAACCGATAAAAATTCAGCCTTTGTCAAAGAACAGATATTAATCACAGTCAAATTATTTTATTCTATTTCATTGAGTGAAGGCAGTTTGTCCGAGCCGATAGCCTCAAATGCAATTGTCACTCAGTTGGATAAAGGCACGACTTACAGCACAACCCGAGATGGCAGAAATTATACAGTGTTAGAAAGACACTATGCGTTGTTTGCTGAAAAAAGTGGTACTCTGGAAGTTAACCCCATAATATTTAGTGGTCGAGACAATAGCTCAAGAAGAAGCTTTAGTATGTTTTCAACAGGCAAACCAGTTCGTGCGGTTGCTAAACCACTGTCATTCGAAATCAAACCGATTCCACAAAATGCCATTGGTAAAGATTGGATTCCTGCACGTAATGTGCAGTTGTCACAACAATGGAGCCAAGGTGATTATAAAGTGGGAGAGCCCATTACACGAACAATTACTGTTTATGTTGAGGGTTTGGGTGAAACACAAGTGCCAGATATTAAACTGGGCAATATTGCAGATGTAAGAATTTACCCAGAACAGCCACAAACGCAGGAAGAAAAAACGACACAAACAATCAAAACTTATAAACAAGTAAAGATTGCACTTATCCCAACACATGAAGGGGCAATACGTATACCTGAATATAAACTGGAATGGTATAACACGCTAACAGGTGAGACGGAGTATGCTAAATTACCTCCTGTTACCTTGCAAGTTGCCGCAGGTGATTATGCGATGGAAAAACCAGTGATTGAAGACATCTTCAAAAATGAAAATAAACAGCCAAAAGAGGGTGGAAAAAATCAAGAAACCCCTGCGCCTGAAGTTAAAATTATGAAACAAGATGATTCTTTATGGAAAATTCTAACAGGTTTCTTTGCCTTGTTGTGGTTGCTGACACTTATGTATTGGCTTAAGAGTAAGAAGCAAAAAATATCGACTAAAAAAGCTGAGAAACCCATCCAAATAAGTAAAAATCAAATACTCTATGCGATAGAAAACCGTGATGCCAAAGAATTGCAAACTGTACTAATTGATTGGTGGAATCAACAGTACAAAGAGACTAAGGTGACTAATTTGGCACAAATCAAATCACATGTTTGCCCAAATATGCAAAAGTTAATTGATGATTTGCAATCGCAATTGTATGCAAATAATAATGATTTGAAATTTGATAAGGCATTGTGGAAAAAGCAAGTCAAAGGCAATGGCTTGAAAAAAATTACTCATCAGAAAATATCGAACTCAAGTGACTTGCCTTCATTATATTAGAGACCGTTCCACGGGTTGTGCAAAGACCTCTATTATAAAGGTAAATTGCAATCAGTTAAAATAACAATTCAAATGCGATGAGCTGTGGCATATAATAAATTCTTTTAAAAGAGAGTCTCATATACACCATGCATTTTTTAGTCAGCAATGATGATGGTATCAATGCCACAGGCATCAAAGCCTTATCTCAAGTCCTAGAAGAGTTGGGAAATATAACAGTTTATGCACCCAGTGGTGATCGATCTGGAGCAAGTAATTCTCTCACATTGGATCGACCTGTGCGAATTCATAGAGTAGCAGAGAATAAATATTCAGTGGATGGAACCCCCACGGATTGTGTACATATGGCTCTAACCGGTTTGATGGACAGTGTACCAGATATGGTGGTATCAGGCATTAATAACGCTGCCAATCTTGGCGATGATGTGTTGTATTCTGGGACTGTTGCAGCAGCGATAGAGGGGCGATATTTAGGCTTATCTGCGATTGCTTTTTCATTGGCGACTTCGCATAAAAGTGATCAGGTTCGCTATTTTGAAACAGCCCAGCACTTTGTAAAAAAGATTATTCAAAACTTACAAAAACACCCGTTAGAAAAAGAATCAATTCTTAATATAAATATTCCAAATTTACCTATTGACGAGGTTAAAGGCATTAAAGTTACCCGTTTCGGTAACCGACACAAAGCAGAAAATACAGTACAAGACCTTGATCCGCGTGGAAGAAGAATCTACTGGATAGGTCCAGCAGGTCCTGAGGCAGATGCGGGAGAAGGCACTGATTTTCATGCAGTTAAAAATGGCTATGTTTCAATTACACCAATGCAAGTGGATATGACAAAACATAGTGTATTAGAAAGTATCAAAAATTGGAGCCAAACAATAGTATGAATTCTGCTCTTGGTATTGGAATGACATCTCAACGCACCAGAAATCGTATGATTGCAAGGCTGCAAGATCAAGGTATAAAAGACCAACGCGTATTGGCAGCGATGTCTCTTGTACCACGTCATTTATTTATGGATGAGGCAATGGCGCATCGTGCCTATGAAGATACAGCTTTGCCGATAAAACATGGTCAATATATTTCTCAGCCATGGGTTGTTGCCCGAATGACAGAAATAGTATTATCTTGTCAACCTAAAAAAGTTTTAGAAATTGGCACGGGCTCTGGCTATCAAGCTGCAATATTAGGGCAATTAGTTGAGCAAGTTTTTAGTGTTGAACGAATTGATGATTTGACCCGAATAGCACGACGACGCTTTATTAAGCTTGGCTACATGAATGTCCGCACCAAAACTGGTGATGGCTTTAAAGGGTGGAGCAATGAAGCACCCTATGATTTGATTATTGCTACGGCAGCCCCTGAAAATATCCCAGAGGATTTACTTAAACAATTGAAAGTTGATGGCGTGATGTTGTTGCCACTTGGCAATAACCAGTCACAAAGTTTGGTAAAAATTACAAAAACAGAAAATGGCTACACAGAAGAAAAGCTTGAATCTGTATTTTTTGTTCCTTTTTTACAAGGAGTCGTGAGGTAATTGTGATGAGGTATTTGGATTATAAAAAGTTGCTTATATTGACAGGGGTAATTTTAATTTCATCCTGTTCAAAGCATCATCCTGCACCAGTAAAAGATGCAAGTCGAAAAACGATTGTGAACTCAGCTCATCCCATTTCTAAACAAAAGAAATATATACCAAAGTATATGACAGTCAACAAAGGTGACACCCTCTATTCGATTGGTTTTAATCACAGTTTAGATTATAAATATTTAGCTCAAATCAATGGTATTAAACCGCCTTATAGTATTTACCCAGGTCAAAAGCTTCGCTTACAAGCCAATAAATCTTTAGTCAAAAAGGCAACTCCTATTGCTACAAACATTAATGGCGTATCCACTCATGCTGTTAAATCGCAACAAACTAAGTATAAACCAATAAGCACTAAAAAGACTCCGTCGGTACAAATAACAACCAAGAAAAAAACAACACCAATAGCTAAGACCAGTCCAACTCCCAAGGTTGTTATTAAAAAAACAACCCAGCCAAGACCAAATGTGAATCAGAGTGTTGTTAAATCAAATACACAATGGAAATGGCCTTTGAAAGGTCGTATTCTTAGTACTTTCTTAGCCTCAGATGTTTCTCGAAAAGGCATAGATATTGCAGCTAAACCCAAAACTTTAGTTTTTGCTAGCCAAAATGGAGTCGTTGTTTACAGTGGCGATGGTTTGCGCGGTTATGGTGAATTGATTATTATCAAACACAGTAATAACTTATTGAGCGCCTATGCACACAATTCCAGTCGCTTAGTTAAAGAAGGGGTTACTGTCAAACAAGGACAAATAATAGCAAAATCTGGCAAAGGAACTGATGGACAAGGTTTACTTCATTTTGAAATCAGGAAAAATGGACAACCCGTTAATCCATTGAAATATTTGCCTAATTAAGTCGGGGGGATATAACACCTATGGAACACTGTAATGTCTGTGATTCTTTAGAAGGCAAAGGTGTCCACAAGGACACCACTACGGAAATTTTATTGGTTATTATCTCTTCTTCTTAGATAGTTAAGTAAATCAATGCGTGTGATTAAACCTAAGAACTTATCGTCCTCATCTTTAACAATAGCAATTCTGCCTTGATCGAATATGGGCAATAGTTTTGCCAATGGACTGGTTACAGGCATAAATTCGAGGTTTGAAGTCATTGCTTCGCTCACTGGGTCTTCAAATTTATCATTGTTATCATAGACATACATCATCACATCTGATTCATCGATTATGCCTACAATTTCATCGCCATCCATGATGGGTAATTGTGATACATCGTATAATTTCATGCGTTGATAAACGGTAGATAAGGTTTCATGTGGTCGCATGACGATTAAATCATTGCTTTGGTAAGGGCGTGAGATTAAATCACGTAGGTCGTCGTGTTGCTCAACTTCGATAAAGCCATTGTCCATCATCCAATAATCATTGTACATTTTGGAGAGGTATTTATTACCTGTATCTGCAACCAATGCAACCACACGTTTTTTTGTTGTTTGTTCTTGGCAATACTTAAGAGCTGCTGTCATCACTGTTCCTGTTGATGAACCACCCAATACGCCTTCTTTAGCGAGTAATTCTCGTGCAGCTTCAAAACTTTCTTTATCAGAAACGGCATAGGCTTTTGTGACTAATGAAAAATCTGAAATACTGGGTAGAAAATCCTCACCTATGCCTTCGACTTTCCATGAACCACTTTTGTCAGACAAATTCTTTTCATTGATGTACTCTGCTAAGATACTGCCAACAGGATCAGCCAATATCATTTCTACTGTTGGGTCTTTTTCTTTTAAATAAGCGGTTAATCCTGACATCGTTCCACTTGAGCCAACTCCAAAAACAATAGCGTCCATGTCACCATCCATTTGCTCCATAATTTCAGGGCCTGTTGTGTCAATATGGGCTTGTGGATTGTCTGGATTACCAAATTGGTTGATAAAATAGGCATTGGGAGTTTCTTCAGAAATAGTTTTAGCCAAGTCTTGGTAATACTGTGGATGGCCTTTGGCAATATCTGAGCGGGTTAAGACAATTTCTGCCCCCATGGCTTTGAGATTAAATATCTTTTCTTTGCTCATTTTATCAGGGATAACCAAAATCAATTTGTAGCCTTTTTGAGCTGCGACTAGAGCAAGACCAATACCTGTGTTACCAGCCGTTCCTTCAACCAACGTTGCGCCCGGTTTTAAATCACCTCGGTCTTCAGCGGCTTGTATCATGGATAATCCAATTCTGTCCTTGATTGAGCCACCTGGATTTTGGTTTTCGAGTTTTAAATACAAGTCGCATAGACCTGTATCTAAATGATTGACTTTGAGCATTGGCGTATTGCCAATTAATTCGAGTACCGAATTAACTATTTTCATATTGTCCCCTTAAATGAGTATTACTGTAGAATGATTATTTCTACGCGTCTGTTTTTTGCTTTGCCCGCTTTTGTGGTATTTTCGGCTACGGGTAGTTCCTCGCCCATACCTACAGCATTTATCATTTTAGTAGCGATTCCATTTTTGATTAACAATGATTTAACTGCATCAGCGCGTTGTTGCGAGAGTTGTAGGTTTAATTCATTACTACCTGAGCTATCGGTATGTCCTTCGATTCTGACCTTTTTATTTGGGTAGGTATTGATAAATGATACCACTTTTGAAAAATTATCAACAGCTTCTTTTTTAATCGTGGACTTGCCTGAATCAAAGACAAAATCTCCCAGTGTCATCATCAAGCCTTTATCGGTTTTCTCTGTTGCAATTGAGTTGAGTTTTCTGCGTAAGGATTGGGCTTCCTCATTGGCAAGCTCCGCTTCTTGTTTGGCAAGTTCGGCTTCTTCGGCTTGCGCTTGTGCGTAAGCTTTTGCTGCCTGAGTTTCTTGTTTGGATAATTCGGCTTCATTTTGGCTATTTTTTGCCAACAACTCTGCTTGATTTGCTCTTTCATACGCACGTTGTGCCTCTTCTTGCTGAGCAATAAGCATCATTCGAGCCAGTTCGGCATCGTGGCGAGCCAGTTCGGCTTGAGTTTTTGAAATAGCTACTTCTAGTTGCTGGGCTTTGATGTTTTCTTGTGAAATTTCATTTTGAATCCATTGCTCTTCAGCAACCAATCGAGCAAAAGCAATATTGTGTTTAGCCTGATAAAGTGCTTGTTCTCTGTACTTGCGTTTGACCTTGTTATTTATTAGTGCTTCTACACTTTTTTTAGCGATTTGCTTTTCTGATTTGGCAAAATCTTTGTATTTTTCATCGTAGACTAGGTTGTTGTAATCAGTTTCTAATCCTGCATAATCCAGTTTATTCTTTTTGGCAAAGGCATGTGTTGTCAATGTCAATAAAAGTGTAAGAATAATAGCTAAACGCATTATAATTGCTCCTTTAATTCGTCAAGTATCTGCTGATTTTCTAAATTTTTATTTTGGATAGCGGAAAGTTGTAAGTTGAGTTTATTCACTTCAGAGCGTTTTTCGATAATTTTTAGATCAGATTTAATTTCTCTAATTAACTTGCTAAAAAGTTTTTTGTTGCGTTTTTTCTTTGCTTCTTTAGCTAAAATCACTTTCTTTTCAACTGCACTCATTTCTATAGGTGCAGAATCTACGTAGCCTTGCTCGTAAGCTTGACTAATCATTTTTTGTACGATTAATATTTCATCTACTTTTGGTGTTTTTGCCTGTAATGAAGAGGCAAAAAGTAAAATTGTGCCAAATATTAGATTAATTGTTGTTTTACTCATGTTTTAACTATCGGTTTAACTTAACCTTTCTATTTTCTTGTTTATTTGGACATTTATCAAGTATAAAAATTCAAATCCAGTAAATTTACTATAAAATAAACCTTATGAAATTTGTATATTTATTATTAATCTTGGTTATTGGTGGTGTTACTTCGAGTGATGCCAAGTCTTTGCGTGTTTATAAACACATCGATAAGGAAGGAATAATCCATTATTCATCAAAAAAACCCAGAAACCACCATTACAAGATTATCAATGTAAAATGCCCAGAATGTGGTTGGAAGAATAAAGTTAATTGGCAAACAACTCCTCTAGTGACAGGAAAGTTTGATAAAGAAATCAATGCCGCTGCAAAAAAATTCACAGTTGCTCCTTCTCTAATTAAGGCGATTATTCATGCAGAATCGAGTTTTAAACCTGATGCACAATCCAGTGTTGGAGCACAAGGTTTAATGCAACTAATGCCAGCAACTCAGAAAATTTATTCTGTTAAAAACCCATTCAATCCTAAACAAAATATCCACGCAGGAACGGCATTAATGAAACATTTGTTAAAGACTTACAACAACAATTTAAGTATTGCATTGGCAGCGTATAACTCGGGCGAAGGAGCGGTTAAAAAATACAACAACACTATTCCTCCATACGAAGAAACGGAAAATTACGTTAGACGAGTAAAAATCCTGCAAAAACGCTACAAATAAACTAAATTGACTTTATTTGTCTTCCTCATAAGGAAATTTCACATGCCCCAATCGCACTAAGAAAACGGCAATAGTTAACGACAACAAAGTGACACCTATCCCTAGCATATCCCAAGGAGCTAACTCTTTTGAGCCCAAAATAATGTACCTGGCTAAGGCTACTATTGCGATATAAATAGGAAACCGAACGGGCAACATGTTCTTTTCATAGTAAATACCAATCATGGTAATCACTTCTAAATAAATAAATAATAACAATAGGTCACTTAAAGCCACATTACCATGTTCAATCATCACCCAAACTTCTTGCCCAATGGCAATAATAGTTGCGATGGAAATAATCACCAAACCAGTGATTTCTAATACTTTTAATCCTTTTTTGAAAATTGTACCATCTTTCATTTTACTGTCTCTTTATTAAAAATAATTCATACGGATAGTTTGTCACATTGCTAGTTGACTGATATCTTAGCAAATTTACGTTTTCCTACTTGAAAAATGGCTTGTGTACCTGCGGTGATTTGTTGTTTAGGATCCGAGACTTTTTCACCATTTATACTTACGGCATTTTGTTTTACCATGCGCATGGCATCAGAGGTACTAACACACAATCCTGCATTCTTAAGTAACAGAGCTAAGCCAATTTCACCACTTTCTAATGACTCGATGGTTAACTCAGGAATGTCATCAGGAATTGCTCCTTTTTGAAATTGGTTTTTAAATCCTGCTAATGCACCATCTGCGGCTTCTTTTCCATGAAATCGCTCAACAATTTCAAGTCCGAGGATGAATTTAATATCGCGTGGATTTTTACCATCCGACATTTCTTGTTTGAATGTGGTAATTTCACTGTTTGATTTAAAGCTTAATAAATCAAAATAACGCCACATTAACTCATCAGAAATTGACATGATTTTACCAAACATATCCTTTGGTGCATCTTCAATACCGATATAGTTACCCAGTGATTTTGACATCTTTTGAACGCCATCAAGCCCTTCCAGCAACGGCATGGTCATGACCACTTGCGGTTCTTGACCAAATTGTCCTTGCAAGGTTCTGCCCATTAATAAGTTGAATCTTTGGTCGGTTCCACCCAATTCAATATCAGTTTTCATGGCAACAGAATCATATCCCTGAACCAGTGGGTACATAAATTCATGAATAGCGATTGGTTGTTGTGAACCAAAACGCTTAGAAAAATCATCGCGTTCCAACATGCGAGCAACGGTATACCGCGAAGCCAAATCAACCATGCCATCAGCACCTAGTTTATTCATCCAAGTTGAGTTAAATGCAATCTTTGTTTTATCTTTGTCTAATATTTTAAAAATTTGCTGTTGATATGTTTCGGCATTTTCATTGACTTGCTCACGGGTTAATATTTTACGTGTATCACTTTTTCCTGTTGGGTCACCAATCATACCAGTAAAATCACCAATCAAAAAAGTAACTTCATGCCCTAATTGTTGAAATTGGGCCATTTTATTAATCAATACGGTGTGACCAATATGTAAATCTGGAGCTGTTGGATCAAACCCTGCTTTTATCTGTAAAGGTTTGCCTTTTTTGAGTTTTTTCTCTAGTTCTTCGAGTTTGATGACATCTTCGGTGCCACGTGTTAACAAATCTAAAGATTCTTGAATTGACATTGAGTTTCCTTGTATTGATTTTTAAAAAAGCCTATTTTAACTGAAAATTTGGATTAATAGTAAGCTTCTATTGACGAAATTGCGTAACTATATTATCTTTGCCACTGTTTTAATACATTTTATTACTTTTGCGAAACAAACCAACACAAGCTGTTTTCAAAAACACTAGCCATTCTTCTGTTAAGCGCTCCTTTAAGCTTAATAAACAACCCATTTTTGTCGTTATGGCATCTGTGGCTGTTTTGAGTCTATTGTATGCATTTTCTGGCACCTCTCAAAAAGATAATTATCCAGTTGTACAAGCTCAAAATGTTGATTTGAATTTACCCATTGCACCATTACTCAGTTATGTCCCTGAACAAAGCCAAAAGAGTGAAACACAATGGCAGTTTGTTACGGTAAAAAAAGGACAAACTTTATCCAGTATTTTTGATGACATGGATTTGTCACAATCTTTGTTGTACAAAATTATTCATAGTAATAAAGAAGCCAAGAAACTGACAAAAATCTTCCCTGGAGCTGCTATCGGATTTGTTAAAGATGCGAATGGCAAGTTTGAGCAACTCAAGTATAAGTTATCAGAAACACAAGAACTATTTGTTAAACAACAAGATGAGCAATTAATCACGCAAGTTGTAGTGCTGCCACTAGAGACCAGTATTCATAATGCTAAAGGAACTATAACCGGCTCACTATTTAATGCTGGCAAAGCAGCGGATTTAACTGACAACATGGTTATGCAGTTGGCTAATATTTTTGCTTGGGATATTGATTTTATTTTAGATATTCGTAGTGGTGATAGTTTTAGCTTGATTTATGAAAAGATTGAACAAGATGGTGAATTTATCCGTGATGGTAAGATATTAGCGGCATCATTTACAAACCAAGGTGAAACGTTCACAGCCGTAGCATTTGATGATGGAAGTGGTGTGAGTTATTATAATCCTGAAGGGCGTAATATGAAAAAAGCCTTCTTGCGTGCTCCACTAAATTTTTCTTATATTTCATCAAATTTCAACCCTAAACGCTTTCATCCCGTACAAAAAAGAGTTAAAGCTCATCGCGGTATAGATTATGCTGCGCCACGCGGCACACCAATTTTTGCAGCTGGTGATGGCAAAGTTATACGTTCGTCCTACAGTAAATACAATGGTAACCATATTTTTATTAAACACCCCAGTGGTATCGTGACCAAATATCTTCACCTGACAAAAAAGTATGTAAAAAAAGGCGCACGAGTCAAACAAGGTAAAACTATTGGGACTTTAGGTTCAACAGGTATGGTAACAGGGCCTCATTTGCATTATGAATTTGTCTTAAATGGTGTGCATCGCAACCCAAGAACTGTCAAGTTACCCAAAGCCAGCCCATTGAAAAAAAGTAAAATGCCTGAGTTTAAAAGTTATGCTGGACCAATTTTATCGCAATTGGATAGCATAAATTTTGATGCTAAAAATATTGCCCAGACTAAAGTTGCCAAAACAAAAAGCTCTTGAGTTATTATATTGGCTTATTGTCAGGAACCAGTGTCGATGGTATTGATGCAGCGATAGTTAAAATTGCCACTGGCGAAATTACGCTGATTGCAACACACGAACAATCTTTTTCTGCTGATTTAAAGCATCAAGTTCAGAGCCTAATCAAAACCCAACAAACCACACTGGCTAATTATGCCAATTGTGATATTTTATTGGCAGAAGAGTTTTCCGCAGCGGTCAATGCTCTGGTTGCAAAATCTAATCTTAAAGCAAAAGATATTGTTGCTATCGGTTCACATGGGCAAACTATTTATCATCAACCCAATAGTGATAGTCAGAATAAACGTACAACCATTCAAATTGGTTCACCACATAACATTGCTGCAAAAACAGGTATAGATGTGGTGGCAAATTTTCGACAGATGGATATGGCTTTAGACGGACAAGGTGCTCCATTAGCACCAACTCTGCATGAAAAACTCTACAATAAAAACCAACAAAACAGGGCGGTTGTTAATTTAGGAGGTATAGCCAATATCAGTTTCTTTGGTAAAGACTTTCCTCAAGTTATTGGTTTTGATACGGGCCCTGCCAATTGTTTATTGGATGAATGGATAAATATTCATCAGAATAAGAGTTATGATAAAGACGGTGATTGGGCACAACAAGGTAAATTGAATAAAGCTTTACTTGAACAGATGTTATCCGATGATTATTTTCAAAAGTTAGCACCCAAAAGCACAGGACGGGAATACTTTAACCAAAAATGGCTAGAAAACTTCACGGAACAACTCAAAACAACATCATCAGTTGATGTTCAAAACACCTTAACTCACCTAACGGCAAAATCAATTGCCAATGAAATAAGCAAGCAATCAGCGACAATAGATAAAATTATTGTGATGGGTGGTGGAGCGTATAATGCCTATCTTGTGCAATTAATTGGAAAATATACACGGGTTCAGGTAGAAGTAGCAAAAAATGCCAATTGGATAGAAGCCATTTTGTTCGCCTACCTTGCAGAAAGACGAATCAATCAACAGCAACTGGATTTATTCAGTATTACAGGTAGTGAAGTGCCTTTACTGCTTGGTGATATTATTAAGAAGTGATAAAATCATCCGTTTTGTAACAAACTGGAAAATACAGTGCAAAACAACGACACCATTCAAGCTATTTTAGAAGATCAACCACATCAAATCATTTCACAAGACGGCGTTAATTTCGTTATATTGGGAACAGCCCATGTTTCACAAACATCTGTTGATAAGGTTAATGAACTACTCGATACCACCGAGTTTGATACAGTTGCCATAGAATTGGATGACATGCGTTTTGATGCCATGACCAATCCAGATAAATATAAAAAAATGGATTTAATCCAAATCATTAAAAACAAACAAACTGGCATGATTGCCGTCAATTTAGCCTTATCGGCTTATCAAAATCGTTTGGCTGAACAACTCGGTGTCGAACCGGGTGCTGAAATGAAGGCTGCCATAACCCAAGCTAAAGATAAAGGTTTGACTTTATGGAAAATTGACAGAAATATCCGTACCACCATGAAACGTGCTTGGCGCAACATGAAGTTTCTAGATAAAATGGGTTTGATGTTTAGTTTTGGTGGTTTCTTTGAAAATGAAGAAATTTCTGCCGAAGAAATCGAAAAACTTAAAACAGGTGATGTACTTGAAAGTACCTTTTCAGATTTTGCCGATGAATCACAACCACTTTATACCAGTTTAATTCATGAACGTGACGAATACATGGCTGCACGTTTACTGCAAGAAACTAAAGAAACAGAATCTAAAAACATATTGGTTGTTATCGGTGCAGGTCATTTAAAAGGCATGAGTCAAGCCATCAAAGACAAAATTGAAGCCGATAAAACAATTGAAGAATTAGATGTTATTCCACCAGGAGCTAAATGGGTAAAATTTATCCCATGGATAATTACTGCTGTTATTATTGCGGGATTTACCATTGGTTTTAGCCGTTCACCCGAACTGGGTTGGGATTTAATCAAAACATGGGTATTATTTAATGGTGTGTTAGCCGCTGTAGGTGCCGCCGTTGCCCGTGCGCATATCGTTACCATTGTTACGGCTTTTTTTGCAGCGCCTATCACTTCACTTAATCCAGCTGTAGCTGCAGGAATGGTTGCCGCCTTGGTTGAAATCTATTTCAGGAAACCCAAAGTAGGAGATTTTGAAGCCTTACAAAAAGATGCTACGCAGTTAAAGGGCTGGTTTAAAAACCCAGTGACACGAATATTGTTGGTCTTTATCTTAACTAATTTAGGTTCTGCCATTGGTACATGGGTTTCGGGCTTTAAAATCGCAGCTGCTTTAGTGTAGTTTCTGTAGAAAATTCTTTAATCATAAGCTTTTTCTTGAATTTTCTAGGTGCATCAAGGATTTCTGTTATTATCGTATTTTCATTATTGTGATTTGGAGATTATATTAATAGTAGCTTTATATGACCTTTGGCACTTAATTTTTGTTAATTTGTTTTGTAACCTTACAACCCTAAAAATAAAAATAGGTAAGGCTCATGAATAAAATTATCCAATTTGGTGAAATGGTTGATGGTTACACTATTCCTGTATTAAATGAGCGAGAGGTGCGAGCTGCTGCTGGGCTTTATTTTTCACCATTGTTCATATCCTTGATGATGGCTCTCTTTAAAGAAGATTTAACGATGGTTAAATACGTAATTACTTTTTTTCTAACAGATTTCATTGTACGAATTTTTATTAACCCAAAATATTCTCCCTCCTTAATATTAGCTCGTTTAATTGTTGGTCGTCAAAATCCCGAATATGTAGGAGCACCTCAAAAGAAATTTGCTTGGTGGATTGGGTTTGTGTTGGCTGTATTAATGTTTGTACACATAGTCATTCTCAATGCTTACAGTGAAATTTCTGGCATATCTTGTCTGTTATGTCTTATTTTTCTTTTCTTCGAGTCTTCTTTTGGTATATGTATTGGTTGCAAGATATATGCACTAATTAATAAAGGAAATGTACGGTATTGCCCAGGAGAAGTTTGTGATCCTTTAGTAAGAAAAGAAATACAAAAAACATCTTGGAATCAATTATTGACACTTATAATTTTTATCGTCTATGCTGTGGCGACTATTTTCTTCTTAGGTGAAAATTTCAGTCAGCCAGCTAGAGAATTATGGAGTCTTTTTGAATAAGGAGGTGTACCAAATACCTAGCCCGAATATTTCATAGAATAAGCCAAAAACAAGATATTTATCTTTAAAACTCCATTCTCTTATGAAATGTTTGGGCTAGCTAAGAACCAACTATCTTTTATTGAACGATAGTTGGTTTTCCTTGTCATAAATTTTTCATAAAATTCGTATTAATAAGCAGGTATAAAAAACACGGTTTATTGATGGGTTATTTAGTTAAGTTTTTAGCAGTTTCTTTTGTCTTTTTATTCAACACACAACTTTGTGCTCAGAATATTGTTCTGGTTAAGGATATTGTGCTTGGAGTCAATTCTAGTTCTCCTCAATTTCTTGTTGATTTCAACGGTGAGCTTTATTTTGGAACATCAATGACAAGTGGATTATGGAGAAGTGATGGAACAGAACTAGGAACGGTTCAAGCAGAAGGTTTTGCTACTATTAGTTCAGATTTTGTCTCTGAGTTGCAAGTTTATAATAACAAACTCTATTTTAATACCTTTTCAAATAAAGCTTTTTGGTCAAAAGATACAGGTATTAATAATGCTGTCATGATCGCTAATCAATTTAACGCTTTAAGTTCAGGTACTTATATTAGCATGGCACTTGCATCAGAATACATTGTTATGGGTGGTAGAGATTATTCTGTAGCAGGAAACCCAGTCAACTTGTTTCGCAGTGATGGGGCAATGGTAGAAGAATTTGGAACATTTACCAGTGGAAGTAATGGACCCATACCATTTTACATTGGAAAAGTGGGTAACAATTTACTTTTTTCAGCCATTGAAACTGCCACAGGTAGAGAGTTATACAGCACCGATGCAACCACTGCAACGACTCAACGATTAACTGACATTTACCCTGGTTCAATTGGTGGCTTGACTGATGTAACTGGTGGTTTAGGTGGAAATATATTAAATGGTGAGTTCTATTTTTCAGGTTTCTCACCGGATGGCAAGAGAATTTGGAAAACTGATGGAACCAGTTTAGGTACTGTTGTTGTCGATGATTTAACCATGAATTATCAAAACCCAAGCTATTTAACCAAGTACGATAATTCTATCTTCTTTTTTGCAAACTCTAGCTCTAACCCAGTTGAGCAATTGTGGAGAGTTTCATCAGGTGATACTGCACCTACGTTATTAACAACAACTCCTTTTTCAGCCTCCAGTGCCTGCACAGGTCACAAATCAATGATTAACAATGGAATTCTCTACTTTCCTTATGAAGCCAACTCCGCTGGTTGTGAGTTATGGCGCAGTGATGGAACACCAGCAGGAACCTACCAGTTAATTGATATAAACCTCGGTACAGAAAGTAGTTTCCCCAAATTTTTGATTAGTTTTAATAATATTCTCTATTTTACTGCACTCAAGGCAGGCTTCGGTTTTGAAATTTGGAAAACCGATGGAACACAAGCAGGCACAACCATGCTATCAGACCTAAACCCAGGCAATGCCAGTAACACAACCTATCAAATGGTAGAAAGTGGCGGTACTATCTTTTTTATGGCAGATGACGGAGCGACAGGTAGTGAACTTTATAAACTAGCCTTTCCACCACCACCTGATGATATATTTGCTGATGGGTTTGAAGAAATTGGGCCTATTTTATAATCTATTATGGGAATACAGTAGTATTCCCATTACTAGAATAAACTAATCTTCAAAATAAAACTTTTCACGCTCAATTTTATCTGGAAACACCTGATTCATAGTGTTGGCATCATACAAACGACCATTTTGCATTATTTGGTCAATTTTGTCCGAATTGCGAATATCATCTAATGGGTTTTCATCAAGGATAATCAAATCAGCTAATTTGCCGACTTCAAGTGAGCCTAAGTCTTTGTCCATGCCAATATATTTCGCACCATCTATGGTTGCCATGCGAATAATATTCATCGGTTCCATACCGCCTTGTCCATACATCCACATTTCCCAATGTGCACCTAAACCTTCACGTTGACCATGAGCACCGAGCATGACTTTAACGCCTGCATTTTGCAATGTGGTTGCCACTTCGGCATTGCGAATATGGTTGTAATCTTCAATCGGTGCTTTGGTGCGGCGAACAGCTGTTGGTTCTAAGATAAAGCTTGGTACGTATTTGCTCAACAAAGGGTGTTTCCAGACATCGGTGGTGTCGTACCAGTATTTTTCACCCCAAATACCACCGTAACCAACGATTAATGTCGGTGTGTAGGCTGTTTCGGATTGTGACCAGAGTTGCACGACATCATCGTAAATCGCTGCCACAGGGATAGAGTGTTCGATGCCTGTGTGTCCATCAATAATCATGTTGAGGTTGTGTTGCAATAACGAGCCACCTTCGGGTACAACCATCAAATTGGTTTGACGGGCAGCTTCAATCACTTGTTGGCGTTGTTCACGGCGTGGTTGGTTATAGGATTTTACCGAAAAAGCTCCGACATCTTTCATACGCTGCAAGTGTCCGATGGCATCATCAAGTGAGTTAACTGGAGCTGTCAAAAAGTGCGATGCACCGTAAAGAATTGTGCCTGTTGAAAAAGTACGAGGTGCAACAATGACTCCTGCTTGTTGCATTTCACTGGCAGCAAATACCGCAGCGGTATCAGCCGAAGGATTGTGCTCGGTTGTGACACCAAAGGCAAGATTTGCCAGTGCATGCCAACTGGTTTGTGGTGTGATTTGGTTGTTGGCATAAGGTCCATGCCAATGCACATCAACGATGCCTGGCATTATTGTTTTACCTGTAACATCCATGACTTTTGCATTTTCAGGAATGCTAATATGCTCACCGATAGCAGTTATGCGATTGTCTTTAATGGCAATCATGCCATTTTCCAATACTTCATCGCCTTTCATGGTCACTATCCGTGCCCCTTTTAAGATAATACTTGAATGAGGAATATCGGCTTTAACATTAAAGGTGATTTCAGTCTTTTGTGCTTGATTGTCTTTTTTACCACCTAAGTAGTCAAATTTATCAGCCAATTTTTGCTGGTAAATATTTGGTCCCAATGCCCATGATAATTCACTTGATTTATTTAACCATGTTAAATAGTTGCCTGCATTTTTGGAGAATTTCTGTAACGGTAAATTACTGGCCTTTGAACCTGTTGAGATAAATTTACCACTTTGAATAAATGGTGTGACATAGACTTGGAAATTTTGAATAAATGCCAACCATTTATTATCTGGGGATACAGAATAATCGCTTATCCACTTGCCTGAATAATGCTTTTCGCCTTTGCTGCCAGTTAAATCAGTACTTTCAAGCTGTGTCGTTATCACTTCTCCTTTTTTATCAGAAGTCGTGAAGAAGATGCGACTAGAATCTTTAGCAAAAAAGGGATCAGAACCGCCCTTAGTAATTAATGTGCGTTCGCCTGATTTACGGTTGATGACAAAAACGCCTTTATCTTGCGAATACAAAGGAGACGTTAAATAACCACCGCCAATGGCTTGAAATACCACCGTTTTGTTATCAGAAGAAATGCTTGGGTTAACATAATGACCTGGCTTTTTAGTAATTTGTTTAGATTTGCCAGAAAGTGAAGCCATTTGAACCGTACCTAAGTCTTTATCATTCCAAGTTACATACAAAATACTTTTGCCATCAGAAGAAAACTTAGGATAAAACTCGAAGTTTTTAGTTTGTTTGGTTAATCTTTTTGGCTTGCCGTTTGGTAATTTTACCGTGTAAATATAACCTAATGACTGGAATACTGCCAATTTACCGTTAGGTGATTTCTGTAACCAGCGCAACATCTTGGCATCGAATCGTTCTGGAGCTGGATTGACTTTGACTTTAACCGCCTTGGAAATCTTACGGGTGTCATCAATCTGAAAAGGAATTTCAGATACATTTTTACTCGCTACATTGATTTTGTGAATTTTACCTTTAGCATAAAAAACAATGTCTTTGCCTTTGTTTGTCCATGCAAATGTTGGGTAAACACCGTGTATTGCCCAGGTTTCTTGCATATCTCGTTCTAAATTGTCATAAATTGGTGTGAGTTTACCACTTTCTCGGTCTTGCAAAAACAACGTTGATTGGTTGCGGACACGGCGTACAAAGGCTAATGTTTTGCCATCAGGGGAAGGAGTTGGACGAACCGCACCACCAGCACCAGAAACCCAAACATCTATTTCACCCGTTTTTAAATCTATGGCTTCAATATCATAAATTTGGTTGTTAGAATCTTTGGAATACTCAAAATATTTACCGGGTGTGGCATCACGCGAATACAAAACATACTTGCCATCGGGTGTAAAAATAGGCTCACCCAAATCTTTTTGCTCATTGGGGCGTTTATTGAGTTGCACACCATCACCACCTGATTTGTGGTACATCCAAATTTCACCAGCTCCAATAGACCGCATACCCGTAAAATGCTTTCTTGCGATAATATATTGCCCATCTGTTGACCAAGCAGGTTGGTTAAGTAGTCTGAACTTTTCTTTGGTTACTTGTTTTTGATTACTGCCATCAACATTCATCGTCCAGATATTGTCACCACCACCTTGGTCGGTGGTAAAGGCGATGGATTTTCCATCAGGAGAAAACCGTGGTTGCATATCCCACGCCATTGAATTGGTGATGTTTGTTGCCTTACCACCCGTGATTGGCATGGTGTAAATGTCGCCAAGTAAATCAAAAGTGATGGTATCGCCTTGAGCATCCACATTCATCCATGTGCCAGTAGAGGTCTTGATTGTTGCTAGAGTTGTTTCTCCTGGTGGGTTGTTGACATCCCATTTAGGTTTGTCTTTGTTGGTTTTATCTTCGCAAAAAGAAGAAGAGGCTGCAAATAATGTTAACAAGAGAAAAAAATGTTTCATAGCTATGGTATCATTGAAATTTAATAGCCGATAATTTTATCACATGACTTGCCCCTTATGTTTGAATAAAACCATTGATTTTTATCATCAGGATAAGCTTCGTGATTATTGGCAATGCCATCACTGTTCCTTAGTTTTTGTAAAACCTGAGGAATTACTTAACCCTGAACAAGAAAAAGCTGTTTATGATTTGCACCAAAACAATCCAAATGATTTAGGTTATAGAAAATTCCTTAATAAATTGCTTATTCCTTTACAAAAAAAGTTACCAAAAGGTGCTAAAGGCTTAGATTTTGGTAGTGGCCCTGGCCCGACAATCTCTGTTATTATGAAAGAACAAGGAATAAGTGTTGAGAATTATGATATTTACTATGACAATCGCAACGAATTGTTAAAAAAGACATATGATTTTATTACTTGCACAGAAGTGGTTGAACATCTGTATCACCCGCATGAAGTCTTTTCACAATTAAGTGGGCTGCATAAATCGGGTGGTTTTCTCGGTATTATGACCAAAAGAGTTGTCAGTAAAGAAAAGTTTTCAAACTGGCATTATAAAAATGATCCAACACATGTGTGTTTCTACAGTGATGCTACGTTTGATTATATTGCTAAAAACTGGGGTTTTAATTATGAATTAATAAATTCTGATACTGTGATTTTACAAAAGTGTTAAAATATTGATGGTATATAATCAGGAGTTATGATGACTACAAATTTAAAATTAAATTATGTTGAATTTCCAGCAAAGTACTTAAGTAAAACAAAAGCATTTTTCTCTCAAGCCTTTGGCTGGGAGTTTGTTGATTATGGTCCAGCATACACATCTTTTAGTGGCTATGGTTTAGACGGTGGTTTTTTTCAATCCGATTTGTCTTCCGTAACTATAAATGGAGCGGCTTTACTGGTTTTATTAACTGATGACATTGAATCTTCTTATAATAAAGTGGTTGAATGTGGGGGAATAATCATTCATGAAATATTTGAATTCCCTGGAGGAAAACGTTTTCACTTTAAAGAACCCAGCGGAAATGAATTGGCAGTGTGGATTAAAACTTAAAATATTTAGAGAAAAAAAAGAGTAGCAATGCTACTCTTCTTCGAATTATTGTGTAAATTTATATTTATACAACAGTTACATTTGCAGCTTGAGGGCCTTTTTGGCCATCTTCTACGTCAAACTCAACCGCTTGTCCGTCAGACAAAGTTTTGAATCCATCACTTGCAATAGCTTTGAAATGTACGAATACATCGCTGCCGCCTTCACGCTCGATAAAACCGAAACCTTTCTTCTCATCAAACCATTTTACTGTACCAGTAGTCTTACTCATTTGGATATCTCCATTAAAAAATTAAATCTATAGCTAACTCAAAAACGAGTTAACTTGTTGTTGCTGTGAAATCTGGAACTTACTTACGTGGAACTGTTGAATGAAACTAAAGAGACATTAAAATCGTATAAACATAAATAGTAGCTGTTCGTGTTACCAGCGGTGCGTATTTTACCTGATTTAAACCCTGTAACCATGATAAAAAGTGAAATAAATGTGTATTTATAATGAAATATAGCAAAAAAAGTGATTTTTACTACTTTTATCACCTTATTCTCAAGGTTTTATCATTTGATTCAATCTATTTAAATAGTGCAATTATTATTAATATGTCTTGACTTTATATATTGACATATGGACAATACAAATATAAAGACACACAGTCAATATATGGGAGAAAGGCAATGACCTTAATTATTAATAACGCAATTACTATAAAAACTCAAAGCTTTTCAGGTGGAGAGCGACACATACAACTAAATAATTTACCTACATATGCACCAAATGATATAAAAATTCAGGCAAGGATAAATTCCAGTGATGATTTGATGGATTTACTGTTGCTACAAAATGCTTTAGACAACCATTATGGCGAAAAGGTATTTATCACTTTAGAAATTCCATATTTGCCTTATGCTCGTCAAGACCGAGTTTGTGCTGAAGGTCAGGCATTTTCATTGCAACTAATGACACAACTTTTAAAACTTTTGAACCTAAATAAACTAACTGTTTGGGATTGCCATAGCTTAGTTGGATTGGAATTGACCGAAGCAGATAATATCGAAGCAACTCAAATTATTAAATACTCAAGCAAATTATCAAATATATTGAGAGATAAAAACAGTATCCTAATCTGTCCTGATAAAGGGGCTGTTAAGCGATGCCAAAAAATTGTTGATGATTTTAAAATGAATCCAATGATTTTATGTGAAAAGTTACGAAACCCGGCAACAGGAAAAATCACCCAAACAAAAGTAAATGCAGGAGATTTAAGTGGTAAAACAGCCGTCATAACTGATGACATTTGTGATGGTGGTTATACCTTTATCAAAATTGCTGAACAATTAAAAAAATTAAATGCACAACACATTATTTTATATGTCACACATGGAATTTTTAGCAAAGGCTTAACTGTCTTTGATAATCTTATTGATGAAATTTACACAACTAACAGCTTTACTCAACAACAAAACAACAAAATAACAGTCATAAACACAGGAGAATTATCATGAATCCATTAATGTCAATCGACTTTTACAAAGCAGACCACAGAAGACAATACCCTGAAAATACCGAGTATGTTTATTCTAATTTCACTCCTCGTTCATCACGACTTGCCAGCTTATTGGATGACTTTGATGACCGTGTGGTTTTTATCGGCTTGCAAGCTTATATCAAACGTATACTTATCAATCAATGGAATGATGGTTTTTTCTCAAAGCCCAAAAGTGAAGTGATTGCAAAATACAAAAGACGCATGGATTCATCTTTGGGCGAAAATGCCATTGCCACCGAACATATAGAAGCCTTGCATGATTTAGGCTATTTACCCTTAAAAATTAAAGCTTTGTCCGAAGGCTCACGGGTAAATATTCAAGTGCCCATGTTTACTGTTATTAATACATTTCCAGAATTTTTCTGGCTAACTAATTATATCGAAACAAGCATCAGTGCCGATGTTTGGAAAGCGTGTACAACCGCAACAATTGCCTATGAATACAAACGAATAATGATGAAATATGCTTTAAAAACAGGGGCGCCGATGGATTTTGTAGCCATTCAGGGACATGATTTTAGTTTTCGTGGCATGAGTGGAGCTGAGGATGCGGCACAATCAGGTATCGGGCACTTAACCAGTTTTATCGGTACAGACACGGTTACTGCAATTGATTATGCCGAGGATTATTACCAAGCCCAGGGCATTATAGGCGTATCAGTTCCTGCTACTGAACACAGCGTTATGTGTATGGGGACCAAAGAAGATGAAATCAAAACATTCAAACGTTTAATAAATGATTTATACCCAACTGGCATTATTAGTATTGTCTCAGATACATGGGATTTCTGGAAAGTCATCACCCAGTATTCAAAACAATTAAAAACTGATATCATGAACCGTCAACCCAATTCATTAGGTATGGCAAAAGTGGTCTTTAGACCCGATTCAGGTGACCCTGTTAAAATTATCGCTGGTGATAAAGAAGCAAAAGTCGGCTCACCCCAATACAAAGGAGCAGTTGAATGTTTGTGGGACATATTTGGTGGAACAATGACTGACAAAGGCTATAAATTACTCGATGAACATGTCGGTTTAATTTATGGCGATTCCATCACTTTGAAACGCGCACAAGAAATAATGAAACAATTAGAGCAAAAAGGTTTCGCCTCAACCAATGTCGTCTTCGGCATCGGCAGTTACACCTACCAATTTCTCACACGTGACACATTTGGATTTGCCATGAAAGCCACATGGGGACAAGTGGATGGTCAAACCCGTGAAATATTTAAAGACCCCAAAACCGATAAAGGCGACAAAAAATCAGCCAAAGGATTATTACGAGTAGAAAAAAGCGCTAGTGGTTTTAAACTATTCGATCAACAAACAAAAGCCCAAGAAAACCAAGGCGAGTTAAAAACCGTGTTTGAAAATGGTAGAATGCACAATAAAACCAATTTTGATGAAATTCGAGCGAGGTTGACTGAAGTTTAGATTGTAGACTGTACAGCCTGTGTAGGATGGGTCGTGCCCATCGTGAAAAAACGGTGGCTTATGGTGGCATGCGATGGGGCCCATCCTACAGATACACAGAGATAAGGAAAATAGATAAAAGATAATGAACAAACAAGATAAGAAATATTTAGAAAATTATTCAATCCATGATTTTGATATTCCGCTGACTTCGGTGGATATGGTTATCTTTGCTATTATTGATGGTGAATTAAACGTACTTTTGGTTGAACGTGAAGAAGCTCCACAACAAGGGTTTTTGGCATTGCCTGGTGGGTTTATTGATTTACAAAAAGACGAAGATATAACCGCAACAGCGTATCGCAAGTTATATGAGAAAACAGGTATTAAATCGCCTTATCTCGAACAGGTCGAAAGCATTGGTAATAAAAACCGTGATATTCGTGGATGGTCGTTGACTGTTTTATATTTTGCCTTAATCAACAGAGATAAAATAAAAGGTCAAAAATCACAAAACAGTCAATGGCTGCCAATAAAAAAAGCCCTGCAACAAAACCTTGCCTTTGACCATAAGGTTTTAATCGAAAAGGCTCAAAATAGATTGCGAGAAAAAACACTTTATACTGCCTTACCAGTTGAGTTAATGCCTGAATTATTTACCCTAACCGAATTACAAACCATTTTTGAGACAATACTTGAGAAAAAATTACCGATAAAATCTTTTAGAAGACGAATTCTAAATGCCAATATCCTACATCCAACGGATAAAAGCAAACTCAGCGGTAAACGCCATGCTCAATTGTTTAAATCAACGGGTATTGATCGCGAATATTATTTTCCTAGAACTTTGGTGTTATGAAGAAACTGGGCTGTTGTACTTCAATTTTGAATCTGTGTAAGCAAATAGGTTATTCGGGGAATGGACTTCAGTCCATTTTATCGACTAAAGTCGATACCCCAATTATATATGTATTCGTTTCTTTAGTGCTGAAACCACTCTATCATTGCTTTGATTTAGGTGTTTATATAAGCCTTAAAAAGGAGTTTGATGAATTTTAGAAATAATAATTCTCAACCTTTGTAGTAATTTACTGTCTGAAAATTAAATACACATATAGGATTATAAAAATGAAATTGATTACAGGGTTTTTATTACTAATATTTTTAAATTCATCTTTTGGCTTTGATAACGAAAAATATGAAATGGAATTAAAGGCACGTAAGGAAAAGGCTGAAATTGAAAACAACCAATTATCAGATGATGAGCTTGTTACGTTTCTTGAAGGCATGTTTAAGTATTTGCCAGAAGGAATTAATGACATAAAACAGAAAAGTCCACTTGAACGAAAGAAGACTTTAAATAATTTTAGGAAATTCTATACCAGTGGTGGAATGTCGATTCCTGAATTAATTGAAACCTATAAACAATATCCTGAGATGAAAGAGTCAATGGCTAAAATATGGGCAAATGATACGCTAGGAGTTGAGTATGCTGAAAAAGTTTTGCTCAACCTTTCAAAGCAAGAATATCAAACCATAATAGATGTGGGCAAATCATTAGTAAAGAATAACAAACTTCCTTTTGATAGATTAGGACGTGCTTTTATACATGAAAATTTTCCTAAACAACTGGACTTTATAAATATTGAATATCTCGCTGTTTACGAAAACTCTTTTGATATTTATTTATACAAAGGTTTTGGAAGAATGAAGACAATTGGATACACTGTTAAGCAAGAGGAAAATGGCGATTGGAACTTGTATTCCTATAACTTCTTAAATAGTTGGGGTAAAAACTTAGTAGATATTGAGAGTATCAAAGAAGAATGAAACCATCCCTAATTCATTTATTAGTGGGTTTTAATCAATAAAAACCTTAAAATAACGCGCATGGATATTAAGCAACTTTACAAGAAAACAATTTTAGAACATAACCGCAATCCGCGTAACTATGGAACGCCTGAAACTTTTAGCCATAAAGCCGAAGGCTTGAATGCGATTTGTGGCGATCAGGTTTTTGTGTTTGTTACGGTGGAATATGGTGTAATAAAACAGATGAACTTTGATGGGGAAAGTTGTGTGATTTCGACGGCTTCTGCTTCGTTGATGACGGAATTCTTAACAGGTAAGAGGGTAGATGAAGCCAAAGCTTTATTTACTGATTTTTGTCAGTTAATGGATAGAAAATCTACGATTGACTTTATTGAGTCTTTGGGTGAGGTCAATAATATGGCGGGTGTGAAGAACTTTCCTGCGCGAATTAAATCAGCCACTTTGTGTTGGCATGCTATGAATGCGGCTTTAGTGGGCAATGTAACCGCTACCACGGAATAGTCATACTTCCTTTCACTCAAAACCATTTGAAAATACATTTTGCTCGATGATATGAATAATACCTGTAGAACTTGGGTGTGTGGCACAATGAAAGGGCAGCTCTTGTGGTGTGTCAAAACGCACATAAATATTCCATGGAAATCCTGTTGGATTGGATGAAGTGCTGTTAGTGCCATCGCCATCACAACCTATGGCGCAGATTATACTGTTGTCATCGGCGACAAAATTATGTGAGCCTCCATCATTTATCATGTTGACTATTTCTCCAACTTGTAGGGTTAAATCCCTTGGGTTAAATTGGTTAGCTGTGGTCGCATGTAATGTGTGAACTGGCACTGAAGTCGGTTCAACAACCGTTACCGATCCACGCATACCAAAGTCAACATGTGGTTCGCAGATGTAACTGGTAAAACCCACTTTTCTAAAGATGACTTCACTAACCCAAAGATTTGTCGATGGGTTGCCATCTCCACCATTAGCCTCACAGCCATTGGCACAACGAAAGCTATTATCTTCTGCTCGTACATTGTGTCCTCCACCTGTATTTATCCATCTAACGGTATCGCCCGCTTCAATCTGAATGTTAGCTGGTGTAAAGACATTGCTGGATACCATTACCTCGTGAATGGTTGCGAAACAAGGGCTGCTAAAAAGGAGTATTAGGTTGTATTTAATTTTTCTCATGGCATTACTATCACTCATATAAATGTAAACATTTGTCAATTCAACACTGTAATTGCATAGTATATCGAGATTTGTGACAATGTTCGCATATTATATATGAGCTTCGGATAAAATTTAAAATGATAATTAACTTAAGAAACTATTCATATCCATGTTAGTTTGAAAAAAGAGGAATAGAAGATGAATACAGTAAAACGTAAATACCATAAACGTCCAGAGATGAATCTGGCTGATAAATTTAAGGCACCGTTTGGTATGGTAGAAAGTAAAAAATCAAAAACTATACCAATTGCGTTAAATAGCAAGGGAAAGTTACTCGATTATTCACCATCAGCTATTCAAACACCCAGTTTATTTCATCGGGTATTAACTAAAATGGGATACGGTTCAACGCCTGAGCTTATTAGTTACATACAAAATCTTCCAGGGGCAACTGATAATGATAAAATTTTATCCTATATTGATGAACAATTAAACCCAGACTCAATTGATGACAGTGTGGTGGATGCACAACTCACACATGGTTATCAAACTTTGAACAAAAACCGCACTCAATTATTTCAAGAACATTACCGTCGTCCAGATGGTGCTGATATTCCTTGGGATTATAGAGTTTTACCTGGTTTTGAGACCTATTGTGCAACTAGTTTGCGAGCCACTCAGAGCAAACGCCAACTACTGGAAATGATGGCTGATTTTTGGCATAACCATTTTAATGTTTATATGGATGCTGATGGTATTCCTCCAATGTTTGTGCATTATGATCGTGATATTATTCGCCCTGATGCTCTGGGTAATTTCCGCTCCATGCTTGAGGGTGTCACTAAAGCGACCTGTATGTTGGACTATTTGGGTAATGCTTATAACCATAAAGATGCACCGAATGAAAATTATGCTAGAGAAATTTTAGAATTACACACCATCAGTGCAGAACATTATTTTGGTCACATGAATCCTGTTGACGTTCCCGTCGATGCACAAGGGCGAAAAAAAGGTTATGTGGAAGCTGATGTGGTGGAAATGTCACGGGCTCTAACGGGTTGGTCGTACAGTGGAGCCGATTGGGAAGCTAATGCCACGGGGGAGTTTCTGTATCGCGATAGTTGGCATGATAAAGGCGATAAAACTGTGATGGGCAATACTTATTCGTTTAACGCTGCAACGCCAGAATCGGATGTATTAGAAATCTTAGATTATTTGGCAGAACATCCTGCAACTAATGAGTTTTTAGCTAAGAAGTTATGCAAAAGATTTATAAGCGATAACCCACCTCAGACCATTATTGATGCTGTTACAATAACCTTGCATGATAATTGGCAAGCAGCAAACCAAATTCAATTGGCAATGGAGACTTTGTTGAAATCAAATGAGTTTTTAACAATTTGGGGAGAGAAAATTAAACGTCCATTTGAACGAGTCGTTTCCTCTATGCGACAAATTGGTTACTCCTATGACTTTGACCCAACAAGCAACATGGCTGATGATCATTTTTGGGCATTTTACAATTCAGGTCACATGCCTTTTTATTGGACTTCACCCAATGGCTATCCTGATGAAAAGAAAGATTGGTTGGGCTCATCTAGTATGATGGCAACATGGCGATATATTCAGATGATTTGTCAATGGCATGAAAATTATGATGAAAACTTACCTAACTTTAACAATATTTTGGCTATCACTCTTGAGCAGTTCCCAAACCCGCTAGATAGAACAGCAAACAATATTGTTGATTATTGGTTCGAACGTGCTTGTGGTTTTCCTCCTGCTGCCACAATGAAGGAAAAATTGACAGACTTTATGTCTTATACAGATTATACTGCTCCGGTTGTTTCCGATAAAAATTTACCTATAAATTTTACCCTAGAAGAGTGGCCTAGCTACAACCAAGAACGATTATTTGCAGTTGTTTCAACTATCCTATTAACTTCAGAATTTAATTACAGGTGAACAATATGAAAAAATTAAATAGAAGAAATTTTCTTAAAAATGCAGGACTTGTGTCTTTAGGTGCATTTGCAGGTGTTCAAGTTGGGTTTGGCAGAGCTTTATTGCAAGGTTCGGGAGCCGGCACAGGAAGTGAATTATTGATTTATGTACAACTTAATGGAGCGATGGATGGATTAAATCTCATGCCACCTCGAACAGGAGTCAATTATACTGAATATTCTAATGTCTTAAGACCAGTTATTCATATTCCAAACTCACAATCATTAACTCTTAATGGTATCAGTGATTTTGGATTTCATCCTTTAGCAACAGGCATGCAAAGTTTATTTAATGCCAATAAAATGGCAATTGTTCATGCCACGGGTTTACTTGAAGCTAATCGCAGCCATTTTGTTTCAACAGCACTGATGGAGCAAGGTGTTCAAAGCACTGCAACCAGTTATGGTACAGGTTGGATAACGCGTTATTTTAATTCTTCAGAAACAACGCCTGCTAATGCTGTTATTCCTTCACTTGTACCATCTTACAGTAATACAGATGCTGTGTTGGGAGATCCTTCTGCATTAGTAATGGGTGAGCCTACTGCATTTAGTCTTAACCAGGGTCACTGGGCATGGGAAAATGCCATGCAAGATACCATTGCACAAATTTTCACCAATCCAATTAATACCGAAGATATAGTTGCAGCACATACATTAAATGCGTCACAAATTATTCAAACCATTTTTGATGATGTAAACAATCCCTATGTTCCTGAAAATGGTGCAGTGTATCCGACAGGCTATTTTGGTGAACAAACCAAAGCAGTGGCACGTTTATACAAAGCCGATGTTGATTTGGAGGTGGCATATATCCAGACAGGTGGATGGGATACCCATGTCAATCAGGGGACGGGAATCACGGGTGCGTTTGCAGATTTAGTCAAAGAACTATCCGATGGATTGAATGCCTTGTATTTGGATTTGACTGCCAGTAATGCGGGTAAATTTACCATTGTTATTCAAAGTGAGTTTGGAAGAAGAGCTTACGAAAACACCGAGCAAGGAACAGACCACGGTTACGGCAATCCAATGTTTATTATTGGTGACAATGTCAATGCTGGTATTTATGGGCAGTTTCCAGGTCTAACACCTGCAGAGCTATTTGAAGGTGATGATGTTGCCGTGACGACTGACTACCGTCATGTAGTCACCGAGGTGCTCATGCGTAGAATGGGTAATCGCTATTTGGGGCATATATTCCCAGGTTATGACAATTATTCACCTTTGGGGTTAGTCACTGGTGTTGACTTAGAGCCTGACTATAATTTTGATTTCAATGCTGATTTAGTATTTAAATCAGGGTTTGAATAGTTTTTAACTTCCCTATTAAAAAAGGCTCATACAGTGATGAACCTTTTTAACGCTGAGTGGAGTTTTTCGCAACTTTTTTACTCGTTCCACAGGTTTGTGCAAAGACCTCTATAAGTTTGATTTATTCAAAACTGTCTTTATAAATCAATCCAGGATCATTGTTGAAGTCTGGTTCTAATGCTGATCCAGATACAACACCCAATGGCTTGTACTCACTTTCAGAAAAACCTGGAAATATTTGGTGGATTTGGTTGTTATGTAAGCGTTTCAACAATATTTCCGTCCATACACTACGATAATCAACTGTTCCACGTAAGTCAGCACTTTGAAATAAATCATCAGGTGCAAGCCCCGGCCATTGTCCGTATTGTCGACCGCCATTGACTCCACCACCAATAACTAATGTATTAGTTGCCCAACCATGGTCTGTTCCTGCATCTGCATTATCAAATGCACGGCGACCAAATTCTGAGCAAACTAACATAGTTGTTCTATCTGCCCATGTTCCTCCTCCTGGTGCTAAAACATCTAAGTCGGTAAAAAATGCTTTGAAAGCCTCAGAAATATCACGAACTTTATCATAAAACCCTTCGCCAATAATTAAATTCCGTTGATTGTTGTGAGTGTCCCATCCACCACGATCGGCTTGACCAACTCTAACACCTGTTTCTTGTTTGATTAATTGTGCCATTATTTGCAACTTGCCACCAAAGGTAGTTAGCCGTGAGGGATTGTCAGCACGAGTTGGGTAACTAGCACCGTTACTTGGCGGAGCATCAAAGTCAACTTGATCAACGATATCCATAGCTGCTAGTGCCTGCTCTCCTGCAGAATCAAGTTCGTTATTACCTGCTGAATAAATATTAGCAAGAGCTTGCTCTTGATCGCTGTTAAAGTTCCCATTTTCTGTCGTATCAAAGTCAAATGCATAAGGATAACGTAAAGAAACAGCAGTTGGTTCTTTTAAAAAAGAAAAGGTTACGTTAGATTCAGTAACAACTGCAGGTAATGGTATTGTTGGAGGGTAGTTTGTGGCAGTTGCTAAATGTCGAGTAAGCCAGCCAGTTTGTGTAAAACGGTTTCCCGGTGTACCAAGCTCGGCATACCGCTCTGCTTCAAAGTGACTGCGGTTAACTTCATAACTCGGTAAACCGCAAGCACGAACAATTGCCAAATCATTTTGTTGATACAACTCTTGCATTGGACCAGCTGCAGGATGTAATCCAAAACCTCCTCCAACAGATAGCAATTGATTACTTGGAATCATCGTACCGCGTGAACGCAAGGCTTCATAATGTCCTCGGTCTGGATGCCCGTCCATAGGGGTCAATAAGCTAAGACCATCTATACCACCGCGCAAAAAGACGAAGATCAAGATGTTATCTGAATAATTATTACTACTTCCGCCAGCAAATGCAATATTGGGTAAAGTTGCAGCTGCAACAGATGATGCGGCCATACCTTTGATAAACTTTCTTCTATTTGTTGTCATATTATTTTTCCTATTTATCGACGTATTGCATCGGGTGACATCATAATTAATCCAATCAGTGTGTATACAACACGTTGATAGGTACTTGAGTTTGATAGATTGTTGGTATCAGTCATATCATGAATAGATTGTGTGGCAGCAGCGCCACTTTTGATAGCAACATAAGTTATTAAGTTTGCTCGTGTAATCGCATCATAGGCATAGCCTCGCAAATGCATCATCCAAGTGTCAACTAGTACAGTTGGTGTTCGATTAGCTACATCTGGTATCAGTGTATTGGATTGTTCTGCTAGGTTAAAGTATCTTAAGCTCCCATCAAAAGTATTAGCGCTTTGATTCAAAAAATAGGTAATGGTTCGCCAAGAAGTCACTAGCGGTCCGGATCCAGACCACAAGGCTTTTTCATCTGGGTAGCCAGTTGGGGTATCATTATTGAATGGCTTTTGTCCAGTATCACTTAGTCTGCCAAAAATACTGTCACTTGGGCTGTGGTCATTACGAAAATCTATATCAATATCTGTGGCTCTCATGGCAGAGATAATATTCTCTAGTGGACGCTTAACTTTTGCTCCCCATGTTGTTTTAAATTCTGTTGATAACAAAATATGTCTATACACTTCTTTGAGTTGATCAGCATCGTTACGGCGATTATAAAATTCATCTGCTGTACTTGCAACTAGTGACTCAGGTGGGTTGTCACCCACCAGTCTGGTGCATAATTTCCATGCAATAAATCGTGCAGTACCATAATGCTCAGCTAGGTATGTTAAAATATCAGTTACATCATTTTCTCCACCATCCACAGCAATACTTATATCAAGCACATTGATTGGTTCTGATGCATGGTTGTTGTAATGTTTGTCGCTTCTAAATAAAAACTCACCTGTATCGGCAGAACCGCCTGCTCCATCGGCATAGCTCCAGCCAGTCAAAGCACGAGCAAACTGAAAAACATCAATTTCTGTATAGCCAGTCCGTTGCCCCTTGATATTGTTCCCCAATGAACCTGGGTCAACTGCACCATAATAGTTTTCAGTAGCACCCAAGGTATGAAGCTCCAATACTTCACGGGCATAGTTTTCATTTGGATGGGGCCATGTATTACGATAGTTGTCAAGATAATACAACATACTAGCTGTCTTTGAGTTTGCCAACAACATATCATAAAAATTACCAAAAATATGATTTCTGATTTCACCATCGTAATGTGGTAACATGCTACGGACAACATCACGATTACCCTTTACATTGAAGTGATTGAACCAAAAATCTGCCAGTAGCTCTCTTAACTGCCACTGACTATAGGTTCCTTTCAATATAACAAGCCTTTCCATTTGCCAACGTGGTCTGCTCTTAGTGCTGTACTCATTTGCTCCTGAGTATCTAACGTGATCTGTCCATAATTGTGCAGCTGTTTTGTTAATCGTATCGTACTCTGAACCACTACCTAAATATGCTGACATGCGGGTATCAACTTCAGTATCAGCAGTTGTTGGATTTAGTTGTTGATTTACCCAGTTTGTCAAACGAGCTGTATCATTTCCGCCTAAAGCATTAAATGCATCAATGTCACCAGGTCGGGGACCAAATGCTGCTTTATTATAAACTAATGCCGCTAAAGGTGGTGCTGTAACAGTACTTGCTTCCGTTACAGGTGGTGGCTTTAAGGTTTTTAAGCCACTGTATTGCGGAGCAATGGAATCTGCCTGTGCTTTGTTGCTTAATCCCAAAGTAAGAGCTGATGCTCCCGCTGCCCCTGTTAGAGCACTGTTTCGTAAAAAATTACGGCGCGTTAAGTGGTTTTTATTTGTCATACATTTAATCCCTGTTACATTTGGTTTAGTAATATTCATCGCATAATTATACTACAATTATGCTAAGATTTTTATGCAATTTTGTGACAAGCTTAACACTATTGAAAACAATCTTTGCATTATACTGTCAATTAAATTGAATAAAGTGTTATGCTTGCAGTTCTTGAATTGTTTTTATAGCAACTTAAAAACCTATGTTAAAAAAAATTATCATCTTATGTTTCATTACAAGCACCTTGCAGGTGCAAGCATTTTCTGGTGGTTCTGGCACCTGTGCAATTGATGCAGATTACGTAAGTATCACTGGCATGTCTAGTCGTTTTAGAAACTCCAATCATGGTGACTATACCGTTACTTCCAGCCTAAGTGAATATATGCCAGGGCAAGTGGTTGAATTAACTTTAGCAGGGCCTACCTTTACAGGATTAATTTTTACTGTTGTTGATGAGAATGGCAATAATGTCGGAACATTTGAATCAGAGGCAAACATTGTCACTGAATGTACAGGTAATAATACGACTACACCTCCTGCAGCTGTTGTTACTCATTTATCAGGTTTTGGAAACCTTACTTCGTATACTTTATTTTGGATATCTCCTGCTCAAAATGTTGGTAAAGTTTATGTATTGGGCTATGTATTAAAAGGAGCTAGAGGAAATCAAGCCCAACAAGAGTTTTTCCGTTTTGTTCGTGATGATGATTCTGCATTAAGCATAGCTAGCGTTGTTGTTTTTAGTAATGGCTTTGAGTAACTTCTATAAGTATAAAAAATAATAGACAATGCTTTCTTAGCTAATTGGTTTCAAAAAATCTTGCCAATGACCGTCATTTAATACACTTGAAATATTGCCTTGTCCATCAAAGATACTTTTTGCAAGGGCATCTTTATGTTTTTGCATTTTTTGGATGCGTTGCTCAACTGTTCCTTTTGTAATTAGCTTATAAACGAAAACATTTTTGTCTTGTCCAATTCGATGAGCTCGATCAGATGCCTGTGCTTCGGCTGCGGGATTCCACCACGGATCAAAGTGGATGACAGTATCCGCTGAAGTTAGATTGATACCAGCGCCACCAGCTTTTAAGCTAATTAAAAATACTGGAATATCCCCTTCTTGAAAATTTTGAATTAAAGCGCCGCGTTTAGCTGCTGGTGTTTTACCAGTGAGCATTAAGGTTTCAATATTCATGGCTTTTAAATGTTCGGCAATGATGTCTAGCATTGAGGTAAAGGACGAAAATAACAATATCTTTCTGCCTTCTTCAATCATATTTGGCAAGACAGTGGTGAGCCAACTTAACTTAGCTGATTCATAAGTGCTGTCGATGGAATCGAGGTGTAATAACGCAGGGTGACAACAAATTTGGCGTAAGCGTAACAGTGCATTGCCAATAATTATTTTATTAGGGCTAGAACTATTTCCTTGAGTTCTTTCAAAGGCTTGTTTAATCTCATCACTCATGGTCATGCGCACAGTTTCATAGATATTGGCTTGTGCTTCACCTAATTCGATTAGTTGTACAATTTCAGTTTTATCTGGTAATTCTTTAGCCACTTCACCCTTTGTTCGTCGTAACATAAAAGGAGAAACACGCTGACTCAAATCAATCTGTCTTTGCTGGTTCTTTTCTTTTTCAATTGGGAATTGATAGATGTGTTCAAATTGCTTGAGTTGACCTAAAAAGCCAGGCATGAGGAAATTAAATAATGACCACAATTCGCCAAGGTGGTTTTCTATTGGCGTTCCACTCAAACATAAACGGTGTTTAGCAGGTATTTTTGATGCCGATTGTGCTGCGCGAGTTTTGGCATTTTTAATGGTTTGGGCTTCATCAAGGATAAGTAAATGAAAGTCGATCTTGGATAAAATTTCAACGTCTCGACTCATGATTCCGTAACTTGTAATGGCAATGTCAAAGTTGCCCAAATTGCCGTAAAGTTTGTGGCGATTAGTCCCAACCAATAATAAGCAACTCAAATCAGGAGTAAACTTTTGGATTTCACTCTGCCAATTGCTTAAAAGGGAGGTTGGTACAACTATTAAGCTTGGTGATTTAAGTTTGCCACTATTCTTTTCTGTCAACAAGTGAGCAAGGACTTGAACGGTTTTCCCCAAACCCATGTCATCGGCTAAGATACCGCCCAATGTGTGTTGGCTCAAAAATTGCAACCACGATAATCCTGTAATTTGGTAATCTCGAAGAGTGACTTTAAGGTTTTTGGGAGGAGAAATAAGCTGTAAGCCAATCGTGCCAGCCAATTCTTTGGCTTTATCTTGCAACCATGTATCTCCTTGCCATTGTATTTCTTTTTTATCATCTTGATTCTTTAATGACTGTTGCAACTGATTAAGTCGCATGATTTGACTCTTATCCAAACTTAAAGAATCCTGTTTATTCAGTGATTTATCATCATAAAGTTCACTTAATGTCGATAAAATCTGTTTGATACTGTCATGTTCAATACTGACATTAGTGCCATCAGAGAGTTTTAATGAAAAGTTTTCATCAGTGTTTTGTTGCCAGTTGCCAGATTTAATGGCTTTGACTAAAAATGGTAAAATATTAACGGTTTTCCCATCTATTTTTACCCCTAACTCCAAATCAAACCAGTCTTTGTCATCTTGCGATTTAAGTTCAGCATACCATTGATCTGCTTTGATTTGATTGAGGCGGAAATTGTCATCAATTTCAATAACCCAGCCTTCTTCTTTTAAAGCGCAAATAAGAGTGGCATAAGTAGATAAATTGCCGCCAAAATAACGGTCATTGATGTGGTAATTATCCAGTAATGCCAGTTCATAATGCGCTTGCAAAGCATCCAATTTTTCAATTTGGCGCAGGAAACCAGCTAAACGGTTAATCAAGTCGCTATCAGCAGTCACTTTACCCGTAGATAAATCTTCAAAACTAAAATTTATTTGCCCTTGACTAAAACTGATTTTGCCAATATCTAGGCTAATAATTTTTTCATAAGCAAGTGGAATGCATATTTCGTCCGTTTGAATCAATAATTTGGGTGTGATTGTTTGACTTGGATTAATCCTAACAGTTGTTTTGGAGGTTGATTGTTTAGGTTTAAATAGCACTGAATTTTGATATATTAAAATGTACGCAGAATCTAATATTTTAACCATTTTATTAGTGATTTGTGCAGAAGTGTCAAACTGCAAAGCAGGGCGGTAGCAATTTTTCCAAAAGCATCTGCCTGTTTGTAAGATGTTTTTAAGTAATGCATCATCGCGTTTATTGACTAGTTGAAACGAATGTTGCTTAACGATGTTATTGCGTTGTAAACGATTAAGAATAATTTTATCGGTTAAGCTGATAAACTTAGGTAAAGGTTTTTGTTGTAATAACGAGCTATCCACTTGAGCTTTAGAGGCATAGCGCTCATCTTTACTCAAATAGGCTTTGTGCAAAGAAATAGTAAAGTTTTTTTCCTTCTCATCTGTATCTAAAAAATAGACTAAACGATGACGTGCCATATTGGGGTAGGGGTCATGGGTTTGTTGATTAATCCATGTTGCTAATGTTTGTTGGATGTTCCGATTGGCTTGCAATTGTCTTGTGAAAGGTGGCAGTTGGTCAATTCTTGCTTTAGATTCAATGATCATTGCACAGAGGTGAATACATGGTTTCTGGTTTTCACAAGGGCAAGTTCCTAAAGCAATATCTGAATCAATAGGCCAGTTGATGCTTAATTTATGTAAATGTCCTTTATCTTCAATAACGCCGTTGACTGTTTCTAACAGTTCATCGTGTTGCCAATGAATAAGGTTGTCAGCAAGGATAAGCTGTAAAGCTTGGTAAACCATCTCTTCAGAAAAAAGTGATTCAATTTGTTTGGCAGGTCCTTTAAATGCAAGAGGTATTTGCAACATGTTCACGTAAAATTTTAATCAGTCGACCATTGTAGCATTAATTCAAAAGACTATTTAATAAAAAGATTAACCCCCAATAACATTACGACAATAAAAATAACTGACATCAAAAACCCCACTCGTAAGAAATCTTTGACCTTATAACCACCAGGTCCCATAATTAAGGCGCTAACTTGGTGAGTGGGAAGGATAAAGGCATTGGAAGTACCAAGAGCGACAATAAGTGCATAAACGGCAGGATTTCCACCCGTTTCTAGTGCGATATTAATGGCTAATGGCACGAGTAATACCGTAGCACCAACATTGGACATCACTAATGAAAAGATAGTGGCAAGGATAGCAATAGCCAATTGGTAGACGTATTGATTAACATCGCCAAGACCTGCAATGGTTTTTTGTGCTACCCAAGCCGCTGTTCCTGTATGCTCCATGGCATAACCCAACGGGATTAAGCTCGCAAGCAAAAAGACCGTTTTCCAACTAACAGCACGGTAAGCTTCATCAATATGAATAACACCGGTAATAATCATACCAATAGCGCCAGTAAGAAGAGCAATAGATAATTTTAAATCTGTAAATATGACTAAGCCCAAAGCGATAGCAAAGAAGAAAATAGCGTGAGGGACTTTTTGAGGACGTTCGAGCTCACTGGGAATATCGCCAACTAAGGCAACGTTTCTTGATTTTGTCAACCCGGCCTGATCATGCCAGCCGCCATAAATCACAAAAGTGTCACCCAGTCTTAATGAGATGCTGTACATTTCTTCGCCATGGAATATTTCATCACCACGTGAGATAGCGACGATAGTGATACCAAACTCTTGGCGAAAATGAAAGTCAGTGAGTTTTTTACCTAAAAACCGTGAGCCGGGAACAACAACCGCCTCAGAAAAACCTGCATTTGATTCATTGAAAGTGTGTTTAAAGGTTTTAAAACCATTGGTAATAGTTAAACCGAAATCGTTGACGAATTGATCGATTTCATTAGGTTTTCCCATCACGCCAATACTATCACCAGCCCAAAGAAAGTGTTTGCGAGAAGGTGAAAGTGTTCTATGACCTTCTGAACTCAATGCTAATACCGTAATTTTTTCATGTGTTAAAGCTTCAAGCTCTAAAATGGTTTTACCGATAAGTGAACTATTTTTTCCAATAATAAGCTCTTTCTTGGTGTTGCTGATTCCGTAAGTTTCTTTAAAATAATCATCTGATTTTTGCCCGCTTGCCGCATTGTTTTGGGCATTGTCAGGCAGTAAAAAACGTCCGATAATAAGGAAATAAAGTATTCCAGACATGAGCATCATGATGCCAATCGGTGTCACAGAAAACAATCCAAAAGGTTCTAATGTTTCAGCACCAGGTGGTAAGGAACGGTTGGATGTTTCAATTAAATCATTGAGTAAAATCAAGGGCGATGAACCGACCATGGTGACCGTTCCACCCAAGATGGCACAAAACCCCATTGGCATCAGTAATCGAGATAATCCAATCTTTGTTTGTGAAGAGATTCGACTCATGACAGGAAGAAAAAGGGCAGTTGCCCCGACGTTTTGCATAAAACCAGAAATAACGCCTACTGTACCTGAAACGACTGGAATAACCGTTTTTTCAGATTTTCCTCCAATTTTCATGATAAATCCAGCGACTTTACTCATCACGCCTGTCCGATCCAAGCCTGCTCCCAATATCATCACAGCAATAATAGAAATAACTGCATTGGATGCAAAGCCATCAAACAAATGGGTGTCAGGAACTAAACCAGTCAAGCCTAATACGACTAAAATTAAAACAGCGGCGACATCAATGCGAATAACTTCGGTGACAAATAAAATAACGGTATAGGCGAGAATGGCCAATACCATCATCATTTCATTGCTTAATTCGAGTGCGGCTGATTCCATGCTTTATGTTTTATTCAAATAGTAGACTAGATCATAACTGTCATGACCAAGATTGATACCACGGCGTTCAAATTTTGTAATCGGTCGCCATTCAGGTTTGGCAGTAAAGTTATTACCTGCTTCAATATTTTTAAATTGGAGAAATCGGGAAAATACTTCTTGAATATGCTCTGCGTATTGTTGCCAGTCGGTGGCAATGTGCATGCGTGCTTGCTCTTTAAGTTTTGGCATAACCATTTCTAAAAACGCATCCTGAATCAAGCGACGTTTGTGGTGACGTTTTTTATGCCATGGATCAGGGAAATAGATATGCATGGCATCAATGCTGTCATCACCAAAACAATCTTTAAGCACCTCGGTGCCGTCGTATTGATAAATTCGTATATTTTTGATGTTGTACTTTTCTATTTGTAGCAGTAAGTGTCCAACACCAGGTGTATGCACTTCCATTCCAACAAAATTCACATCAGGTTGCATTTGTGCGATATGAACTAATGATTCGCCATTGCCAAAGCCAATATCCAAACAAACAGGATTGCTATTTCCAAAGATTTTCTTGGCATCAAACTTTTGTTGCTCGTCAAGGGCAAACTGGGGAAGTATTTCTTCGATGGCGCGTTTTTGACCTGGCGTCATTTTGCTGGTGCGCATAACAAAACTGCGAATTTTACGTTGAATATTTTCTGACATTTGTTGGTGATTATTTGGATTTTGTTTTCAAACTTGATTTTAACGCTATTACGTGTATAGTCAAAGCTATTTCAAAAATGCGTTAATAATTGTTTATGGAAATAAAAAAATGAAAATAAAGCTGGCAACCTACAATATTCACCGAGCTATTGGATTAGATAGGCGGTTTAAGCCTGAAAGAATCATCGAAATACTCAATGACATAGATGCAGATATTGTTTTGTTGCAAGAGGTAGATGAAGGTGCGCCGCGTTCCAATGAGTTGAATTTAGCTAAAGAAATTGCACAAGCCTGTGACTATCCTCATTTTCAATTGGGTCATAATGTCACCCTGAAAAAAGGCAACTACGGTAATGCTACACTTAGTCGTTTTCCCATTCTTAAAGAAAGCAATATTGATTTAACCATTGATAATAAAAAGTGTAGGGGAGCGCAATACACACAAATACAAGTTCAAAAGAAAACTAAGAAAATCAATTTGGAAGTGTTTAATTTGCATTTAGGCCTATCCGCAATCGAACGACAAAAACAAGCAGGTGTGCTGTTTCATTCAAAAGAATTTAAACAGATACAAGCCAAGACACCGACAATAATAGCAGGAGATTTTAACGATTGGCGTTCCTTATTGCGGGCATTGTTTGTCGAAGGGTTCGATTTCACTTGTGCCACTGATACCAGTAAATTATGGGGCGAGTCCGCCTTAAAAACCTTCCCGTCATTTGCACCAAGAGGTGGCTTGGATAGAGTTTACTATCGAGGTCGGCTAAAACACCTCGGCGCCAATCGTTACCAAGGCAAAACAGTCAAAATTGCCAGTGATCATTTGCCGGTTGTAGTGGAGTTTGAGATATAAAACTATTGCCTAAAATAGTTTTAGTTATTATAATAATGCTATGCAACTGATACCACTACAATCAAAATACACATTATTACTCTATCAAATTCATTTATTGATAACTTGGTTTAAATATATCGAATTTATTATAAATCACACTTCAGAATCATACAACATAGCCAATAAGAAAGAATTTTTTAGTAATGACCATAAGCCTAATCACTCCATTAATCGTGACTACGATGCCTATGCTAATATAGGAAACAACACCAATGACAGTGTTGAAATGAGTAATGCTAATGGTGCAATGAGTGCTGCCTTTAGGGTGGCGTTTAATGAGGCTATAAAATCAGGAAAAGCCAATATTTCTTCAAAAGCTAAGTTTAAAAAAGAACAAAAAGGAGTTGACTGGAATCTATTTGATAAAAAAACTCAACCTGGTTTTTATAGTTTTGGTGAAAACGTTGCTACAGAAGAAGGTATGTTTACAATAGCAGCACATGGTTCTCGCAACTCACTTCTTGACGGAGAAGTTACTGGGTACAAATACTTTAATGCTTCTGATATTTATAATAGATTGGAATCAAAAGGTTGGGATGGACAGCAAGATATAATGATATACGCATGCAATGTTGCAAGTGGTGAAGATACCAATAATTTCATAAGTAAACTGTCAAATTTAACTAAAGTTAATGTGTATGGTCCAGATTCTTTCATACATGTATGGCAAAATGGTCAATGGGTAGTTGCACCAACTGACTTTAATCATGCCGAAGCTTATAAACTTAAAAATGGTATTAATAATTTCTTAATTTCAAAACCTAATAATTAAAGAGTAAGCATATGAAAAAGATTAAATTAATCTTGTTAGTAGTTTTGACAACACTAGTATTGGAATGTTTCGCATATAATTTTAATGGTGAGAATCCTCCATTTTTTATAGAAAAAGATGAATTAATAGAATTGGAAAATTCTTTAGATTTAACAGCTATTGACTTTCAAAATATAGTACCTTACATGAGATTGATAGAATTTTATTTGAATTATAAAATAGATAATAAATCGACTGAAAAAGCTTTAAATATTTTTGATTCAATAATAAAAAACAGACAAGAATTAGATTTAAAATTTATATTTTCTAGGTATGTGTATTCATTAAAAAAAACAAGTTACAATTTGATTGCTAATAAATATTTATTAGAACTTGCTAGTTTAGGGTATTCACCTGCAATTAAAATTCTATTAGATGGATGTAACGACTCATTTTTCAGTAAGTGTGAGGTTTCATTAAGTAATTTTGCTTCAAGGCTAATAGTTTCGTTTGATTACAAAAATAATAATTCTAATTTTATTTGCAATACTAATTATGAGAAGAATATCAATATTGAGAATATAGCTTTAATTGAAGCATTAAACAAAATGTCATTATTGAATCATGGTGTTCCTTGTACAACGAGTAAAGGTCTTGTTTCAATTGATCCATTAAAAAATAAAATATTTCATAAAGTCAATATTCTTACTTACCCGAGTAATGTTTATATTAACTCGTTGGTCGATTATTTAAAAAATATTAAATCTAATCCTTCATACTTAGAGAAAATCTATTTCTATAAATACTGTAAAGTTTAAAAAATATACTAGAGTTATAGGGGTGTGCGGCTGAGCCAGGTCGTTCATTCAAGTGAGTGTAAACCTCACCTCGGGAAGGTTGGTCAGCCACCGAGTAGCAACCATCGGGCAGGCGGGAGTAATCCCAAATGTTAAGCACGATGCGCGCAAGGCAACAGACCGTAAGCGAAAGCTGAAGTGATTTAGCCTCGAAAGAACTAAAATAAGCAGGGTGACAACTTACCCCTTTTGGAAACCAAAATCGTATGGACTTTAAGGGGTCAGCAATCAATGGGGTCAGAGCATTTGATTTTCCCTTTTTAGGTAAAAAGTAAAAGTAAACATAGACAGGCACTTCTATTGCTCTTCTATTGCTTCTAAAGAAGCCAATATTTAGAAAAACTTAGATTGTTGGCGTTATTTTTTTGGAATTAGTTCTAAAATTAAGCGAAATTTAAACAAAAAGCCCAATTTTTGACCAAAACCAAAAATTGGGCTTATTTGTTACATGAATTATTGGGGTCAGTACCCTTTTAGGTAAAACTCACCATTTTCAAGCCGTTAAATCCTTAACGGCTTTTGATTTATTAGCTGCTGATTTAACGGCTTTTGAAAGCTATTGGGACCTACCATGGAAATGTATGAGTGTGGCTAATCAGTTGGTCTTGGTTGAAAATCATATCTAATACTGTTTGCCATTACCTGTATCACGCAAAATATAATAAAACTCATGTAAAACATCAAGAATTCCGCCTAACTCATTGAATAAATAGTAAATATATCATTATGTTCTTGTAATCTACTATTCAATCACCTATCATTCGCAACAGTAGCGATTAA
>Ga0256834_1000040_pt1 | contig 91811 bp, 82 predicted proteins | sample 4281140metaG_FD_190536 | JGI IMG/M metagenome (GOLD analysis project Ga0256834, IMG submission 190536) | Hydrothermal vent microbial communities from East Pacific Rise, Pacific Ocean - 4281-140 | ecosystem: Environmental > Aquatic > Marine > Hydrothermal vents | place: Pacific Ocean: East...
AGGATCGCAAACCCTACGATGAAGCCAAGTATCTGATGGCCTTGAAGGCCAAAGGATCACCACTCGTTGAAGAACTGGCTAAATAACAGATTTTTGTTGACGGACTACCTCAGGGCGTGTGTTAGGCGATTTTTATTCATGATTTGCTCACACGATTGTTTTTTAGAAAACGTGTGTAACTCTCTATAAAATCACTTTTCAGTAGCAAGAATTCTTCAATGCCCTTAAATTTTGATTTTTCTTGCCTCAACAGATATGCAGTAATAATTATTTCATTTTCGGGTACAAATATATGTACCTGGCTTATTGTGTTGCCAAGCAACCCAATAACATTTTCTGTATATGAAATATACTCATAACCATTTATTGTTTCTTGCTCAAGTGTAATGTAGTCCTTTCCTTTAGCCCTGTAAGGCTCCATTTTTTCTTTTAAACCAGGGGTTTTATTTAGATAGGTTGCTATACGTTCTTTTCTTCTATTATATTCATGAATTATAGCCTCAATTACTATATTCTTATCTTGTTCATATTTACCATTACTGCTCTTTTCTATTTTTGTATTTGAGAAGTATTCCGTACCGGGATAGGCATACATTGCCCTATAGCCTACCTGAACAGTTACTTTTTCCTTTTTTATTGGTTTGTCGCTTTCGTTGCTGTGATATTCGATATATCTCCAAGGTTTGCAACCAATACAACGATTCTCTACTTCTATAAGTTTTAGATCCCCTTTCATCTCAACTGGAATAGTGTTCTTAAATTCGTCAGGCAAATCCGATGTGTCACTTGACTGTGCGCTGCAGGCGACAATGAATGACAGCAGAAATGCGTGAATAATTGGATATTTCAGTTTCATTATTTTCGCCTAACAGCTAAGCATTTATCTGCTGTGCGCAGCATGGCAGATAAATGTCCGTTGGACTATGCCGCCCATCAGGTTGGCACAGTCTATATAAAGGGGATTGTATTTCGGCGACCGCCTGGGGCAGCGGTCTGCGCACAGGAGGGAAGATTTCCTGCACCGGTTTTTGTCCTTTTGCGCTGCTGCTCCTTTGCACCATTCCTGCTCATTGTTGCTATTTCCTTTCGAGTCTAAGGGATTTCCTGCCTTTTGGCCATAGCTACCCCGCAGGCGGATAGCCGCCTGATGTCGCCCCGGCTTTTCACGTCATCCACGTTGCTTCAGCAGGTCAACCAACGGGCATAATCGATCGTAGCCATAACGGTTTCAGCACCCGGATTGGCAGGAGATGTCCCTGATGGCATTTGGGACAAAGACCGTCGTTCTTCAGCGCTTCGCTTTCTACCTGTTCTTCTACCGTTACCGGTTGTACCAGGATCTTGCGTATAAGAGCCAATGCGGCCTTTCTGCAGCGGTTGGCCAGAAAGCCGTAATGACGGATACGCATGAACCCCTTTGGCAACACATGCAGCAGGAAGCGGCGGATAAATTCATCGCAGTGCAATTTCATGACCTTGGGCTGGCCATCCCGATAGTCTTTGTAGCGGAAGTGCACCTGATCATCTGTCATGCCAATGAGCCGATGATCGCTGATCGCGATCTTGTGGCTGTAACGGGCCAGGTAGCTGATCACGGCCTGGGGTCGATCGATGCTGGGCTTGCTGTAGACTACCCAGTCTTTGTTCATTAACTGATCCAGCATTTTATCGATTTCACCCACGCGGGTGAGGCGCTTCAGCTTGCCTGCCTTCGCACAGGCCCGCAGGCTGCTGACCATCTTCCCCCGGAAATACCGGGACAAGGCCCGTATTGGGAACAGGGATCAATGGGGGCAGACTCGGTTGGTCTAGGCATGACGGCACAGCATTGCCAGCCCCATGCATTGATGACCTGTGATGGCAATAGGCACACTAAGTGGCTATTATTGTCTTTATAAAACCAAATCAACTGGAATCTCGACAAAAAATCCTGAGCTTATCGAAGAGCGAGGTGTTTCATTTGAAGAGATCGTCTTTTCTCTTCAATCGGGTTGTTTGCTCGATGATGTTGTACACCCCAACAAGGAAAAATATGCCCGCCAACGAGTGTTTATTGTTGCAATAGATGACTATGTATATCTGGTGCCGTACGTTGAGCGCAATCTAGAAGAGAGCATTGGAAGAAGGCGTTCTCTATAAACATTGGTGACTAATATTTTGCATAGGTATGTTTCAGGCAGCTTGTATGGTGTCACAGCTAACCCATCAAGCCGACGCCAAAAAGCGGCCCTGCTTATGGGCGGCGTTATGCGCGCAAAAATACATAATTGCACGGAACCCGTGAATGCATTAATATTAAATCGTGATAGTTTCTTTCGGAAACCGTGCAACATCGGATTTATTTCATGGTGTATCCAGTAGCCGTACGAGGCGGCTACCCACTCAAATCAAGGAATCAGCACTTTACAAACTGGACGTACTCAATGCCGCTCAGTCACTGGAAGACTTGAAATCTCCCCCGGGCAATCGGTTGGAGGCATTAAAAGGAGATTTGGCCGGTTTCCATAGTATCCGTATCAACAACCAATGGCGCATCGTGTTCAGGTGGCAAGCATCAAATGCACATGATGTTCAGGTCGTTGATTACCATAGATAATCTGGAGGCAGCAAAATGATTCCGTCCAATAGAGTAGCAACCCACCCAGGGGTTATATTACTGAAAGAGTTTATTGAGCCATTGGGGTTGTCTCAAAAGGCAGTCGCAACTCATATCGGTGTTCCGGTGCAGAGAATCAATGAGATCATCAAGGGCAAGAGGGGCGTATCGCCCGATACTGCCTGGTTGCTTTCCGAGGCGTTTAATACTTCTCCTGAATTTTGGCTTAATCTTCAGGCTGCTCATGATTTATCGCTCCATAAACCAGAGAAACATGTCCAGCCGCTTGTGGTGATAAACGCATAAAGGCAATGCAGCGGAGCCGCAAAAGCTGCGCCATTTTTGTGTATTCGCTGCGCTCAATTTTACACAGAAACGGCTCCGCCTTTGCGTCCAGCTGATTGCGGCGCTATGTGAGAAAAGAAACAAATGACGGATAAAGCATGGGATACATACGAGGAAGTTGCTGCATATCTTCTTGATAAAAATGCGAAGGAATTCGGGCTGAAGAGAGTCGAAGGAAAGCAATCTATAGCAGGGAGGCGCTCTGGAACAAATTGGGTGGTTGATGCAAAAGGAGTTAAGGATGACGGTATAGGTTTTGTTATCATTGAGTGTCGCCGCTATACAACATCAAAACAAAATCAAGAGAAAATGGGAGCCTTGGCCTATCGAATAATTGATACTGAAGCATCTGGCGGAATCATTGTGAGTCCCATGGGGCTTCAATCTGGCGCTGCAAAGGTTGCTTCTTCTGAGGGAATATTAGAAGTAATGCTAGATGCCGATAGTACACCTCATGAGTTCGCTCTGCGCTTTCTTAACAAGCTTATGATAGGGATGCAAGACACAATCTCCTTCGGTGATACATTTTCGGTAATAGTTCGCCGAGTTTGCAAGCAATGCGGAAAAGTATTCGAAGTAAAAAAGAATGAAACAGAATGTTCTGAGTGTGGATCCAATAATTCACATAACACACGCCCTGGGGTAGTCCGTCAACAAAAAGCGGACTAATTTGGCAGCACTTTAACAAGTGGATCCTCCACTTTCTCACATTCGCAAAAATGTGCCGCTTTGGGTTTCCGCTGAACAAGGCGCTTTGTGTAAAACGAACATGAACCATTTTTATGGATACTGATCCTGATAAAAATCTCCTGGATAAACTTCCGCCTATTCTCAAGAAGGGCTTGGACAAGAACCTGTGTACATGCAATGAAGTTCTCAAGATAGATATTATCAATGCCATCGTAAATGGGGCCGATACAGTGGAGGAAGTCCAGAAACAAACCTACGCTACAGATGGAATCGGCTGTTGCGAAAGGCAGGTGCAGCGGTTGATTGAATGCCTTTGCGCCCCGGAAACGAAAAAGTAATGATCTTTTGTATTCGTTGATACATAGGGGCACCTCGATAAATGGTCATTCCGATGCGCGAACCCATGGATGGGTGAAGATAGAGCAATGCAGGATAGATACAGGGATGTATCGTAGTAGAACAACGCAGGAGCAGTTGTCGAGCAATTGCCGAGGCCGGAATCCATAAGTTGTCGAAAACTTTGGACACCGGCCTACGCCGGTGTGACGAAAACCGAATTATTCGAGGTGCCCGATAGTCAATACATCCGGTGCCGAAACAGCCACCCCGCAGCCACCAGCGATACCACGCCGATGATGGCCATGGGCCAGTACTGGTCCATGAGCAGGGCGTAGCCGTCGCCTTCCAGGAACACGCCGCGGACGATGACCAGGAAGTAACGCAACGGATCAAGATAGGTCAGATACTGTACGGCTTCGGGCATGTTGGCGATGGGGGTGGCGAAGCCGGAGAGGATCACCGCGGGCACCAGAAACAGGAAGGCGCCCAGCACCGCCTGTTGTTGGGTGACGGAGATGGCGGAGATCATCAGCCCCATGCCCACGGCGGAGAACAGGAACAGCAGCAGCCCCAGATACAGGGCGCCCACGTCGCCCCGCAGGGGGATGTCGAACCAGAGCATGGCCACCACGATGATGAAGGTGGCCTCGATGATGCCAATCACCAGCCCCGGAATGGACTTGCCGATGAGAATGGCGGTGGGCCGCAGTGGCGTCACCAGCAGCTGGTCGAAAGTTCCCTGCTCACGTTCCCGCGCCACGGACAGGGCGGTGACCACCAGGGTGACTACCAGGGTCAGCAGGCCGACGATGCCGGGGATGATGAACCAGTGGGAGTCCAGGTCTTCGTTGTACCAGGCGCGCATGCTCAGTTTCACCGGCGGCCCGGTCTGGCCCTGGTTGGTGGCGAGTTGCTGGTTGTAGTCCAGTACGATGCTGCGCAGATAGTTGAGGGCGAGCAGGGCGGTGTTGGAGTTGCGCCCGTCGAGTATGACCTGCAACGCGGCGGTGCGTCCCTGACCCAGGTGGGCGCTGAAACGGGGGCCGATGTGCAGCACCAGTAGCACTTCCTTGTTATCGACCAGGGGGGGGATTTGCGCATCATGATCCAGATGGCTGATGACCTCGAAATGAGGCGAGCCCTCGATGCGGCTCACCAGCTCCCGCCCGGCCGCGCCGCTGTCCTGGTTGTAGATGGCCACGGGCACATGATCCAGATCGAAGCTGGCCGCATAGCCGAATATGATCAGCTGCATGATGGGCGGGCCGATGAGGACGAAGCGACTGCGCGGGTCACGCAGCAGCGCCAGGAATTCCTTCAATGCCAAAGCCAGTATGTGTCTGAGCATGTTCTTCAATCCAGCCGTTTGTATGCTTTTTTGCGGACGATCACCGTGAGGATCACCAGCATGACGGCCATGGCCCCCATATTGGCCCAGTAGACCGGCCATACGTCTCCCGCCAGGAACAGGCTTTGCAGGATGGACACCAGATAGCGGGCGGGAACCGTGAGGGTGACGATCTGAATCGCCTCGGGCATGGAGTGAATGTCGAAGATGAAGCCCGAGAGGATGAAGGCGGGCAGAAAGGTGATGATAATGGCGATCTGCCCGGCCACGAACTGGTTCTTCGAGACGATGGAGATCAGCAGTCCCAGAGCCAGGGCAACCAGCATGAACAGGGCGCTGGCGCCGAGCAGGGCGAGGAAGGAGCCGCGAAAAGGCACCTCGAACTGCCATACGGCCAGGGCCACGGTAAACAACATGCCCCCCATGCCCAGGATGAAGTAGGGAATCAGTTTGCCGATGAGCATCTCCTGCATGTTCAGGGGCGTGACCATGAGCGCCTCCATGGTACCCCGCTCCCATTCCCTGGCTACCACCATGGCGGTGAGCAATGACCCGGTCAGGGTCATGATGATGGCCACCAGGCCCGGCACCAGGTAGTGGCGGCTGATGAGGGCGGCATTGAACCATACCCGCTGTTCCAGGGCGACAGGCAGGGGCAGATCACGCCCGTGCCGCGCCGCATACTGGTTCAGCCAGGCCAGCCAGGCGCCCTGGATATACCCCTGGGTGATGCGCGCCTGATTGGCGTCCACCGCGTTGACCCGCACGGCAATGGGCGCATCCTCGCCGGAAAGCAGGGAGCTGGAAAAGTTGCTGCGCAGCCAGATGATGCCGTCGATGCGGCGTTCCGCCAGGGCCTGCTGCGCCTCCTGGATGCTGCCGAAATTGCCGGGGGCGAAAAACTCCGAATGATCGAAAGAGGCGCGGAAGCTGGCGCTGTTGCTGTCCGGCTGGTCGATGACAAAGCCGATGGGGATGCTCTTCGCATCCAGGGAGACGCCATAGCCGAACAGAAACAGCAGCACCACGGGCATGAGAAAAGCGATGGCGATGCTGGAAGGGTCGCGCAGGATTTGCAGCCATTCCTTGCGGATCATGCCTTTGAAGCGCATGGTGCGTGCTGCCTGTGGGGTTGTCATTTGCCGTCTCCCTGTTGCTGTATCAGGCTGATGAACGCATCTTCCATGCTCGGTTCCGGATGATCCTCAGTGCGCGCCATGGCGCGGATCTCATGGGGCGTACCCGCCGCCAGCACCGCGCCTTCCGCCATGATCACCAGGCGGTCGCAATAGTCGGCTTCTTCCATGAAATGGGTGGTGACCAGCACCGTTACCCCGGCTTCCGCCAGGGCGTTGGTGCGCGTCCAGAACTCCCGCCTGGCCAGGGGATCCACGCCGGAGGTGGGTTCGTCGAGGAACAGGATCTCCGGCTCGTGCATCAGGGCGGCGGCGAAAGCCAGGCGCTGTTTGTATCCCAGGGGCAGGGTGCCCGCGTTGGTGTCGGCATAGGGCTCCAGCTCGAAGCCCTCCAGCGCCCAGCGAATGCGCTGCTTTTGCGCCTGGCCGCGCAGGTTGTAGGCGGCGGAGAAGAAACGCAGGTTCTGCGCCACGGTGAGATTGCCGTACAGGGAGAACTTCTGCGCCATGTAACCGATGCGCCCCCGGGCCCGGGCGGATGCGCTGCGCAGGTCATGTCCGGCCACCGAAACCTTGCCCGAAGAGACGGGCAACAGCCCGCAGAGCATGCGGAAGGTGGTGGTCTTGCCCGCGCCATTGGCGCCCAGCAGGCCGAAGATTTCCCCACGCTCCACGGAAAAGCTGATTTTTTTTACGGCGACGAAATCCCCGAAGCGGCGCTCCAGGTTTTCCACTTCGATGGGCTTGCCGCCGGTTTTCGGTTTTTCCACCTGTTTGATTTCAGGCGTGGCCTGGATGGCGTCTTCGGTATTGCCCAGACGATTGATGAAGGCGTCTTCGAAGCGCGGCGGCACGGCCTGCAACTGCAAATCCGCTACATCCGGCAGCAGGTTTTTCCCTTCCGGCTGAAAATCCGGGGTGGTGATGATGCGTACCCGGTCGCCATTGATGATAGCGTCGATGATGCCCGGCCGCCGGGACAGGGCGGCCTGCAATCGCCGGGTGGGGGTTTGCTCGCTGGAAACCGTCCAGGTTCGCCCTTGCATCTCCTGGCTGAACGTTGCCGGGGGCGCCTGCCCCAGCACCTTTCCCTGATGCAGGAGCACCACCTCGCCACAGCGTTCGGCCTCGTCCAGATAGGCGGTGCTCAACAGCACGCTCATGCCCGCTTCCTGAACCTGACTGTAGACGATCTGCCATAGCTCCCGGCGGGAGACGGGATCCACCCCCACCGTGGGCTCGTCCAGCAACAACAGCTCCGGCGGGCGCACCAGGGTGCAGGCCAGTCCCAGCTTCTGCTTCATGCCGCCGGAGAGTTTGCCGGCAAGGCGCCGGGTGAAGGGGGCCAGCCCGGTCATCTGCATCAGCCGGGCGTATCGCGCTGCGCGTGCGGAAACCGGCACCCCCTGCAAATCGGCATAGAGATCGAGATTCTCCTGCACGCTGAGATCCTCATACAGGCCGAAGCGCTGGGGCATGTAGCCGATTACCGCCTGCACCGCGGCAGGTTCGTTTGCCGCGTCTATGCCCAGCACCTCCAGCGTTCCGCCATCGAGCTGGAGCAATCCGCAACACAAGCGCATGAGGGTGGTCTTGCCTGCGCCGTCGGGGCCGATGAGGCCGGTGACGCTGCCGGGCTTCACTTCGATGCTGACGCCGTCCAGCGCCAGTATTTCCTTGTCGCCGCTGCCGAAGCGCTTGCGTACATCGCGCAATATGAGCGCGGGGCCGTTCATGTCACTTGCAGTCGGGAATGGCGGCGGTGGGCGTCTGCAGGTCGATTTCCACCGTCGCCGGCATGCCCAGGCGCAGTTCTTCCCTGGGATTGCAGGTGAAAATCCGTACCTGATAGACCAGGCGGGTGCGCAATTCCGGGGTTTCCACGTTCTTCGGCGTGAACTCTGCGGTGGGGGAGATGTACCCCACCCAGCCCGGGTATTTTTTGTCCGGATAGCTGTCGCTAACGATGCTGGCCGCCATGCCGGGCTTGACCCTGCCGAGGAGACTCTCCGGCAGATAGGCGCGCACCCACACGGGGTTGGCGAAGGCCAGGGTCAAGGCGGGCTTGAGGGGGTTGGCCATGTCGCCGGGTTCGAGGATGCGGGTGCGGATGATGCCGTCCGCAGGGGCGAGAAGCTCGGTGTTGGCCAGGTTTTGTTGCGTTACCTGCAACGCGGCCTCGGCGGCTTTCAGCTCGGCTTTGGCGGCGGCGATATCTTCCTTGCGGGGGCCGGCCTGCAGCAGCCTCAGTGCTGCGCGGGCGGCTTCCACCTGGGCCTGTGCAGCGTGCGCATTGGATTTTGCGGTTTCCACCTCTTCCCGGGAAGCGAGCTTTTTCGCCACCAGCGACTGCAGACGTTGCCAGGTGTCATGGGCGGCTTCCGCCCGGGCCCTGGCCGCTTCCAGCTCGGCGCTGGCCTTGTCGATTTCCTCGGGGCGGCTGCCGGCCTGCAGCTTGATCAGTTGCTGGCGGCGGGCTTCGACTTGCGCTTCCGCCTGGGCCACCTGGGACTGGAACAATTCCTGATGCAAGCTTGCCAGCAGCTGGCCCTTGGTGACGTGCTCCCCTTCTTCCACCAGTATCCTGTTCACATGCTCCGAGGCGTTGAAGGTAAGTTGCGCCTCACGGATATCGATATTGCCGAAAAGCGTGAGTATATTGTCGTTGGATGCGGGCGCCTGAAAGCGGAACCAGGCAAGAGCAGCAGCGCCGACAAGTAACACCAGGATAATGGGTAGCACTTTCTTCATGGATCTGCCCGTCTGTAGCGAAGCGATGGAGACATCCTAGCAAAAGGCGCGGCCGGCGTAATTGATGCCGGTCATCGTGAAAGGCGGAGGCCTGGTCGAACAGGCTCCCGGAAGTTGAGGGTGGGTCAGCGGGTAAAGAACTGTTGCTTCAGTGTCGCATGGAGGGTTTTGTCGTCTCCCAGGGGCTGTACTTCAATGGTAAAGGTAACGGATTCCTGGTTTTCCACCAGAAACTCGCCAATGTAGTACACGGCGTCCGCTTCCTTGATTTCGCGCAGGGGAATGGTGCGTATCTGCCCGCGGAGATTGCGTGCGGTGACGCTCACCTTGGCCTCGGTTGCAATGCCGGTGGTGTTGGGTACATCCTTGATTATGCTGATATTTATCAGTGCTCTGTTGGGGCTGCGGCGGATATCGTACTGCCCGGCCATTTCCGGCGACAGTTCGGTACTCAGAAATGCATTGTGGTGAATGGTGTAGCCTGCGGTTTTGGTGCTGTTTTCGGCAAATGCCGGAATGCTCAATAGCAGGCCAAGGAGGGAGAGAAAGAACAGGGTTGTTTTGCGCATGACGTTCTCCTGTGGGTTTGGGTTGCGGTCGGCACCCCGTTTTGAAGAGTCCTTCGGTCAGGGCTTTTTCCAAGTGTAACAATCTATGACATTATGTTTCAAAAAGCTTCTCTTCATGGCCAGTATAGACCAGTGGCCGTTTGCAGATTCCAGCAGATTGAAATGGGATTGTTTCCTCATGCTTTTGAGAGGAACCTGAAAAAGCCTTTAATTCTGGTACTACCACAAGAGCCAGGATCAGTTTATCCTCGGGATAAATCATCATGTCCACTGGTTATCGATCGATGCTACAGAACCCGCTCAAGAAAAATCGCAATGGTGCTTTGGCCGGTTGGCTGCTGCTGCTGGTGCTGATTCCCCTGGTATCGATATTCGGGCGTTCTTTGCAGCGTTTCGCCAGGGATATGGTGCCTACCGGCTGGTTGGCGGCGTTCATGCTGCTGGCGCTGACTGCCATGGTGGTGATGATGGTCACCTGGTTCCGGCGCCACGGGGGCGCTTTCAATTTGTGGCATTTGTTGTGGATGGTTCCGTTGTTTCTGCTGTTTCCCTTGACGCTGCCCCTGGTGGAGGAGCGCCTTCATTTTCTGCTGTTTGGAGGCTTCGGGTTTTTTTCCATGCTGTTGTTTCCCCCGTTGCTTGCCCTTGGGGTCTTGCTGGCGGGCGCGGGGCTGGATGAAGTCTTGCAATGGTTTTTGCCGGATCGGGTGGGGGACTGGCGGGATGTGGGGTTCAATGCCCTGGCCAGCGTGGGTGGCGGCGTCGCTGCATTTTTTGGCAGAAAAAGGTGAAAACACTTTTCTCCTGCCTGTTGTTTTGCATGATGGCCGCAACCGTGGTGGCCCAACCCCGGCTGGTGGTGCTGGATGTGGGCGAGGGGCAGGCTGTGTTGTTGCAGCAAGGGCACAGGGGCGTGCTCATTGATGTGGGCCATCCCGGCATGAGCCAAAAGGTGCTGGAACGCCTTGCGGTGCTGGGCGTGAAGCAGCTGGATTACCTGGTTCTTACCCATCTGCACCCGGATCATGCCGGTGGCTATTTCCGTCTGCGGGAGGCGTTTCCCCAGACACCGGTACTCTACAGCGGCCATCCTCTGCCAGCGGATGTGCGCCCGGATCTGGTGCGCTGGGTGAATGATGCCCTGGCACGAGATCCGCATCGCCGCTTGCTGCGCGCTGGTGAGCGCATCCCCTGGCGGGAGATGACCATCGAGGCGCTATGGCCGGAAGCCTTTTCCGGGAGCAATCTCAACCGCCATTCCCTGGTGTTGCTGCTGCATTATGCCGGACTGAAGCTGCTCATCATGGGGGATGCGGATGCAGTGGTGGAGCAGGCGCTGCTGGAGCAGAACAAACTGCCCGCCGATATCGATGTGCTGGTGACGGGGCATCATGGTGCGGCGGATGCCACCAGTGCTTCCTTCGTGGACAGGCTGAGCCCTCGTCTGGCGCTCATTTCCGTGAACGCCGGTAATGTCCGCGGCTATCCTGGTGAAGAGGTGCTGCAAAGGCTGGAGAAAGCCGGGGCGGAAGTATTGCGCACCGACCGCCATGGCGAGCTGCGCCTGGATCTTTGCGGCCGGAAAAAGGATGGACGCTGTATCATCAGCGTCGAGACAGAGCAGAAACCCTAGGAAAGCGCAGCATCAAGCCTATTCGGCCTTCATCCCCATCCATGGGTTCGTGCGCCGGGATGACAGCCTGTTCAGAGCAGAAATGCCGTAGCCAGGCCGAGGAAGGCGAGAAAGCCGACCACATCGGTAACCGTCGTCAGCAATACGCCACCGGCCAGGGCCGGGTCGATGCCCAGCCTGTCCAGGGCCAGGGGCAGCAGGGCGCCGGCAATTGCTGCGGCAACCAGGTTGATCATCATGGCGGCGGCTATCACCAGGGCGATGTCCGTGCTGTGGAACCAGAAGCCCGCGATGATGCCGACCACCAATGCCCATAAAATACCGTTCACCAGGGCGATGGCCAGCTCCTTGGCCAGCAGATAGCCCGCGTTCTTGCTCGAGAGCTGTCCCAGCGCGAGACCGCGAATGGCCAGGGTCAGGGTCTGGGTGCCGCTGACGCCGCCCATGCTGGCGACAATGGGCATGAGCACTGCCAGCGCTACAATCTTGTCCAGGGTTGCCTCAAAATTCCCGATCACCCAGGAAGCGAGAAAGGCGGTGAGCAGGTTGATGCCCAACCACAGGGCGCGGCGCTTGCTGCTTACCATGACCGGGGCGAACATGTCTTCGTCTTCCGACAGGCCGGCGCTGCCCATGAAATGGTGCTCGCCTTCCTCGCGGATCAAATCCACCACGTCATCCACGGTGATCCGCCCTACCAGTTGCCCCTTTTCGTTCACTACCGGGGCGGAAAGCAGGTCGTATTGCTCGAAGCGTCTGGCCACATCAGTGGCGGCGGTCAGGGCATTGAACGGTTGTACCTCCAGGCTCATGACTTCCGCCACGGTTTCCTGGGGGTCGTGGGTGACCAGATCCGCCAGGCGCAGGGTGCCCAGGTATTTGTCCTCACGGTTGGTGACAAACAGCTGATCCGTGTCTCGCGGGACGTTGTCCCCAAGTTGGCGCAAATAGCGCAGCACCACGTCCAGGCAGACCTCGGGGCGCACCGTGACCGGGTCGGTGTTCATCAGGCCGCCAGCGGTGTTCTCCGGGTAGGAGAGCACGGTTTCGAGACGGCGCCGATCCTGCTCGCTCAGGGACTCCATGACCTCGCGGGTGACATCGTGAGGCAGTTCCTGGATGAAATCGGCCAGATCGTCCACGTCCATGTGTTCGGTGGCGGCGACGATGTCTTCCTGATCCATGTTCTGGATCAGCTCATTCCTCACGTTTTCCGTGAGCTCCATGAGGGTCTCGCCATCCTGATCCGTGTCCAGGAGGTCCCAGAGAATCTGGCGCTGATTCAGGGGCAGGGCTTCGAGGACATGGGCAATTTCAGCGGGCTGGAGCTTTTTCAGCAGCTGCGTCGCTTCCTGCCAGGCGTCCTGATCCAGGAATTCCTGGATTTGCTTCAGACGGGAGATCTCGCTTTCAGTGGTTGCCTGGCTGCTCATGGCTGTGGTGAAATCCCGTAAGGCAGGTGGTGATAAATTCGTTTCAGTTTAGCAGGTTGAACAGAATAATTCAGGCTGGGTCTAGTGTGCTGCGTCGGAATTAAAGGCTCTTTCAGTGAGTCACAATGCGGCCAGATGCAAGACGGGGCACGCAGGAAGGATGCCCCCTTTGAAGCGAGCATAGCGCCGCAGGTGGCCGCATTGTGGGAGGGCGCTGAAAGGGCCTTTCATTCCAATGCAGCACGATCATCGGACTCCTGAGTGAAACATCTGGGCTAGTGTGCTGAATAAAACGCACACACAGACACTACACCACCAGAAGAGTTCCTGATCGAATCAGGCCGGAGTCAGCTCCCGGCGATGGTCATGTTCTCGATCCACCAGGAACCGGTGCGGACGCTGCCGGGAATGTCATCATCATTGCCCACGGCGACCAGTTGCCGGAACATTTCTTTCATATTGCCGGCGATGGTGATTTCTTCTACAGGGTACTGGATTTCGCCGTTTTCCACCCAGAAGCCCGCGGCGCCGCGGGAGTAGTCGCCGGTTACCGGGTTGAGTCCCTGTCCCATGAGCTCGGTTACCAGCAGGCCGCTGCCCATTTCCTGTAGCATTTTATCCAGGCCCATGCTGCCGCTGTCGATACTCAGGTTTCTCACGCCACCGGCATTGCCGGTGGTTTGCATGTTCAGTTTGCGGGCGGAATAACTGTCCAGAATATAGGTTTCCAGCCTGCCGTTCCCGATCAGGGACTTGGGGCGGGTCGCCACGCCCTCGTTGTCGAAAGGCGCGCTGGACAGCCCCTGGGGAATGAGGGGATCTTCCCGGATTTCCACCCAGTCCGGAAAGATCTGCTCTCCCAGGGAATCCAGCAGAAAGCTTGCCTGGCGGTATTGGGCGTGGCCGCGGATGGCGCCGGTGAGGCCGCGCAACAGCCCCGGTGCAATGTCGGCGCGAAAGATCACCGGCGCCTGGCGGGTGCCGAGCTGACGTCCGTGCAGTTTCGCCAGGGCGCGCTGTGCAGCCTGACGGCCGATGCTTTCCGGTGTCGCCAGTTTGCGCCAGTCGCGGCGGGTGTCATACCAGTAGTCCCGCTGCATGCAGTCGCCGTCTTCGGATAGCACCACGCAGCTCAGGGTATGATGACTGGTGGGATAGCCGCCGACGAAGCCGTGGCTGTTTCCATAGATGAAGCTGCCGCTCTGGGTGCTCAGGGTGGCGCCTTCGGAGTTGCTGATGCGGGGGTCGAGATCCCGTGCGGCCTGCTCCGCCTGCAATGCGGTCTGCATGGCTTCGTCGGGGCTGATGGGCCAGGGATGGTGCAGATCCAGATCCGGGTAGTCCTTCGCCATGAGCGCGGCGTCGGCGAGGCCGGTGCAATCGTCTTCCGAGGTGTTTTTTGCGATGGTACAGGCCTTGCTCACGGCCTCGCGGATGGCGGCGGGGCTTAAATCCGTGGTGCTGGCGGCCCCCTTGCGCTGGCCGAAGAAAACCGTAATGCCAAGGCCCTGGTCCCGGGTGTGCTCGATGGTTTCGGTTTCACCCATGCGCACGGTGAGGGACAGGCCGGCGGAGCGGGAGACTGCGGCGTCCGCCGCGCTTGCGCCCAGTTTCCTGGCTTCGGCCAGGAGGTCGGCCACCATCTGTTCCAGTTGTTCGATAGAAGGGCTCATAACGCCGTGCCTCCCACGGTGATTTCATCGACCTTGAGGGTGGGCTGGCCCACCCCCACGGGGACGCTTTGCCCGTCTTTGCCGCAGGTGCCCACGCCGGGATCGAGTTGCAGGTCATTGCCCACCATGCTCACCCGGGTGAGCACTTCCGGGCCGTTGCCGATGAGGGTGGCGCCTTTCACCGGCGCGGTGATTTTCCCGTCTTCGATGAGGTAGGCTTCGCTCAGGGAAAAGACGAACTTGCCGGAGGTGATGTCCACCTGCCCCCCGGCGAAATTGACTGCGTACAGGCCGTTTTTCACCGAACCCAGGATTTCCCCGGGATCTTGCTCGCCCGGCAGCATATAGGTGTTGGTCATGCGCGGCAGGGGCAGATGGGCATAGGATTCGCGTCGGCCGTTGCCCGTGGTCTGCATGCCCATGAGCCGGGCGTTGAACTTGTCCTGCATGTAGCCCTTGAGGATGCCGTTCTCGATGAGCACGGTATTCTGGCCGGGGGTTCCTTCGTCATCGATGGTGAGGGAGCCGCGGCGTTTGGGCAAGGCGCCGTCATCCACGATGGTGCAAAGCGGCGATGCGACCTGCTCGCCGATGCGGTTGGAGAAGGCGGAAAGCCCCTTGCGGTTGAAGTCGCCTTCCAGCCCGTGACCCACGGCCTCGTGGAGCAGAATGCCCGGCCAGCCGGGGCCGAGCACCACGGTCATGGCCCCGGCGGGGGTGTCTACCGCTTCCAGATTCACCAGGGCCTGGCGCACCGCTTCCCGCGCATAGCCCAGGCCCCGCTGCTCTTCGACAAAATAGTGGAGATCGGTGCGGGAGCCACCCCCGGCGTTGGCCTGCTCGCGGCGACCGTTCTGCTCGACGATGACGTTCACGCTGCAGCGCACCAGGGGGCGCACGTCGGCGGCCAGATTGCCTTCGTTGTCCATCACCAGAATGGTGTCATGGGCGGCGACCAGGCTTATGGTGACCTGCTTGACCCGGGGGTCGGCGGCGCGGGCTTCCGCGTCCAGTTGTTTCATCAGCTCGATCTTGCTTGCATCCGGGAGGCTTTCCAGGGGGTTGCGCGCCGGATACAGGGGTTGCAGGCCGCCGCGCCCGGCAATGGCGATGCTGCCGGACTGCCCGGCGCGGCTGATGGCGCGGGCGCTGTCTGCCGCTTCCAGCAGGTTTTCCAGATTCAGTTCCTCGGTGTAGGCGAAGCCGGTCTTCTCGCCGCTGATGGCGCGCAGCCCGGCCCCCTGTTCCAGATTGAAATTGCCTTCCTTGATGATGCCGTCATCCAGCACCCAGGATTCCAGCCGGGAATACTGAAAATAGAGATCGGCGGCGTCCACCTGGCTGCTGATCAACTTGTCCATCACTTGTTGCAGATGATGGTCGGTAATGCCGGCGGGGGACAGCAGGGTCTCCCGGGCAAGGGTTAGGGTATTGCTCATAGGGTTCGCTACGGGTCAGGTTATTTGCAATGGATGCGGCGGTGCTGCAGGCTGGGGAAGTTGCGCCGGGTAGCCCGCAGGAATTCCATGTTGATTTCCGCGATTACCGGGCCGTTGCCGCTGGTCTGTTCCGCCAGCTTGTTGCCCCAGGGGTCGATGATCATGCTGTGCCCCCAGGTCTTGCGGCCGCTGATGTGAAAGCCACCCTGGGCGGCGGCGAGGGTGAAGCTGAGATTCTCGATGGCGCGGGCGTGCAACAGGGCGTCCCAATGGGCGGCGCCGGTCATAGCGGTGAATGCGGCGGGCAGTGTCAGCAGCTCCATGCCCTGGTCGAGCATGGCCCGGTACATTTCCGGAAACCGCAGGTCGTAACAGACGGACAGGCCCAGCTTTCCGAATGGTGTGTCCACCACGCACAGCTGGTCTCCCGGTTCGATGCTCTCCGATTCGACATACTGTTCGTCGGTTTCCACCAGATTCACATCGAACAGATGCATTTTGTCGTAGCGGGCCACGCGCCGCCCCTTGTCGTCATAAAGCAGGCAGGCGGCACGCAGCTTTTGCGGGGATTCGGTGGCGATGGGTATGGTGCCGCCAACCAGCCAGATGCCCAGTTTTTGTGCGATCTGGGACAGGAAATGCTGTATCGGGCCGTCGTTGTCCTGCTCCCTGATCTCCAGCATGTCGCTACACTGGGCGCCCATATAGGCAAAGTTTTCCGGCAAAACGATCAAGCGCGCCCCTTCCAGGGCGGCATGCTCCATCAATCTCTGGGCCTCCAGAAGATTGGCGTTGACGTTAGAACCGGATGCAAGCTGTATGCAGGCGGCTTTGAATAGGGTTTCTGTCATCTGATATCTCGCCCGGATATTTCACCAAGCCGCTCCAAGCATCGAGGTTTATCCTTGTTGTTCAATGGGTTGCCCGCGATTGTATCAAGCTGTGCTGAATGCCTATAACGCTATCCGGTTTTCCCGGAATCTTTTCGCCCAGCCCGCCAGGATTGGTTCTGCACACCTTGCGTCCGACTCCCGAAGGGGTTAAACCGCGCAGGCGGGATTGACAAAAAACGGACATTCCGGACGCAGAACACGAGTTCATGACTTGATTCAGGGGTTCCTGGGGGTTGGTTCACGAGCTATGTGCACTAAGAATAACACGGAGTGCGCCGGGCCGCATCGTCAGGGAAATGCTCCCGTAGCCAGATGATTGTCCGGACAGTTCTGTTTGGCTGCTGGGTTAACAAACAGCTGCCTTCCCGCATTATTGGCGCTCCCGGCGGCTTTGTGTAGTATAGCAAACAGGCTTCGATAGGGAAAACAGCGTATGAGCAAAAGACTTCCGGCCTGCACCCTGACCCTGCGAGGCCTGCGGGACACGGCATTTGGGCTGGAACAGGTTGCTGATCTGGCCGTCGATATCCGCCACGCTATCCGCCGGGGCCATTTCACGCCAGGAGAAGACGAGCGTTTGTGGGCCTGGTTCTCCCGCCTTCTGCGCGTGCGCCAAAGCCTGTGGGAGATTATTGGCCAGGCTTCAGAGGCCGTGGGTGACGATCTTGCCACCATTCAGACCCGGATCGAATGGCGCTGGTTCATTGTCGGCTTCACCGCTGCTGCCCTGTTGGTGCGCCTGGATCGCCTGTTGGTGGAGAGTCTGGCCAACCATTCCATTACCCAACGCAAGCTCAACGAGCCCAATCCGGTCTATGGTGTTGGGCGCAAGCAATATACCCTGGTGTTTCAGTCTCTCACCAGCCCGGAAAATGCGCTGTTGGCGCGCCGCGCCCTGGGCTTCTACACCGCCAACCGCAGCCGCCTGCGGCGCATGATGAAAGATGAGTTGGTGGGTGATTTTGTTCAGGAACTGCCCGAACTGGCCAGGGCCATCGACCCGGGCGTACTGCGCTACCTGTCCACCCGGCTACGCTACCGTTGGCATTCCCTGCGTCGCCGGGGCGCTTCGGCGCGCCAGAAATCCGCTTTCCGCCTGCTGGAGGCGGGAGGGCGGATGGTAGCGGAAGCCAGTAGCTCCCGCATGCACAGGGCAGCAGCGGTGGTGGAAGAGGTCGCCGCTCTGATCCTGCCGGGCGATATACTCATCACCCGCCATGACTTTGCCGTTAGTAACCTGTTTCTGCCGGGCTTCTGGCCTCATGCCGCCCTGTACATCGGTTCGCCGCAGGACAGGGAGCGCCTTGGTGTGCACATCAGCCCGGCGCAGCGGGAAAGGTGGCGGGGAGACAGGAATGTACTGGAGGCGAACAAGGAAGGTGTGTTGTTCCGCACCCTGAAGGGTACCCTGGCAGTGGATAGTGTGGCGGTCATTCGGCCCTGCTGTGAGGAGGAAGACATTGCCAAGGCCATTTCCCGGGCCTGTGTGCATGAGGGCAAGGGCTACAATTTCGATTTCGATTTCTTTCGTGGCGACCGGCTGGTATGCACGGAAGTGATCTACCGGGCCTATGATGGCGTTGGCGGTATCCGCTTTACCTTGACCGAGCGTGCCGGGCGTCCGGCGCTGTCTGCCGAAGACATTCTTGATCTGGCCCTGGAAGGGCGCATGTTCCGGCCCCTGGCCCTGTTTGGGGTGGCGGGCTGCGAGGACAGACTGTGCCGGGGTGAGGGGGCAGGAAAGCTGCTACTCAGGAACTTTCGTTCCTCATGAATCCGGGCAGATCGTTGCTCATCAGCTAGTGTACTGCGTCGGAATTAAAGGCCCTTTACCCGGTGCCCCTTTGCTGACAGATCCTTGTCTGTCAGGTAGGCGAGAAAGCCATTCAGTTGCCCTTTGGCATCGAAGATGGAATAGCCGGCAGTAACGATAAGGATGTTCATGTTTTTCTCCTTGATCAGATTCGAACCAGGATGCTGTCCGGATGACGGCGAGACTTGGGCAGTCTGGCGTTGTAGTCGTCAGAATGGCTGTAACCGATAGCCAGTGCCAGATTACATTGATAACCGCTCAGCTCCTTGGCAAATGCCTTGTTGACCAGCTCGGTGTCGATGCCTTCCATCGGGGTTGCGTCGATCCTCAGGCGGGCAAGGGTATGCAGTGCATTGCCCAGGACAATGTATAGCTGTGCCTTGGTCCAGCAGCTCGTATCGCCGTTTTTGTCGGTATTCAGCTCGGCAAACACAAAGCCACCAAAGGCTTCTTCCCTGTCTTCGGGTTTCGTGCGGCCATCTTCGATGCCCTTGTCTACCACTTCGGCATAGTCATCCCGGGTATATCGTGGGTTGTGCGCGAAAAGAATAACCTGCGAGGCATCCTTCACCTGCGGCTGATTGAACTGAAAGTTGTGTTCAAACGTCTTGCTCATGCGCTCTATCGCTTGTTCGCTTTCCAGAACCACAAATCGCCAGGGCTGGGAATTGATGGAGGAGGCAGACAATCTCATGGCTTCGAAAAGCACCTTGAGATCAGCTTCGGATACCCGCTTGGTTCTGTCGAATTTTTTGGCCGTGTGCCTCCAGCGGAGGTCTTCGAGAATGGGATGGTTCATGGCTTTTCCTCGTTAACTGTTGTTGCTTTGGTAATAAGCATAATAGTTGCAATATGATTTGATAATTGCTTAGATCATTAAAACATTATTTAAAAATATTAAATAATATGAGCAAGATCGATGATATGGCGCTATTCGTCCAGGTTGTGAAAACTGGTGGGCTGGCAGCAGCCGGACGCCAAATCGGGCTTTCTCCCGCGAGCATGACCCTGCGGGTGAATGCGCTGGAGCAGCGTTATCACACACGGCTGCTGAACCGAACGACGCGCAAGATTTCGCTGACCGATGCCGGCAGCCGCTTTTACCAGGCTTGTCTGCGTGTAGTGGATGAAGTGGAGAATGCTGAAGCGCAGCTGCTGGACGAAGATGGAAGCCTGTCCGGACGGTTGCGTATTACAGCGCCTTCGGATTTTGGCCGCCAGTATGTTGCACCGGCCCTGGCAGAATTCATCGGGCAGCACCCTGCCGTTGTGCCCCTGCTGCACCTGACCGATGGTGTAGTGGATCTGGTGGAACATGGATACGACCTGGCTATAAGATATGGAAATCTGCCTGACAGCAACCTGGTGGTTCGCCATCTGGCTCACAACTACCGTGTGCTGGTGGCGTCTCCCGGGTATCTCAAAAAGAACGGCAGGCCGAGCCATCCCGATGACCTGTCACAGCACCGTTGCCTGGTCATGGAGCGCTTCGGGGAGCCTCTGGACGAGTGGCGATTTCTCTTTGGCGGCCGTCACCAATCGATAAAGGTTAGCCCTGCCTTGACCAGCAATGATGGCGCCGTAATTCGACAGTGGGCGCTGGCAGATGGAGGTATCGCCTACAAATCCATTCGTGATGTGCAGGCTGATCTGGACAAAGGCAGGTTGCAGACCGTTCTGGATGAATATGTCCTCGGCTTCCAGGACAGCGATGTCGAGATGACGGGGCTGCAATTCGTATTTCCGGGAAGGCGATATATGCCGAGGCATGTAGAGGAGTTTGTCGAATTTTTTAAGGATTGGCTATCGGGCTAAGCCTTGAGCATGAGGCCAGGTTATGGGGTATTCATCGTTGGGCAAATGATATGTCTGGCGTTTGGAGTTTCAGAGAACCAGAATGGTGCTTTATGTATGTAAGATCAGGTACATGCCCAATATCATGACGAGCATTGAAGCAAATAACGCCATGATCAGCCATTTCTTTACAAGGCTTTGTGTTTTGGCCTCGATACCTTCTTCTGCCATCGACTTGTAGAATACATTTATATCGACAGGTTGGCTTGCGTGGAGATCCGGGTTTCTCAGTATTTTTCTGGCGTCTGCGCTCTGGTTATTGATGTACAGCCAGACTCCCACCAGGTTTGGGATGCTTCTGCGAATGCTGTATTGATGTTTGTTTGATAGGGATACCGGTATTCCCTTCTGCTCCAAAAGCATTTTTGCATCCATTGCTCTTTTCATATCGAGTGTTGAAAAAAGTAGTTTCATGGCCTTGTGTGCTGAAAAGAGCCGATGGTCATCAGCCTGGTGTGATGAAGCCTTTCAGATAATTGCTCATCAGCGAATGCGTAAGATCCTGCACCGATTCCACCCCCGCCACATCCAGCTGCCTGCTGATGGCGAGTATGCAGATGCCGTGTACGCCGCTCCACAGGGCGGCAGCGGCCTGTTTGATTTCCTGTGGTGAGTGGTTTGCGGCCAGGGGTTCCAGGCTGGCTTCCACCAGATTGAACATGCGCGCCACCTTTTCCCGGAACCAGCCGGGGGGCTGCTGACCTTCCGGCAGGCGGTGCTCGAATATCAGCTCCCAGCGGTGGGGTTCTTCGTCGGCGAAGCTGATGTAGGTGTGGCCCAGTTGCAGTAGCCGTTCCATGGGGTCTTTGTGTCGGGCCTGTTCTTCCAGCATCCGGTCGTGCAGCTGGTCCAGGGTGTGGGCGTTGATCTGCAGAATGAGATCGTCCAGGTTGTCGAACACCAGGTACAGGGTGCCGACGGTGTAACCGATTGCGGCCGCCACCTTGCGGGCGCTGAGGCCCTTGGCGCCTTGCTCCGAGATAATCTTTTCCGCTGCCGCCAGGGCCATTTCCCTGATTTCATCGCGGCTGTGATCGTTTCGTCTGGCCATGCAGGTTTCCTGAAAAAATAATTGAACAGCGTTTATAACTGTGCTATAAACTAAATGAACATCGTTCATAATACCATGGCAGCCTGCTCCTTGAGCGGGTTTTCAAGGGAATTTAATTAAACGATGTTTAGTTAAGGCTGACCTTCAAGGGGTCTCCGATCGAGTTGTCATCCCGGTGCATGCCGGGATCCAGTGGTTGCTGGTGCTGGATTCCGGCATACGCTGGAATGACGTGAAACGATCTTGGTCAGGTTCTCTTGATATCCCGTGAAATACGCTTGTTTGGGAAAGGTCACGCGATTAAATTGAACAACGTTCATTACAAAGGAGTTCGTTATGACTACTTATCAGATAATGCGAAAACTGCGCCAGGGAATGCTGTTTGCGGTGCTTTTCCTGCTGGGGCCGGCTGTGTTTGCCGCCGGACTGCTGCAGCCCAGTGACGGCAGCCTGCCGCCGCTGGAAATCACGGATCATCAGGTGGAAGTGATCATCGAGGATGGCTACGCCATCACCAGCGTGGAACAGGTGTTTCACAATCCCCACGGGCGGGATCTGGAAGCCCGCTATTCCTTCCCCATTCCCGAACATGCCTCGGTTGCAGAGCTGACCCTGTGGATCGACGGCAAACCGGTCACCGGCGAGGTGCTGGAAAGGGAGCAGGCGAAGCAGGTGTATGAAGAGGAGAAGGCCGCGGGCCGCGACGCCGGTATTACCGAAAAGGACAGCTACAAGACCTTCGAAACCCGCGTATCGCCGGTACGCGCCGGCCAGGACACCCGCATTCGCCTGGTGTATCTGCAGCCTGCCCAGGTGGACACGGGTATCGGCCGTTACGTCTATCCCCTGGAAGAAGGTGGGGTGGATGAGGAGAAGCTGGCTTTCTGGACGGCCAATGAAAAGGTGCTGCGCAATTTCAGCTTTGATGTAAAAGTGCGCTCCGGTTATCCCGTGGATGCGGTGCGCATGCCCAACCAGCCCCAGGCGCAGATCACCAGAATCGGTGATAGTGAGTGGCAGATCCATGTGGGAAATCGTGGCTCTGAAATGGAAGCCGCCGTTGCCGGGGCAGAGGAGGGCAGGCAGATGCCTGTTACGCCTGATCCCGTTGCATTTACGCTGGACAAGGATCTGATCGTCTACTGGCGCCTCAAGGAGGGTTTGCCCGGCAGCGTGGATCTGGTGGCGCACAAACCCGAGGGTAGTCAGCGGGGTACGTTCATGCTGACGGTCACGCCGGGGGATGATCTGCAGCCCATTACCGAAGGCCGTGACTGGGTGTTCGTGCTGGATATCTCCGGCTCCATGCAGGGCAAGTACGCGACCCTGGCGGATGCGGTGCAGCGGTCGCTGAAAAAGCTGCGTCCGGATGACCGTTTCCGTATCGTCCTGTTCAACAACGCCAGTCGTGAGCTGACGTCGGGCTTCGTCAACGCAACAAGCGAGGCGATTGCCCGCTACAGTCAGTCTGTTGCGGCCGTTCAGCCCAATAACGGCACCAACCTGTATGCCGGATTGCAGATGGGGTTGCGATCTCTCGATGCCGATCGCACCAGCGCCCTGGTGCTGGTCACCGATGGGGTGGCGAACGTGGGGGAGACCCAGCAGCGCCAGTTCATCGACCTGATCAGGAAAAAAGATGTGCGGCTGTTTACCCTGGTGATGGGTAACAGCGCCAATCGCCCGCTGCTGGAGGTGATGACCAAGGCATCCCATGGCTTTGCCGTGAGCATGTCCAACAGTGATGATGTGGTCGGCCAGCTCCTTGCAGCCACGTCCAAGGCCACGCACCAGGCTCTGCACGGGGTGAAGCTGAAGATCAGCGGGATCAAGACGGCAGATCTCACGCCGAAGGAAATCGGCAGCCTATATCGTGGTCAGCAGCTGGTGGTGTTCGGTCACTACTGGGGTGATGGCATGGCGGAAGTGACGCTGACGGGCCGCATTTCCGGTCAGCCGAAAACCTACCAGACGCAGTTTCGGTTTCCGCATGTAGCGGCAGAGAATCCCGAAATCGAACGTCTGTGGGCATACGCCACCATCGAGGATGCTATGGCCGAGATCAATGATTTTGGCGAAGAGGCCGATCTCAAGCAGAGCATTGTCGATCTTGGCGTGGAGTACGGTCTGGTAACCGACTACACCGCCATGGTGGTGATGAGCGACGTGGCATTCAACGAGCGTGGTATCGAGCGCAGCAACAAGAAGCGCCTCGCCATCGAAGCGGCAGCCCGCCAGCAGCGTGCCAGCCGTGCGGCGCCTTCGCGGCGTGTGGATGCCGCGCAGCCCATGTACCAGAAACCCCGCCCGAGCTTCAGTCATGGCGGTGGTGCGCTGGATGCGTGGAGCCTGCTGCTGTTCCTGCCCCTGGTGTGGCTGGTGATACGCCGCCGTGATGGCGCGCAGGCCGGTTGATGTTCACCGAGCATCGAGAAAAGGTTCGTCATGGCGGCTATCGGTTGCCGTGGCGGACCTTGTTGCTTTCCCTGGTAGCCATCGGCATCTACCGGGTTCTGGGGGCTGCGCCGGAAGCCTGGGTGTTCGACCGGCTGGTGATTGCCCAGGGTGAATGGTGGCGCCTGATCACCGGTCATTGGGTGCACAGCGATGCGGATCACGCCTTGTGGGATATCGGCGCACTCATGCTTTTGGGCTTCCTGTTCGAAAGGCGGCTGGGGAATCATCTGTTGTGGATTCTGTTGGCGGCAAGCCTGGCGGTGGACGTCTGGATCTGGTGGGGGCAACCGGCACTTGATTATTATTGCGGTCTTTCGGGGATACTGAATGCGCTGATGGCCGCGGGCCTGCTACGGCTTTGGCAGGAGATGCGCCATCCGCTGATACTGCTTACCGGGCTGGGTTTTGTCGCCAAGGTAGGCGTCGAGCTGTCTGGCGGCCAGATGTTGCTGACCGCCACCGCCTGGCCTGGTGTGCCTGGGGCACATGCCGTGGGTCTGGTGAGCGGGATGCTCTATACTTGGGTACAGACGTTGATCACCCGATGGGGTAGGCAAGATGAAAGTATTGATCATGGGCGCGCTGCTGATGCTGTACACCCTGGCAGAGGCGGAAGAGGATCCCGCTCTCGAAGCGATACAGGAGTATCTGGAGTTTGCCGAGTACGCTGATGGCGCCATCATGCCGGAACAGCTTGCCTCCATCGATCGCAAGGACATTGTGTTTGTCGATGCCCGTAATCCGGAGCGCTTCGAAGCAGGGCACATACCGGGCGCCATGAACATTGAATGGCGGCAGATACTGGAGCGCCAGGACGAAATTCCCAGAGACAAATCCGTGGTGCTGTACTGCGATACCGGCCTTTCTTCCTCCAAAGCCTATTTCATACTGCGCCTGGCCGGACGGGAAAACATCAAGGTGCTACGCGGGGGGTATCTGATGTGGAGCGCCCGGCGGCAAGGGCAATAGTCGTTGGGTTGCGCCATTGCTGTACGGAAGGAGTACACTGAATAAAGATACTCCTGATTGGAGCGGACGATGAAACGCAGATGGTTCAGAATCATTTTGTTATTGCTGATTGTTGCCGTGGCAGCAGGGGCGTTGCTGACCTGGCTGATGCGCCCCAAGGCGGTGCCGGTGCTGGTGGCCCAGGCAAGCCGGGGAATGGTGCAGGATAGCGTCGCCAACACCCGGGCGGGTACCGTCAAGGCCTGTCGGCGTTCCGGTCTTTCACCTTCCATCGGTGGACAGATCGTGCGCATGCCCGTCAGGGAAGGTGACAGGGTGAAGCAGGGTCAGGTGCTGCTGGAATTCTGGAATAACGACCTGGCTGCGCAACTGGTGCTGGCGCAACGTCAGACCAAAGCTGCCGAAGCCAAGGTGAAACAGGCCTGTGTTGTTGCCGATACCGCCCGGCGTGAATCCCGTCGCCTGCAGGAGCTGCACAGAAAGAAACTCGCCTCGGCGGAAGTCACCGACAAGGCCGTTGGCGAAACCCGCGCCGCCCAGGCGGCCTGTGAGGCGGCCAAGGTCAATGTAGAAGTCAGCCTGGCTCAGGTGGATGTGGCCCATGCGGCCCTGCAGCGCACGCGTCTGGTTGCGCCTTTCGACGGTGTAGCGGCCCAGGTGAATGGCGAGATCGGCGAGTTTGTCACCCCATCGCCCGTCGGCGTTCCCACCCCCCCGGCGGTAGACCTCATCGACGACAGCTGTATCTATGTATCCGCGCCCATGGATGAAGTGGACGCCGCCAAGATCCGCGTGGACATGCCGGCGAAAATCTCCCTGGATGCCTATGGCGACAGAATATTCAAAGGCAAGGTGCGGCGTATCGCCCCCTATGTGCTGGACCGGGAAAAACAGGCGCGCACCGTCGAGGTGGAGGCGGATTTCGCCGATCCACAAGTGACCAAAAACATGCTGGCGGGCTATAGCGCCGATATCGAGATCATACTGGCGCAAAAGACGGATACCCTGCGGGTGCCCACGGAAGCCGTCCTGGAAGGCAACAAGGTGCTGGTGCTGGGTGCGGACAATCTGCTGCATGAGCAGCAGATCGAAACCGGCCTGGACAACTGGGAGTTTACGGAAGTGCTGTCCGGCCTTCAGTCCGGGCAAAAGGTAGTGATTTCCGTAGACCGGGAAGGCGTGAAGGACGGCGCCCTGGTGCAGATCGAAAACCAGGACGAATAGCCATGCCGGTGATCCAGCTCCAGCAGATTCATCGGGATTTTCAGGTTGGTGACCAGGTTGTGCACGCCCTGGATGACATCAATCTGCAAATCGACGCCGGGGATTATCTGTCCATCATGGGGCCTTCGGGGTCGGGCAAGTCCACCCTGCTGAACCTCATCGGCCTGTTGGATCGCGCCACCAGCGGCCATTACATACTCAATGGTCAGGATGTGACGGTGCTGAGTGACACCGAGCAGGCCACCACCCGCAACAAAACCATCGGCTTCGTGTTCCAGTCCTTTCATCTGGTGCCGCGCCTGAGCGCCGCCGCGAATGTGGAGCTGCCGCTGATGCTGGCAGGCATGTCGGTGGAAGAGCGCCGCAGCAAGGTGGCGAAGGCTCTCGAGGCCCTACATCTTAGCGACCGTGCTGAACACAAGCCGGATCAACTTTCCGGCGGCCAGCGCCAGCGTGTGGCCATCGCCCGCGCCACCGTCACGGAACCGGCGGTGCTCCTGGCGGATGAACCCACGGGCAATCTGGATCGCAAATCCGGCCTGGATGTGATGGGGATTCTGGAGGCCCTGAATGATCGCGGCATTACGCTGATCGTGGTCACCCATGATGCGGAGCTGGGCCAGCGTGCCCGGCGGCAGCTGCATATGCTGGATGGCCGCATCCACAGAGAAGAGCAGGAGGGCTGATGCGCCTTTTCGGCCTGGATGTATTGCGTTTTGCCTGGGGCGCGCTGGTGGGTTATCCCTCCCGCGCCTTGCTCATGCTTCTCGCCATGTCCATCGGTGTGGCCTCGGTGGTGATGCTCACCGCCCTGGGGGAAGGGGCACGCAGTTATGTGCGGGGGGAGTTTGCCTCCCTGGGCACGAATCTGCTCACGGTGATTCCCGGACGCTCCGAAACCGGGGGCTTCAGTCCGTCCACCCTAATGGGGGAAACGCCGCGGGATCTGACCCTCGCCGATGCCCAGGCGCTGACCCGCAGCTACAGTGTACGTCGGGTAGCGCCCCTGAACGTTGGTTCTGCCGAGGTTAGCCGTAAGGGACGGGTGCGGGATACGGTTATTCTGGGTGCCACCCACGACATGCTTGCCCTGCGCCGCTGGCAGATCATGCAGGGCAAGTTTCTTCCCAAGATTCGCTGGAACCGGGCCATGCCGGTGACGGTCATTGGCAACAAAGTGCGCGAAGAGCTGTTTGGCACCGAACCTGCTCTGGGTCAGTGGCTGCGCATCGGTGACCGGCGCTTCCGGGTCATCGGTATCATGGGTTCGGAAGGCCGCTCGATTGGCGTGGATGTCGAGGAGACGGTGTATATTCCCGTGGCCTCGGCGCAGCAGTTGTTCAACACTTCTTCCTTGTTCCGCATCCTGGTGGAGGCACGCAGTCGCAACAGCCTTCCTGCGGTGGAAAAGTACATCATCAAAACCTTGCAGACGCGACACCAGGGGGTCAAGGATGTCACCGTCATCACCCAGGATGCGGTGCTGCTGACCTTTGACAAGATCATCGGTGCGCTGACCTATTCCGTGGGGGGCATCGCCGCCATCAGTCTGATGGTTGCCGGGATTCTGATCATGAACGTGATGCTGGTGGCGGTTTCCCAGCGCACGGCGGAAATCGGCCTGCTCAAGGCCCTGGGCGCGGATCATCGCCAGATTCTGTCCATTTTCGTGGGAGAGGCACTGCTGCTGTCTTCCCTGGGAGCAGTGGCCGGTTTGATCATCGGCGAGCTGGGCAGCCTGGCCCTGCGCCAGGCCTTTCCCGTGTTGCCTGCCTATGCGCCATTATGGGCGATTGCCGCCGCCATGGGGGTGGCCCTGGGCACGGGCGCCTTGTTCAGTCTGTTGCCGGCCCGGCGTGCGGCGGCGTTGGATCCCGTAACCGCCTTGTCGAGGAGATAGACGGATGCGGACGCGGGATTTCCTTGGCCTGACTTTCAGCTCCATCGTCGCCCACCGTCTGCGCAGTGCGCTCACCGCCCTGGGTATCGCCGTGGGGATAGCGGCGGTGATACTGCTCACTTCCATCGGTGAAGGCATACACCGCTTCGTGCTCCAGGAATTCACCCAGTTCGGCACCACCCTGGTGGCGATCAATCCGGGCAAGGCCACCACCGCAGGCACCAGCATGGGGGTGTTCGGCACGGAAAGGCCCCTGAGCATAGAAGATGCCGAAGCGCTGCGCCGTTTGCCCTTCGTGCGTGCAGTCGTGCCTTTCGTGCAGGGCAATGCGGAAGTGGAGGCGGACAACCGCAGGCGGCGGGTTGCAGTCTACGGCGCCGGGCCGCAAATGCCGGAAGCCTTCAGCATGGCGGTGCGCTCCGGGCGCTTCCTGCCGGCGGACGATCCCACCGCTCCCCGGGCATTTGCCGTGCTCGGCAGCAAGCTGCGGCAGGAGTTGTTCGGTGACGCCAATCCCCTGGGTAAACGCATCACCATCGGCGGCAGCCGTTACCGGGTGATCGGGGTGATGGAGTCCAAGGGTACGGTGCTGGGATTCGATCTGGATGATACGGTGTACATCCCCGCAGCCCGCGCTCTGAGCCTGTTCAATCGTGACAGCCTGTTCGAGATCGATGTGATGTACCGGGAGGAAGTGGACGTGGACACCGTGGTGGCTGGCATCAAGCGCACCCTCACTGCCCGGCATGGCAAGGAGGACTATACCGTCACCACCCAGCAACAAATGCTGGACGTGCTGGGCTCCATACTGAATGTCCTCACCTTCGCCGTGGCCGCCATCGGCGGCATCTCCCTGTTGGTGGGGGCCATCGGCATCGTTACCATCATGAGCATCGCGGTAAATGAGCGCACCAGCGAAATCGGCCTGCTCCGCGCCTTGGGCGCCAGGCGTTCCCAGGTGCTGAACCTGTTCCTGGGTGAAGCCATTGTGCTTGCAGCCATTGGCGGCGTCAGCGGCCTGGGCCTGGGCATCGGCATCGCCTGGCTGCTTCACACCGCCATGCCGTCTCTGCCGGTGCATACACCCTTGCTGTATGTGGTGCTGGCGGAAGCCCTGGCGGTAAGCATCGGACTGATTGCCGGAGTGGCACCCGCCCAGCGTGCAGCCCGCCTGGATCCCATCGAAGCCCTGCGCGCCGAGTAGCCTTTGCCTGCGGCAGCCCCGCAATATCTTGATAATTTTTTGCTCCGCCTCCATGTGAATGTCTGTACTGGCGAGGTATTGCCAATCCATCAAATTGGAGCAACAAAATGATTCAAGTAAACGACAAGACCATTGAAACGGATGAAGAAGGTTATCTCCTCAATCCGGATGACTGGGATGAAGCTGTGGCCGAGGCCATTGCAGCACAGGAAGGCCTGGAGCTGACAGATGCCCATTGGGGAATGATCTATTACTTCCGCGAGTACTATGAAGAACACATGCGCCATCCGAGCATGCATGTCTTTCTAAAAACCCTGGGGCGGCGGCATGGCAAGCGCTACCGTGATACCGGGGCCTATCGGGAGTTTCTTTATCGGTTGTTCCCGAAAGGGCCGGTGCAAATGGTATGCAAGCTTGCGGGCCTGCCCAAGCCCCTGGATGAAATTGAAGAGTAACAGGAGAATAGAAAATGAAAAAATCGATGAACAGGCTGTTCTTTCCGGCATTGCTGGGGTTTGCGCTGACTGTGACGGGAATGGCCCAGGCAACATCTTTGCCGGAAAAGGCCCAGGAAAAGTCTGCGGAAAGCCAGTCGGTGCAGGCGCAGGTGGACAAGTCTTCCGCCGCCAAGGTGGCCGGTCAACGCGACAAGATTGTTGAAGAGGCCGTTGCCGCAATCGAACAGACGCAAAAAGCATTACATGCGTTGAATGACGGCAAGACAGATGATGCGCTCAAGGCGCTGGAGGTTGCCACGGGCAAGCTGGAACTGATATTGGCGCGGGATCCCGAGCTGGCCCTTGTTCCTGTAGCAGTGGATATGGTGACCTATGATCTGTTTGCCGGCCCGGACACGGTCAAGGCCGTGATCAAGGAGGCCAAAGATTTCCTCGATGACGGGGAAGTGCAAAAGGCCCGCAGTTTGATGACGAACCTGGCCAGCGAAGTGGTGATCAGTACTGCCGCCATTCCTCTTGCCACCTATCCGGACGCCATCAAGGCCATTTCGCCATTGCTCGACAAAGGTGAAACCGAGGCGGCCAAGGTAGCGCTGCAGGCGGCCCTCAATACCCTGGTGGTAACAACGGATGTGATTCCCCTGCCCCTGCTGCGCAGCCAGCACATGTTGGCAAGGGCGGAAGAGCTGGCGGAAAACAAAGAGCGTTCAGACAAAGACAACAAGCTGCTGGATGGTCTTCTGAGAGCCGCCACCGTGGAGCTGAAGCTGGCGGAAGCGCTGGGTTACGGGAATCGCAAGGCGTTCAAGCCCCTGTATGAGCAGATCGATGAAATCAAGAAGAAGTCCGCTGCTGGAAAAAGCGGCAAAGGTTGGTTCGATAAGCTGAAAAAGCAATTGTCCGAACTGTTTTAATTGAAAGCTATTGCAGGCCGGTCAGCATGCCCGGCCTGCATTTTTTCTTATATCTCGGTTGCAGAACTGCTGAACAAAATAGTTATTGTTGCCGGGGTACTATCTCCCCCAATAGGGGGTCTCGATCCCTTCTCCCAGATCCGCCCGTATCAACCGGCTTCGCACTTCCAGCAGTTTTTCGATCAATGCCGGTTCCGCCTGTTCATAGGCGGCGGCGTCCGGCGTGCGTTTCACCACGACCCCCAGCAATTCGGTGATGGCGTTGCCGATGGAGTTCTGGCTGATGGTGACGATGAGTTTGCCTTCATCGTTGCGGTAGATGAGCTGCTTGAAGGCGGGCTGCCAGCGAATGGCATTGGCGTATTTTGCATCGGTGATGCAGCGGTCGCGCACTTTCTTCGCGGTGGCCAGAAACTCGTTGTTGAACAGCAGCTTTCTTTCGACCTGTTCCGGGAACCAGGCGTTTTTGGGCAGGGGTGCGTTGCGGGTGGAAACCTGGGTGAAGAAGGTGCGATAGAAGTCGATGAAGCCTTTGAGGATCTCGTCGTATTCCCGCCAGAAGCAAATGTCTTTCAGGCGTTTCGCACCACCCTGGATCTCCCAGCTTGGCAGGCCCTGGGGATAGCCGGTGAGATGGATTCGAGAGCTGCCCTCATCCGCCAGTTTGAGGATTTTCAGATCCAGCCCGTCGAAGAAATCCTGATACACATCCCGCATGTGCTTCTGAAACAGGCTGTGCTGACCGCCGTCGGTGAGGTTGGGGTTGTCCTTGTCCGCCAGCTTTGTCTCGCGCAGTTGTTGCATGTCGAAGGCGATGAAATGATTGTGCAACATGCGGATGCTGGGTACGCCGGGAGAGGTCAGGGACCAGGTGGCATCCAGACTGGCCTCGCCGGCGAGAATCAGGGCATCGGCGGGATCGGGAAACAGCTCCAGCATGTAGTCGATGAGGATCTGGTTCATGCGGTTCCAGACGTGTTTCACATCGTCCGGTACCTGGGTGCGGCGCACCGGGCGCCCCAGGGGGTTGAGTATGCACTTGGAAGTGTTGTAGATGATGGAGGTGTCGAAGAGGTTGCTGTGTCCCAGGGCCTTGCGGTACAGCAACAGGTTTTCCGGGTTGCGTAACAGCCCGTTATTGTTCTCCAGGTCGTTGAGGTTCTCGGTGCTGTTGAAGAATTCGTTGGGGGCCATGCCTTCGGGCACATCCAGGGGAATGGGGCGAAAAGGCGTGGTGATTTCTCTGGGGCCGGTTTGCATCAGGGCGTTTCCTGCTTCATCGACAAAGCAGCCATTCTAGCGGCTCATGCCCGGCGGGGATAATCCGCCCTTTGTATTTCGGCATAGGGGAATTCAATCGGCCTGCCGCTGTTTTCGCATTGGCGTAAATTTCCACCAGGGCCGGGCTGCGCCTGTGTCCATGTAATGAATGGCGGAAAGGAAAACGTCGATGACGCAAGGGTCGTGTCTCTTCCCGGAAATGGCGCAAAGCTTGTCGTACAGTGCAAAAGCGTCCTTCCCGGCAAGCTGGGCAGGGTGGTCGATCCCGATAAGACGCAGATCGGCCACCATGGCCGGGCCGATATTGGGCAGGTCTTCCAGTTGTGATGCTGCTGCTGGATCAGCCGGGATGGTCTTCTTCATCGGATTTTTCCGGGTCAGCTCGGATCACTTCCAGGCGGAAATCTTTGATCAGCGCCGCCAGGGCGCCGATGGCGGCAAGTACCGGCGCCATGATGGTGACAACGCCGCCCACGGCGACACCTGCGGTGAGAGGGATTTCCAGCAGGCTTTCGCCGTTGGGCTTGCGGATGATCAAGCGGCGTACATTGCCTTCGGCCACCAGCTCCTTTATCCGCTCCACCAGCTCGTTTCCGGCGATGGAAATTTCTTCCTTCCAGCCGGTGCCGCTTTTTCCCGGTTTATGGTTCATTGCGTCGTCCTCGGTTTTCGTTAGGGTATGTGTGGGAGTCTTTTTCATCATAGGCCAAATCCTTGTGGGCATCAGTACTTGTTGCCAGCTACCCGGGGTCGGTTTCTGCCGCTGGCTGTAGTAGCATCTGTTGCCATGATTTTGCAAAACAGCCATCAAATGGGGAAATGCAGCCTGCTGGTGTTCCTGCTGCTGGTGACGGCCGCTGCCTGGGGCGGCGAGGGGGATTTGCGGGAATGCGCCCTGAGCCACCCCCGCCTGTCCAAGGTGGTGAATGCCCAGTGCCGGGAATTCCAGGTTCCCCTGGATTACGACCAGCCCCAGGGGGAGAAAATTCAGCTGCATGTGGCGGTGGTTCCCGCCAGTGGAAAGGCCCCCCGGGCGGATCCCCTGTTTTTCTTCGCCGGTGGGCCGGGGCAGTCGGCGGTGGCTTCCACCCTGTTGATGTGGCCGGTGTTCGCCAAGGTGCTGCAGCACCGGGATCTGGTGCTCATCGACCAGCGTGGCACAGGCAAATCCACCCCCCTGAACTGCCCGATGGAAGCGTCCCTGGAGCTGGTGGCGGACGATGCCCTGCTGCGGCGCAAAACCCGTGACTGCCTGGAGCGGCAGCAGGTGGATGTGCGCTATTTTACTTCCCGCCAGGCGGTGGCGGATGTGGAGTTCGTGCGCCAGGCCCTGGGTTACGAGCGCATCAATCTCATGGGGGTTTCCTATGGCACGCGCATGGCGCAACTGGTGCTGCGAGAGTACCCGGAACGGGTGCGCAGCATCGTTCTCGATGGCGTACTGCCCCTGGAGGTGATTGTGGGGCCGGATTTCGCCGACAATCTGTCCGCCTCCCTGCAGAAGCTGTTTTTCCATTGTGCTGCGGAAGATGGCTGCCGGGAAGCGTTTCCAACCCTGGAGGAAGACTGGCGGCAATATCTGGCGCTCTCCCTGGACGAGCGCCGCCAGTTGCCCATGGCGCATCCCCGCACCGGGGAGCCCCTGGAGCTGGAGGTGTCCCGCCAGGGGCTGGATGCCGCCGTGCGCATGCTCAGTTACGCCAGCGAAACCCGCACCCTGCTGCCCCTGCTCATCCATGCGGCGGCCCGGGGGGACTGGCGGCCCCTGCTGGGGCAGGCCCTGCAGGTAATGGTGAGCCTGGAAGGCGAGATGAGCGAGGGCATGCACAACAGCGTGGTTTGCAGCGAAGATGCGCCCTTCTATGGCGATCCGCCCGCGGCGTCCAACCGGGTGCTGGGGCGTTTCGTCCGGCAGATTCGCATTCTCTGCGAGCAATGGCCCAGGGGCGAGAGTTTCGCCGACATTCATCAGCCTCTGCAATCGGATGTCCCGGCCCTGCTGCTGTCCGGCGAAGTGGATCCGGTCACGCCCATCAGCTATGGCGAGCAGGCCTTGCAGCAGTTCGGCAATGGCCGGCATCTGGTGGTGCGGGGGCAGGGACACAATGTGCTGCCCCGGGGATGCGTGCCCGAACTGGCGGCGGATTTCATTCATACCCTGAAGCTGGATGACAAGGATGCGGCCTGTGTGCAGGACATGGCCCGGCTGCCTTTCTTCATCGACAAACTGGGGCCGGCGCCATGATCATCGCCCAGGAACTGAAAAAGCACTTTGGCACGGTGAAGGCCGTGGACGGCGTCAGCTTCGAAATCGCCGACGGCAGGATCACCGGCCTGCTGGGGCCGAACGGTTCGGGCAAGACCACGACCCTGCGCATGCTCTATGCCCTGTTGCAGCCGGATTCCGGAAAGATTCTGGTGGATGGCGTGGACGCCTGGCAGCGGCCGCTACAGGCCAAGGCGGCCATGGGCGTGGTGCCGGATGCGCGGGGGTTGTATCCGCGTCTGACGGCCCGGGAGAATATCGCCTACTTTGGCGAGCTTCAGGGCATGGCCGGCGCCGCCCTGTCCCGCCGCATCGATGAGCTGGCCGAAGAGCTGGAGATGCAGGACTTTCTGCACCGCCCTTGCCAGGGCTTTTCCCAGGGGCAGCGGGCCAAGGTTGCCATTGCCAGGGCTTTCGTCGGCAATCCGCAAAACCTGCTGCTGGATGAGCCGGGAAACGGCCTGGATGTCATGAGTATCCGCGCCCTGCGCCGCTATCTGCTGCGCCAGAAGGAGCAAGGCAAGGCGGTGCTCCTTTCCACCCATATCATGCAGGAGGTGGCCGCTCTCTGCGATGAGGTGGTGGTGATTGCAAACGGGGTAATCAAGGCCGTGGGCGCGCCGGAGGCGCTCATGGCCATGGCGGGAAAAGACAATATAGAGGATGCGTTCGTGGATCTGATTGGCACGGAAGAGGGGATCATGGCATGAAGGCCTGGCTGGTGGTATTGCGCAAGGAGCTGAAAGACCTGTTCCGCGACCGGCGCACCATGGTCAACATCCTGGTGCTGGGCGCTTTGCTCGGCCCGCTGCTGGCCATGGGGGTGCTGTTGCTGGCGGTGAAAATGGTCACCGATGAGGCGCAGAAGACCATCGAGCTGCCGGTGCAGGGCGCGGCGTATGCGCCGCAGCTGCTGGATTATCTGCGTTCGAGCAAAATCCGCGTGGTTGCGGCGGTGGAAAACCCTGAAGCCGCGGTGCGGGCGCAGGAAGTGGATGCGGTGCTGGTGATCGACGAGGGGTTTCCGCAGCAGTTGCGGGAGGGCCGCCCGGCGCAGCTGACCCTGATGTCGGATCACTCCCGCACCAAGACCAATATCGTTAAACGGCGTATCGAGGCGGCGATCAACCGTTATTCTGCGGCGGTGGGTAATCTGCGCCTGAGCCTGCGGGGAGTGGATCCGTCCATCACCCAGGTGATGGTGCTGCATGACCGGGATCTTTCGCGAAAGGGTTCGGATGCGCAGATGCTGGCGTTTCTGCCCTATCTGCTGATCATCGGTATCATGCAGGCGGCCATGGTGGTGGCGGCGGATCTCACGGCGGGAGAGCGGGAGCGCCAGTCCCTGGAGCCGCTCATGGCCAACCCCGTGGCGCCGGAGCAGTTCATGGCCGGCAAGCTCGCCACCAATGTGCTCATCAGCCTGGCGGTGCTGGCCCTGTCCCTGGCCGGGTTTGCCGTGGGAACGCGGGTGGTCGATCTGGGTGCGACCGGCATTTCCTTCAGCCTGGCCTCCATTCCGGTGTTGTTGCTGTTTCTGTCGCCCCTGGCGTTTCTGTTTGCGGCGCTGATGAGTTTTGTCGGCGCCTTCGCGCGCACCGTGAAGGAAGCCCAGACCTATCTCGGCCTGCTGGTGCTGGCGGCGCTTACCCCTTCCATGATCCAGATGGTGCTGCAAAGCAAGGTGCAGGGCTTGGAGCTGCTGCTGCCCGTGTGGTCGCACAACTATCTGATCAACGAAGTGCTGCGGGGCGAACACCTGGGGCCGGGCCAGTGGCTGCTGCCATCTGCTGGCGCATTGCTGGCGGGAGGATTGTTTGCGTTGCTGGCGGGCAGGTTGTACCGCAAGCCGAACTTCATATTTTAGTGATACAATCAGCACCGAGCTAGGGGTGCCTTTTGGCTGAGAAAAACCCTTTGAACCTGAGCCGGTTAGTACCGGTGTAGGGAAGCTGCCCGCCCTGTCCAGGTGCATTGCTTCCCGTTTTACCTGGAGAACAGCATGAGCGCCATCCCGGAAGATTTCATTCATGAAACCACTCGCCTGTCGGAAGATGTGACCGGGCCCTTTCCCAATTCCCGCAAGGTTTATGTAAAAGGCCGCCAGCCGGGGGTGAGCGTGCCCATGCGGGAAATCTCCCAGGATGTCACTCATGCCTTCGATGGTGACGAGGAAAACCCGCCCATCTATGTGTATGACACCTCTGGCCCCTACACCGATCCGACTGCCACGATTGATTTGCTGAAGGGTCTGCCGCCCCTGCGTGATCCCTGGATAGAAGGGCGGGGCGATACGGAAAAGCTCAGTGGCCCCAGCTCTGAATTCGGTCAGGATCGCCAGAGTGATCCGGCGCTTGCCCACCTGCGCTTCGAGCACATCCGCACGCCGCGGCGGGCCAGGCCGGGGGCCAACGTCACCCAGATGCACTACGCCCGCCAGGGCATCATCACCCCGGAAATGGAGTTCGTCGCCATCCGCGAGAACATGAAGCTGGACGAACTGCGCCGCGATCCGCGCTACGCCGCCCTGCTCAAGCAGCATCCCGGCCAGTCCTTCGGCGCCAACCTGCCCGAGGAGATCACTCCCGAGTTCGTGCGTGACGAGGTGGCTTCGGGGCGCGCCATCATTCCCGCCAACATCAACCATCCCGAGGCCGAGCCCATGATCATCGGGCGCAACTTCCGGGTGAAGATCAACACCAATATCGGCAACTCGGCGGTGACTTCCTCCATCGCCGAGGAAGTGGAGAAGATGGTCTGGTCCGCCCGCTGGGGCGGCGACACTCTCATGGACCTGTCCACGGGCAAGAACATCCACGAGACCCGGGAATGGATACTGCGCAACGCACCCATGCCCATCGGCACCGTGCCCATCTACCAGGCCCTGGAGAAGGTGGATGGCAAGTCCGAGGAGCTGACCTGGGAGATGTTCCGCGACACCCTCATCGAGCAGGCGGAGCAGGGGGTGGACTATTTCACCATCCATGCCGGCGTGCGCCTGGCCTATGTGCCGCTGACCGCCCAGCGCCTTACGGGCATCGTTTCCCGGGGCGGCTCCATCATGGCCAAGTGGTGCCTGGCGCACCACGAGGAAAGCTTCCTCTATACCCATTTCGGTGAGATCTGCGAGATCATGAAGGCCTATGACGTGGCCTTCTCCCTGGGAGACGGCCTGCGCCCCGGCTGCCTGGCGGACGCCAACGATGCCGCCCAGTTCGGCGAGCTGGAGACTCTGGGGGAGCTGACGAAGTTTGCCTGGGAGCAGGACGTGCAGGTGATGATCGAGGGGCCGGGGCATGTGCCCATGCAGATGATCAAGGAGAACATGGACAAGGAGCTGCACGACTGCTTCGAGGCGCCCTTCTACACCCTGGGGCCCCTGGTGACGGACATCGCCCCCGGTTACGATCACATCACCTCCGGCATCGGTGCGGCGCAGATCGGCTGGTATGGCACGGCCATGCTCTGCTACGTGACCCCCAAGGAGCACCTGGGCCTGCCCAACAAGGAGGACGTGCGCACAGGCATCATCACCTACAAGCTGGCGGCCCACGCAGCGGACCTGGCCAAGGGCCTGCCCGGCGCCCAGCTCCAGGACAACGCCCTGTCCAAGGCGCGTTTTGAGTTCCGCTGGGAGGATCAGTTCAACCTCTCCCTGGATCCGGATCTGGCGCGCCAGTATCACGATGAAACCATGCCCAAGCAGGCCCACAAGGTGGCCCATTTCTGCTCCATGTGCGGGCCGCATTTCTGTTCCATGAAGATTACGCAAGACGTTCGTGAATATGCCGCTAACCTGGGTGTGAAAGCCGAGCAGGCGCTGGATCAGGGCATGAAGGAAAAGGCCGAGGAGTTCAAGGCCCAGGGGGCGGAGATCTACAAGGAAGTGTAGTGGTCTATGGATTCCGGCCTGCGCCAGAATGATGACCTGAAGAAGCGGCGAAGTGCCGTCATACCGGCGTATGCCGGTATCCAAAGCCCCGCGTGTTCAGGCTGCGGATGGCTGCGTGATGATTGGGCGGATCTGGATTCTGGCATGCGCCAGAATGACGGAGTCCCTCGTCATCCTGGCGTAGGCCGGGATCCAGGATATCAATAGTATGTAAGGAAAGGAGGCTGGCTTATGGACAAGCAACCCTGCGTCTATATCCTCGCAAGCAAAAGGAATGGCACGCTCTATACAGGCGCAACTTCCAATTTGATCAAGCGCGTCTGGGAACACAAGAGCAATGTCGTTCAGGGATTTACGAGCAAGTATGGTGTGCATCGTCTGGTCTGGTACGAACTGCATGAAGACATGGCTTCAGCCATCCAGCGAGAAAAGGCAATCAAGCACTGGAAGCGGGCCTGGAAGATCAGGGTGATCGAGGAAAAGAACCCGCAGTGGCGGGATTTGTATCCGGGATTGTTATGAGGTTTGGGTGGTCTGTGGATTCTGGTGTATGCCAGAATGACGGAGTCCCGCGTCATCCCGGCGTAGGCCGGGATCCAGAGATCCGGGCACCCTTACAGGAGAATCTGCTGGTAGTCAGTTGGGGCTTCGCAATGCCCAGGAAGCGAATTTGATATAGCCCCTCTTATGTAAACATCGCCGGATCCCGCTGCCCCTGACACTGATACTGAGTCGGTGAAGGCCGATCCTGGTCGATGCGCAGTGCTGTCAGCGCGCCACCCCACAGGCATCCCGTGTCCAGCGCCCAGGTATTCTGCGCTTCTTGGTATCCCAGGGTGGACCAGTGACCGAACAGGATGCGGTCGTTTCTGGTCAGGCGGCGGGGGTGTGCAAACCAGGGGATGTATTTCTTTTTCTGTCCCAGGGGAGATCCCTTCAGCTTTAGTTTCAGTTTGCCTTTTTTGGTGACAAACCGCAGGCGGGTGAAACAGTTGGTGATGAAACGCAGCCTGTCCATGCCCTGCAGATCAGGACGCCAGCGGTTGGGCTTGTTGCCGTACATCTGGTCGAAGAAATCCCGGTAGTCCGGCCCCTGTAGCATCGCCTCCACCTCGGATGCGCAGGCCCGGGCGGTTTGCAGATCCCATTGTGGCGGCAGGCCGGCATGGATCATGGTGAAGTCCAGCTGCGCGTCCTGGTGCATGAGCGGGCGATGGCGCAGCCAGTGAACAAGCTCGTCTCTGTCCGGTGCTTCCAGGACCTGGTTCAGGTCATCGCTGTCCTTGTAGCTCTTGTTGCCGCTGGCCAGGGCCAGCAGGTGCAGGTCGTGGTTGCCAAGAACTGTGATTGCTCTCTTTCCCAGGGATGCAACAAAGCGCAACGTATCAAGCGACCGGGGACCGCGATTGACCAAATCGCCAACAAACCAGAGCTTGTCTTTTGCAGGGTCAAACTGCAGTTTCTCAAGCAGTGCCTGCAGTTCATCATAACAGCCCTGAATGTCACCGATGGCATATACGGCCATAGTTTTTAGTTGATGCTGTTTGGTGTTTGCAGGGAAAAAACAGGGATGGGAGCGATGAAGTGTTCGCCCAGATCGTCCACCATTTCATAGTCCCCTTCCATAGCGCCTACAGGCGTTGCCAGAATGGCGCCACTAATATATTCGTATTGTTGGCCAGGTTGCAGATGGGGTTGGTCGCCGACTACGCCTTTGCCCCGTACCTCTTCAATCTTGCCATTGGCGTCGGTGATGATCCAATGGCGGTTGAGGAGCTTTGCCGGAACGCTGCCCCGGTTACTGATGGTGATGGCATAGGAGAAAACAAACCGATCCAGCTCGGGAGCAGACTGCTCTTCGAGAAAAGTGCTTTCCACTTCTATTTGCATCTGGTGCTTCGGCATAATTTTCACAAGGGGATTATAAGTGAAACGGCATCAGCCGGGTTCATATGCAGATAACAAATGGGCGTCCACATAGCCTGTGTCTTGCCCCATTATTGCTTGTCTTTAAATAAAAAAACAGCACCTCGTTATCATGAGCCACCAGTATTTGGGGAAGCTTCTTGAGCAAAGCCGGCACCTTCTCCCGATGGTGTAAATTACCGTAGGCACGTCCCCCCCCAAAATGAAAGGATGCACATAAATTGTACATCAAGTGATGTGGCTTGTCGTAGCGGGGTTGCAGATGGTGATGGCATAGGAGAAGACAAACCGATCCAGCTCGGGAGCAGACTCTTCCTTGGCAACGCTGCTTTCCACCTTCACCCCACCTGTATCTGATGTTTTGCTGCGGTTTTCGAGGGCAGGATTATACGCCAGAGGGCTGTTCCGGAGGGAGCGCGGCTAAAAAGTATGGCGACCTTATTGAGTTTGCAGATTGAGTGACTATAAGCAAGAAGAATGACGGCCTATGATGCAAGCCGCTTCTTCCGGTCTGTTTTCAAAATGCTTTTATTCCGGCTGATTGGCGTTGTGTTGGCAGTGGGCTTGTACAAGGGATTCAGAATCTAGTAGTATTCTCAAGTTATCGCTTGATTGTTCTTTGCGTCTTCTGGCGCCACCGGAATTATTTTGGAGAGTATGTATGCAAATCATTGCTATTGGTCGCCGTTTTGTCGGTTTGGCGCTGGCAGTTTCCGTATTGCTGGCGCCCGGGCTGGCGGTGGCGGCGAAGGTTGACAAGGTAATCGCCGAGGAAGAGGCGCGCACCAAGGCGGCAGCCAAGTCCCAAGTCAAGATCAATACGGTAAGCGATAAGACCTACGATATTGTGGGGGATTACAAAAGCATACTCAAGATCAATGAGGGTCTGGAAATTTATAACAGTTTGCTGCAAAAGCAACTGGATGACCAGAATTCCGAGCTTTCCCAAATTCAAAAATCCATTCAGAGTGTGGCGCTGATTGAGCGTCAGATTATCCCTCTAATGGTGAGGATGATCGATACACTGGATCAATTTGTGCAGCTGGATGTGCCATTTTTAATGGAGGAGCGTGAAAAACGTGTGCGTTCCTTGCGCGAGATGATGGAGCGGGCCGACGTGACGGCGGCGGAAAAATTTCGCCGCGTTATTGAGGCCTATCAGATCGAAGGCGAATATGGCCGCACCATCGAGGCCTACAAGGGTGAGGTGTCTGTAGGAGGAAAGGAAAGGGAAGTGGATTTCCTGCGTATTGGCAGGACGGTGCTGCTGTATCAAACAATCGGAAAGGACAGCACCGGTGTATGGAACAAAAAGACATCCCAGTGGGACATTCTTCCTCCGGAAATTTATCGTAACCAGGTAAGCAAAGGCCTGCGCGTTGCGCGCAAGCAGGTTGCGCCTGACCTCCTGATTTTGCCTATCGAAGCCCCGGAGACTGCCAAATGAGACTGAATAAATGGGTAATCAGCCTGACACTGGTTTTGGCAGCATCGTTTTCTGTTACCGCCGGTGCGGCGGAGAAGCTGTCTCTGGATGCTTTGCTGAAACAGGTTCAGGCGGGAAAGCTGGCTGACGCCAAGGAAAACAAGGCGCGGGAGGCGCGCTTTCGTGCAGAAAAAGCCGAGCAACAAAAAATTCTTGCAGCAGAAAAGGCCAAGCGTGCCCGTCTGGAAGATAAAAGTGCAAAAATGGAGGCCGAATTTGATGCCAACGAAAAGCTTTTGGCCGAGGCGCAGGAAACGCTGAAAAACCGCCTGGGCTCCCTGAAGGAGCTCTTTGGCGTGCTGCAACAGGCAGCGGGTGATGCCAAAGGGCAGTTTGATAACTCATTGACCCAAATACAGTTTCCAGAGCGTGGTGTTTTCCTGGAAGAGCTGGCAAAAAAAATGGGGCAGAGCAGCAAGCTTGCCTCCATTGAGGATATTGAACGCTTGTGGTTCGAATTGCAGCGTGAGATGACGGAAAGTGGTCGTGTAGTCAAGGTTCCAACAAAGGTGGTCACCGCTTCTGGTGATATGGAACAACGTGATGTTATCCGTATTGGCGTATTCAACCTGGTGGCTGATGGCAAATACCTGAACTATGTGCCAGAGACCGGTCGCGTGGTGGAACTGGCGCGTCAGCCCCAGGGGCGGTTCCTGAAGGGTATAAAGGAACTGGAGTCGGCTACTTCCGGTGTTACGCCTGTGGGCGTTGACCCTTCAAGGGGGCAGATTCTGTCATTACTGGTGCAATCCCCTTCCATTGAGGAGCGCATACATCAAGGGGGAGTGGTGGGGTACGTCATTATCGCACTGGGAGGCATCGCTTTGCTTCTGTCGGTAGTGTTGATGCTGGTGCTTACGGTTACTGGCCTCAAGGTGCGTTCACAGGCCAAGCATGCGGATAAGCCGAAGAAGAACAACCCTCTGGGGCGCATCCTTCTGGCCTATCATGAAAATACAGACACAGATGTAGAAACGCTGGAACTCAAGCTGGGCGAGGCGATATTGCGCGAATCGCCAAAGCTTTCCCGTGGTGTCATGTGGCTGAAAATTATTTCCGTGGTTGCACCGTTGCTGGGTTTGCTGGGTACGGTGACCGGTATGATCGTTACCTTCCAGGCAATTACCTTGTTTGGCACTGGTGATCCAAAATTGATGGCAGGTGGTATTTCCCAGGCGCTGATGACCACGGTGCTGGGTCTGGTCGTGGCTATTCCCACGGTGTTACTGCATACGATGGTTGCCAGCCGCTCGCGTTCCATCCAGCAGGTTTTGGATGAGCAAGCTGCAGGCATGGTGGCGGAATTCGCCGAACAGCACGGTAAATCTTCTGCGAAAGCCTGAGGCTGAAGGTTATGGAGCATTTGATAACCGAATTTTACACTGTACTGGAAGCAGTGCGGGACTTTCTGGAAATGGGTGGTCCGGTACTGACAGTAATCGCGATTGTGGCCCTGGTGCTCTGGGGCTTTATGATTGAACGCCTCCTGTTTCTGTATGGAGGGCATCGTAAAGAAATACGCCGGGCTTTGGCAGATTGGAATGCGCGCACCGACCACAGTAGTTGGTATGCGCACCAGATTCGCGAGCAAATAATCTCCCGCGTAAGCATGAATATGGAAAAAAACCTACCCATCATCAAGGCGCTGGTGGTGCTTTGTCCCTTGTTGGGTTTGTTGGGCACGGTAACCGGAATGGTCGAAGTATTTGATGTTATGGCCATTTCCGGATCCGGCAATCCGCGTTCACTTGCCGCAGGCGTCTCAAAGGCTACTGTTCCCACCATGGCGGGTATGGTAGTGGCGCTGTCTGGAGTCTTCCTGAATACCTGGCTACAGAAAAAGGCGGTTCGGGAGCGTGCGCTGCTTGGTGAAAATCTGACTTTTGTCTGACCTGCTGATAGAGAGAAACAATGCGTAAACCATTTTCCCGCGTTACATCTTCTGATGAAGAGGCCGATATTGATATCACACCCATGCTGGATGTGGTGTTCATCATGTTGATCTTTTTCATTGTAACTTCCACCTTTGTGAAAGAGGCAGGCATTGACGTGAATCGTCCGCAAGCAGCAACTGCGGTCAAGAAAGCCAAAGCCAACATCCTGATTGCGATTGACGCAAACGACAATATCTGGATTGACCGCCGACAGGTTGATATACGCTCGGTTCGGCCAAATATCGAGCGCTTGCACGCGGAAAATCCACAAGGATCCGTAGTTATCCAGGCCGATAAAGAGTCAAAAACCAACACCTTGATCCAGGTAATGGATGCTTCCCGCCAGGCTGGCGTTTACAACGTATCCATTGCTGCGCAGGAACAATAGATACATGCGTCTGTTGCGTTATATCATTGCCTTTCTGCTGGCTTCGCTAGTGGCTTTTGCGCTGGTGTTTACCATGCAGTATTTGATTGCTACGGCAGATCGCAGCCTGGACGAATCCAGTGCTTCCTATTTTGTGGATTTTGTTCGCATTAAACGGGATGAGACCGTAAAGCAGCGCCAGCGCAAACCAGAAAAGCCGCCACCACCGAAAGCACCACCGCCCGAGCCGCCACCGCCGGAAATGGATCAGGCTGATCCCACGGCAGACAAAATATCGGTTGCTGCCATATCGGTTGATACGGACATCTCCATGACTTCCGGCGGAATTAGCTTGGCGCCAGGTGATTCCGAATACTTGCCAGTGGTCAAGGTGGCGCCGGTGTATCCGCGGCGTGCCTTGCAACGTGGAATTGAAGGCTGGGTGCTGCTGGAATTTACCGTGACCAAGCAGGGTGGCACAAAAGACATCGTGGTGGTTTCTTCTGATCCGTCATCCAGCATTTTTCACCGGGCGGCGGTACGGGCGGCGGCAAAATTCAAATACAAGCCGAGAACGGAAGATGGCAAGCCGATGGAAGTGCCAGGCGTCCGCAATAAAATTATTTTCCAGCTGGAAAAATGAATGGAACGGGATTAAGTTGAACAAATGTCGAGACCATTAATGTTTACGAGCATAAATTTTTTCAACTTGAGGAAGCTGATGCTGGCATTGCCGATTTGCTTGTCGGTTGCGCTGCTGGGCATAGGGATAACTGAAACGGCGGTTGCAGCCGGTATTAGCAAAGAGGCGAAAGAAAAGAAAAAGAACAAGGCGCCATTGATCCGAAAAAAAACCTATGAGCGCCTGACCAAGGCACAGGAGTTCGTAGAGGCCCGGAAGTACAAACAGGCATTGGCCATACTGAAAAAAATCGAAGGGATGAGCCGCCTTAACAGCACAGAGCTTTCCCAGCTGTGGAACTTCTATGCCTACATCTATTTTTCTCAGGAAAACTACCCCAAAGCCATTGCTGCTTACCAGAAGCTGCTGAAGCAGCCGGATTTACAAGAGGCAATTCGCAGTAGCACGTTATATACACTCAGCCAGCTGTATTTTGTAACAGAGAATTACTCCAAAGCTTTGTCCACAGTAAAAAAATGGATGGCGTTGACCGATGACCCCGGGCCTGATGCCTACGCTCTGCTGGGGCAGGCTCATTACAAACTGAAGCAGTACAGGGAAGCCATCCCCCCCTTACAGAAAGCGATCACCCTCCAGAAAAAGAAGGGAAAGCCGGTGAAGGAAAACTGGTACCTGCTGCTGCGCGTAAATTATTATGAATTAAAAGACTATAAAAATATGGCACTGGTGCTGCGGGAGCTGGTGAGCCGGTATCCCAAATCCCAGTATCTGCAAGATCTGGCTGGCGCATATAGCCAGATGGGCGACACCAAAAAGCAGCTGGGTATTATGGAGGCTATGTATGAACAAGGCCTTTTGATTACAGAGTCCCAGATCAAGAATCTGGCCAGCCTGTTTGTAATGCATGGTGTTCCGTACAAGGCTGGAAAAGTGCTGGAGAAAGGAATTAACAAAGGCATCGTCAAGGAAAGTGAGAAAATATTGAGCTTGCTATCACAATCCTGGATGCAGGCCCGTGAGGATAAAAAAGCCATTCCGCCATTGCGAAAAGCAGCGGAAAAGTCTTCGGGCGGAGAGTTGTGGATTCGCCTGGGGCAGGCCTATGCAAATGTGGACCAATGGAATGACGCGATCAAAGCACTGAAAACCGGGTTGAAAAAAGGTGGTTTGAAGCGGGTGGGCTCCGCCAATATCCTTTTGGGGATGAGCTATTACAACATGAATATGTTGAGCAAGGCGAAGTCGGCTTTTGCAGCAGCCACGAGAACAGGCAACAAGAAAAACAAGAAAGTTGCCCGTCAATGGATCAAATACATTGATTCCGAGCTGGAACGTGCGGCAGCGCTGGCTCAGGGATAGCTGCTCTGCAAGGTGGGTATATGCAGCTAACAGCTGAAAATCTGCCCATTGCCAGCAGTGCGTGTTGGGAAAAAGCAACGCTTAGACGGCTTTCGGTCGCCAGCCAATAGCCTGTTGCCGGCATACTGGGCGGCAGGCTTGTATTGTCGCTACAAATAGCATACAGTTGAACACGCAAATTGTAGTTTATTACCACAAATTTAATTTGTTGTCGGATTGATGCCACAATTGATGTGGGCTTTAATCCCTAATGCGGGGGCATAAAAAATGATTCGAAAAACTAATCCTATTCTGCGCAATGCGATACATATCGCGCTATATATAGGGGTTGCAAGCACTTTGGCTGCTGTTCCAGCAGTTGCAGAGGAAGGTAATGAGGCGGATGAAGAGGTTATTGTTACCGGTTCACGTATCCAGCGCAGCACCTTGGCGCAATCCACTGATGTAGTAACCATGGGCGAGGCCGAGATAGAGGCAACTGGCGATTTGATGATTGCAGATGTCTTGCGTTCTTCCCCACTTAATGCGTATGGCTCTTTCAGCGAGCGCTCTGGTAGTTCCGCCCAATCGAATGCGACCATAGATTTGCGTGGCCTGGGTTCTCAGCGGACTCTGGTTTTGGTGAATGGCCGTCGCATTCCGGGTTCTCCAAACTTGGGGGCAGCTTCCGTAAACATCAATATGATTCCCATGGCTGCTGTGGAACGAATTGATATTCTTCCGAACAGTGCTTCGGCGGTTTACGGTTCTGATGCTGAGGCCGGCGTTGTCAACATTATCCTGAAGCAGAATTTTGAAGGCTTTGAGATCACAGCGCGCCACGGTGAGCGTTCCGAAGATGATGGTATCGAAGAAGGTGCCAGCCTGGTTGGCGGCGCATCCAACGACAGGGGTAATATCACCTACGCAATCGAGTGGAATCGCCGTGATCCCATTTTTGACCGTGACCGCAAGTACACCGCGCCCTGGATTCGTGACAATGGAGATGGCCGCCTAGATATCTATCTGGATACGGACGGTATTTCCTTCTACGGTAAAACCGTAGAATTGTATGATCCGAATACCGGTTTTTTTGACATCCAGGCAGCCAATGGCTGTCCTACCACTGGTGGTTTTATGGGTGAGATGGGGCTGGCGGCTTTTGGCCTGCCGAACTCCACTGCCTGTACCTATGCGTATGGCGATATTTCCGCCAACAAAACTTCGCTGAATCGTTTCAATACTTATATCGATACCAACTACGAGCTGACGGATAATGTGGAGTTTTTTGCCAGCGCAATTTTTTCCCGCGTAGAATCCTGGGGACGCTATGCACCGCCTGCCGCAGGCTGGTCTGGCTATCCTGCGGATTATCCTGATAACCCTTTCGATATTGATGCCATGATTGCGGATGGAACGATTTCTGAGGATTATGAGCTGTATGGTTATTACCGCTGGACCAACATAGGCCCGCGTAACAACACGGTTACTGATACGCAATATGATGTCAGTGGCGGGTTTCGCGGCGATCTTAGCGATACTTTGAGTTATGAGGTATACGCGCAGTACAACCGCTATGATTCCAAAGAACTGGGCACCTATTACTTGTCTTATCCGGGGCTGACTGCTGTTCTGGAGCAGGGAATCGATCCATTTTCTCCCGAAGGTGCAGGACTGATGCGTGCCACTACCAGCCAGGACAACTACACCACCATGACCAAGTATTTCGGTCAGTTGCAGTGGAGTGTTGGAGACATGTTTGGTGCCGGTGACATGATTGTATTGGGTGGCATGGAGTACTTCGAAAATGATTATGTGAATCTGTATGACGCAGCTTCAGAAGCTGGTCAGGTTGGTGGCTCCGCAGGCAATTCATCTGCTGGCGAGCGTGATGTAACCGCATTTTTTGCCGAGGTCGTTGTTCCCCTGCCAATGAACTTCGAGTTGGATGCCGCCATTCGCTATGATGATTACAGTGACTTTGGCTCTGAGGTATCTCCGTCGCTGGGCCTTATCTGGCAAGCGATGGATGCGCTCACGCTACGTGCGCATTGGGGGCAGGGCTTCCGCGCTCCGGCGCTGTCTGATTTGTATGGGCCCGTAACATTTTCTGCAGAAGACGCTATTGATTACACAACCTGTTTCGCGCAAGGTACCGCTGCTGAGGACTGCCCGGAGCGCCAGATCGATACATACTATTCTTCAAATCCGGATCTGGATGCGGAAACTTCCACAAGCTTTAGCTTGGGAGCCAGCTGGGAATTCATTGATGACTGGACGGCCGATGTTTCCTACTGGAACATTCAGATCGATGATGTGATTTCTGATATTACCGGCCAGGAGGTATTGTATGCAGAAGCCGCAGGAGTAGCATTGAATCCGGCGGACGGTGTATGGGTAGATCGTACTGGCGGCGGGCCTCCTACCATACATACGGGAACAGCGAATTCCGGTGAGATGAATGTAGATGGCTTCGATTTCCAACTGCAAGGTATGTTCGATACCAAATTTGGCATGTGGACACCATCGCTCATGGCTTCCTATACTCGTTCTTTTGAGCAACAGGTTTATTATAAAGGGCCGGTTCAGGAAACTGCCGGGTTCAATATGCAGCCAGAATGGCGCTGGCAGGCCGGGTTGGGCTGGAATCTGGGTAAACACTATGTGGATATGACAGTAGACTACATTGGTGAGCACTCGGAAGCCGACTTCATCGTGGTTAATCCGAATGGTGCGGTTCTGGAGACTAGTAATAAAAACCTGGACTCCTGGACTACGCTGAATTTGTCCTATAAATATGAGACTGACGACTGGGGTGCGCTCAAGATTGGTGCACGTAACTTGACCAATGAAGAGCCCGTCCTGGACAAAGATGGTAAATTCTCTCAAGACCACATGAGCTTGTATAACAATACGGGTCGTGTAGTGTATGTTGAGTATACGCTGAAGTACTAAAATTTATATTTGACAAACCTGCAAGAAGGAGGCCTTTATGGCCTCCTTTTTTACTTTGCGGGGGTGGAAGAGTGGATATGGATCCGTGGTCTGCATATTGGAAAAATGGTATTTGTACTTCATTTGGTAGTCAGCCACCGCAGTGGTACACACATGCGCTGCAGCCCTTGTGGGAAAGTGGATTCACCAAATTGCCAGACCATTCCAGCATACTGGATGTGGCCTCCGGCAATGGGGCTGTGGCCCAAATTGCAGCACGGATAAGCATCGAACAAAAAAAACAGCTCCGGATTGTGGCTGCAGACAAGGCGAGCCTGGCAGCCGAAATTCGTACTGAATATTCCGGCCAAATCGAGTTTCTGCCGAATACACCACTGGAAAAACTGTGTATTCCGGGTGGAAAATTTGCCTTTGTTACTTCTCAGTTTGGTTTGGAGTATGCAAAAGTAGACTTGGCGTTGGGATCTGTCCATGAGGTACTAGAAGAAAATGGTGAATTGCTGATGGTAGCGCATCATCGTGCTTCGATCATATGTGAGCACAGCAGGGAGGAATTGCAGCAGTATCGAGCTCTCTTAAGCGAATTTCCGGTATTCGCCAAGCTTGCTTTGTTACTCCAGGCCATGGGAGAAATTCGTGGAAGATCTGATTTGCAGGGCCTCTCAGGTAATCCTGCATCGGAAAAGCAACGCGTTGCTTTTAACCGAGTTATTGGGAAGCTGTTACGCAGATATCCCGAAGGTGTGGTCTTGGCGGATGTGTTGCAACGGATAAACCCGCTGTTTAAGGAGAATGTAACAATGCCGTTGTCGGCGAAGCTCCAATATGTGCGCCATTTGGAGCAGGATATGGTGCATGCCCAGCAGCGATTACTCGATCTGACGACGGCTGCCCTGGACGAGAAAGGAATGCAAAGATTCTTGAGATTGGCTGAAAAGAACGGCCTTGAGACAGAAATGTGTGAAAAAATGTCGGATGAAGCCGGGTTGCTGGCCTGGGTGGTACGGTTTAGAAAAAACAACTGATATGGGAACTAGCCAAATGAGCAAGATGAAAGTATTTGTATTGGTGCTATTTGCAATCAGCCTGCCAACTACTGGTTTGGCAAAAGATTTTCCGGGTGTTGAGGCCTTGATGAGCAAGGAAGAGTTTGCGGCAACTGGCCTTGGTAAGCTGTCCGTTGAGGAGCGCAATGCCTTGGATGCCTGGCTGCTAAAATACACCACGGATGACGTGCCAGGTTTGGTTCGGGAAGTTCCTGCGCTGAAGGAGTCGATATCGCTCAAGCAGGCTGTCAGCCCAAAGCCAGAAGAGGAGGGGCCGATAGTGAGCAGAATTTCTGGAAGCTTTAGTGGTTGGAAAGGAAAAGCGCTGTTCAAGCTAGAGAATGGCCAGGTCTGGAAGCAGCGCCAGACGGGGCGCTATTCAAAAAAACTGGAAAACCCGGAAGTGAGAATCAACAAGAACCTGATGGGCTTTTACATGCTGGAAATTCTGGAGACCGGCAGGCGGATTGGCGTCAAGCGCATCAAGTAGCGTCTATATTTCCAGCACCAACTTCCCCTGGGTATGCCCCTCCTCAATTATACCGTGGGCCTTGCCCGCTTCTGCCAGGGGCAGGGTTTTGGAAACCTCGACCTTCAGTTTGCCCTCGCTCATCCACTCACCGCACAGGCGCAGGATCTCGCCCTGATGCGCCAGGGCCTCGGGCAAATCCTTGAGGGCGGGGGTGAGCATCAGGGTAAAGGCGATAGTCAGGTTCTTGTTTCGCGCCTCCCCGGTGACCAGGCTGTCTCCGGGATCGAGAATGGTTACCAAGGTGCCGTATTCGGCGAGCAGAGGCAGGGATTGGCGAAATACCTCTGGCCCCACGGTATCGAAAACCAGGTCCACTCCTTTGCCCTCGGTAAATTCATGAATAGCCTCTCCAAGATCCTGTTTTTTGTAGTTGATCACAGCATCGGCTCCCAGAGACTGCACGAAATCCGCTTTGGCCTGTGAGCTTACGGTGGTAATCACCCGGGCGCTACGCAGCTTGGCCAGCTGAATGGCGAGATGCCCGACACCGCCAGCGCCGGCGTGGATCAGAACGCTCTGGTCTTTCTGCAGCCTGCCACGGTCGTAGAGCGCCTCCCAGGCGGTAATCAGGGCCAGTGGTGCGGCAGCCGCTCCTGTAGAGGAAATGCGCGCCGGAGCAAATTCGGCGCGGTTCTCGTCCATCACCGTGAACTGGGCATAGTTGCCCTGCTCCCTGCCCAGCCCGCCATGACAGAACCACACCTGATCCCCTGGCTGGAAGCGAATGACTTTTTCTCCAACGGCGACAACCTCACCTGCTCCGTCACAGCCGAGAATGGCGGGCGGCTGGGCACCATAGAACAGGCCTTTCTTCCGTAACTTGGTATCGACGGGATTCACCCCGGCGGCGGCAAGGCGCACCTTGATCTGCCGGGGGGAAATGATTTCCGGTTCTGCAATTTCCTTGAGCTTGAGCACATCGATATTACCAATATCTGTCATCACTACTGCTTGCATGAACCGCCTCCTTATCTTGTGTGCCTTTTGCTGGTATCTTCATTCCACGACCAATTCTGCACAAGCCTTGGTTGGACTGCAAGCGTTGCTGAGGGAATGCCGTTGCTGTTCCGGTATGATTCCTCCGGCAGTGGTTGGAGAGCCCGGCAGGGAAGTCCGGCTAGCGGGCTTCTATATGGATGCTCCATCCTCCAGCAAGACTGCCAGTATCCTGCCCAGTATCATCGTACAAGAACAGTCTCCATGCGCCATTGGGGTTGCCGCCTTTCAGGGCAGCCATTCTGGAATTATAAGGACTGGGTGGAGCCGGGTCGGTAAAGGATGTAGAGCCATTATTTGTTGGCAGGTATGCGCCGCTTGTAATGGGCAAGGTAATCATGCCGTTTGCTGCATCATCAAAGGTCAGGCTGGTGTCGGCAATATTGGCATTGCCACCGACATCAGCCATGAGCAGTACCGACTGCCCCTGCGGGCTAACCAGCAGTGCATCGATATCAGAAAGATAAGAGTGTTGCAGATTATGCAGGGTAACGGTTACCTTGGATACGCTTCCATTCATTCCGGATACGGTAATCGTAGAGGGATAGGGCATAAAAGGGCCGGAAGAGGTGCCCACAACCAGGGGGGTACTGCTGCTGCCGTCAAAGACAGAATAAGTTCCCACAGAGAAAATCCCGTTGATGGAATAACCTGGTCCCAGCGTTACGTCTGGAGAATAAAAACCCACGCGGGAGCCAACGGCGGTGCCACCGCCTGCTGCCAGAATACTGGTAGTTGCAATGCAGTCCAAATCCGTGCCGGACTCAAAAGATGTGCCGGTCAGGTCAACTACAGTGCCAGAGCAGGTTTCATTGTCTTCGATATTTACCACAGTGGTGCTGGGGGCGCCCAATACCGCTCCACCAGTGGGTGCGGAAAGGCTGACCTTGAAGTGCTGCGCGCCTTCAATGGCGGTGTCGTCCAAAATGGTGAAGGTGCAGCTTTTGTCGGTTGTATCACCGTCAGCCCAGTTTAGATTTATGGTTGATGTGGAAAAGTTGCTGCTTGCCATAGCGGAAATGTTGGAAGCTATGCAACTTGCAGATACGGCTCCTGCGCTGCCATCTGTGCGTTGGACAGCAATGTCAATGCTGCCGGCGCCTTCATCAACGTAGAATGCCGCAGCGCTGAAGTGCAATACTCCATTGGATGAGCTGGCCATGCTCAGGTCTGCTGTCATTGTGATTCCGCTGGAACTGATGCTGGTGGCGCTAAAGCCGCTTGCAGTGCCGTTGTACCAGTTACTTGCGGGCAAAGTGATGCCCGAAAAGCCGTTGACAGAATTGGCGTACAGGTCGTTGACATCACCCCGGTTTGTTTTGTTTTCGAGGTGCCACTGATTGTCGGATTGCACCAGGGAAACCCGATAGTGGCTGATAGAACAGTCTGCAGGGGGAGCGCATTCGTCGGTGTTGTCGCGGTTGTTGCCGGTTGCCTTGGCTTCATCAATATGCCAGATGGCCAGGCCGGAACCGGGCAGGCCGATGTCAAAACCGCTCTTATGGCGGTTTTCGATCAGAAAATATTCTCCGGAAGCAGGGGCGGCGGATCCATCACCAGCCTGGTATATGTCAGCAGCAACCGATGCGGCATCAATGGTTTCCGCCGTCAGGGCGCCAGTTACAGCTGTTGGTGTTGCCCAGCCAAGGAAGTATTTGCTCCAGGCGGACATATGTGCCGGTCGATCCCCGGGTCTTGTTCTCCGGTTCCATGAGCCTCCCGCCATCAACGCCCAATTGCCCAGTCCGCCGGAGGTGTTGTCAGTGTCGTACAGATCGGGCAAGCCGAGACTGTGAGCATATTCATGGGCAAAAACTCCTATGGTTTGTTGCCCGCCAAACAGGATTTCAGGTTGCAAAATATAGTCGTTGACCTTGATAAATCCACCTGCAGGACAAGAGTCGTTGGTTGTATATTCACCTGCGCCACCCGCTCCCCAGGCATTTGCTGCATTCAAACTCCAGCGATGAGACCAGACGTCAGCATCAGCACCCCCCGCTTCTTCGCCCGTGCCCTGGTGAATAACTGCAACCACATCAACATAGCAGTCGCCATCCGTGTCATATTGGGAAAAATCTGTGACAGGATCTGCCGCGCTGATGGCTTCCTCAACCAGCAGGCCGGGAAAGGAATCATTGTTATTGGTATCATTTGCACCGTAATAACTGTGAGTATTTGCGGCGGTATACCAGCCGGATACCGATCCGCTAACAGTAAGCTGGTTATAGGATACTTCTTCAAAATAGTCTTTTAAGGTATATCCCCCGGCTCCGGAAAACAGCAGGGAGTCGAAATCAGATGCCGAATAAGTTGTTGTAGTATCGCTATAGTTGATCATCAGCACAGGCAGTTTGCCGGTGCTGGCAAGAGGGGTGATCCGCTGTGGCCGGCGGTGAGTACCGCCAGTGGCATAGGTGGATTTGCGCAGGGTGTTTGCGCTCGTGCTGCCAGATGGTCGTAAATGCTCGTTGATTTCTTCGCCGGATCGGTAGACGGGGCTAAAAATTCTGCCTTTTCTGGCGGCGCTGGATGTGTCTTCGGCCTGTACAGCTGCGGAAGATGCCACAAGCCGGCCATTGGCGTCACGCTCTGCATAGAACCAGGTTTTTTTGGTCTTGTCGTAGATGATGGAATAGCCGGTGATTGTTTCCCAGCCATTTACCCATTCATCGCCCCATTGGCGCGCCACAATAATTGTGCCGTCTGCCTGTTCGAGCTTGTATTCACCGGGGGCGGCAGGTACAGCCTGAGCCGTATTTGCAGCCACCAACAATATTCCGCCGACGGATATAAAAGCCCAGGCTCTCCATAAATGTAAGTAAGAATTCATGATTTCACTATCTTCTCTGTCAATTCCTTTTGAACGATGGCGTTATCCGGGTGCCTGGTGCAAGCTTCCGTACTTGTCTGTTTGCCGGTTCTATAGCCAGGCATCTGAGAAAGCGATTAAACAAAAAGCGTAGCAATTATTGCTTTGTTATAAAAGGCCTTTTTTTTCAAGGGAAAGTCTGTTCCCAGTGTATCCGGATGGTATTGCAGGAGCTACCCGGCTGAAGACTACACCAGGATCATCCTCGCCGCAATCCGGCCCGGAAATGCAGCCGGGCAAACAGAAACAGGGAAAGCAGCAGGTAGGCTGCAATGCCTGCGGCATCGGCAAGCATATCGAGAAAGGAGAAATACCTGCCGGGTACGAAATATTGCAGGCACTCCAGGGCAACGCCATAGGCGAGCAAGGGCAGGCCATGGCGCCAACCGAAAGCTCGCTTTGGCCAGCCGGCATGGCTGAGAAAAGACAGCAGGACAAAAGCCAGGGCATGCCCCAGTTTATCGTTTACAGATTGTTGCAGCAGGTCAGGAACCGGGGTGAGCGCCATGTAGGTGATGACCAGCAAGGCCAGGCCCAAGGCAAGCCTGGCGCCTATTTGATAGCAGTGGCGGATGGGCATGAGAAGCCTCCCGGGTTCACGACTTGATCGGAGATTCCTTCAGCTCCCGGGCGATGGCGCGATAGGCGATATCCTTGCGGTACTGCATATTGTTCCAGTGAATTTTTTCCACCAGGGCATAGGCCTTTTCCTGTGCTTCGGTAACGGTATCTCCAAGAGCCGTGACGCAAAGTACACGCCCGCCTGCAGTAATGACTGTGCCATCTTTTTCAGCAGTGCCGGCGTGGAAGACCTTGGTGTCGGTGCTTTCTTCTCCCGGAAGGCCTTCAATGGCATCGCCGGTTTCGTAGGCATCGGGGTAGCCGCCGGAAGCAAGCACTACGCCTACAGCGGCCCGCTCGTCCCAATGGGCCTCTTCCTCATCAAGCTTGCCTTCCAGTGCGGCCAGGCAGTGGGCGACCAGATCGGATTGCATGCGCATCATGATGGGTTGGGCTTCCGGGTCGCCAAAGCGGCAGTTGAATTCGATGACCCTGGGGTTGCCTTGCGCGTCGATCATCAGCCCGGCATAGAGAAAGCCGGTGTAGGGGGTGCCTTCCGCGGCCATGCCTGCAATGGTGGGCCGGATCACCTGCGCCATGATTTTCTCATGGACTTCCTCCGTAACCACGGGGGCCGGGGAATAGGCGCCCATGCCGCCGGTGTTGGGGCCGGTGTCGCCGTCATACGCGGCCTTGTGATCCTGGGAACTGGCCATGGGCAATACCTGCTTGCCGTCGGCCATGACGATGAAGCTGGCTTCCTCGCCGTTGAGGAACTCCTCGATGACCACGGTATGCCCGGCTTCGCCAAACTGGTTGCCGGAGAGCATGTCCTTTATTGTTTCTTCCGCGGTTTTCATGTCATGGGCGAGGATCACGCCCTTGCCGGCAGCCAGTCCATCCGCTTTGATGACGATGGGTGCGCCCATTTTATAGAGATATTCCAGGGCGGCATCCAGCTCCGAAAATGTACCGAAGGCGGCAGTAGGTATTTCATGACGAGCCAGGAAGTCCTTGGCGAAAGCCTTGGATCCTTCCAGTCTGGCTACCCGCTTGGTGGGGCCGAAGCATTTCAGGCCGGCTGCGGTGAAAATATCCACTATGCCTGCCACCAGGGGCTGTTCCGGCCCGACGATGGTCAGGGCGATGTCGTTTTGCAGGGCAAAGTCGCGCAGCGCCTTGGTGTCATCGGCGGAGATATCCACATTCTCCATGCCTTCTTCCGCCGCAGTACCGGCATTTCCCGGGGCGACATAAACCTTGTCTGCCAGCGGCGATTGCAGGGCTTTCCAGGCCAGGGCGTGTTCGCGTCCGCCACCGCCAATGATCAGAACATTCATGAACAGAGCCTCCTCAATGCCTAAAATGGCGCATGCCGGTAAACACCATGGCCATGCCGTGTTCGTCGGCGGTGGCGATAACCTCTTCGTCGCGCATGGAGCCGCCGGGCTGTATGACGGCGACGATACCTGCTTCTGCGGCGTTGTCAATGCCATCGCGGAAGGGGAAGAAGGCGTCTGACGCCATGACGGAACCTTGCACTTCCAGCCCTGCATGTTCCGCCTTGATCCCGGCGATGCGTGCAGAATTGATGCGGCTCATTTGTCCTGCGCCCACGCCAATGGTCATGTTGCCCTTGCCGTAGACGATGGCATTGGATTTGACGAACTTGGCGACGCGCCAGGTGAACAACAAATCCGCCATTTCCTGTTCGGTAGGCTGGCGCTTGCTGACCACGGTTAACTCGTTGTACAGGGAAAGGTCTGCGTCTTGCACCAGCAAGCCGCCGTTTACACGCTTGAAATCGAGACGCGGCGCCGGGGTGTCATCCCATGGGCCGCAGGCCAGCAGGCGCACGTTCTTCTTTGCCGCGATGACTTCAGCGGCTTCGCCGGATACGGTGGGTGCGATGATCACTTCGACGAACTGGCGTTCGACGATAGCGCTGGCAGTTGCTGCGTCCAGCTCTCCATTGAAGGCGATGATGCCGCCGAAGGCGGACTCGGGATCCGTGGCGTAGGCGCGGTTGTAGGCCTCTAGCAGGTCGCTGCCGATAGCCACGCCACAGGGGTTGGCGTGCTTGACGATGACGCAGGCCGGGCCTTCGCTGAACTGCTTGACGCATTCCAGGGCGGCATCCGTGTCGCCGATGTTGTTGTAGGACAGCTCCTTGCCCTGGATCTGGTGGGCGGTGGCGATGCAGCCGGTCGCTCCCGGCATCCTGCTTCCCGCGACATTCGCACTTCCCTGTGTATCGTCATCCTCGCGGAAGAATGCTGCCTTCTGGTGCGGGTTTTCACCGTAGCGCATGGTCTGTACCTGCCGGTATTGCAGGTTGATGGTGTTGGGGAAGTCCTGCTTCCGGCCGTCGGCGCTTATGGCGCCCAGATAGTTGGCGATGGTGCCATCGTAGCGGGCGGTGTGCTCGAAGGTCTTCACCGCCAGGCGGAAGCGGAAATCATCACCCAGGGCGTTGCCGTTGTTCTTCATTTTCGAAAGAATCAGGGCGTAGTCGGCGGGGTCCACCACCACTGCAACGTCTTTGTGGTTCTTGGCGGCGGCGCGAATCATGGTGGGGCCGCCGATGTCGATGTTCTCGATGGCGGTGGCCAGATTGCAATCCGGGTTGGCGATGGTTTGCTCGAACGGATAGAGATTGACGGCGACCAGGTCGATGGGGCCGATGCCATGTTCTGCCATCACCGTATCGTCCGTGCCGCGGCGGCCGAGGATGCCGCCGTGAATCTTCGGGTGCAGGGTCTTGACCCTGCCGTCCATCATTTCCGGGAAGCCGGTGTAGTCGCTGACTTCCATAACGTCGATGCCATTGTCCTGCAACAATTTTGCGGTGCCGCCGGTGGAGAGGATCTCCACCCCGGCCTGGGCCAGTCCCTGGGCGAATTCGATCACGCCTTCCTTGTCGGAAACGCTGATGAGGGCTCGGGTAATTGCAGTCATGTTGTGGGTTCCTGAAAGTCGGGTGTAACGGGAGAGTGTGCCGGGGTTTCAGCCGAGCTTGTAATAGGCCAGTTTCTTGCGCAGGGTGCTGCGGCTGATGCCCAGCAGGGCGGCCGCACGGGTCTGGTTGCCGCCGGTATGTTCCATTACGGTTTCAAACAGGGGGCGTTCCACCTCTTCCATCACCAGCTGATGCAGATCGCTTGTGCCATGGCCATTGAGTCGGGTGAAGTAGCTGCCAAGAGCATCGCGGACGCAGTCGCTCAGGGAGTCTTCCCGGGATTGTCTTTCCACAGTAAAGGTTTCGGCACTCATGCTGCCGCCTGTCTCTTCAAAACTCATGCTGCCTTCTCCCCTGAGCCCCGGCAATAAAAAAAATCTTTGATCAGGTCATGCTGACCTTGTGTGTCTTCCACCTGGTTGATTTTCCGGCGGAATGTTGCGGCCCCCCGCAAATGCTTGCTGTACCAGGCAATATGCTTGCGCGATATGCGCACGCCATGCTGCTGGCCGTAGAGGCTGTACAGCGCATCCAGGTGCTCCAGCAGCAGATCCCCAATCCACCGCGGCTCCGGCTCCTGTAGTTGCTCACCAGTGGTGAGATAGTGGGCTATATGGCGGAATATCCATGGCCTGCCCTGCGCTCCACGACCTATCATGATAGCGTCAGCGCCGGTAAATTTCAGCACCTGTTGTGCCTTTTTTTCGTCCCCGATATCGCCGTTCGCCACCACCGGAATACTAACTGCCTGTTTTACTTCACGAATGGTTTCATATTCGGCTTCTCCGGCGAACTTGCAGGCGCGGGTGCGGCCATGTACGGACAACATCTGAATGCCGCTGGTTTCGGCAATTCTTGCGATGGTGGGAGCATTGATGCTTTGTTTGTCCCAGCCGGTACGGATTTTCAGGGTAACTGGCACGTCCACGGCGCTGACCACGGCATCGAGTATTCTGCCGACCAGGAGTTCATCCTGCAGCAGGGCGGAACCAGCAGCAAGCTTGCAGACCTTTTTCGCCGGGCAGCCCATGTTGATGTCGATGATTTCGGCGCCATCATCCACGTTGATGCGGGCGGCCAGGGCCAGTTTTTCCGGGGTGGCGCCCAGGATTTGTACCGCCACTGGCGGTGTTTCCCCCTCGTGGTGGAGGCGGGTCTGGGTTTTTTTGCTGCCCCACAGGCTGGTGTCCGCGCTGATCATTTCTGATACGGCCAGGGCTGCGCCGAAACGTCTGCACAGGTTGCGAAAGGGCAGGTCGGTGATGCCGGCCATGGGGGCGAGGATAAGGTTGCCGGAAAGTTGCAGTTTGCCGATATTCATGAGGAATCTGTGGGGAGGAAGTCCAGCCTGTACCCGGAGAAATGCTCTTCCGGGGGCAGCAACAGCAGCTGAATTTCCAGCAGTTCGCCCGCGGCAAGCTGCCGGGGCTGTTTGGTGTCTGTCATGTAGTCGCCAGGCGGGAAGGTGCGTCTGGCGATAGCGGCTTGCTTGTCATCCAGCAGGCTCAACTGCAAGGCAGGCAGGGTTTTGGTGGATGAAGCGGCGTTGCGCAGCAAAACATCCAGTTGGTAAGCGCCCGGCTGTCTGCTGTACGCCTGCAGGGAGCGATCCACTACGAGAAATGACCCTTCTTCTTTTGTCCGGATCTGGGGCAGAGTGCAGTTAAAGTAGGAGCACAGGTGGCTGGCGGCGGTATGAATCCGGGGAAACTGCAGAAGCCGTTCTTTTTCTATCCAGGCAAGCTGAGCCAGTGCTGTCAGCAACAATACAAGCAGCGAAGCGATTGCAAGCAGGGATGCCGGCTTTTTCTGCCGGGAAAACTCCGGAAGGAAATCTTCTTCTCTTGCTTCTGGCTGGTCGGTCAGAAACTCGCCCTGGCCGGGTTTTTCGGCAAACAGTGAGTCTGGCGGCGCTGGGGGCAAGAAGCTGTCTATTGTTTCCTGGGTGCTCTGCTTCGTGTTTTGTTTGTCCAGGCTATGCTGCAGATCTGCAAGGAGGTCCTGCATTTCCACATCAGGTTGCAGGTCATGGCTGTTGTTGCCCGCCTTGGTTTTCCGGGAGGAGTCACCGTTCTTTACCTTAAACACATCATGGCATTCACTGCATACCACTTTGAAGCCTGCATCCGCCAGGGTTGAGGATTTGATGTTGTAGATGACCTTGCAGTGGGGGCAGCGGACTTTCATGAAGATTTTCCGTTCAGGCGCACCCAGTCGTCCAGCTGGCCGGGAGGTGGGAACAGAATTTCCGGCGCATAGGCCTGTGTGACATCTGCAGCCTGGTGATGCAGGATGCCGGAGAGTACCAGCTGCCCACCGGGCTTGAGCATGGACTTTATCTGTGGTGCCAGCTCGATGAGTACGTTGGCAAGGATATTGGCCAGCACCACGTCTGCAGTCCGGGGTGGGAAATCTTCGGCGGCAAAGGTTTCCAGTCGATTGGACACGCCATTTTGCAGGGCGTTGCTGCGGGTGGCAATGAGTGCCTGGGGATCGTGATCCACGGCGATTGCCCTGGCTGCACCCAGCTTCAGTGCCGCGATGGCGAGAATTCCGGAGCCGCAGCCGAAATCAATGACTGTTTTGTCCCGTATCTGCGCCCCATCCAGCCATTGCAGGCACAGGTCTGTCGTGGGGTGGGTGCCGGTGCCAAAAGCCAGGCCGGGATCCAGGTGGATGATGGTAGCCTGCGCTACCGGTACTTCCTTTCCCGTTGGGCAGATCCACAAATGCCGCCCGAATTTCATGGGTTGGAAGTGTTCCAGCCAGGCGCGCTCCCATGCTTGGTCTTCCAGTATCTCCAGCTGCAGCCGCTGGCTGTTTTCCCGGGCCAGCGCCTGGTCGATGCTGGCACGCAGGTTGTCGGCATCCGTGTCACCCTCGAATAGGGCGCTTACCCTGGTGTGGCTCCACAGGGGCGTGGTTCCTGGCGGCGGCTCCAGCATGGGTTCGTCTTTTGCGTCGACCAGGGTGGTGGAGAGCGCGCCAAGCTGTTCGAACAGCAACTCGATAAGAGGGGCCTGGGGTTTTTCTACTTCGAGGTGTGCTTGCAGCCAGGGCATGTGACGATCCGCTTTGTCCAGAGGCGCTTATTCTAACCCCAAAATGGCAGGGATATGTGAAACGGCACCCTGTTTCAGCGGGGAAGATGCTGCTGCAGCCAGTCACGAATCCAGGGGCTGGCCCGGTTCCCGGCAAAACGTGCGACTTCCTCGCCATTCACGAACAGCATGATGGTGGGGAAGCCTCGCAGCTTGTACTTTCCTGCCAGCTTCATGTTTTCCCCTTCGTCCACCTCCACTTTCACCAGGTTGACCTGGTCTGCCATTTCCTCCATGACACGCTGCAAATGAGGCGCAATGGCATGGCAGGGTGCGCACCAGTCCGCCCAGAAATCCACAACCACCGGTTGGGTTCGGGACGCATCGATGACTGTTTGCCGAAAGTCATGCAAGTCGGCGGTCTGGCTGGCTGTGTGCCTGGATGTCGTGGTCATAACCCGGAATTCCTGTGTCGCTGGTTAGCGGGATGCGCTATCCTTGTTTTCAGGGCACCTCTAATAATTCTGTTTGAGCAAGCTTGTGTTTGAGCGGTACGGGAACAAGGTGAAGACCGCAGTAAATAGTGTACTATTTACAAGGTTTTCAACGCAGTTGTCGCGCCGTTCAAACGCAAAGATGCCGATCACGAATTATTCGAGGCACTCTTCAGTATGGAAGGCTTATTGTTGACGGAGAAATGCTGGATATTAACCTGATCACGCTTTCCTTCCAAGATCCGCGGCTGGAAAGGCATTTTTGCAATAGCTACAGCCGACGCTATCGCTTTCAGTCGCTGCTGGCGATGAAGGTTGCCTTGGCGCTGTTTGCCCTTTTCGCTGTGCTGGACTGGCTCTTGTACCCTCAGTTGGTAAAGCCGCTATGGGGTATTCGCTTCTGCTTTGCATTTCCCGCCCTGTTGCTCATCCTTTTCTTGTTGGTGGGCAAGGCCTATTTTCGCCACGGGCAACAGCTCATGGTGCTTTCACTGATTGTCGCCAATGTGGCTGTAGTGGCGATGACTGTGGTGATCCCCGCGGAGCTGAACGATGTGTATGTGGCGGGCCTGATGCTGGTGGCGCTGTACGGGTATACGGTTGCCCGCCTGCGCTTTGTCTGGGCCACTGCCGGCAACTGGTTTGGGGTGATCGCCTACAATCTTGCGAATATCTGGTGGGGAGACGCCAGCCACTGGGATCTTGTTGCGGGCAATTTTTTCTGCATTTCAACCAATGTGATGGGGATGGTGGCGAGCTATTCCATGGAATACGACAGCCGCCGTGGTTTTCTGCTGCAGCAGCAGTTGCAACGGGAGCGCTCGCAGCTGAATCTGCTTAACCGGCACCTGGAAAAACAGGCGCTTACCGATGAACTTACCGATCTTGCCAATCGCCGCAGTTTTTTTGAACATTTGCATGAGGAATGGCGCAGAGCCCGGCGTGACCGGCAGTATCTTGCCCTGGTCATGATCGATGTCGATCATTTCAAGGACTTCAATGATACTTACGGCCATCAGGCAGGGGACGAATGCCTGAAACAGTTGGCGGTGGTGTTTCGGCAGCATGTGCGCCGGGCGGGGGATGTAGCGGCGCGCCTCGGGGGGGAGGAGTTCGTGCTGCTGCTGCCCGAAACTACCCCTCAGTCTGCCTGCGAGGCGGCGGAAGCTTTGAGAAAAGGCGTGGCCGGGATGGAAATCCGTATCCCGCAACAGGGGCTGCTGGTAGGACACCATATCAGCATCAGCTGTGGGATTGCCGCTGCTGTCCCCGAACGGGAGTTAAACCCCGAGAGCCTGCTGGCCCGGGCGGACAAGGCCCTGTATCAAGCCAAGGCGCTGGGCAGGAACCGGGTCGCGTGCAGTGTCGCCGGGGATGCGGTGGAAAATTGTCCCGCCAAGGCTGGTGGGGGTGGCTGAGGTTTGCATCCTGTTCTTCTGTTGCATTCACCTGTATTGAGCCGCGCATCTTTGGCATACTATGCCATTGCTATCCACTTTCCTGCTGCCATCCCATGACTACTGATCTGATTCGCATTGCCACCCGAAAATCCCCCCTTGCCATGTGGCAGGCTGAACATGTAGCGGCGGCCTTGAAGGCGGCGCATCCCGGCATTGGTGTGGAGCTGCTGGGCATGAGCACCCAGGGCGACAAGATTCTGGACACGCCCCTGGCCAAAATTGGCGGCAAGGGCTTGTTCGTAAAAGAGCTGGAGCAGGGCATGCTCGAAGGCAGCGCCGATATCGCCGTGCACTCCATGAAGGATGTGCCGGTGGAATTGCCGGAAGGCCTGCATCTGCCGGTGATCATGGAGCGGGAAGACCCCCGTGACGCCTTCGTTTCCAACGCCTACGCCAGCCTGGATGAACTGCCTTTGGGCGCGAAGGTGGGCACCTCCAGCCTGCGCCGTCAGAGCCAGATCATGGCGCGGCGCCCTGACCTGGAATTGCTGCCCCTGCGCGGCAATGTGAACACCCGCCTGCGCAAGCTCGATGAAGGCGAGTACGATGCCATCATCCTCGCTGCGGCCGGTTTGATCCGGCTGGAGTTCGCCGGGCGCATTCGCGCATTTATCGAGCCGGAACAAAGCCTGCCCGCCATCGGCCAGGGTGCGGTGGGCATCGAATGCCGCGCCGATGATGTGCGGGTGAACGCCCTCATCGCACCGCTGCATCACTCGCATACGGCGATCCGTGTCCTGGCAGAGCGCGCCATGAACAATCGCCTGGAAGGCGGCTGCCAGGTGCCTATCGCCGGCCACGCCCTGCTGGAAGGCGACCAACTCTGGCTGCGCGGACTGGTGGGCAGCGTTGACGGCAAGACCATCATCCGGGACGAGATCCGCGGCCCGGTGGCAGACGCCGAAACCTTGGGCGTGACCCTGGCGGAACGCCTGCTGGATGCCGGTGCCGCGCAAATTCTCAAGGAACTGTATCAGCAGGCATGAGCTGCCATCTGCACGGATTGAGCGTGCTCATCACCCGCCCCGCGGATCAGGCCGGGCCGCTTTGTGACATGATCGAAGCGGCCCATGGGCGTCCCCTGCGTTTTCCCGCCATGGAAATTGCCCCTGCGGATGACGTGCAGGCCGCCCGTGAAGTGCTGCACCAAGCCGGGCGCAGCGATCTGCTGGTTTTCATCAGCGTGAACGCCGTCGTGCATGCCTTTCCCCTGTTGCCCGATGAACTGCCCCTCGATCTGCAGATCGCCGCCATTGGCGAGGCCACGGCGGCCAGCCTGGAAGAACACGGCTTGTCCGCCACCCTGGTTCCCCGACAACGCTTCGACAGCGAAGGCCTGCTGGCCCAGGATGCCCTGGTGGATATGCGGGGCCGGCGGGTGGTGATCATACGTGGCTGCGGCGGCCGTGAGCTGCTGAAGCAGGAGTTGGAAAAGCGCGGGGCGAAAGTACGCTATGCAGAAGTGTATGAGCGGCGCCTGCCCCGGCGCAATGCAGACAATCTGGTGCGCGGCTGGGAGCAGATGGTGGATGTGGTGACCGTGACCAGTTCCGCAATACTGGACAATCTGTTGCAATTGCTCGGCACCGAAGGGAAGGAAAAACTCTGCCGAACCCCCCTGGTCGTATTGAGTGAGCGCACAGCGGCCCATGCGAGGGAGTTGGGCTGCCGTCAGGTGCTGGTGGCGGAACAGGCGGGTGATCGTGGTATTCTCCAGACACTGTGCCTATTTGTGGAAAGCTAGATGAACAACATACTGCGCTATATCTCCCGGGAAGAATCGACCAACAAGCTGGTGGTGGCCGGCATCATCCTGGGCGTTCTGTTTGGCATGTTTCTGCCGGAATGGGCACTGGAGCAAAAGGCATTGGGAAAGGCATTTGTCGCCTTTCTGAAAATGCTGGTGGTGCCTCTGGTGTTTGCTTCCATCTATGTGGCGATTTCCGGGCTGGGCGGGCTGGAGCAGCTGCGCCGTATCGGTCTGAAAACCATCGGATTGTATGTGCTGACCACGGCTTTGGCGGTGCTGCTGGCGGTGGTCGCCATGAACGTGTTTCCCATCGGGGATGCGGTTTCCCCGGAAGGCCTGAGCTATGACCGGGCCAAGGAGGTGGCGCCGTTTTCCCTCAGTGCCATGCTGCTGAGCTTTATTCCCACCAATATTTTCAATTCCCTTGCCACCGGCTCCATGATGCAGGTGATCGTGTTTGCGATATTGTTCGGGGTGGCCAGCCTGTACCTGGAAGAAAAACACCACAGCGTAATGCTGGATGTGTTCACCGGCATCAGTGAGGCCATGCTCAAGCTGGCGCGATGGGTGATTTTGTTCACACCCCTGGGAGTGTTCAGCCTGATCAGCTATGTGGTGGCGGATCAGGGAATCGAAACTCTGATCAATCTGTGGAAATATATCCTGGTGGTGCTGGGGGTGCTGATTTTCCACGCCCTGGTGACTCTGCCGACGGTCATGACTCTGTTTGCGCGCATCAATCCCTGGAAATACCTGAACAAAATCAAGGAAGTGCCCCTGATGGCCTTCTCCACCGCCTCCAGCGCCGCAACCCTGCCCGTGAGCATGCGTGTGGCGGTGGAAAAAGGCGGCGTGAAAAAAGAGACGGCCAGCTTCGTGTTGCCCCTGGGGGCGACGGTCTCCATGGATGGCACCGCCGCCTATCTCACCATCGCGGTATTGTATATCGCCAACCTGGCCGGGGTGGACATGACCCTGGGAGACCAGCTGCTGCTGGGATTCACCGTGGTGGCCCTGAGTGTGGGCGTAGCCGCATTGCCCAGCGCCTCCCTGGTGATGATGGTGGTGATCCTCAACCAGGCCGGCCTGCCCATCGAATACATGGCGCTGATCGTGGTGGTGGACCGCATTCTCGACATGGCGCGCACCGCCCTGAACGTCACTTCCGATATGGTGGTGGCCAAGACCGTGGACAGCCTGAACCGGCAATCAAAAGACTAATTCAACCGGAACAGATTGTTTTCAGTCAAACCGATGGGGTTCAGCCCTGTGTTGGGCAGGCCATGCTTTGCGCAACACAGGGCTTCCTTCAGCTGGCTTTCCGCCATTCTTCGCCGCTGTCCTCGTCGTACTGCGCTTCCGGCAGGGGCGTTTTCATGGTGACCAGTTCTTCCGAGCTTACGGGATGAATGGCGATGGTGTTGTCGAAATCCGCCTTGGTTGCGCCCATCTTTACCGCTACGGCAAAGCCCTGGAGCATTTCGTCCACGTTGTCGCCAATCAGGTGGATGCCCACCACCTGCTCCTTCTCGCCGGCGCAGACCAGTTTCATGGCGGTGCTCATGCCGTGCCGGGAGAGCGCATGGCGCATGGGCGTGAATTCCGTTTGATAGATGCAGATCTTTGCGTGTTTCTCCCGCGCCTCGGCTTCGGTGAGCCCCACGGTGGCCACCGGGGGATGGGCGAATACCACGCTGGGAATATTGTCATAGTCCACATGGCTGCCGGGCTGGTTGTCGAACAGGCGTGCAGCCAGCTTGCGCCCTGCGGCAATGGCGACCGGGGTGAGGGGGGTGCGTCCGGTGATATCGCCAATGGCGTAGATGCCGGGCACATTGGTGTTCTGCAAGCTGTCTGTAGGCACCATGCCGTTCGCCTGGGTTTCCACGCCGGCCGCCTCGAGGTTGAGATCCCTGGTGTTGGGCGCTCTGCCGATGGCCCAGATTACGCAATCATAGCCGTCGAGCTGTTCGCCCGCCGCACCGTGCACGCTGATCTGCGCACCGTTTTTGCTGAGGCCATTTACCTGGTAGCTCATGTGCAGGCGAATGCCCTGCTTTTGCATTTCCGCCATGAGCACCTTGGAGATCATGGGGTCGAAGCGCTCCAGCACCCGGTCTTCCAGGGCGATCACCGATACCTGTGAGCCCAGGGCCTGCAGTACGCCGGCCAGCTCCACGCCGATATAGCCGCCACCGATGATGGCCACCTTTTGCGGTTGTTGTTCCAGGGCGAAGAACCCGTCCGAGGTGATTCCCAGCTCGGCTCCCGGTACGGGGGGAACCATGGGGCGGCCGCCGGTTGCCAGTACGATGTGGTCGGCGCTGTAGTGTTGTCCTTCCACTTCGATACTGTGGCTGTCCACAAAGCGGGCGTGTCCGTGGATGTGCTGGATATTCAACGTATCCACATAGCCGTCCCAGTAGTCGTTGATGTTGCGGATATAGTTCTCCCGTCCGGCCACCAGCGCCGCCCAGTCGGTTTTGCCGCGCCGGGTGGGGATGCCAAAGCCGTTTGCGTCATCGACGGCATGCGCCAGGTTGGCAGCGATCCACATGACTTTTTTTGGTACACAGCCGTTGTTCACGCAGGTGCCGCCCATTTTGTGCGCTTCCACCACCGCAACCTTCTTGCCCAGACGGGCAGCGGTTTCTGCTACCGCAAGGCCGCCGCTGCCGCCGCCAATGGTGATTAAATCAAATTTGTTGTTCACTGCCTTATCCTCTTGTTCGGTTCTTGCAAGGGAGCGCAAGGCGCTCCCTGTGGCATGTCAGGCGGCTTGCCTGGATTCTCCTTTCAAATAGGTTTCCAGTTCTTCCGAGCCGCCAATGTAGTTGCCTTCGACAAACACCTGGGGCACGCTTTCGCTGCCGGTGATTGCACGCAGGCTGCGCAGGCTGGCGTCACGTCCAAGAACGATTTCCTCGTAGCCCATGTTTTGCGCCTGGAGCATTTCCTTGGCTTTGGCGCAGAACGGGCAGCCGGGTTTGGTGATGATGCTGACCGCTTTCGGCTTTTGCGCATTGGGGTTGATGTAGTCCAGCATGGTGTCCGCATCGGAAACCTCGAAAGGATCGCCGGGCACGTCGGGCTCGACGAACATCTTCTCGATGACACCGTCTTTTACCAGCATGGAATAGCGCCAGCTGCGCATGCCGAATCCCAGGTCGGATTTGTCTACCAGCATGTCCATGCCCAGGGTGAATTCACCGTTTCCGTCAGGGATCAGGCGCACGTTCTCCGCTTCCTGGTTTTCCTTCCAGGCGTCCATGACGAAGGCGTCATTGACGGAAATGCAGATAATTTCATCCACACCGTTGTCCTTGAAGGTGGCAGCCAGCTCGTTGTAGCGGGGCAAGTGGGTAGAAGAGCAGGTGGGGGTAAATGCGCCCGGCAGTGAAAACACCACCACGGTTTTTCCCTGGAAGATGTCATCGCTGCTGACGTCAACGAACTCGTTGTTCTGGCGGGTTTTGAATACTACCTGGGGTACGGTCAGGCCTTCTTGGTTGTACATGGGATTTCTCCTGTTTGGTTAATATCTCGTTAATGTGGAGCTATTATTGCCAATGGAGAGGTATAGTAGAAATTGTATTTATTGATTTACTTGATAGGCATAGGCTATTGCTTTGTGCTGCATCTGTATGCCGTGCAAGGATGTGTGGCCATTTTCAACATCCTGTAAAAGGTTTTTTTCAGCGCTCCCTTCGGCTGGGCCACAATGCGCCAAGATGGCATCTCATTAACCATCAGTCCTGGAAGGAGAAGACCATGAGCAAGATTACGATCGTTATTGATCCAACACCGAGGTTTCTTTGTCTTCTTCGACATCCGCGTTCAACCGGGTTAATTTTGGGTCATCCCAGGTGCCGCTGATGTTGTAGGTGATGCGCTGGATTTTCTGCAGCCTTTCGGAAAAGGCCTGCTGAGCCAGCAGTACGACCAGGCCGGCGGCAGGCCCCCCGGCAATGGCGCCGGCAACGGGGAGCGTGGCGTCCAGGCGTGGTGACACGGATAGAACCTGGTCGTAGGTTTCGTTGATCAGGTCGATGCTTCCGGCAATCAGGACAGAAGCGGAAGGCCCGATAATTTCCAGGTTGTTGGTATACATCTGGCCGGCATCGAACTGGAAATTCCCCATGATGGTATCGAAGGCCATGCCTTGCTGGTAGACGTCCTTGAAGTCGAGCTTCAGGCGTCGGCGCAGGGTGTCAAAATTGACCAGCCCCAGAATACGCGCCAGCCCGGGCTTGAAGTGCAGAAACCTGCCCTGGGTCATGTCCAGCTGGGCTTCTCCCTGCATTTGTTTGGCATTGGGCTGGAAAGGTGCGCCCACCCAGCTCAGGTCAAAGCTGAGGTGGGTTTTGCTGCCCGAGAGAAAGTCCATGTGCAGAGCCTTTTTCAACAGTTTTCCCATGTTGTCTGTGGTAACCGCGCCCTTGAGCCAGGTGATGCCGCTACCGGCGCTGTATTCCCAGCTGCCATGAATAGAGATGTCTGCCAGTTTGCCGTGGGCCTCCAGTTTTTCGATGATCTGGGTGTCTGCCTGCCTGGTGGTGCGCAGCTCCAGGGTTCCGAGTTTTGCCTTGTTCAGCACAAAGTTCTGGCTGCTGAGGCGGAGGGCGGGAAAATCACTTGGCAGAAGCTTTTCCGTTGATGCTGGCGGTGTTTTTGTGCTTTTTTCCGCTGAAGTTTGCAGGTGCAGCTTGTCGAGGTTGAGCACCAGGGGCTGGCTGTGAAGATCGTCTGAAAATGCCAGGTTGCCACTGATGTTGTCGGAGCTTATCCACCCCTTCCATTGGCCTGCAGCGTGGCGTAAATCCAGCAGGAATGAGGAAGCGATCAGGGGTGAGGCATCCAGCTTTTCTATTTCCAGGCGTATGCGCCTGAGGTGTACAGACGAAAGATTCTGGTTGCTCTGGCCGCTGAAATGGCGCAGCCAGCTGCGCACAGGGATTGAAGATATTTTCGCCAGCAGCTCATCCCCCTGCGTACTGTCCTGCTTGAAGGTGATGCCGAGGATGTCGCCATACTTTATGGTGGTTGAGGTAGATGTACCACCCAGCCGCATATCCAGTCGCAAAGGGATGCTTTGTTCCGCCTTTTTTCCCAGGGGAGCGGGTGTGTCCACGGCCATTCCTTCAAGTGTTGATTGTATCTGCAGCCTGGTTGCTGTTTCCGGGGGGGCGTCCAGCCCGGGTATGGTCAGGGACAGATCCACGTCAGCTGCACCCTGAAGGCCCAGCGGGCCCAGCTGGGGGTACTGCTGCTGCAATCCATGCGCGGGAATCTTGCCTTGGGCCTCGACCAGCGTGGCGTTCCCGGCGGGGCTTATGGAAAGTGATACATCTGCACCCAGGGCTGTGGCCTGAACGTCATCGGCAAATAATCCCTGATTGTTTATTTTCAGTTGCCCTTGCAGATTACTCAGTAGAAGTTGCTGTTGCAGCAGGGTCAGGGAGGCCCCCTGTTTGAAATCAATGGCAATATCAAATTCCGGCGGGGTTGTGTGGGCTGCAAGGGGAATCCCAAGTTGTAGTTGCAAGTCGGAGTTACCGTTGGCCGACAGACCCTTGATCCGGTTTGCAACCGTGTGTTTCAGCGGGGTTTCACGCAAAAGGCGCAGATAGTCGGTCATGGGGCCTGTTGTCTTGCCGCTGATGAGCAAGGGGCTGATTGGGTGCAGGGAGGCGATATTTGCAGTTGCGTGACGAACCTGTGTCTTGTAAATGCGTGCCCGCTTGGCCTGGATGCTCAGGCTGTTGTTATGGAAGCGCACACGGGCTGAGGTGCCTGTTAGTGGCGGCCACTGATCCTGGTAGGCCAGCTTCAGGTCTTTCACATCGAACAGCACTTCAAAATGACCATCGCGGGTTTTGTCAAAAGGGAAATGCCCCGGGGCGAGGGGGCCATAAAACAGGAAACTGCCTTGTGGAACGCTGCCGGACACGATGGCGGCATCCAGCCAGGCAACCAGATTGTCGGACATGATGCCCACCGGATAATACAGCCCGGCTCGTTTTCCGTTGCCATTGCGGAAGTCGGTTTGTATGTCCATGATGGGCGGGTTTCCGGCAGCCTTTTCCACCCGCAGGCGGCTGATCGTCTGCAAATCAGGGCTGTCGGCAAGCAGGTGCTCACTGTGCAATACCCAGCTGTCTTCATCCTTTTTCTGCCATTCGATTTCGCCCTGGAGCAGATGCAGGGGAAGGGGTTGGCGAAACAGGGTCATGAAGCGAATCTGCGCATTCCGTGTGTCCAGGCGCAGCCGGGCCGAGTCTTTGTGCAACAGGATGTTGCCGCTGAAATTGCTGATACCGGGCAGTTCTTCCCGGGGCTGGATCGATAGCCGATGAAATTTGCTGTAAAAGCTTGGGGTGGATGCCAGGTCGCCGAGGTCGATGCTGGCGCGCAGGGAACTCAGCAAGCCACCGGGAGACAGGGCTTCCAGCAGCTTTCTGGTTTCATGATCCTGCGGCAGTAGCGGCAACAGCTTTGCGGCCCCCTGAAGATCAATTTGTGATATGCCCAGCAACAGCTTTCCCTGCTGCATCAGCATTGCCATGTCGGTATCTTTCCACTGATACGTGTCAGCATTCATGCGGAAGTCCTTAAGTTGCAGCTTCCAGCCCGTATCGTGTTTTTCGTAGAGCAGGTCACCCTGCAGGCGGGTGAGCTTAAGGGCTGTGCTGTCGGGGGTATGCAGGTTCACCTCGTCCAGATCGATCAATGCCCTTGTGCTGCGGTGTTGCCCCTGTTCCCAATAGCTCCATGCCTGAAAATTCAGTTGCAGGTTGCTCAGCAGATAGCCGTCGGGGAGATAGGCCTGCAGCAGTTGCTCTGTTTGCAGGCCGCGTCCCTGTGACCAGAACATGCCTGACCAGTTTCCCCGGGAGATCGAGCCATCTATTTCCGCCTGCACCTGAAAGCCCTGTTCAGGGGAAGAGATGCTGAGGCTGCTGTGGTTTCCCCGGGTCAGCATCTTTACGCTCAAATGTCCCTGAAGGATGCGGGCGCCACGTTTTTCGTCCTGAAGATCGATTGTGGTGTCTTCCAGAAAAATATAGGCAGGCAGTTTTCTGTTGCCGCCCGCAAATTGTTGCAGACCGGAGATGCGTGTTTTGCCGGCCGCATCCCGGAGAACCTGGATGCGGGTGCCTTCAAGATGAATGTTGATGGGCAGGTTTTGCTTCCACCAGGGCAATGCCCCCAGGTTTATCCCCACCAGGGCATCCCCCAGAAGCAGCTCCTCCTCATCGCCGAGGGAGAGCTGGCGCACCCAGAGCCGTGGGGTAATGCCTGCCCAGTAGGTTTCGATTTTGCTGAACCGCACCGGGGTGCCGACAACGGCGCTGGCCCAGCGCTCGATGGTTTGCCGGTTGTTTTCTGCATACAGGGCAAAGCCGAAGATCAGCGCCTTTGCAGTTGCGACGAGAATGATAATGAGGCACAGCAGTTGGAAGAGCCGCGTTATCAGATGCTTGAATATTCCCCAGAGCAACTCAATCCGCCTTGTTGGATCGCCTGGCATTCAAACCAGCACCACATCGTACTGCTCCTGGGTATAGAGCGTTTCGGCCTGGAGGCGGATGGGCTTGCCGATGAATTGCTCCAGCTCGGCCAGCTCCTGGGATTCCTCATCCAGCAGCCGGTCCACCACCTCCGGTGAAGCCAGCACCAAAAGCGACTGGCTTTCAAACTGGCGCGCCTCACGCAGTATTTCACGGAAGATTTCGTAACAGGTGGTTTCCGCCGTTTTGATGTAGCCGCGGCCGTTGCAGGTGGGGCAGTTGTCGCAAAGCACATGTTCCAGAGATTCCCGGGTGCGTTTGCGGGTCATTTCCACCAGCCCCAGGGAAGAAACTTCGCAAACGGTGGTGCGTGCATGATCCCTGGACAGCCAGCGATCCAGGGTGCGCATGACCTGGCGCTTGTGCTCCTGCTCGGCCATGTCGATGAAGTCGATGATGATGATGCCGCCAAGATTGCGCAGCCGCAGCTGTCGGCAGATGGCCTGGGCGGCTTCCAGGTTGGTCTTGAAAATGGTTTCTTCCAGATTGTGGTGCCCCACGAAGCCGCCGGTGTTGACGTCGATGGTGGTCATGGCCTCGGTCTGATCCACGATGAGGTGGCCGCCGGATTTCAGATCCACCCGGCGGGCCAGGGCCTTCTGGATTTCGTCCTCTACATTATAAAGGTCGAAAAGGGGGCGCTCGCCGGGATAATACTTCACCAGGGAGGCGATATCCTTGTTGAATTTTTCCGCGAAGTTCACCGCCTTTTCCCAGGTGGAGCGGGAGTCGATGCTGATTTTCTCCACTTCCGGCCCGGCCAGGTCGCGCAAGGCCCGCAGCGCCAGGGGCAAGTCTTCGTGGACGATCTTGATGGTATTGGCGGAGCTGGCTTTTTCCTGGATGCACTGCCACAGGCGTTGCAGGAACAGCATGTCCGTGCGCAGCTCCTCCGCGTCGATTCCCTCGGCCGCGGTGCGGGCGATAAAGCCGCCTTTCAGCCCGCATTCCTCGGAGACCTCCTGCAATATGTTTTTCAGGCGCTGGCGTTCCTCGTCGTCCTCGATCTTCTGGGAAATACCGGTGGTGTTGCTGTTGGGCATGAACACCAGATAACGGGAGGGGATGGAAATATTCGTGGTCAGCCTCGCGCCTTTCGAACCCAGGGGGTCTTTCACCACCTGCACCACGATATAGCTGCCTTCCCTGACCAATTGGGTAATGTCGGTGGACTTGTCGCCGTTGCCGCTGCTGATATCGGCAGCGTGCAAAAAGGCCGCCCGCGCCAGCCCGGCATCCACGAATGCCGCCTGCATGCCGGGCAGCACCCGGCAGACCTTGCCCTTGTAGATATTGCCCACCAGCCCGCGGTTGGAGCTGCGCTCGATCAGCACTTCCTGGACGATGCCGTTTTCGATAAGGGCAACCCGGGTTTCCGGAGGGGTGACATTGATCAGTATCTCTTCGCTCATACCTCTATGTTACACCGACCAGCCGGGGACATTCGCCAGTAATTGTCCGGTTTCGTACAGGGGCAACCCCATGATGCCGGAGTAGCTGCCGGAAATATGCTCGATAAACAACGCCCCGCGCCCCTGTATCGCATAGCCCCCGGCTTTGCCCGCCGGTTCCCCCGTGGCCCAGTAGCGCCGGGCTTCCGCCTCGCTGACGGCGCGAAAGCGCACCTGGCTGCTGCTCAACCGGTAGCGCGTCTTGCCGTCCTGCGCCAGGGCGACGCCGGTGTATACCTGATGCGTGGCCGCCGACAGCAATTGCAGCATTTGCACGGCATGTGCCTCGTCTTCCGGCTTGCCCAGAATGACATCGTTGATGACCACGCAGGTATCGGCGGCCAGCACCGGCAGGGCAGGGGCCAGCTGTTGCCCGGCCCGCACCTTGGCCAGGGTGATGCGTTGCACATACTCCAGGGCCGGTTCCCCATGGAGCGGGGTCTCGTCCACCTCCACGGTGGCCACCTCATGGGCGACGCCGATCTGGTTCAGCAGTTCCCGCCGCCGGGGGGATTGTGAGGCCAGAACAATCATGCGCGGTGGTAGGGGTGGTTGTTGAGGATGCTCCAGGCCCGGTACAACTGTTCCGCAATCACCACCCGCACCAGGGGATGGGGCAGGGTCAACGGAGAAAGCGACCAGAGCTGATCCGCCCGCTCCCGGCATTCCGGCGCCAGCCCCTCCGGGCCGCCCACCAGTAGCGATACATCCCGCCCGTCCGCCATCCAGTTTTGCAATTGCGTGGCAAGGTCTTCCGTGCGCCAGCTGCGCCCGTTGACCTCCAGGGCGATGACCCGGCTGCTCCTGGGAACGGCTTTCAGCATCGCCCTGCCTTCGTCGCGGGCGATGCGGGCAATATCGGCATTCTTGCCCCGGTGCCTGGCGCTGATCTCCAGCAGCTTCAAGGTGCACTCGGAGGGCAGCCGCCGGGCGTATTCCTGGTAGCCCTCCTGTACCCAGCGGGGCATTTTGTCACCTACGGCAATGAGATGGATGTTCATGCGGAGTATTTTACACCGTCGGTCCCGGTAGGTGCTTCTCATGACAGGATTTCCAGTGCATGAACCCATGGACGGGTGAAAGTGGAGCAATGCAGGACAGATGCAGGGATGTATCGTAGTAGAACAATACAGGAGCAGTTGCCGAGGCCGGGATCCCGTGTCGTGACATCGCAAGATTAGATTCGTAGCAGATAAAACCCTTCCCAAACCCGGGTATTTGCCTTGCAAGGCGCAGGGCGGGTACACTGGTGCAAGATTGCCTGGGAGATTTTGATTATTATGGATAGTATGCGCTTGCTCCGTCAGGGGGCACGAGGCAGGAACCAACCCAGCGGGCAGCACAGCGCGCCCGTTCTCTTCCTTTTTTCCCGTGGCGTTCGCCGTGAGCGCCTGATCTTGCCCACTAACAACAGACACCTGCCTAAGCGACTCGTTGTGCCTCAAATGCCGCTGGACTGATATTGATCCTAGGTCTGAATGGTGGACTACTATCTGCTCGTTTTGCGGAAGAAAAGACACAGAGTTTGCACGCATGCTTGAAGGAAAATATGCGGTTATTTGCGAGGATTGCGTTAATAGATATTATGAGGAATTTAACAAAAATGCATAACAAGTGGGTCAACAAGGACTGGCAACTACGCTGCGTTTCGTTGCCACTCTGTTACCCTTGTCGTTTTGTTTCAAAATGACGAACATGGAAGCTGCATACAGAATATCTGAAGATGATTATGTGAGGGCAATGAAGCTCTATAGCAAAATCACTCCGAAACTTGCGGCAATCTATGGAGTGGCGGTCATAGTGCTGTTAGCGCTAGCCATATTTGGGGCTGGTGCAATTAAAGGGGGCGCAATTGGAGGTCTTATCGGAGGCGCAGTTGTAGCCATACTAGGCAAGTATGTTGTAAATCCCATTCTTGCACGCAGGAACTACAGAAAATACAAAGCAATACATGAACCTATAGCCATCAAATTAAAAGAAGAAGGGTTGGAACTTTCAACCGCGGATGGTGCGGGCTTGGTAAGGTGGGATAAAATTCTGAAATGGCGTCAAAATGATGAATATTTGCTTATATATCCAATGCCAAGGATGTACCACATAGTTCCAAAGGCAGTGGCAGAATCTGGCTTTGACTTGGCTTCATTAATCACATCGCTTCAAGAAAGAGTCGGCAAGGAAACATAACATTGCCATAAACTCGGATCCCATAAAGCGCCGCTTGTTCCTCGCTCTGCTTTTTGGGGCCGGTTATGGCTGTCGTTAGATTCAGGCTAGGTCATGGATAAATATAAAGCTAATCAAGAAATAGCTAGAGAAAAAAACCACGAATGTTATGTTCTAGGGTGTAAGGCTTATGATGCTAATGAATTCCATAAGGCAATCACCTTATTTAAGGAGTCATTGGAATATTGGCCAGAAGATCCTCAGGCATGGATGGCTTTGGGGAATTGCTATAGTGAGATAAAAAGATACAAAAAGGCAGAAAAATCGTATCGACAAGCGTTGGCATATTCAGGCAACCAAGAAAAAGAAAACATATTGTTTAATCTGGGAAATAGCTTGTTCGATCAGGGTCAATATTCCGAAGCAATTGGGTGTTATGAACTCATAAAACCAGGAACTGAATTGTGGCGTAAGGCAAAGCGCAACGTCGAATTATCAAATAATAGGAATCTCTAGAAAATCAATTCTAGGCCATTAGTGCCTGATAAAAAACAAATGGTTATGGTTCAATAAATGTCGGACTAGTCTAATTTTTAGAGACACCCTAATAAAAATGAATCTAACACACGCCCTGATGTAGCCCGTCAACAAAAATCTGTTATTTAGCCAGTTCTGCAACGAGTGGTGGTCTCTTGGCCTTCAAGGCCACCAGATACTTAGCTTCATCGTAGGGTTTGCGATCCTGCCAGAAGGATACGTATCCACTTGAACGCCAGGGCACGAATGGCCATCTGGTGAGTCTTTTCTTTCTCCCCTCTGGGCCTGGTAAAAGGCCCGCGCCCAGAAGGAAAAGCGCACCGTCTGGTTGGTCCATTCGATGAAGGATTGTCGCGGGATCTGTGCAGGGACTCTTGGGTAACTGATGATCCTACCGCAACGGTTATAAAGGACGTTATATGAAGAAAACATACTCCGTGCTTATCTTAGTCATGTGGCTTCTTCCATTATCTGTATTTGCTTGTGCAGACACAGAATCTGACTGTGGGACGCCAACAGCTTGGCACGAAGGAAATCGTATTGAGCTCAACATGAATGATGATCAAAGTCAGAATAAATCACACTGGCTAATGAAGCTGTATTCTGGAAACGATATCATCATAGAGAAAGATGAACGATATCAAGGTAAATCAATAAAAGGTACGCTGGGTATTATTGGCGGAAGGATGATGATAACAAATGGGTTAGAGTTAAAGAGCGGCTATGAGATAGATGCCGCAGATGGCCCAGCATTGATGATTCAACTGTTGTTACGCCTATTGAGTGAAGTGGTAGCTGAAGGCCCTTCTAAAATATCAAAACCAATAGATATCAATCACAGAGAAAAAGATAAGGACATAAAATTGGTGACAGCCGCAGCTTCGGCAGTTTTTGGTGCTCCGTGGTCTGTCACGGGAAATCTCGCACCAGTCCAAGGTTCGAGTATTGTTTATCACTTAAGGTTTACAGCAAAGGTTGGTGAAAGCGACTATACGCTAACGTTTTCCGGTACTTGGACCAAAGATAATACAATGGACATTCTTAGTGGTGATAAAAAGATTGAAGGATGGCAGGTATATAAAATTGGTCCATATATGAAGAAATACAAAGGTGGCACTATATTTGATTACGGAGCACAGCCAATATCCGAATCTTTCAAAAATGTATCCGCGATAAGGCGCTATATACATGAACAAGAAAAGCCTATAGAGGCAAATTAACTTGGATCGTAAAAAGCTACGCCGTGCTCCGCTTTTTGCGTCTGGTTATTTGCAACATTATGTGTAAATAGAGAGGGAGTGGAAAATAATGAGTGCATTAATGCGATGGTTGATTGCAATATATATTGCATCAGTAATGTACTATTTTTTTGTTACAATTTCTTCTTCTATTGATTGGCCAAATTATGTGGATTTTCTGTTGTATGTGATGTCGATAGCAATGGGGTATTTTTTTTGGATAGCTACAAAAAATATAAAAACAGAAAAAGGGCTGCTGAGATATATTGTTATCGGTATAGGTTCCTTTGGGTTGGTGTCGTTGATTTATGGGGTTATCATTCCTATGGCGCTTTCACCTAATTCAGGCCAAGAGGTTATAGCAGGATTATTTTATATCTTGCCTTGGGGCGTTATTGTCGGAGGTGTATTTGGATCTATATTTTGGGTCTATAATCAAAGGAAAATTGAGGGTAGTGAAAAATATACATAAGGGCATCTCTATTAATTGTCCCTAATCCTGTAAAATAGCAGAATCACGGTAGAACAGGAATGAATCAATGCGCCCTATCTTTTTTGATCAGCGTAACAGAGTCGGCTCTTTCATTTTGCATTCAGGCGTTGTAAGTTGAGAAGGCATATGAGAGTTTGGCTTACAGTATGAAAGCGATAGGAGAGCATTTTAACTAAGTACTACGAATATGAAAATTATTGTAGATGATTTGTCTGGTAAAGAAATAGAAAATTTTCTTAATGAACATATTGAAGACATGAAAGCAACATCCCCACCTGAAAGTAAACATGCCCTTGATATAAATGAATTGAGAAAATCGGAAATAACATTCTGGTCAGTCTATGAATCAGGTAATTTAATTGGTTGTGGTGCGCTCAAGCATGTGGATGACTATTATGGGGAAATAAAATCAATGCGCATAGCTCTGGGCAGTCGAGGTAAAGGAATTGCTTCACAATTATTGCGGCATATATTAAATGAAGCTATTGATCGAGGTTACGATAAAGTCTGTTTAGAAACGGGTTCCATGTCTTTTTTTGATCCGGCTAGGAGGTTGTACACTAAATTTGGTTTTACTGAGTGTTTGCCTTTTGGTGAGTATAAAGAAGATCCAAATAGTGTGTTTATGGATAAGTTACTATAATGATCCCTAATAGGAATCTCAAGGGGGCTCTGAAAGAGCCTTTAATTCTGATGCAGTACACTAGGTATGCAGAATGAGCAAAAGGATATCTTTAGCGAACTCAATGCCTTTGACGGTAGGTGTGATAATGGGGGCATTTGTCGCATGTTATATGCTCGCCGCTTTAATTGCCGAGACAAGGATCGGTCGCCCCAGCTCAACCGCAGCAATTGGATTTTTATTCGTTCCAGTATACAGCGGGATTGTTGCTCTTGTTGGTGTCGGCATAGGATTCCTTGTTCGAGCAGGACTTAAGAATAGAGGAGAAAAAGACAACATTCCCATAAAACACTTCCTTCTTAAGTCAGCTATTGTCCTTATTATTACCTCTGGCTTGGCTGCCGCAATCGGCATAAAGGGGGTTGTCGATTATGAAACTCTTAATGTTCCACAGCTTTTGAGTAATTCCGGGGAATTACATAGGACAGAGCTATTTCGTGAAGACACACCATCTGTTGAAGCCCATGCAAAGCTTATTTGGGATTTCCAAAATGAGAGTATTGAAGCAATAACCTGGAATGGTTCTGAGGTAATAGCAAATGTAACCCAGTCAACAAAACTGGATTTAAACGTCAAAGGGATAGGAGTATTACATTATGATGTTGGGCGCTATAGTTATTTATCAGAAATAGCGGCCATGCCATTCCCGGATGACTCCGATACAGATAACTATTTTGCGGTCTTAGCAAAACTAAGGCCCACATCCTTTAGGTCAATGCTTCTGATTTATGATGCAAATGGAAAGCTAGTGTATGAGGAACTACTCAGGCGTTGTGGAAGAAAACAGTATATGGGAATAGTTGATGGTATTGACGAGCAGTATCTAATTGTAGATGTGTGTTCACCGATATCGGTTCAGGCTAAAAGGCCTCACCCCGCCCCCTACGTTGGCGGGTAATCTTAGTCGTTATATATACATGGAGGTTTCAAGTGTCATTTATTTCTAAATTTGGTAAAGGCCTTAAAGGTGCAATAGAGGCCGTAAATTCCGATGAATATCATATTCAAGGAGTAAAGGCCAAATGTATACATTGTGGGCACAGTCATTTTGAGCTCGGTAATGCTCAATTAAGAACCGCCGGCATGATTTTTCTTAACTTAGATTGGGCAAATGACAGTGCATCGCTATTATTTTGTAAAAATTGTAGCTTTATAATGTGGTTTAAAGCAGCGCCAAAAAAGATCATCTAGAAAAACACCGGCTAAACCATACCCTTAGGGAATCTCTGATCAAGTTATGAACTCGCATCTTGCAAGCAAAATGCCCGGGCTCTGTGTTGCAAATCTTCGCGATAGCCTGCTATTACGTGCGATTCGCGCCTTGATCCAGGACATTTTGGTCTGCAATCTGCTTTGTCCAGACTTAATCAGAGCTTCCTTAGGCAGTCCGTCAGGAAGGATCAATCGAGTCCGATCCGAATGGCACTTACCTAAAGCAAAAAACCATGGTCCGGTGCAGGCTGGAATCTGGAGTCCCGGAATTGTGCGGGCATCCTGGATCCCGGCCTCGGCAATTACTCGACAACTGCTCCTGCATTGCTCTACCTTCACCCATCCATGGGCTCGTGTGCCGGTGTGACCAAAACCGAATCATTCGATGCGCCCAATAAAACAAGGGGATTATCCATGCCACATATTATTGTTGAATACCCGGAGCAGCTACTGGAAGATGCTGAAGCTCATGCCATATTGCAAGTAATACACCGTTCTATTGCGGATAGCGGATTATTTCATGAGAGCCAGATTAAAACGCGAGCTTATCCATTTCGAGCATTTACCAATGCAGGGGGGAGTGATGCATATATTCATATACAGGCAAGAATCAAATCCGGCAGGGATGCGGACAACAAGAAACGCCTGGGTGAAGTGATTTTGTCGGGGATAAAAACCTTGAATATACAGGCTTCGGTGGTTACAGCCGAAGTGATCGATATGGATCGGGATTCGTATGGCAAGTATGCGCCAAATTAGGGCCTGTTATACCTTAAACCTCCACCGTCTATGGCGCACAAGGGTTCCCGGGGCAATGCGTTCAGCGTGAACCTGCCGGGCGCGGCCATCTTCCCGGTTTCCGGGTCGGTTCGCATGGCTGGAATTCTCATCGCAGAAAACCTCCGTCTTTTGCAGTAGAGGGGATTGCGGAAATGCTAAACTGCGCATGATTTCCCCTCAATTTCGGCCATAGAGCATGCCTGACAAACCCGATCTCATTCTGGTGGATGGTTCTTCCTATCTGTTTCGCGCCTTTCATGCCCTGCCGCCCCTGGCCAATTCCCGTGGGGAGCCGACGGGGGCGATTGTCGGCGTGGTGAACATGCTGCGCAAGCTCATCAACGACTATCAGCCAAAATACATGGCGGTGGTGTTCGATGCGCCGGGCAAGACGTTTCGTGATGATCTCTATGCAGACTACAAGGCGAACCGCCCGCCAGCGCCGGAAGAGCTGGTTGCGCAGATCAGCATGCTCCATGATATCGTCGAAGCCATGGGCCTGCCGCTGTTGATGGTGGAAGGGGTGGAGGCGGATGATGTTATCGGCACCCTGACCCGGCAGGCCGCGCAGCAGGGTATGGCCACCCTGGTTTCCACCGGCGATAAAGACATGGCGCAGTTGGTGGACGGCCATGTCAGCCTCATCGACACCATGAGCAACCGCTACATGGATGAAGCGGGGGTGGAGGAAAAGTTCGGGGTAAAGCCGGAGCAGATCATCGACTACCTGGCGTTGGTGGGGGATGCATCGGACAACATTCCCGGTGTACCGAAATGCGGCCCCAAGACCGCGGCAAAATGGCTGGCGCAGTACGGTACGCTGGACGAGTTGACCGCCCATGCGGAGCAGATCAAAGGCAAGATCGGCGAGAGCCTGCGGGCCGCGTTGTCGCAACTGCCGCTTTCCCGGCAACTCACCACCATCAAGACGGACGTGCCTCTGGGTCTCGGGCCGGAACAGTTGCAGCCCCGGGAGCCGGATGTGGAAAGGCTTCGGCAACTGTATCAGCGCATCGAGGCCAACCGGTTGCTGGCCGCGCTGGATGATGCCGCATCACCGGAACAGCCTTCCGCCGTTGCGCAAAACCAGCACTATGAAATCGTGCTGGAAAAGCGTGATTTTGAACGCTGGCTGAAGCAGTTGCACCAAGCTGATCTGTTCGCCTTTGATACGGAAACCACCGGCCTGGACTACATGCAGGCAGAGCTGGTGGGGCTATCTTTTTGCATCGAGCCCGGCAAGGCCGCCTATGTGCCCGTGGCGCACAGCTACCCGGGGGCGCCCCGGCAACTGGACCGGGACTGGGTATTGGCGAAGATAAAGCCCCTGCTGGAGGATGCCCGGCGGGAAAAGGTCGGGCAGAACCTGAAATACGACATGAGTATCGTCGCCCGCTATGGTGTCGATTTGCAGGGCATTCGGTTCGATACCATGCTCGAATCCTATGTGCTGGATTCCACCGCCACCCGCCATGACATGGACTCCCTGGCGAGGAAATACCTCAACCTAGAAACCATATCCTTCACCGACATCGCCGGCAAGGGCGCCAAACAGCTGACCTTCGACCAGATCGACCTGGAGCAGGCCGGGCCTTATGCGGCGGAAGATGCGGACATCACCCTGCGGCTGCACCAGGCCCTGTGGCCACAGCTGCAACAGCTGGACGGCTTGCGCAAGGTTTACGAAGAGATCGAAATGCCCCTGGTGCCGGTATTGTCGCGCATGGAGCGCACCGGCGTACGCATCGACACAGACCTGCTGCAACAACAAAGCAGGGAGCTGGCGGAAAAACTCCATGCCCTGGAGCAACGCGCCTACGAGATTGCCGGCCATGCCTTCAATCTTGGTTCGCCCAAGCAGATCGGCCATATCTTTTTTGAAGAGCTGGGCATGGAAGTGGTGAAGAAAACCCCCAAGGGCGCGCCGTCCACCTCGGAAGAGGTGTTGCAGATCCTGGCCGACAAGGGGGAAGAGCTGCCGGCGGTGATCCTGGCGCATCGCGGCCTGGCCAAGCTCAAGAATACCTATGTGGACAAGCTGCCGGAAATGCGCGATCCGGAAACCGGGCGGGTGCACACCAGCTACCATCAGGCCGTGGCCGCCACCGGGCGCCTGAGTTCGTCTGACCCCAACTTGCAGAACATCCCCGTGCGCACGGAAGAAGGGCGGCGTATCCGCAAGGCCTTCGTCGCCGAGCCGGGGTTCGTGATGCTGGCGGCGGATTACTCCCAGATCGAGCTGCGCATCATGGCCCATCTGTCGGGTGACGAAGGGCTGCTGCGGGCCTTTTCCGAAGGGCTGGACATCCACCGCGCCACCGCCGCCGAGGTGTTCGGCGCGGACGCCCCCGAAGCCGTCACCGACGAGCAGCGCCGCCGCGCCAAGGCCATCAATTTCGGCCTTATCTACGGCATGTCTGCCTTTGGCCTGGCGAAACAGTTGGGGATAGGCCGCCAGGAAGCCCAAGAATATGTGGAGCTGTACTTCAACCGCTATCCGGGGGTAAAGGAATTCATGGATCGCACCAGGGAACAGGCCCATGAAGATGGCTTTGTGGAAACCCTGTTCGGCCGCCGCCTCTATTTGCCGGAGATCAACTCTCGCAACGGCATGCGCCGGGCGGCGGCAGAGCGCACCGCCATCAACGCCCCCATGCAGGGCACGGCTGCAGACATCATCAAGCGCGCCATGATCCGCATGGACGCCTGGTTGCAGGAAGAACGGCTCCCGGTGCACATGGTCATGCAGGTGCATGATGAACTGGTGTTCGAGGTAAAGAGCGAGGAAGTGCAGCCCATGCGGGAAGCGATCCGGAAAATTATGGAAGATGCCGCGGAACTGAATGTTCCCCTGGTAGTGGATGTGGGTATTGGCGACAACTGGGAGGAAGCCCATTGATGCAGGCTGCTTGAGGTATTGTCTTGAATGCCGCTTCCCGGAGGGGAAGGTGGTTTTTATTGATTGACAATTATCAATAGAATAAAGCAATTACGGGCATGCGCACAATCAATTGGAAATTGTGTCCTTGTGCCCATATTCTGTATCCCAACGCCGGTGCTGTCCGGCAACAGAAAGTGAAATTCAATAATTCTAGGAGATACGGAAAATGACAAATGAAACACTTCAACAGGCGCCTGCCATGCCTCGCCTCAACGAACCTGCGCCTGCTTTCGAGGCGCCCACTACCGATGGCGTAAAGAAGCTGGAAGACTACCGCGGGAAATGGCTGGTGTTGTTTTCCCACCCGGCGGATTTTACCCCGGTCTGCACCACGGAATTCATCGCCTTCGCCAAGCGTCACGCAGACTTCAAGGCCCTGAACACCGAGTTGCTGGGTTTGTCCATCGATAGCCATTACAGTCATGTGGCCTGGATGCGCAATATCAAGGAGAAGTTTGGCGTGGAGATTCCCTTCCCCATCATTGCAGATCTGAAGATGGACGTGGCCCGGGCCTACGGCATGATTCACCCCGGTGCGGCGGATACCTCTGCGGTGCGGGCGACCTTCATCATCGATCCTGAGGGCGTTTTGCGGGCCATGGTTTACTATCCCATGACCAACGGGCGTTCCATCGACGAGTTCCTGCGCCTGATCAAGGCCCTGCAGACCTCCGATGCCAACGGCGTGGCCACGCCTGAGAACTGGCAGCCAGGTGACAAGGTCATCGTGCCTCCGCCAGCCAGTGCCGAGGCCGCCGAGGCGCGTATGTCAGAAGGATACGAATGTACGGATTGGTACTTCTGCAAACGTGACCTGTAACATGCAGTGATCATCAGGCCGCTGCGCAATTCCGTGCAGCGGCTTTATTGTGAGGAAAACAGCAATAGCTGCTGCCGCAGATCCGGCCAGGCTGAAAACTTCTTTTCCACCATATTTCGGTAGCGTGCAAGCAAAGACTGGGGATAGTCATAGTGTCTGTCGATGTCGAACGCTTCCTGCACCACGCTGATCCAGGCGGGGTCAGGCGTTAACAGCAGAAATTGCGCCAGCTTCCGGGCGTGTTCCGCGGTAAAGTCGTTCTCCAGAAAGTAAAAGAACCGCTCCGGGTGTTTTTCCTGCAAGCCTTTGACCCAGTGGATTTCATCCAGAATGGCTTCGAGCACCCTTTCGGTATCGGGATTCTTTCCCAGATCAAACAACCTGGCGTGCCCGGTGCGCAGATTGGAAATGGCGCAGTCCAGAGGATTTCTTACCGGAAGCAGGAAGCGCAGCCGGGGTTCCCGGGCAAACAGCGCATCCAGATCGATGCTGTTGTTGCGGATATGCAGGGAGGTGCGCAGAGACTCTTTCCAGAACAGGCAGCGGATGTCTTCCTTGACCAGAGCATCGCCAAAGTGCTGGCGGTAGAGCTTGCCCAGTTTGTGCTTTTCGTCAAAGGCGTGGGAATGCACGATGGAGCCTCCCGCCTTGCCTCTTTTGCCCTTGGTGGAAATGGCGATGGCGTAGCGCAGAAAGTTGTCCAGGGTTTCCTTTTCGTAATCCAGCAGAAAATCCAGCCGCGGATCACCGAGCATGCGGGCGCCGCCGTGATTGAGCACCTGGCAATGGGGGTGGAGGAAGAGTAGGGAGGCGCTGAGGGTGGTGAGGTTGCGATAGGGTCCCAGGGCCAGGCATAGGGTTTTCACCCCGGATATGTCAATCGCCTGCGCATCGATGAGATCCTGGTTCTTTTCTTTTTCCAGCCGGCGGAGCTCCAGTTTTTGTCGCAGTTTCTTTGGCAGCAGATGCACGCTAATATCCGGGAATGAATGTTGCGCCCGATTGTAACCAATCCCGTTGGGGGAGATAAGCAGATTTGACCCGTCAAAGTGATGCTTTGTCTGCGTTGCCGGTTACCACGCTCAAGGGGGTGGGGCCAAAAAGTGCCGAGCGCCTTGCCCGTTTGGGAATCAGACAGGTGCAGGATATCCTGTTTCATCTGCCCCTGCGCTACCAGGATCGCACCCGCGTTACTCCCATGGCGGTATTGCGCCCTGGTGACGAGGTGGTGATTGAAGGGGAAGTGGAGCATGTGGAAATCCGTTTCGGCCGGCGGCGCTCCCTGCTGATACACCTGTCCGATGGTGGCAGCCGCGTCATTCTGCGTTTTTTCCATTTCAGTGCGGCGCAGAAGAATGCGCTCAAACCGGGACTGGTGTTGCGCTGCTTCGGCGAAGTGCGCAACGGCCCTGCCTGTCTTGAATTGATCCATCCGGAGTACCGGCTGGTGGGTGAAAATGATCCGGAAGTGGTGGAAGAGACGCTGACGCCGGTTTATCCCACCACCGAAGGCATGCATCAGATCAGCTGGCGGGATCTGACCGGAAAGGCGCTGGAGCTGCTGCAAGGCAGTGATCAGGGGCTGCAGGAATGGCTGCCCCCCGCCTTGTTGCAGGAGTTTTCCCTGATGGAGCTCACCGTGGCGATTCGTTACCTGCATCGCCCACCAAGGGATGCCGAGCAACAGCTGTTGCTCGACGGCGTCCATCCGGCGCAGCAGCGTCTGGCGTTCGAAGAACTGGTGGCGCATCAATTGAGCTTGCGCCAGGCCCGCCAGCTGCAGCGCCGCAAACAGGCGCCCCGGCTGACGGGAGACGGAAAGCTGCAGCAGCAGCTTGAACAAGCCCTTCCCTTTACACTGACCGGGGCGCAGCAGCGGGTGCTTGGCGAGATTGCTGTGGATCTGCAGCAGATAGTGCCCATGCTCAGACTGGTACAGGGGGATGTGGGCTCGGGCAAAACCATTGTCGCCGCCGTGGCCGCACTACAGGCCATGGAAGCCGGATTTCAGGTGGCGTTGATGGCGCCTACGGAGCTGCTGGCCGAGCAGCATCTGAAAAATTTTCTGCACTGGCTGGAGCCGCTGGGTGTCAGGGTGGGATGGCTGTCGGGGCGGGTCAAGGGCAAGGCCAGGCAAGCGCTGCTGCAACAGCTGGCGGATGGTGATCTTTCCCTGCTGGTCGGCACCCAGGCTTTGTTTCAGGAAGATGTGCGCTATCATTCCCTGGGGCTGGTGATCGTGGACGAGCAACATCGCTTTGGCGTCCACCAGCGGCTGGCGTTACGGGAGAAAGGCGGCAGCGGCCGGTTCACGCCCCATCAGTTGATCATGACGGCGACGCCCATTCCCCGCAGCCTGGCCATGACCGCGTATGCGGATCTGGATTTGTCCGTAATCGACGAACTGCCTCCCGGGCGCACCCCGGTGCAGACCCTAGTGGTGTCGGATGCCCGTCGGGAGGAAATCATACAGCGGGTGCGCTCCGCCTGCGCCAGGGGTCGTCAGGCGTACTGGGTTTGTACGCTCATCGAGGAATCCGAAGCCCTGCAGTGTCAGGCGGCGGAAGAAGTGACGCAGCAACTGTGCGAAGCCCTGCAGGGTTTGCAGGTGGGTCTGGTGCACGGGCGCATGTCCGCGGCGGACAAGGAACAGGTCATGGCTGCTTTCAAGGCGGGGGAAGTGCAACTGCTGGTCGCCACCACTGTCATCGAAGTGGGGGTGGATGTGCCCAACGCCAGCCTCATGATCATCGAGAATCCTGAGCGTCTGGGGCTGTCCCAGTTGCACCAGCTGCGGGGAAGGGTGGGGCGCGGCAGCGTGGAAAGCCATTGTGTGCTCATGTATCACCCGCCCCTGGGTCAGCAGGCGAGAGAAAGGCTGGCGGTGCTGCGGGAAAGCAGCGACGGCTTCGTGATTGCCAGAAAGGACTTGCAGCTGCGCGGGCCGGGAGAAGTGCTGGGGGTGCGCCAGACCGGGGAAATGCAATTCCGTGTGGCGGATATCCTGCGCGACCAGCCCTTGCTGGATGCCACCCGGCGGGTGGCCGACAGATTGCTGGCCGAGCACCCGGAGAGCGTGCAGCCGTTGGTGAATCGCTGGTTGGGAGTGAACACCCGCTATGCGGGGGTATAGGGGCGTGTGAGCCGGAAGCTCCTTTGGGTAGTGGCCGACCTGCAAGAAAACCCTGGTTGCCCTGTCGTGCCGTCACCCCGGCTCGCGCCGGGATGACGACATGATCAACGCTTCCTTGGCTATATTTCCCGGTGGCCGGGTGCGGTGTCCCGGTTAACGGGTCAGGTAATCGGAATGCACCCAGCCCTGTTGCCCTCCGGCATCCACTTCCCACCAGGGGCCGCTTTTTGCGCCGGTGGGCAGGACGGAAGTGCCCTTGGGCAGGGTCTTCAGCACCGGGGCAGAGGTTCTGGGGCCGCCGCGCAGGTTCAGTCTTCTGGATGTGTAGAAGCCTGCGTTGTCGGCGCCAGCGGCGCTGCCCACCGGAATGGCGCCCAGCTGTCTGGCCAGATTGTTGTGGGCGTCCAGCAGGGCCGCTACGGTGATCTTGCCGATATCCGTGTTCTCATAAGAACCGCCGAGTCCGGCAACCGGGCCGGCCCAGCCGAATCCGCCCCAGCTGATGTCGCTCTTTTTGGCGCTGCCCTGGGCGACGGCTTCCTGTACGCCGGTGCGTACATTGGTGGCGGTGAGCATAACTTCTGATTCCAGGTTCTTGGTTCTCAGCCCACCGGCGATGACCCCTGCTGCACCAGGCAGAAGACCACCCAGCCCGCCGAAGGCGCCGCCGGCATTGGCGTTCTTGCGCAGGATGGTGGGGGTGATGATGTAATCGGCGGCAACCATTTGTCCGGAACCCATACGGCTGTCTTTTTGCAGTTCGCCTCCCCTGGCCATTTGCCGCTCGCGCTGCAGGGCGCTGGAGGCGCGTCCCCGGTCAACCACGCGGAAGCAGTTGCTTTGCGCCATCAGCAGGCGCAGCACCGGCACCGGGCTGGTCAGCCCGTAGGACATGTAGTAACGGTCTTCCGGCTCCAGCAATGCTGCGGTGCCAATGGGGCGGGCGCAACGAAACAGCTGCTCCGATTCACCCTGGGCGCCTGCGGCGCCGGCAGAACCCGTAACCGTGCTCGATCCCCCACCCAGTTTGGTTTCGTTGGAGACACAGCCGCCAAGCAACAGGCTGCTTGCGGCAAACGACAGGGCAATCCATTTTGTAGAGTGTGACAGGCATGTTTTCATTTGTTTTCTTTCTCCTTGAGGGTGGGGTGTTTTGCGTACTATAGCGAAAATAAACCGATTCATAAAAGGGTAAAAAGAGGATAAAGGCAAATACGAGACATGGAGCCACCGAGGAGAGTCGAACTCCTGACCTACGCATTACGAATGCGTTGCTCTACCGGCTGAGCTACGGTGGCTGAAAAGCCCGGATCTGCAGGCGCAAGGCTTGCCTATGGTTGCAAGCGCAAAAAGAATCCCTGTGAAATTATAAGGTAGATTTTGCTGTCCACCAATGTATTATGATCAAATAACATACTAAAACACTAGGTAATTAAGAGGGCAGTGAGAAACATGAATATTGAAATACCAGCACGGGACGGGGATGGTTATCTTCTGGATATGAACGATTGGACGCCGGAAATCGGGCAGGCCATGGCGGAAGCCGATGGTTTCGATATGACGGATGAGCGCTGGGAGCAGTTGCTCAAGGCCCGGGAGTATTTTGAAGAACATGCCATGGTACCTCCCATCCGCAAGTTCGCCAAATACATTGGCATCGACAAGAAAATCCTGTTCAAGCAATGGATGACAGGGCCCATGAAGCCCATCAGCAAATATGGCGGCATGCCCAAGCCTACAGGATGCGTGTAGCCTGAGCTGCAGTTTCCGGGAAAAGCACCTTTGCGGCGCTTCTCCCGGTTAGTGCATTACCTTGTCCTTGGACAGATTTCCTCGCTGGAAAAGAAATAGGCGATTTCCGTTGCTGCTGTTTCCGGTGAATCCGATCCGTGTACCGCGTTTTCGTCGATGGTGCTGGCGAAATCGGCGCGGATGGTTCCCGGAGCCGCTTCTGCAGGATTGGTCGCGCCCATGATTTCACGGTTCTTCGCAATGGCATCTTCGCCTTCCAGGCATTGCACCATCACGGGGCCGGACGTCATGAATTCCACCAGATCGCCAAAGAACGGGCGATCCTTGTGTACCGCATAGAAGCCTTCGGCCTGTTCCCGCGACAGATGCAACATTTTCGCGGCGATGATTTTCAACCCGCCTTTCTCGAAGCGCGCATAAATCTCGCCAATTACGTTCTTCGCCACTGCGTCAGGCTTGATGATTGAAATTGTTCGTTCTGTTGCCATCGGTTTTTCTCCGGGTTAGGTTATAAATTCTGATCGTTTCGTTGTTCGGTCTGGATGGACTGCACGCCGGGTTAATAAGGCAATACGCCTTGAAACTCCAGGGTCTGCAGTTGTCCGCCAGAACTTCCAGGCGGGGTAGTTTACCTTGCTATCGGCTGTTTTTCAGCAGCGGAGCTGTTGCTCAGGCGGCCTGGCGCCGTTGGCGAGCTTTCCACATATCGTAATCCAACTGCATGCCTGCCCATATTTCGGTGCGGCCGCCGTTTTCTGCGCCCAGCCAGGCTTCGATTTTCAATGCCATCTCCGGGGATATGCCGCTTTTCTTGCCTTCGAGAGAAAATCGCTCAAGTCCCTTGTGCCGAAAGCGTTTGATCATGAGTTGGCTGTATCGTGTATCGCAACGCTTTGCAATGGGGCGTTTTACCATCCTTTTGGTTATGAAGGACACTCCATGGTAAGGCAGTGTGCTCTGCCGGGCTTAGCGAAAGGTGATTTTACCCTGTTCCATCGATAGCTGACGCTGGCCGGCGAGCAGTTCCCGCAGGGGCTCGCCGGCAAGAGATTTGCGCCAGCCCTGGAGCAGCGGGGTCTGGCTTTCACCATTGAGCAGCGCCAGCAGATCCTTGCGGCTGGCGATGACCTGTGGCGACAGGCCGGCTTCATGGGCGATGAGGCGCAGGGCTGCGCCAAGCAGATCCAGAACGGCTTCTTGTTCGGGATCGGGTCGAGTGGCGGGGCGTTTGTCCTTTGGCCACTGGTCTTTTGGCAGTTGCAGCGCTTGTTGAATCCGTTTGAGTACGGCCTCGCCATTCTTGCGCAGAAAGCCTCCATCGACGCCGCGGATTCGCTCCAGCTCCGGGACGGTTTTCGGCGAGCGCCGGGCAAGCTCCAGCAGCACATCATCCTTGAGTATCCAGCGTCTTGGCAGGTTTTTCGCCAGCGCCTGCTGTTCCCGCCAGGCGGCCAGCGCCTGCAGAACCGCCAGCTTGACGCCCTTGAGGTGCTGGAATCCCTTCACTTTTTTCCACATTTCCATGGGTTCCAGGGAGTAGGTTTGCGGGTTGGCCAGGGATGCAAACTCGGCCTCCAGCCAGGCGAGCCGGTGCATTTTTTCTAGCTGCGATTTCATTTTCAGGTAGGCCCGGCCAAGGTAGATGACATCATCCAGCGCATAGCGCAGCTGCGCCTTGTCCAGGGGGCGGCGCGACCAGTCGGTGCGTGAGTGATCCTTGGGAAGCTCGGTCTTGAGCACCTGCTGGATCAGCTTGCCATAGCCGACCTGGTCGCCCAGCCCCAGCAAGGCGGCGGCGGGTTGGGTGTCGAACAGGGGCTGGGGCAGGGTGTTCCAGGCATTCAGAAAGATCTCCATGTCCTGGCGGGCGGCGTGAAAAACCTTTTCGATGCGTGGATTCATCAGCAGCTCCTGCAAGGGAGCAAGATCGGCGATGGCCATGGGGTCGATGGCCGCCGCCACTTCATCATTCGCCACCTGAATCAAACACAGCTGGGGGAAGTAGGTGCGCTCGCGGAGGAATTCCGTATCGACAGCAAGCCAGGGGCTGTCTGCGACCGTGTGGGTGAATTCCTCGAGCTGCTGCGCTGTTTCTATGAATCGTTCCTGCATGATGCACCTGTTGTGGAAGAGGGATGGGTAATTATTAACCTGGCACCAATATATACCATGTTCAGGGCGTCAGGCAGGTGTCAGAACAAGGCGCAGCGCGCAGGCAAGGGTTGTTCCCTTGTCAAGCGTTGCAACGCCGTACTGGCGCCTGCCTGACGCCCCTAACTTATTGTTATATATTGAAAGGTCGTCGCCTGCTGGCCCGCGGACTGCGTTAGATCCACTGGCTTTAGAATGGCTAAAGCGGCGTGGCTCCGCCTTGCCGCGAACCAGCAGGCAACGACTGAACATGATATCTATTGATGCCAGGTTAATAACCCGGCGACATATAGTGTTGCCGGGTTAATATGATACCTGTATTGTCAGCAAGCAACGATGATTATGCACATACATATACTGGGTATCTGCGGCACTTTCATGGGCGGGATCGCACAGATCGCC
>Ga0256834_1000041_pt1:0-45000 | contig 89499 bp, 75 predicted proteins | sample 4281140metaG_FD_190536 | JGI IMG/M metagenome (GOLD analysis project Ga0256834, IMG submission 190536) | Hydrothermal vent microbial communities from East Pacific Rise, Pacific Ocean - 4281-140 | ecosystem: Environmental > Aquatic > Marine > Hydrothermal vents | place: Pacific Ocean...
CCCCTGCCGCCTTGGTTTTAGTACCGATGGCCGCAGATTCCTGCTGACTCATCCGGTGGCCTTTGGCAAAAAGGAAAAAGTCCTCCACCAGACCGACGCCTTCCTGCGGATCGTCAATCACTATGCAATTACGGCCGCCGATAAGGTGCAGGCGTTGGCCTTGAGTGAAGAAGAACGTGACTGGGCTAAAGAGCAACTGCCCGAAGGCCCACTCGTGGTGATTAACCCCGGTGCGGCTTACGGTTCGGCCAAGCGCTGGTATCCGGAAAGGTTCGCTGCTGTTGCTGATTTCCTGACCAGAGAACATGGAATGACCGTAGTGCTCATCGGTGGCCCGGTTGAGGCTGAGGTCGGCAGGGATATTGCCGCCATGATGCAATATCCAGCCCTGAATTTCGTCGGTAAGACCACGGTGCGGCAGATGATGTCACTGATTGATGCTGCTGCTCTGATGATTACCAACGATTCTGGTCCTATGCATGTTGCGGCAGCTTTTAAAGTACCGCTTGTGGCTATCTTTGGTCCCACCAATCACACCACGACATCACCATTTACTGAGAATTACCGCATTGTACGTCACGATGTTGATTGCGCCCCCTGTATGCTCAGAGAGTGTCCGACCGATCATCGCTGTATGGATCGGATCACAGTTGATGATGTGATTGCGGCTGTGCAATCATTTCTTCTGGAGATTGATTGAACTCTCCCCCCTGTTCAGCGTAAACTACAGCTGATGTCACGTCATCTGATCGAAAAATATCGTCAGCGCCTCAAGCAGGAAACGGGAGCGGTTGCCAACCCCTGGGGGGGACGTCTCACCGTCGCCCTGGTTTATCCAAACACCTATCACCAGGGCATGAGTAACCTCGGTCTGCAGACCGTCTATCAGATGCTAAACAGCCGGGACGATAGCCTTTGTGAACGTTTCTTCCTCCCCGATCCTGAAGATCTTGATGAGCATCGTCGCAGCGGTTTCCCGCTGGTTTCCGTTGAATCGCAACGTCCTCTGGCCGATTTTGATATGGTCGCTTTCTCTATCTCCTTTGAAAATGATTATTTGAACTTACCAGTTATCTTTGAGCTTGGTCGCGTGCCGCTCTGGCGTGAGGAGCGTAACGAGCGTCACCCGTTGGTTATCTGCGGTGGTGTCTGCGCTTTCCTCAACCCGGAACCACTGGCGGAAGTCATGGACCTTTTCGCGGTTGGCGAGGCCGAAGTGATTCTGCCGCTATTGCTGGAGGGGTTGCTCAATTCGAGCACGAATAATCGCAAAGAACTCTTGGATCGCCTCTCGCAGCTTCCTGGCATCTATCAGCCGGGTGGCTACACTCTTGGTTATGAAGAGACAGGTGAGTTGAAGTCAATGGTGCCGTGTCGAGATCTACCGGATTATGTTCAACGTCAATGGCAGAGCAACCTTGATGACAGCCAGAGCAGCACATGTGTGGCGACGCCGGACACAGAATTTGGCAGTATGCATCTGGTTGAGGTTTCCCGTGGCTGTCCGCGGGCCTGCCGTTTCTGTGCCGCTGGGTTCATTTACCGGCCGTTTCGTGAACATTCTCTGGACCACCTGCGTCAAGAGATTCTCGACAATCCGCAGGGAGTAGGCAGGGTCGGCCTGGTGGCAGCGGCGGTTTCTGATTATGGTGAACTGGCTGATATAGGTCGTGAAATACTGGAGCAAGGTGGCGAGGTCTCGGTTTCGAGTGTCCGCATCGATGCAATCACGGCCGATCAGGTGTCTGTACTCGCCGAAGCTGGCCACAAAACTCTGGCTCTGGCTCCAGAGGCAGGTAGTCAGCGGATGCGGGATGTGATCAACAAGGGAATCGATGAAGCGCAGATCCTCGCCGCCGTCAAACTCCTGGCAGAGGTCGGCATACCGAACCTTAAACTTTATTTTATGATTGGTCTGCCGACGGAATTGGAGGATGATATAAACGCAATTGCAGATCTTACGGTGAAAATACGCCAGGTCTGGGAGGCAATCGGTAAACAGCGGGGACGTCTGGGCCGTCTCCACCTTTCTGTTAACCCCTTTGTGCCTAAGCCCTGGACGCCGTTGCAATGGGCGCCGATGGAGCGTCGTGCGCTGCTTGAAAAGAAATATCGGTTGTTGCAGAAACGACTGCGCCCACTACCGAATGTTGATTTGAATTTTGAGTCATTGCGACAAGCCGAGATCCAGGGCTTTTTTGCCCGCGGCGACCGTCGAGTCGGCAGAACCCTGCCATTGCTTGCCGAGGGTGCCAGCTTGAAGGCGGCATGTCGGCAGGTTGGTCTCGATCCCGCTTTCTACCTTTATCGTGAGCGTGGAGTTGACGAACTCTTCTCTTGGGATATTATCGAACAAGGAGTGCAGCGTGAACACTTGCGTGAGGAATACGACCGAGCATTAGCTGCACAACTTGGATATATCTGTCATCCGGGCTGCCGTCGTTGCGGTCTGGTCTGTTAGTCTTGCTGGCTGTCAGTCGGACTGTCTGAGCTGAGCGAAAAGCTGGATATTTGCAACGTTGGAACCCTTCGTATTTAAGATACAATTCCTTCTGTATTCCTCGTCATTTTATAGAACAGTATCAAAAATTGTACACTCATTTATGAGGAGTAAGAGAACCCATGAAACTCAATATCCTTGCAAGCATGATTGTCTTTCTGCTTCTGGCGTCAACGGCAACAGCACTGACCCTGGAGGGAAGCTGTGATGTCCGGTTCTTTGGCGAGTCAACCCTGCACGGTTTTGATGGACAAGCGAAATGTCAGCCTTTTACTCTGGAAAGTGGAGAGAAAGCAGGGGCAAGTGACGGGGACGGCGGAGTCAACGAAGATAAAGCTGGGAAATCCAGCATCATCAGACCGCCGGTAGTCAAGGTTCTGGTCGGAGAAATGGATACAGATAACTCCAGACGTGACGAGAAGATGTATGCCATGTTTGAGCAGGATAAATATCCTGAAATTCATGGCTTGTTTGCTGATCTTGATCCCGATGTGATTCTACGGCAATTGCAGTTAACAGAGGCTGTTCCGGGAAGCTTGGACTTCGACCTCAGGATTCGTGAGATCAGTTTGCCGGTGCAAGCCGAAATCCGCGATATGGTGGTTACACCGGAACAGATCATGTTTATGATGAAGTTCCCAATTTCTCTTGCCAGTTTTAACCTGGAACCGCCAAGTGTCTTCGGCTTTATCCGGGTTGATGACCAGGTGCGAGTTGAAATTAGCGTATTATTACGTCGGCATTGATCCGCCATGAGAAGGAGATATAAATGTCCGTATGGATTCATGAAATTGAAACAATGACGCCAGAAATGGTTTATTCGCAGGAATATGCCAGCACTAAAATGCAGGAATGGGTCGATGACGAGCACCAACGTCGCCTGGTTCGTGTCCTCTACCGTAAATCAGGGATCGACAAGCGCCACAGCGTGATCACATCCTTTGACAAGAACCTGCCGGGCGACTTCTTTCCGCTCGGAACTGATGGCCAGCGACGCGAATTGTCCACAGCTGAACGCAATAATATTTTTACCCGAGAGTCCCAGCGCCTGGCGGTCAACCTGGCTCGTCAGGCAATCGAAAACTGCCCCGGCCTGAAGCCGTCTGATATCACGCACGTGATCACGGTCTCCTGCACCGGTTTTTGTAACCCAGGCCCCGATTACCACATTGTCAACGAACTTGGTCTGTCTCCTGCCACGCAGCGCTACAATCTTGGTTTTATGGGTTGCTATGCGGCCTTCCCCGGCTTGCGTATGGCCAAACAGTTTTGTGAAGCTGACCCTGAAGCTGTGGTTCTGGTCCTGTGCCTGGAACTTTGTACGTTACATCTGCAAATCAATAGCGGTGAAGATTTCATGCTTGCCAATTCCCTGTTCGCCGATGGGGCCGCTCTCGCCATCGTCAGTGCTAAAGAGCCGCAAGAGGACCAGTCATGTTACCTCCTCGGCGATTTCCATTCGGATCTGATCCCGAGCGGCAAAGACGATATGGCCTGGACTATTGGTGACCATGGGTTTGATATCGCCTTGTCGAGCTATGTGCCGAAAATTATCGGTGCAAACATCCGTGATGCCATCAAACCGGTACTCGCTGCCGGGCAATTGGAACTGGATGATATCACGATCTGGGCTGTCCACCCGGGGGGCAAAGCTATAGTCGACAAGGTCGTTGAAAGCCTAGGTCTCGAAGCCGATCAGGTCGCCGCCTCCCGAAAGGTTCTGCGTCAGTACGGCAACATGAGCAGTGCAACCGTGCTGTTTGTTCTGAAGGAGATTCTGAGCCAGCAGGGCCGTCCTCTTCAGGAAAGTGTCTGCGCCATGGCTTTTGGCCCGGGATTGACTGTCGAGATGGCATTGCTGCAAGCTCAGCGGGCTTGTAGCAAAAACAAGACAGCTGCCACCGTTGAGGTCCTGGTAGAGTGAAGAAATATCTGCATTGGCTGCTGGGCGGCGGACGCTACCCCGTTCTGGCGTGCATGCTGCTGATCACGTTATTTTTCTCAACCTTTGCCGTCGGAGTGCCTGTAGAGCAGGACACCAGCTCAATGAGTTCCAGGGAACCTGCGCAGCTTGCTGATTATGAGCGGTTTCTCGACCGTTTTGGCAACGACGAGGATCTGCTCCTGAGTGTCACTCCTCCGGAGCTGCTGACTCCTACTGGTCTCGGACTGCTGGCCGAAGTAACCCGGCGACTCACTGAGTTGGCAGGAGTCCAGGGGGTTTTGAGCCTGAGTAATGCCAGGCAGCTGGTCAGCGGATTGTATGGTGCTGAAGACCGTCCGTTACTACCGCCATTCGATGTTACTGATTTTACGAGTACTGTACAGGTCGCACTGAGTGCTAATCCTGAATATGAAGGTTTGCTGATCTCGGCAGATCAAAAGACGGCCGGTCTGGTTATTTCGCTGGCGGATCATCGTGGTGATCCCACTCAACGTCGCAGGTTAATCGACGAGGTTCGCGCCATGATGGCCAGTATGGCCCAACGTGCCGAGTTCCACCTGACCGGTGTCGGCGTGCAGCAGAGTGATGTAGCCAGCTATATACAGCGCGATCAGCGCGTCATCCTGCCGCTGGTGGCAGTCGCCCTGATGGTCATGCTGGCAATGATCTTCCGGAAAGTTTCCGGTGTCCTGCTGCCACTGCTGGCAACGGGCGTCAGTCTGATCTGGACCATGGGTTTGTATGCGTTGTGTGGCTTCGAACTCAATACCATCACCTCTCTGCTACCGCCCGTGGTGATGGTGCTGGCGGTTTCGAACAGTATCCATCTCTACAACGGTTGGCTGCATCTTGACGGAACAGATGACAGTCGTATCGCGCTACTTGTCAACAAGGTCGACGAACTGCTGATTCCCTGTCTGTTTACGGCATTGACCACGGCCCTCGGCCTGGTTTCACTGACCATCAGTTCGGTGCCCGCAGTTCGCCAGTTCGGCTTTTTTGCCGCGATCGGGGTTGTGATCTCTTTTCTGGTCACCCTGACTCTGGTACCGGTGGCCTTAAGTTACTTACCCTTGCCCGCGAGCCGGCATCGTCAGGGACTCGGCCTGCTGCGCTGGATACTGCAGTCAATCGCCAACCTGACCGTGCAGCACCCTCGCGCGATCATGATCGTCACCGTGCTCTTGCTGGGAATAGCCTTGATCGGGCTGCCGCAACTGCAGAACAATACCTCCCTGATCGCTTTTCTGCACGCTGATGCGCCTCTGGCAGTCGATACCCGTTACATTGACGAACACCTCTCCGGTGTCAATGCCCTGGAGTTTATGGTGGAAAAACGGGATGGTAATCCTCTTGTGGGACATGCCGACTATGCAAAACTCGACGTCTTCGAAGCTCTTGCCCGTAGCCAGCAACCGGTCGCCAACGTCTTTTCAATTCTGACCCTGTTACGACCACTGCATCGCGCGGAGAGTGGCGCTACGTCGCTCGGTCTGCCCACAGATGATGATCAACTTCGCTATGAACTCGAACTGCTCGGTATGGCCGAAAATCAGCAGATGCAAAGGCGTTTTTTAACACCGGATTTTCGCCAAGCCCGGATCAGTGTCTGGCTCCACGATGTTGGTAGCCGTTCCGCAACAACTGTCACCGAGACTCTGTTGACAGAAGGTCGCGCCATCTTTGGGCCAAGCTATAGCTTGACGCCGACCGGCAGTTTCTATCAGATGAATCAGGATTCGAATCGTCTGGTATCAGATATGATCAAGAGCTTTTCACTTTCGATCAGTCTGGTACTGCTGTCGATCCTGATTCTGCTGCGTTCATTACGTTTGACTTTACTGGCGATGATCCCGAATGTCATCCCGATTCTCTGGACCCTCGGCTTGATGGGCTTTTATGGCATCGACCTGAGCACCGGTACGGCGATGATTGGTGCCGTGGTCATCGGTCTCGCGGTTGATGACACCATCCACTATCTGGTGCACTACCGGCGTATCTATGCCGGCGTGGCCAGCGATGCAGTGATGATTACCACTACCAGGACCGGACGGGCTCTGATGATCGCTTCGCTGGTGCTGGCTGTCGGTTTCTGGGTCGGTTGTTTCAGCAGTTTCAAACCGACCATCTACTTTTCGTTGCTGGTGGGTGGAACTCTGATCGGTGCCTTGCTCTGCGACCTGCTGGTTCTGCCTGCCTGTTTGATCCTCAACTGCCCAACCCGCAAGGATGTCCGCTGATGAGAATTGTCACGATGATCTGGGTGGGTATTTGTTGTCTGACTGTCTTAACGGTCCTGGTTCCATTTGCATCAGCGGCCCAGAAGACCGGATCTCGCTACGCTGAGCAGTTGGACTGGACTCAGGACCAGATTGTGAAAAGAGTTGTTGTACCCTCTGTGGAGCAGCCCCAGGGTGAAGTGCAACTGATCCGCCGCCATGACCTGTTGGTGGTGCAGATCCTGCTTTCGAGCCGGATTCTGAAACGGGTGGTTGCCGTGATTGATGCCAAGGAAAAACGCAGATGGCCTGAGACGCACGACGGCTATGCTGCCTCAAATCGTTACCGTGAAGAACTGTTTCGCGCCACGGAGAAAGCCTGGGAAGCGTTTCGCCAACGTAGCGATCGTAACGAAACTCATCAGACCATGGCTATTGAGTTTATCCTCGGCCATGAGAAGTCGTGGATTGCCTTGTCTTTGCCGCAAACAGAAGGGGAGTATGGTAGTCTGAGCCTGATCGACAAACAACCGGTCAAGGCTTGGCGTGTCTTCGGGGATTATGTCCGTAAGAATGTCCTGGAGATCATCAAAGATAGTTTCCAGCTTGACGAGGACGCTGCCAGGGAATTGCTGAAATTGAACCAGTAGCAAGTAAGGAGTCACAAGATGAGATTGAGTATTGCAACCAATTTTGATCCGGAACTGGTCGAACAATGCCGGGACTACCCGGTTACTGAGTTGTTCGGCAAACTGCGCATCGATGCGGTGGGCGGTGGCCGGGCGCCTTACCAGCTGGGCAAAGTGTCGCGTCGGCAGTTGGCTAACCACATAGTTCAGGTGCGAAATGCCGGTATGTCTTTCAATTATCTGTTGAATTCCTCCTGTATGGGTAATCACGAAATCACTCGCAAGGGTCAGAAACAACTCAACAAACTGTTCGACTGGATTGGTGATATAGGTGTCACAGCCGTAACCGTTGCTTCGCCTTTTATGCTGCAGATGATCAAGGCCCGCCAACCGCACCTCAAGGTGCGTATCTCGGTCTTCGGTGGTGTTGATCGGGTTCGCAAGGCCCAGATGTGGGAGGAGCTCGGTGCCGACTGCATCGTACTCGATAGCATTCTGGTCAATCGTGAGCTGGCAACTTTGGCGGAGATCCGCAAGTCGGTTAAATGCGACCTTGAGCTGATGGCCAATAATAACTGCCTGACCGGCTGCGCCATGTCGCCGATGCATATGAACGCTTTGGCTCATACCGGCCAGTCCTGGCATGAGAACAAGGGCTTTTTCATCGACTGGTGTTTTTTTAAATGTACCGAGATGAAGTTGCGCGATCCGGTGCATTACCTTCGTTCGGAGTGGATTCGCCCCGAAGATCTGCACATCTATGAAGAGATGGGATACGATCTGTTCAAGATCGCCGAACGTGACATTCCCACCGAGATGATGATGACCCGGATTAAGGCTTATGCCGAACGCCGTTATGATGGCAACCTGCTTGACCTGATCCAGGCCTACGGCTTCAAAGGGATCAAGGAGGACCACAGTTATTACCGCCATGGGCTCGGATGGTTGCTGCGTTTTATCATCCGTCCGAGTCTGGCCAATCCTTTGCGTATGCTACCGCTCAAACGCTTGGCTGAACTGCGTGGTATGACCCGTCCGATTGCTGGCCAGCCGCCGGTCTATATAGACAATCGGGCACTGGACGGTTTCATGGAGCATTTTCGTACCAACAGCTGCATGGATGTTGATTGTGAAGAGTGTCGCTGGTGTCATGAGTTTGCGGCCAAGGCGATCAGGATCGATGAGAGCAACCGCGCTGCTTCTTTAGAGGCCTACGAGGAGCTGTTCGAATCTCTGCATGGCGGCAGCATGTGGCGTTATTTACCAGAATCCCATCGTGAACCTGCTCAACCGCCGCGCCAGCTGAGTGAACCGACCTGAACCAAGAGGAGAGCATGCCTGCAAGCAGAAAGTTCAACCTGAAGATTAAGGATTATCTCCATACCCCGGAACGCAAGCGGGAGTATAACGAGCAGCATTTCAGCGAGGCTGCCAGTCGCTACGATTTTGCCGCTCGGGCGATGTCGCTTGGTCGTGATGCTGCCTGGAAACGGCAACTGGTTGCGGCTTTGCCAGAGTTTCAGGCTCCAGTCTGCGTCGATCTTGCCTGCGGGACCGGCGACATCGCTTTTCTACTGGCCAAGAAATATCCAGCAAGCCAGATCATCGGCATCGACCTGACCGAGCCAATGTTGGAGTTGGCTCGGCAGCGTTGCAACTCGGCCAATATCGAGTTTGTATGCCAGGATATGGGGGCGACCGGATTCCCTGATGAGTCTGTAGATGTTGTCACCGGCGGCTATGCCGTGCGTAATGCAGCAGATCTCCACCAAGCCTTTATGGAGATCAACCGCATCCTCAAACCAGGCGGATCTGTCGCCCTGCTCGATTTTTCCAAACCACCCAGCCTATGGTTCCAGCGACTGCAATTTCTGGTCTTGAAATACTGGTGTGGTCTATGGGGGCTCTTGCTGCATGGTAATCCCGAGGTTCATGCTTACATCTCGGCCAGCCTCAAGACCTTCCCGGATCGTGTGGAGTTACGACAACTCATCTCGGAGACTGGTTTTGTCGTTAGCCATTCGCGGCAATTCTACTTTGGAACTCTGGAGTTGCTGGTCCTACGAAAGCCGACTGAAGACGGCGTAACAGCAGAGAGGAGAGGTCCCAGTTCTTGACCTCCAACGAGAAAACCAAAGGCTATGAGGTCATTATCACCGGTGCTGGTCCGGTTGGCCTGACCCTGGCCAATCTTCTCGGTCACCGTGGCGTCCGCACTCTGGTACTGGAAAAAAAACCTCATCCTACCAGATGGACCACGCGCTGTTTCCCTTGATGACGAGAGTCTGCGCATCAGGCAGCAGTGTGGCCTGATCGATGACATCATGCCTTTTGTCGCCCAGGGTGATGAAGGTGATGTGGTTTTTACCTATCGCACCCGGACTGGCAAAGCGCTTTTCAATATGGCTCAGCATGGACGTCCATACGGCTATGCGCGTGGCAACCACGGAGTTGTTAGAGAGCTATGAGCAGAAGCGTCGACCGCATCAGGTCAGGATGCTCAGGCTGGCTGGTAGATTGCCAACGACGGTTGCTGGTCGTGCGCCCTGATCGGTTTGTCGAAGAGGACCGGGTACTTTTGGACATAGGTTGAGAAACCTCATCAGACTCTCCTTAAAAAGCAGACAGATATTGGCTTGACTTAATCGTTTGGTTGTAGTATTTTCGCGCAATAAAAGTATGACACTCTGTTAGGCCCCCTCCAATGAGGGCCGCAGAGCTTTAGCCCCGGCCTTCCCCTCCAGGAACCGGGGCATTTTTTTAATGCGGTTCTTCTTGACAGTCGCGCTATGGTTTTGCTAGAAAAAACTATTTAGAAAGCTTTCCTGTATTCTCTTCCTTTACTTTGCTTTGCTTTGCAGGAGCTGAGACCTTAAATGAAAGATTGTAACAAGCTCGATCTCTGGTGTCGCCTGATGCGTTTGATCACTTTCATCGATCTGCCGATCAAGCAGAAGTTTCGGCTCTTTTCTATTGGAGTTCTCTTCTGGTTTGTGGTGATGGCCGCCCTGACCGTTGTTGGCATGGTTGGTATCAACCAACGCTACGACAAGATTGTTAATCATTCTGTTCCTCAAGACAAGGTAGTGCAGAAAGTCATTCGCAATTTGCAGGCGATGACGATCGATGCCTCTAACATCCTTAAAGCAACAGATCGCGTTACAGTCGAACGATTGCAGGATCTTTCCTTTAAGCGTTTACGTGATGTGCGTGATTTCTATGCAGCGCTGGCTTTGGGAGGGGAGGTTAACGACTACTCTCACGATTCCGGAAAACTTCTGGAAACCCTGCACACAACCTCACTGACTATCAATCCTGAAGGGGTTGCGTATCTCAGGGAGTTAAATCTTCTGCTCGATGAGATTGACGTCAGCTACAGTGATTTTTTCCAGTACAAGCTGCAAGTGCTTGCCAAGGAAGCGCCTAACGGTGAGCATCTGGACGGTCGCTATGTAACTCTCACAGATTATATCCAAAATGCCAGTCAGATTTCGATTAACTTCTCGTCAAAACTTGCCGAGCTTTACCATACTTCTTCCAGCAAGATTTCCGAGATCATTGAAGTCACTATTCTGGCTATTCTCGGCGTTCTGGTGGTGGCAGTCCTACTGCTGGTGATATTCACCCGCTGGATTGTGCAATCGCTGGCTAAGCCGATCAAGGCGATCATTGACCAGATTCATAATGTCGGCACCGGTGACATTGATCTCACGAATAAGATTCAGATCACTTCGAATGACGAAATCGGTACCCTTTCGCAGGAATTCAATGGCTTGATGGACACGGTCTATTCCATGAGCACCTTCAAGAGTGTCATTGAGGAAGATGCCACACTGGAAGATGTTTATGCCCGTATCGCCGAGGTCTTCCGACGTGAACTGAGCATTGAGGATTTTGTGATCTACGAAGTTGATGATAATCAACGTGACATGACACCGGTCTATCCTTTGGCGCTGTCCTCCAAGGAGATGGCCTGTAACCCTGAAATTCTGACCAACTGCGATCTCTGCCGGGCTAAAAAAACCAGTCATGAGATCTCGTCACTGGCGTACCCGCAGGTCTGCAAGCAGTTCAAGGAGGAGACCGGCAAAGCCCATATTTGCATACCAATGATTATCGGCGGTCGTACGGGTGGTGTGGTGCAGTTCCTCTTTCAGATCGAGTGCGGCCAGGAATTTGATCTTGCGGATCTTCAAACGCGGATCTTCAAAGCGGAAACCTATATAAAACAGGCGTTGTCGGTTATCGAAGCAAAACGTTTGATGACGACCCTGCGTGAATCAGCGCTCAAGGATCCGCTGACCGGGCTCTACAATCGTCGCTTCCTGCAGGATCATGCCAACCATGTGATCTCTGGAATACTGCGTCGCAAGAAGACTCTCGGCTTGATTATGTGTGACCTCGATTATTTCAAACAGGTTAACGATCAGTATGGTCATGATGTTGGTGATATGGTCCTCAAGGAGACAGCCGCTCTGATCAACAAGGGCGTCCGTGATGCCGATATCGTCATCCGTTTTGGCGGCGAAGAGTTCATTATTCTGCTGGTCGATATCAATCCTGGTGACGCTATTGTCGTTGCCGAAAAAATCCGTGGACTATTTGATGAAAACAAGTTTAAGATTCCCAACGGTTCAATCCAGAAAACTATAAGCCTTGGCTGCAGCGAATTCCCTGGCGATGGGGAAGGCTTCTGGCAGTGTATCAAGTATGCGGATGTTGCTCTCTATAAGGCCAAGGATACCGGTCGTAACAAGGCGGTTCGCTTCGAAGAGGAGATGTGGTCAGGTGAGGATTTCTGATTGCTCACCATATAGTGAAGGTTCGCCTGTTTGACAAAATCATAGTTAATCACTATTGTTCAAATGTAATCAAATGGCGATGAACAGGAGATCCGAGATGGCACAAGCAAACACTAAAGTATTGACGGCACATATCCCTCTGCAAATGGCAGATAAGGTTGACCAGATGGCAATGCGTCTTGAGCGTTCGCGTGGCTGGATCATGAAACAGGCGCTGTCAGCCTGGATCGATCAAGAAGAAGAGCGTAGTCGTCTTACCCAAGAAGCTTTGGCTGATGTTGATGCTGGTCGTGTCATTGATCATCAGTCTGTGCAGGCTTGGGCTGACAGACTTGATTCAGCCAGCCCATTGGATGTGCCACGTTGATGGCATTTAAATGGACCAGCAAGGCCTTGTCAGATTTGGCGCGGCTTTATGAGTTTCTGGAGTCAGTCAACAGGGCTGCAGCCGCACGTACTGTTCAGTCACTCGCTGCCGCTCCGACCAATTTACTGGAGAACCCGCGAATCGGTGAAAGGCTTGAAGAGTTTGATCCGCGTGAAGTCCACCGAATTCTCGTAGGCCATTATGAGCTGCGCTACGAGATTCAATAGTCTACAATTTATCTGTTACGGCTGTGGCACACGCGCGAGAAGCGATGAGGCGGATTACGATTAAGTGTTTTTCTCCCCAAGGGTTTGTCGGAACAGCCCAAATTAGTTGATCTTTACTTTTCGCGTCCCGCCGGTTTTACAGTTAGAAATACTGAATCAGAAGATACAACAAAGGTAAACTGGCAAAAGCCATCACAATCCCCAGCCCAGCCAGCCCAGCCAGGGCAACAGCCAACTCCACACCCATGCCAGCAGCGGTAGCCAGAGCGCTGGCAGTCACCATTGGTGGCATCCCTGTTTCAAATATGGAGATGTCAGCTACGATGTTTTGGTGGATAGAGTGAGTTCAGGGGCCTTGAGCAGGATGACTGCCGGGAGCGACACGTAGAGGGCAAACATGTTGAGAACCTGCGCCGTCTCGTCTGGAAACGCTTTGATGCGTCTGAACAGGATGCCCAGCAAAACGAAGAGGCTGATCACGATGAAGTTTGCCAAGGTGCTGCACCATGGTAGAATCGAGTCAGGCAAAAGTAGCTTAAATTATGAGAGATTGCCAGCCTGAAAGATGTTGCGTGGCAACCATTCTCTGATGTGCTTGTTGATGCGGTCTGCCGGGAAAAAAAACGTCATATTCAGCAGTTGTTGGAGCGGGGCGAGGTGATGCGAGAGAATATCCGGGAATAAATGTTCCTACCTGTTTGAGCACAAACCATAGCAATGCTAGTATTTCTCATGTACATTATCTATGGAGAAAAGCCATGCAAAGAACAACCATAACCTTGCCCAGCGATCTGGTCAATGAACTGATTGAGGTCGTATCGGCAAAAGCAAAACCGAGGCAGTCATTACGGCGATTCAGGATGAAATCAGGCGTTGTAAAAAAGACCGCATCAAAGCCCTGTCCGGCATGCTCGAATTCTCTTTGAGTGCCGACGAGTTGCGTCATGACGACCATCGCCTCGGATGAGATTCTGGTCGATACTTCGGCCTGGATCGCTGAAAGAATTAATTTTTAGCTCAGTTAAGTTGCCGATCCAAAAAAAACCGGGAGAAATCTTTATAAAATAGACTTAATCCCGGTATTCAGCCCCAAATATTTGTAAGATTTTTAATTGCCCATGCTGCTCATAACCTGTTTGACTTCCTGATCAAGATCTTTACTGGGGATGACTACGACCTCTTTTCCTGCCACATTGGTTTTGTAGCGTGGCGCATCCATGTTGTGCAAATATGCCTCGCGAAGTTGTTCGTTCAACTTCTGAATTTTCGCCTGATCGAGACCTTTTTCTTTGGCGGCAGCTATAAAGCTTTGCACCTTGCCTTGTTCAATCACGGCGACACCGAACTTTTTCGGTGGTTTGCCGATGAACACGTATGCATGATCATCAGACGGAACCACTTCGAGAGGATCAGAAACCTGGCCCATCAAGTCCTGCAGAGGTTTTTCAACATCGTGAACCTGATCCAAAGCAGGATTGTCCGGGGTAAGTTCAGGGTAATTGATCTTTTTGCTGAAGAATCCCATTCGACTACCTCCTTTCACAATTTGCGGGGCTCAATTGCATAATTTTAAGTTATCAGGTTATTGGTATGTTTCAATTCCTTTTTCGCTCTTAATCAGCTGATTAAGTTTGTGTAGTTCGAATTTCCCCTGTCAAAACAAGACAAGACTTGTCATTAATCAGTAAACACTGGTAAAATCCCAAGTAGGTGTTAAACATTAACTACAAAAGGAGGATGACAATGCGCAACAAACGTCTTTCATTGTGCACAGTAATTATAACCACAGCGTTTCTGTTAGCAATAAGCCTCACTGCGAGCGCCGCCTCGGTACCACGGATGTCCACCGATGAACTCAAATCGCGGCTTGGTGATGTCGATCTTGTGGTTCTTGATGTGCGTGGCAGTTGGGCTCTGGTCAAGTCTGATAATAAAATTGCCGGTTCGGAGCGTGTCGAGCCAGGTGGCGCGAAACAGTGGGCCGGAAATTATCCCAAGGAGAAGACAATCGTTCTCTACTGCGCCTGAATGAACGAGGCGACCAGTGCCAGTGTGGCACGGACATTGATGGGCATGGGATACTTCAAAATTTACGCTCTTAAAGGCGGATGGCACGAATGGGAAAGGAAAGGTTACCCGGTTGAGTCTAAATAGGCTCCGGTTTGCAAATCATAAATGGTAAGTTGAATGGTTACAAGACCTTTAAAATCAAGAGTTTAAAGGTCAAAACCATCGGGAGTTTGTAGAGTTCAAAAAAGCAGTGATTGGTCTTCGGTGCCACGCAGCACTCAAGTACTCATCAACTTTGCAGCAGAACAAAACACCGACCACTGGCGCAAGAAGTGCCCTCCGCAGGAGAAAAGCCTTTTTGCTTACTTTTTTGGCGTTGTAAAAAGTAAGGCGTCTGTCGGGACGCGACCCGACGGTGCTGCTTTTGATTTTGTAACTATTCGGCACATGTACTTAAACAGCATTAAGAACACTCCCCTGCTCGTGGTACTCGCTTCCCCCCTGTAAAACAAGGGGGGATTGAGGGTCTGAATTATGGGTAAATATACGTCATCCCCGAATGAGTAGTTTTTGCCTTTATAGATTTTCATAGATTCTGATCGCGTTGATGACTGAAGGTTACCGGGTTGATGCCGTGATCACCCTCTTCGGTTGCGATAAAACCATTCCCGCTGCCCTGATGCCGATTGCACGTAACAACCTGACCGGTCTGACCCTCTATGGCGGCAGTATCCTGCCCGGCGAATATCATGGCAAAGCACTCAATATCGTCAGTGCCTTTGAAGCGATTGGTGCTCACTGTGCCGGTAAAATCGATACGGAGGAATTGCATGCAATCGAATGTCATGCCTGCCCGGGAGCCGGTTCCTGTGCTGGCATGTACACCGCCAATACCATGGCTTCGGCCATCGAAGCCCTTGGTATGAGTCTGCTTGGAGCGGCGTCTAATCTTGCGGTTGATGAAGGCAATGAAATATCGACAGAAAAGCGCGAGGATTGTGTGCGTGCGGCTCAGGCGGTTATGGCAATGCTTGCATCAGGATCTAAGGCCAGCGACATCATGACCCGCAAGGCTTTTGAAAATGCCCTGACTGTGGCCTGGGCTTTGGGTGGCTCGACCAACGCGGTCTTACACTTACTGGCTCTGGCCCATGAAGCCAGAGTTGAATTGACCCTTGCCGATATTGAACTAATTACTGCCAGGGTGCCTTTGCTGGGCAACTTCAAACCTTTTGGCCAGTACGTGATGAATGATCTGCATAAGATCGGTGGTTTGCCGGTGGTGATGAAAACCCTGCTTGACGCTGGCTATCTCCATGGTGATTGTCTGACGGTTACCGGTAGAACAATTGCTGAAAACCTGGCTGATGCGCCGCAACGTCCAGAGAATCAGGATGTATTCTATAGCCCGGAGCAGCCCTATGCACCGGCTCACCAGCATATTCGTGTTCTATATGGCAACCTTGCCTCTGAGGGGTGTGTGTTGAAAATCAGTGGTAAGGAAATGGCCAGATTTGCCGGCCCGACCCGAGTCTTCGATCGAGAGGATGTTGCTCTGGTAACCGATGGCCGCTTCTCCGGCGGCACTCACGGTATTATGATTGGTCACGTGGCTCCCGAAGCTCAAACAGGGGGTGTTCTTGCCGTGGTGAGGGAAGGTGACGTCATTGAGATTGACCTTGAATCTGGTGAGTTGAACCTAAAGCTTGACGAAGGTGAAATTACTAAGCGACTGGCGCAGTGGCAGGCTCCAGAGACACGATACAAGAGAGGAGTGTTGGCGAAATATGCTCTGCTGGTTTCGTCGGCGTCTCGGGGGGGCGGTTACCAGTTAACTCTACGCCTGGGGCATTACCGGAATTGTCCTTTGTTGTGAAAACTACCGATATTTTTGACGGAAGTCATATTCCTTCCCTCTCATTCAGAGTATCCTCGAAAATCATGAACAAAATAATTAATTGGCAAAAAGCAAGCCAATGGAGACTTGTGATCCAGTGGCTGTTCTTCGGTTGGTGCATCTTCCTTGGCATACAGTTCTGGCTGTTTGTCCGCCATTTTGAAACTCAGGGACAGGCAGGGTATTTTTCTCGTCCACCTGGGGTGGAAGGTTTTCTGCCGATTGGTTCTCTGGTGAGTCTCAAGGCCTGGTTGCTCACCGGGCATTTTGACACGGTTCACCCTGCAGCCCTGGTGCTTTTTCTTACTTTTCTTGCCATGGCCTTGATGGCCAAGAAATCTTTCTGCTCGTTTATCTGCCCGGTGGGCACGCTCTCCGAATGGACCTGGAAATTAGGCCGTAAACTCTTCGGCCGTAATTTCCGTGTCTGGCGGGGTCTCGACCTTTTCCTTCAGTTCACCAAATACGCGCTACTTTACTTTTTTGCCCAACTGATCCTGGTTGGTATGCCGATAGTGGCGATCAGAGAATTCCTCGCCGCGCCTTACTGGGCGATTGCCGATGTCAAGATGTTACACTTTTTTACCGGGATGTCGACCACCAGTATGGTGGTGATTCTGGTGTTGTCACTGCTGTCGCTGCTTTACAAGAATTTTTGGTGTCGCTATCTCTGTCCCTATGGCGCACTGCTCGGTCTGCTGAGCATGCTCAGCCCTTTCAAGGTCGCTCGCTGCGAAGATCGCTGTATCAATTGTGGCGTCTGTAGTCGAAACTGTCCGGCGCAGATCGATGTGCAGCATAAGAGACAAATCCACTCACCGGAATGTACTGGCTGTCTGACCTGCGTCAGCAACTGTCCCGAAAAGGGAGCCCTGTCGATGGCTTTTTGGAAGCGGCCTGTTCCGGGGTTCGCTTTTGTGGTGATCGTGATGCTGTTGTTCAGTGGTGGGGTGGCTACCGGTATGCTCAGTGGTCACTGGCAGACGAGTTTGACTTATTTTGATTACCAGCGATTGATCCCGCTTGCCCCGCGACTGGGACATTAGTTATGCTGTGAGGATACACACGGTGTGTGTCTCCATAATTTGAGGATAGTACCGTGTAAACCTTAAACTATCGCATCTTGCTGGTTATTTGTCGCGCCAGCTGCGTTGCGACTTCAGTTGTATAGCTACGGCTATGGAACTGAAATCACGCCTTGCCGGCACACCAAATCCCTGCGCAATTTTGCGGCATTTTAAGATGTACAAGGTACTTGGCTATGTATGGTTGGACCGGACGAGTTCTGGAAATAGATTTAAGCAATCAAATCACCAGAGTCGTAAATCCAGATAAAATAGTTTATGAGCAATACATCGGTGGCAAAGGGTTGGCCGGTTATTATTTGAAACCCTTTGTGACCAGGCATTGGACTGATCCTAAGATGCCTCTGCTGTTTTTCACTGGCCCCCTGAACAATACCTCCTCCCCAACCTCAGGCAGAATGACTGTTCTGTCTAAATCTCCCCTGACGGGCACTGTCGGCGACACCTCGGTGGGCGGCAAGTTGGGCACTATGCTCAAGCGCGCTGGCTACGACGGTATAATTATCACCGGGAAAGGTGAAAAGTTTGTCGGCATTCACCTTGATGATAAGGGTGTCAGGTTTGCAGATGCGACAAAATATCAGGGATATTCGGTCTCTGAGACATGTCAGGAACTGGAGCGACTGACTCCCGGAGTCTCCACTGCGGTGATTGGCCCGGCGGCAGAAAACCAGGTGATGTTTGCCTCTATTGTTCTGGATGAGCATTATTTTGCCGGACGTGGCGGCCTTGGCTGTGTCATGGCGGATAAAAAACTGAAATTTATCACTGTAGAGGGCAGCCAGAAAACGCCGGTGGCAGATGCGGATGAACTGGCCATGGGCAGAGAGGAGATTTTTCGGTTGGTCGCTGCTTCCCCAGTGTTGATGGGGGATCTGGGCATTGCAAATTACGGTACCGGTGCTCTTTATGATCTGATGCGTCAGCGGCGCATGATGCCGACCGATAACTTTCGCCAGACCTACTTTGACGCATCGCCAGGCATGAATGCCTATGTCTATAAGGAGAAGTATAAAACCAGGAAATTTGGTTGTATGGGCTGCCATGTGCTGTGCAAGAAAAAAGGTGCCAACAATGAAGTGATGCCAGAATTCGAGACCATGTCCCATTTCAGTGCCTTGATTTGTAATGATGACCTGGATGCCGTCGTCGAGGCGAACCGAATCTGTAATGATGCTGGCATGGATACCATCTCTGCGGCAGCATCTATCGCTTGTTACAAAGAAATTACCGGGATGGAAATCGCAGCAGATAAATTGATTCAACTGCTGGAAGATATTGTCGCTGGAAAAGGTGATGGTGAACTGCTTGGCAAAGGCAGCAGGGCTTATGCCGAGCAATTACAATCTCTCGAAGCTTCTATGACAGTAAAAGGCCTTGAGTTCCCTGCCTACGATCCCAGGGGGGCCTACGGTATGGCGCTGGCCTATGCGACCTCTACACGTGGAGGGTGCCATTTGCGTGCCTATCCGATAGCTCATGAGATACTGCGCAAGCCGGTGGCAACTGATCGTTTCAGCTTCAGTGGTAAAGCCAGGATTATCAAGATAAGCGAAGATGCCAATGCGATGATCGATTCATTGACGGCCTGCAAGTTTTTGTTTTTTGCCGCTTCACTGGAGGAATATGCGCTGGTTTTACAAGGTGTGACGGGGATGCAGACCTCGGCTCAGGATCTTTTGCAGATTGGCGAGCGGATTTATTATAATGACCGCATTATGAATGCGCTAAATGGATTTACTGCCTCCGACGATGATTTGCCGCTGCGTTTTTTCGAGGAGTCAGGGTCCGGAAACGCTGATTTTGATGTACCTGCGCTTAATCGGGGTGAATTTCTGCAGGAGCGGGCCAGCTATTACAAGATTCGAGGCTTGGATGAAAATGGATTCCCCACCCAGGAAAAATGTGAGGCGTTGCAATTGACATGCAACGTCTAGTAACAAAATATGCCGAAAAGCTGGTGCGCCACGGTTTGTGTGCTCCGGGAACACCTATTGTGGGTGGCCTCAATGATACCCTTACCTGGAACCGGCAGGCCCCAGAAACTGCCGCATTGGAAAAAGTCATTAACGGGCTGAATATTAACAGCTTGTTGTTTGCAAAGCCGACCGAGCCTTTCATGCGGATCCTGGACTTTCATGCCGCGCGTTGTGATAGTGAGTTTGTTCCCGAAGATACGGAAACCAGGACCTTTCTGCACAGTATTCCGGTTTGTGCAGAGTTGGACCACGAGGTCATTGTCCCTCTTTTGAAAAAACGAAAAGGGGTGGTCGTGGCTGGCAAGGGAATTATGACTTTCGGTACCGTGAGCCCGGAACAGGGCTTTGTGGTCTTTAGCTCAATTATCTTTTCTGCTTTCGTGAAGTTTTTTGTCGATTATGCCTACCTGAAAATTAAGCGTCAGACCGACCCTGAAATGGAGGCGCTGTTTCCGGTTGTCTGGGAGGCTTACCGTCAATTCTTGCCCGAACAAATACCCTCGCATCTCACAGCTGAGGTTCTTGATTCAGAAGCAAAGATTATCAATGCCATGAAACCGGCGGGGCAAGCTACGGTGGATGCCCGCATGGTTGATTCCTTCTTTGGGAATATTTCTTTTCGGCATCAGGACACTATTTATATCAGTCAGACTGGCAGTTCTCTGGATGAATTGGATGGCTGTATCGATGCTTGCCCCATGGACGGCAGCACCAGTACTGGAATAACCGCTTCAAGTGAACTTGTCGCCCACCGCAATATTTATCTTGGCAACCCGGTCCATTCAATCTTGCATGGACATCCGAAGTTCAGTGTGATTATGTCGATGATATGTGACAAACGGGAATGTGAATTTCGGGGTAAATGTCATGTGAAGTGTGTCGAACAGCGATTTATTGGAGATATTCCTATTGTTCCTGGCGAAGTTGGAACAGGACCCAGGGGATTGTGTCGGACGCTTCCGCCTGCGATGGAAGGTAAACGTGGGGTTGTTGTCTTTGGGCATGGTGTGTTTACGGTTGGTAAGGAAAGTTTTGTGGATGCGTTTGATGCGCTGGTGGATATTGAGAGGATGTGTATGGAGAATTATTGGGAGCTTGTTTCAGGGGGGTGATGTTGTGTTTTAGGGTTAAAATTAAGACCAACCAAGATCAATCAAGACCGTCGGGTCGCGTCCCGACAGACGCCTTACTTTTTACAACGCCAAAAAAGTATGCAAAAAGGCTTTTCTCCTGCGGAGGGCACTTCTTTTTCCAGTGGTCGGTGTTTTGTTCAACTACAAAGTTGATGAATACGTTTGTGCTGCGTGGCACCAAAGACCAATCCCTGCTTTTTTGAACCCTACAAACTAAAGGTGGGTGCTAATTCTTATGGCTTGTGCCTGATTTGCAACCCTCCTGCCTGTCGCTGCAACAGCCCCAGCACCAAGCAACAATTACCACACAAGCTTAGCAGCAAAAACAAAGCAGCATGTAACCTTATTCATCAAGCACCGTTACTGGTTTACGCACCGACCACCCCGAGCAAGAAATGCCCAGCGCCGCGCAAAGCGTTCTTTGGTTACTTTCTTTGGCTTTGGAAAGAAAGTTACCCGGCTGTTGGCCGGGACCGACGGTTTTAAGGTCTAAAGCTAGTAGCGCGGAACGAGGAAATCAAGATCAAAAACAAAATCGGATGGCCGCGCCCTCAATGAAGATTTACCCCTCCGAAAGTTGATACCCTTTACCAGCAAACTGAATATTAGCCGCATCCCCACTGCGCGGCGGTGAAACCGCATGAACCCCGCCACACACCGAACAGGTGCTGACAAAAGTGACCAAAGTGAAACTCGCCCCACATCCCTGGCAGACCGCCTCCAGGCCACCACCGGGAATCGCCTGATTGCGCAGACCACCACCATGCGCCTGAGCAACAAATTCAACCAGTTCCCTGCCTTCGGCAAAGGGCCCTGCGTTACTACCATTATCTGAACAACATCCCATTGGGTAAGCTCCTTTTTGTGATGGATCTATTATTTTATCTGCTGCTCATACTCTTCAACAAGTTGCCGATATTTCTCTTTAAGCCCGGGGGCACGGGCCTCGGCTTTTTTGTAAGCATCCCGCATGTCGCTACGCACGTCTTCTGGTAGAACTCGCTCTGCCAGCGGGTAGAGAATGTCATTCTCCTTTTCAATATGACTACGTAGCAAGGTTGCGTAGCCTTTGGCATGCTCAGCGATAATCGTTGCTTGACCGGTTTCGCCGTCAAGGGCTTTCTGGGCAGCTATTTCCATAGCACTGACATGGGCGCGACCCTGATCATGCTCCATCTGCATCGCTTCAATCGGTGATTGTTTCTCCGGCATGCCGTTTTTGACCAACTCCAGAAAGAGCACCTGTTCTTCTTTGGCATGGTGAAAATGGTCAGCGAAGTTGCGGATAAAGTCGACCGCATCAATATAAAATTGCCAGTTGCGGAACTTGCCCTTCTCAAGCAAAGCAGTGTTATGTTCTACCACGGTAATCATACGCAAGATCAGAGTGTGTTCGTCAATCATCACTTGGGTTACGTTGGTTTTCATTTCAACCTTTCCTTGTGCCGTCAATGCCGATAATAACAATCTCGACCGGGACATCCTTGCCAGATTGCTTGACCGCTTCCTGAACCATCATGCCCAAACCACGACAGCAGGGAACTTCCATAATTGGTACTGTGATGGAAAGAATGTTGTTCTGGCTGATCATTGCAGCCATTTTTTCAACGTAGGAACTGGTATCATCGAGCTTTGGGCAAGCATTTACCAACACGCGACCCTTGATGAAGTCACGGTGGAAATCTGCGTAGGCAAAGGGTACACAGTCGGCAGCGATGAGCAGATGTGCGTCCTGCAGAAAAGGTGCGCTGGGCGGCACCAGGTGCAGCTGGGTTGGCCACTGGCGGAGCTCGGATGGCCGGCTTTCAGTTGAGTTGGTTTCCTCGGTACACTTCTTTTCAACGGTGCGGACATTAGCGCTGGGGCAACCGCAAGCAAGTTTACTCATGCTGTTTCTCCTTCTATTACCTTTTGAGTGTTTAGATAATCAGTAATTTCCTGTTCGATTTGAGCTTCAGCTTCGTCGCCAAGAGCGTGGATCGAGACCACATCTTTCACCAGGCAGATACCGACACCGCAGGTGGTGCAGCCTATGTCGTACTTCTCCAGGATCTCACCGATAACCGGGTGATCTTCGATGACTTTATTGATGGCCTGTTCGCCAATTCCTTGTGGAATATTCATTTTGCCCGGCTCCTCTGTTTTGGTTTGTTGATTGCATAGTAACTGATTATAACGCAAAAAAAGATGACCGAGGTCAAAACAGACAGAAATAGTCAAGTATTGGTTCGCTAAGAAATCATGTAGAGAGGCAGGTTGTGATTGAAGCAAATTGTTGATTCAAGTACACTCACGCCAGGAGCTTAGCAGACACTAAATTAGTGTCACTTTTGGAGTTAAAACTTATGATTCTCGGTTTTGCCGGTAAGGCAGCAACAGGAAAAACTGCCGCAGCTAATCATCTGGCGTCACGGCTTGATAAAGAGTGCCGAATTGTACCGATGGCGATGGTGCTGCGCGATGAGGTGGAAGCTTTTTTACGCGCAATCGGTGCCGATGAATCGGTACCGCTGGTCTACGGTTGTCAGGATGACAAGGTACAGATTTTTTATGTGGAAGAGCAGCAGGCTCTGGCTCAATGTCCGCAATGGGCACATTTTGTTTCTGAACATGAGGAGATTCAGGACAAGCCTGGTCAAACTGCTGTCACGGTGCGGCGTATCCTGCAATGGTGGGGAACTGAGTATAGAAGAGCCCAGGATTATAATTACTGGACCAAGGCCTGGGTACGCAAGATCGAGGAGTTCGATCTAGATGATATTCATGTTCTCATTGATGATGTGCGATTCATGAACGAACTGGATGCGATCAAGCAGCACGGTGGCTTGATCGTTAAGATTGAGCGTCCGGGTTTCGACGGTGCGAACAATCACGCTAGCGAGACATCCCTGGATGAATATAACGACTGGGACAGAATCCTTTTGAATGACGGCACGCTTGAAGAGTTCAAGCTGAAGGTTGAAGACTTGTATATAAGTTTTTTTACCGATGATCAAAGCTAACCCAAAACCCCTGCTGTACTTTTACCAGAGGAGCTTTTGGATTGTGAAAACCACCATTCTTATTGCCGCGCCTGTGGCAAAATCAAATTAAGTAGTACTCCGACGACCCCAGCCAGACCAATCCCACCAAGTTTGACAATGGTCAGATCAAAGTTCATACCTCCGATGCCGAAGACCAGGATCACCGCGACGATTGTCAAGTTACGTGGTTGCATCAGGTCAGTACCAGCCTTGACCAGGGTGTTGATGCCGATTACAGCAATTGCTCCAAAGAGCAGAACCATAATCCCGCCCATAATTGGTACTGGAATGGAGTTGAGAAAACCGCCCAACTTGCCGACAAAAGCCAGCATAATAGCGGTTATTGCTGCCCAAGTCATAATGACCGGGTTAAAAGATCTGGTCAGAGCGACCGCACCCGAGACCTCTGAATAGGTGGTGTTTGGCGGGCCTCCCATGAAGGCGGCGAGGCTGGTGGCCAGACCATCACCGAGCAGGGTCTTATCGATACCTGGATCTTCGACATAGTCTTTGCCGGTGATGCCGCCAATTGCCAGTACATCGCCGAAATGTTCTATGGCTGGAGCAATGGCAACCGGTACGATGAAGAGGATCGCTTCCAGGTTCCAGACCGGCAAAGTGAAGTCAGGCATTGCCAGCCATGGAGCATCAAAAACCTTTTGCATCGAGATCAGTGTCGGCCCGGTCCAGTTTTGCAAGGTGCCGGGATCAAACGAAGCCTGGATCGAAGCGGAAGTTCCCGTAGTATCAAGAATCAGGGCTGCCAGAAAGCCAGCGATAATACCACAGAGAATTGGGATCAGCCTGAAAAGACCTTTGCCAAGCAGGGAAACCAGAACCGTCACCACCAAGGCGGTGCCGGCGATGATATAGGCAGTCGGTTGCGGTACCAGCCAGGCGGTGCCATCGCCGGTACGGCCAGACGCCATGTGCACGGCAACAGGTGCCAGTACCAGGCCGATGACCATGATGACCGGTCCCGTGACAATCGGTGGCAGAATACGATGCAGGATGTCTGAGCCGAATATACGTATAGCGAAACTGATAATTATATAAAAGAGTCCAGCTGCAGCCAGACCGCACATGGTGCCGGGAATCCCCCATTGCTGAACCCCGTAGATAATCGGAGCGATAAAAGCGAAGCTTGATGCCAGGAAAACCGGCACCTTGCCACGGGTGACGATCTGGAATACCAGGGTGCCGGCACCCGCTGTGAAGAGCGCGACATTGGCATTGAGACCAGTGAGCAGCGGAACCAGAACCAGTGCGCCGAAAGCGACAAAGAGCATCTGGGCACCGATAACCATATCTTTCGGGTTGAAGCTGAAGCGGTTTTCCTGCTGATTGTCAGACATTAATTCCTCACTTGTTATTTGGTGCCGAAAATCTTGTCTCCGGCGTCACCCAGGCCAGGCAGGATATAGCCGACCTCATTCAATCTTTCGTCGATTGCAGCAACGTAGATATCCACGTCCGGATGTTTCTCCTGCAGGGCCTGAATCCCCTCTGGAGCGGCCACTAGGAACAGTCCTTTGATTCTCTTGCTGCCGGCCTCCTTGAGCATGTCAATCGCAGCGATTACGCTGCCACCGGTGGCCAACATCGGGTCAAGGATCATGGCAGTGCGATCACCAATGTTACTGGTGAATTTCTGGAAGTAGGCAACTGGTTGCAAGGTTTCTTCGTTGCGATACAGGCCGATAACACTGACCCGGGCGTTCGGGATCATGTCGAGGACGCCATCCATCATGCCGAGTCCGGCACGCAGGATCGGTACGACGGTAATTTTCTTGCCCTTGATCGTATCGACTGAAACTGGCCCGGCCCAGCCCTCAATTATTTTCTTCTCGGTTTCCAGGTCGCTGGTCGCTTCATAGGTCAACAGGCGGGCGACTTCTGAGGCAAGATCGCGAAAATCCTTGGTGCTGATTCCTTCACGGCGCATCAACCCAAGTTTGTGGCGTACCAACGGGTGCTTGATCTCATGAACCGACACGGTTATCTCCTTAAAGGTAAGAGTGGTTTTTTGTTTATCAAAAAAAATCATAATAAATTATCATTGATCGTTGTTTTGCAGCAAGGAATGAGTGAAATAATTCTCAATGAAAAAGACATCGATGGTTGCTAATCGCCCATAGCTTTTATGAAGTTAAATCTGCTATCGTGATCTCTATGGTCGATATGCACAAACCAAAGAATGCTGAAATGCCATTGCTGGTCACTGCAGCTATCATTTTAGATGGTGATAGAGTCCTGCTCACCCGTCGGCCAGACGATAAACGTCACCCTGGCCTCTGGGAGTTCCCTGGTGGTAAGATCGATCCCGGGGAAAGTCCAGAAGTAGCCTTGTGCCGTGAAATCCGCGAAGAACTTGATGCTGAAATCGCGGTTGAAGAGATTTTCGAAGTCATTTTTTTTCGCTACGATTGGGGTCCTGTGCTGATTCTCGCTTACCGTTGCCAGCTTCTAACAGATACCATCCGTAATATTGGTGTTGCCGAGCATCGCTGGGTCCATCCAAAAGATCTTACCGATTTCTCGATCCTTCCCGCTGATAAACCGATAATCAAGCGTTTGGGTGGTCTTTAACATGCAGTCGCCGCAGAGATTGACCTGCTTGCTCCCGGATTTTTACTGACATAAGTACCATCGTCATGTTACATAACCGGCGTTTCCCACTAATGGGTATAAAGGCAAATGACCAAACTCACCGACAAAGGTCGCGGTATTCGCGACATGTTTGACAAGATCGCGCCGCGGTACGATCTGTTGAACCGGGTTTTATCATTAGGCATTGACAAACGCTGGCGGCGTTTTGCTGTGCGGCAATTGGCTGTGCCGAAAGATGGTGTGGTGCTGGATATTGCTACCGGCACTGGCGATGTGGCTCTGGAAATTGGTCGTCAGACTGGCTCTGATGTAAAAATCGTCGGTTCAGATTTTACCCAGGGAATGCTGGTCCTCGGTCGAGACAAGATAGCTGCTTCTCCTTACCGTGAGCGGATTGTTCTGGTGAACGCCCCTTGTGAGGCGATGCCTCATCCCGATGGGATCTTTGACGGCATTGCTATCGCCTTTGGTATCCGTAATGTGGTTGATCGCCAGCAAGGGCTGGGCGAGATGGTACGCGTCCTCAAGCCTGGCGGCCGTGCAGTCATTCTGGAATTCGCCACTCCCCGCAACCGTTTTTTTCGCGCTGTTTATCACTTCTATTTTCTCAAAGTACTGCCTTGGCTTGGCGGTCTTCTCTCGCAACGCAGTGCCTATCAATACCTGCCGGATTCCGTGCTGGAATTTCCCGATCGTGAAACTTTCAAAGAGATGATGGAGCAGGCTGGTTTTGTGGACGTCAAAGTCCACGACCTGACCGGTGGCATCGCTGCCGTACATGTTGGCACGCGAGCGACTTGACGTCTTTCCCGCCTGTCGAGGTCAGCAAGTTTATTAAATATTGAGGGGTAAATAGGGGACGTCCATGATTTCATGTGTTTGAGGAACTTATAGCCACCATCTTGAGTTAGCTTCTCCCCTCTCTCCAAAGCACAGCTCACAGCAGGGTGTCTAATGGGAACTAACAGCAAGTTACTTGACAACGACCGGTTGCTATTCAGCCTCTTTGGTCCTGGTGTCTTTTTGTTTTTCATCAGATCTTATCAGATTCTATCTGCGGCTGCATTACTTGTGACTTGAAAACATAAAACCATTTTTGCCGCTGATAAGGTTCGATAAAATCTGATGATGAAATCATTATGTAGCTTGACTCGGACCTATTGTCGCCATGTCCGTTGCTGGGATTAACTGTTTTGCTGGCTTTTCTTTTCGGCTTTAAAGACAAGCTACAATCAAAACGACAGGGCGTTCCATCTCTGTATGCCGGTCAAGCTGTTTTCTTGACCGAGAAATACATTGTAGTTATGACTGATTTGCACTTCGAATGGGATCCAGTAAAAGCAGAAGCCAATTTGGACAAGCATGGCATATCGCTTTAAGAGGCAGTGACTGTCTGCTACGATGAATCAGGCGTAGAATTCTATGATGATGAACATTCTGAGTGGGAGGATCGTTTTCTTCTGCTCGGCTTGAGTTCTACAATGAAATTGTTGTTGGTTTGCCATTGTTATCGGACTGGGGACGCAGTCGTTAGGATGATATCGGCTCGCAAAGCGACAAAGAGTGAAGCCAAACATTACCAAAGGTGATGACATGGAAAAAGAATATGACCTCTCAAAAATGAAGAAACACCGTAGACTTGACATGAAATGGGCCTCTTAGCAGTCTTGTTGAACGAAGCCGTTAGCTGCAGAAAAATCAATCATACTGCGTAGGGTCAAATCTTTACAGGCACAGCTGGATGAACAGGTCGATCAGACGGTCTGGTCTTGAGGAGTTTTAATATGATGACCAAACGAGATCTCCTGCCAGTGCATCCCGTTGAAATACTTTAAGAAGATTTTCTAAAACCATTGTAAATCACCCGCTATCATCTTGCTAAATGATAGATACTGGCAAGAAATGAGTAGAGGATATGCGGGATTATCAGGCCTGTCGATTATATTTTTTCCAACAGCCTCTGAGTCTGCCCTACCAGGTAGAGTGGCAGGGATAACAAGAGAAATGGAACCCGCTCTTTTCCTGCGATTGTGGTCTCTTGTCGGGAACATGACGGTGGCATGGTGTTAAAGCGCAAAGCCACTGGGCATTTTTTTTCAGTCACAAACTGTTGTAATGATTTTAAGGTTCCGGTCTTACCAGACTTCACTTCGATAGGGACAATCTTATTGCCATACGCCATTAGATAGTCGACTTCCGCACTGGAACTTTTTTGTTCTCGTTGCCAGTAAAAAAGCCGTGGCGTCTCATAGCTGGGGTGTGCGAAAAAAAGATGTTGGCCGATAAATTGTTCAGCAAGAGCGCCTTTGTTAACCATAAGCAAGTCTTCCGCCATCTCCAATTCTGGCAGGTTGAGGCCTAGCGAAGTCGTCACCAAACCAATATCTAGGAAAAGCAGTTTAAAAATACGCTCTTTAACTTCGGCCCCCAGGGGGACACCATTGCCGGAACTGTGTTTGACCCGACAGATCACGCGAGCCATTTCAAGTAGATTCAGGCTGTCGGCAAGTTCGCGTGAGCGCTCTTCAGGGTCAAGGTTCACATACTTGAGCTTTTGACCAATAAGTGCCGGTACCCGCCTGAGAACCTTGCGTAAACGTTGCGGATAAATCCTTTTACGGTACTTGCTGAAGTCGTCTTCGTAGGTTTGTAGAATTGCTACATGTTCACGTGACACGGCATCAGGTTTCCCTGTAGTGACCGTCTGCGCCACCGCTGCCGGCATTCCTCCGACAACCCAGAAGAGTTTAACTGCATTGAGAAGTGTACGATGAATCGGCTCAGGTATAGATTCATTCAGAGAATATTCGTTTAACATGGTGACCAGACGCCACTGGCCCTGTGCCAGCAGGAATTCCTCAAAGTTCATTGGCCCGAGGTGCAAATATTCAACCCGTCCCACCGGCATCGAAAAAATATGCTCGGCCAAAAGAAATTCCAGCAGTGAACCAGCGGCGATGAGATGCAGTTCTGGCAGCTCTTCGTAAAAATAGCGCAGCAACGGCAACATTTCAGGGGCGGCTTGAATTTCATCAAAAAAGAGCAAGGTTTTGCCGGGGGTTATTTCCGTACCGGTATCGATCTGCAAAAGATCCAGGGCTCTGTTGATATCTTTATCAGCAAACAGACGAGCCTTTTCCGGGTTTTTGTCAAAATTAATCTCAACCAAGTTGTCAAATTGCCCAAAGAGAGGAGGTCGAAATTCGTCGAAGAGACGGGGCGATATTGCGTAGGGTCAGATCTTTACCGTTGCTGTCCCCAACTCAATCCTCTAACTCTTTAACCTTATCAGAGGCGTCCCCTCCCCAGAGAATCTGCGGGTCTTTGAACAGCTTGAAGGGAAGTCCCAGAGTTCGCCTGAGCAGACCAAGCGTTGGTTTAGTGAGAGTATCCAGCGGCAGGGGCAAGACAGAGATGTCGTCAGTTTGTCCTGTAACGGCGAAGTGCGCAGTCAATAACGACTTGTCTTCACCAGTCAATAGCCACCCGGCTACCGGGATGTGCGAGATGACCTTATCAACGGTCCCTAACGGGTGTATCGTTAATATAAAATCAACCTCTTTGTTTGTCAGGTTCAACAACCCTTTGTATTCCTGATTCATTGCTTCACTCTGAATTTTTAGGTCATCACTCTTGAGAATGCCTTTGTCCAGTTGGAAGTTTGCTGACAACAAGTCAAATGGCATCCCCTCCAGGTCCATGTCGGGTATCTGTAAGGCGAATATCTGCGATACGTTCAGTAAAGAGAAAACTTTGCTCAGGACCGGGAACTTATGTAGCACGCCATCGTGGATCTGAATGTTGAAATTGCCGTAAGATGAGGGCAGATAGTTGGGACCGATCTCTCCAGACAGGGAGAAGTCACCACGCAACTTGCCACGTACAATGTTCTTCTGATTGAGCAGTTCGCGATAGACCTCCAGAGCATCTACGTCTTCCGCCTGTCCTGAAATGCGTAGTATAGTTGGAGCCCCAGTTGAAAACTCTGTGAGGACTTTAGCATTGCAATAGCCCGCGCCAACCGAGAAGTCAAGAGGGTCAATACTCAGAAGTTTGCGGGTTGGGACAATAACGCCGGAAGCATCATGAAAGCTCATACCATAGAGGTCGCCGCGTTTGACTTTGGCTTTAATTATAATGCTTGTCTGAGGTTTGCTTTTTGCCTTCACCGTGGGTTCAGATCTGGAGGGCTTTTTTTTCGTCCCGGATGAATGAGACCATAAATCTACAATTTCGTTGATTCGGGCAAACTCAGAAGTTATGTCGAGTCGTACATCAAACGGAGGATGAAAAGAAATCGTGCCGCGTACAGATGCATCGGTGCCACCGTCGAGACGAACATCGACCGGAGCGAAGGAGAGGCCGTCTTTGTCGATCTCCAGATGTCCGTTGACGTCGCGAAGTATGGCTTTGTTGGAAGAGAAAATCAGTTCATCTGCACGGATGGATGGTGCTCTGACATCGAGGATCAGCTTTGGATTGGTAAAGTCGTCGAGTTGCACCTGTACAGTCAGGGGAGATTCCCCCAGATGAACCCGCAGATTCTCGGCAGTCAGGCCGGTTGGTGTCAATTGAACCCGGCCGTTGATCTGGTTCAAGTCAGCGATGAATCTGGTTGCTTTAAGGCCGGCATCGCGCAAAGTAAGAGTCATCTCCGGACGATTTTTTTCAGGCGATCCCATCTGACTGAAACGTAAGTCGGCCTGGCCACGTAGTCGCCATTTCTCCAAGGGAGGCAAGGCTTCGGCAAGTCTGGCCAAATCGTTAATAGTCAGCAAGGCGTCGATAGCAAAGCTGTCAGGGTCTTCCTTGAGGTAGGCTCCTGAGATATGTCCTTTTGCAATGGACCATTTGATGGAACCATGATCAAGGCTGATTTTTTGGGGCGTCAATGTGGCGTGTAGAGTCAGTTTGTCCTTTGGGGCTGGGGTGAGTTTCAGGCCAGCTGGATGACTGATGCTGAATTGAGACAGGTCCACCATAATATCCATGTTGAGCTTGTTAAGCGGCCCCTCAAGGTACCCGTTAATGATTACCTTGCCACTTGTTGTAAGCGCTTGTGGTGGTGGAATATGCCACTCTTCAAGGAGTTTGGCGGGGAGAACCTCACTGCTGAAATCAAGTGATGTAAATATAATATCTCCTTCGCTAAGCTTTCCCTTGCCATTGACTGAGAGTTGGTGAGAGCCCATTTTTACCTGGCCATTATTGATCTGCCAAAGATTGTCGGCAAAGTTGAATGCCAACGAAATGACTTCCACGGCAGGGCCTTTTTCAAGCTCCATGGCGACTTCCTGGATCTTGCCTTTTAACCGGCCAAGCCGCCATTTTTTCTGTGACTTCGCGTTCTCGAACAGAGTGAACTCAGCCCGTTCTATCTGAATAGAACCCTGGTCCAGAAGGCTTTGCCGAACCTGTGACAATAATTCCTGGTCGTCCGGGAGCCATTGCTTGACCTGAGATACATTCAGATTGCTATTAAGGAGAGTGATGGTTGCCGAGAATTGCTGGCCTTGTGGCGCCCAACCGATAGTGCCTGCCAGTCGTGATTTGTCGATTTGTAACGACAGATTCTTGATCCCGGGATGTTCACCATGAGTCTGCAGACGTCCACTGGCTGACAACTGTTTAAAGCGGAAGGGTTTGGAGTAGGCGGGCCCTATGAACAAAGCTATGTTGTTTGGCGAGAGTTCGGTTTTGAAGTCGATGCTCCCAAGCGGTGATCTTTCAATACGTAAGGCCATGTCGCTGGTGCCTTCTACAGAGTAGTCGTCTGGTAGTTTGGCAAAAGCAACCTCAAGGACACTTAGATCCAGGGCTTTAACCTTAAGGTCAAGAGTGAAGCGTGGAATCAGCCCTTTGATATCATCTGGTTCCAGGGAACCTTCTCCCTCAATCTGCCACGGACTTTTTTTCTCCTGCCCCGGGAGGCGCAGATTACCCTTCATGATGAGCCGAGAAGTGTCGTTAAGGCGTATATTGACGAGTTCGCCATCAAGTTCTGTGATTTCAATCTGCTGTGCCGGCTGATCAGGATGAGACGTTTCGATCTCGACAACGCCACCAATAATTTTTAGATTATCAATGCTGACCTTCTGCAGTAACATCTGGTCAATCATCAGGGGAGAGTCTTTTGTCTGAACCTTGTCTTTGTCGTTTTGCCTATTAACGGCAGGCCGCACCCAGATTTGCGGTCGAACCAGGCTGATTTTGGTAAACTCGAAGTTGCGTTCAAATAGCCCCCGCCATTGCAGGTTAAACAGGACCTCCGGAGTGTTGACTTGAATGATCGAATCTTTGTCACCAATCTGTAGAGTGGTAACGCGCAGGGCCAGACTGGTGTCGTGAAAGCTGTAATTAACTTCGCCTATTCTCACGTCGAGAGAAAGCAGGGAGGATAGCTTCTCCTCTGCCTGTTGTCGGTAGTTATTGAGATCAAAATTAAGCAGAAAATAGGTAGTCCAGGCAGCCACAAGGATGACAACGGACGATATGGTGAAAAGCAGCAGGCGCTTGCGTGAGGTGGGTTTTGGTGTGTGGCTTGTCATAATTGCCTGGCGTCATTGGTGTTGACGTTCAGGGTGTTGTTTCTGTCGACAGGTTTGGGCAGTACTATTGTAAAGGTACTGCCTTGACCGGAGATACTCTCTACCTGCATCTTCCCGCCATGCAGAGTAACAACCTCTTTTGCCAGGCAGAGGCCGAGGCCGACGCCCCCAGTACTGCGAGTATTGCCAGTGTCAATTCTGTGAAAGGGATTGAATATCGACTCCAATTCGTGCTTCGGGATGCCAAGTCCCTGGTCGGCCACGCAAATCGAGGTTTCACGATTGCTGCTCTGGGCTGTGAGAGAAATCCTCCCGCTCTCAGGTGAATAGCGGCAGGCATTCTCCAGAAGCTGGGTGATGGCCTGGGTTAGCTCCTGGCGGTTACCATAGACCTGTATGTCAGCTTGACACTCAATCTTGATATGGTGATGTGCCTTGCAGTCCCGACAGCCATTTTTCGCTTTTTCCATGAGATCCAGAACGGACAGATACTCGTAATTAATACGTGCTCGGTCAAATTTAAGGCGGCGCACATCCAGAAATCTATTGATGAGTTCAGTTAGTTTCTCTGCTTCGTTGTAGATGATTTCAACATGTCGTCTCTGTTGCTCAGGAACTTCCGGCTCGTTAAGAAGCAGTTCAGCAAAGCCACTGATAGCTGTCAGGGGAGTTCGCATTTCATGGCTCATGGTGGAGAGCAGATCATCCTTGATTTTTTCAAGCTCTTTGCGTTCGGTGATGTCCTGGGCGACTTCCAGTCGCACCAGGCGACCATCTGTCCAGCGGATTGCGTTATCAATGCATTCGTACCAACGGTTATTCTTGGTGTTGAGAAATTCCCAGACGACTGGATTCCCCGGCTCGCCGTTAATGATGAGTTGCGAATTTGTACAGAAATCGCAGGGATGGTTAATCCCCTCCTGTAGATACTGGTAACACTTGCGTCCACGCCAGTCCTGGCCGAAAAACTGCTCTGTAAATTGATTGACGTAGAGCAATTCGTAGGTTGTAAAGTCTGCAACATAGACAACTGCATTCATCGAATCGAATAAAGTGCTGAGTTGTTTGAAGCGTTCCCGTATGTCCTGTTGAGTTTTGTCCTGTTCTTCTTCTATTGCTTCTTCGCAATTGCGTTGTACCTGGAGACAATGGCTCAGGTAGAGATAGAGCAATGTTGCCGTAACCGCTACAAAGAACCCGTTCTTGAAGGTCTGGGCCTGGGTCAGTTGGTCCGGGTCACTAAGGAACCATGCCAGAAGTGTATCGGAAAAGTAAATCCACAGGCTGGCAAAGATGACGTAAAAGACGACGGTGCGTACCGCCGTGTGTTTGCGTGGAGTTCTTAGGTCTCGTTGGTCAGTTGCGAACATGGTGGGATGATACCTGCATGTAAGGGTAGTAAACTACTCATCATTATACTTGGATTTGCAATTGTGTGTAGCATGTTATTGAAAATTATCTTCAGGAAAGCCAAGGGCCTTCAACTGTCTCCGTAAGTCTTCCGGAAGTGGGCAGGGGACATCAATGATTGCACCGGTTGTCGGTCGTGGGAATGCCAGACGATGGCAGTGCAGGAAGGGGCGGTTCATGCCGTTCACCATTTTACCCTGATAACGGGTGTCACCAATAATCGGCCAGCCAGCTATTGCCAGTTGATGACGTATCTGATGATGCCGACCAGTAACCAGTTCCATCTCAAGGAGGGTGAACTCGTCAGTAGAGTCAATAGGTCGAAATCGAGACAAAGACTCCTTGGTGCGCCCTTTGGCCGGAACGGCAGAATTCAATTCACCCGGTAGCGTAATGCAACCGCTGACCAATGCCAGGTAACGCTTGGTTGCTTGCCCAGCCATAATCATTTTTCCCAACTGGCTGATTGCTGCATGTCCCTTGCCGAACAGGACCGCGCCTGAGGTGCCTATGTCCAGCCGATGAACCGGTGCGATCCGAAAGGTTTCGCTGCGCAGTCGCAAAAAGTCCTGCACACGCCACAAGAGGTTATCGTCATGTCCCTGGGCCCGGTGTATGGCAAGCCCCGCTGGCTTGTTGAGCACAATGCACTGCTCATCCTCATAGAGAAGCTGTTCGGGGTGCAGACGTGACTGCTCCAGACACTCCAGCCAGCGCCGGGATGTTTTGACAGTGATAATCTCGCCAGCATGGACACATCTGTCTGCTTCGGCAATGTGGTTGTCAACAGTAATACGCTGCTTTTTGCAAAGCTGCCGCAGGAAGGCGCGTGGAGCTGCTGGCACTCTTAACGAAAGGGCCTCAAGCAGAGGATGGTTTTCCTCGCGAACATTTACTTTCCACTCATTCATAATCGTATTCATAACATAACTGTTACCGCTTTTGGGGGTAATCGTCTAAGGGTAAAAGTCTCAGTAGTGTATGCATTAAATCTCCTTTACAGCATTGTCAGGGCTTGCTAACATCACCGGCTACTAAGTAGTGACTTGAGTAAAAATCAGAGCAGGTTTCCTGCTGTTTGGCGCCTATCCCCGATGAAAATAAAAAGTATTGAAATTACAGGTTTTAAGTCGTTTGTCGAACGCACCATTCTCGGCTTCGATGATGGCATTACTTCGATTGTCGGCCCGAATGGCTGCGGCAAGAGCAATGTCGTTGATGCGATTCGCTGGGTGATGGGGGAGCAGAACGCCCGGAACCTGCGCGGAAAATTGATGGAAGACATTATTTTCGGGGGAAGTGAGAGCCGCAAACCCCTTGGCATGGCCGAAGTGACTCTGATTATGAACAATACGGCCAGCCTGGCGCCTGCTGCCTTTAGTGAATATGCCGAAATCCAAATTACCAGGCGACTCTACCGTAATGGTGAGAGTGAATATCTGCTGAATAAAACGTCCTGTCGTCTCCTGGATATTACTGAATTGTTCATGGATACCGGGGTTGGTAGCCGTACCTATTCCATTATTGAGCAGGGCAAGATTGGCATGATTATCAATGCCAAGCCCGAGGACCGCCGTAGCCTGATAGAGGAGGCCGCGGGCGTCACCAAGTTCAAGGCGCGCAAAAAAACCGCCTTGCGTAAAATTGATGCGACCCGGCAAAACCTGCTGCGTCTCGGTGACATCGTTAGTGAAGTGCGACGTCAAATGAACAGCCTGAAACGGCAGGCTCAACGAGCCAAGCGTTTCCGGGAGTTTCGCGAAGAGCTTCGTGCTCTGGAATTGCAGTTCGGTCTGCGTCAATATATGACATTGAAGGAGAAAGTTGAACAGGCCAGCAGTTCTACAGAAGAGCAAACAGGACAGGTTGATGTTGTCACTCGACAACTCGAATTGGCAGAGCTTGAACTGGAGCAGGCTCGCTTGAACCATACCGAGCGCGATAAAGAAACCACTCAGGGGCAGGCTGGAGTTTTCCACCTTACCGGTGAAATCCAGAGGATTGAAAGCCGACTTGAGTTTGGCGTCAAGGAGGTTGAGTCTCTCGATCGTCAGCAGGAAAGGGTTGCCGCAGAACTGGCAGAGATTGACCGTCGTCTGAAAACTACCGATCAGGAAGAGTTGTCTTTGTGCCAGGCCCGAGAGGATCAGGCCAAGGTGCTTAGCGAAGAAGAGTTGCGCCTGGATGAAAGTGAAGGGGTACTGCTGGACCTGACCGAACAGGAAGACAGCTTGGGTGGACAACTGGAGCAGGCCCGTCAGAAATTTTATCATTTGCTTACTGAGCTGACACGCATGAGCAGTCAGCAAGAGGAGGCAGACCGGCGGCTTGCAATTCTGGCTGACTTGAGTGAACGTAACTCTCAAGAGGCATTGGCAGTGACCGCACAGCTCGAGCGTTTACAGAATAGCAGCAGCAGCCTGACCAGTACTCTTGAAGCGATAGAAAACACACACGGTGACCTTGTTAAGAAGTGCCATGAGTTGCAGGAGCGTCAGGTTGGCCTTAAGGGACAGGTGGAGCAGGGTGAAATTGAACTCTTGCAGCGTCGCGAAGAACTCAGCCGCCAGCGTTCGCGTCTCGAATCTCTTCAGCAGTTGGAACGCAACCTTGAGGGCTATGCCCGCGGCGTCAAGACGCTGCTCTCTGATGAGCGGCACAAAGCGCGCATGAAGGGACTGGTCGCTGATATCCTCGAAGTGCCACCTCGTTATGAAGCGGCTATCGAGGCCGTTCTTGGGGAGCGTGTGCAGGCTCTGCTACCTGATAATCTCGAGAATGCTCAGAAGGCACTGGCTTATTTACGTGACAATGAGGGGCGCTGTACCTTCCTCTTGCCTGAATGCCCGGTAGTTGAGGCTCCAGATATGCTTGGAGGCAAGCCCTTGGCGGACCTCCTGTCTGGCCGTGTAGATTTTCAGGATGCGGTGTCGCGCCTCCTTTCCGGAGTCTATCTGGTGGATGATCTGACCGGATATCTTGAGCAGAAGCTGCCCTTCGGTGTCACATTGGTCACCGAGGACGGCAACACTCTGACGTATCGTGGCGAAATGACAGGCGGCGGTCGTCAGGTTCTCGACCAAGGCCTGCTGCATAAGAAACGGGAGATGAAGGACCTGCAGAAGCAGGTTAAGAGCCTGGACGGTGAGGTTGCTAAACTGAACCAACAGCGTGAAGCTCTGAGGAAGGAAACTCAGACAACGGAGGTCGCTTTGCGCCAGGCCGAGCAAGACCTGCACCAGCAGGAAATTCGTGTCGTCGATAGTCGCAAGGACCTTGACGGATTGTTACAGGAAGAGGCCCGTCTTCAGGAACGTATCGAGGTGCTTGGCCTGGAAGATGAGCAGTTACGCGAAGAACATGAGGCCTTGCAGCAGACTTTGCAGGTGTCGTCCAGCACACGTGAATCGAATGAAGGAGAAAAACGTAATCTGGAAGCCTTGGTGACGCGTTTACAGGAGGAGCTTCAGGCTCTGCGCGAGCGGGCAAATGAAGCGCGCCAGGGTGTCACAAGCCTTAAGGTCAGCTTGGCAAGTCTGCGTGAACGTGAAGAGAGCAGTCGCAACACCCTGGAGCGCCTGTTGAGCTTGCGTGAGGAACTACAACTGCGCCAGGTGATGTTAAACCAGAATGCAATGGAAGCTGTCGAAAACCAGGCGGTACTGCGTAAAGAAGCTGAAGAGCTTAGAGTGAAGATGGAGCTTCTTTACCGTGAGCGGGTTGAGCAGGAAGAAAAACTCGTCGGGTTGCGGGAACGTTTCGAAGCAAGTCGCCAGGACATCGAGCGGCGTGAAACAGAACTTAAACAATCTCGCGTCCTGACCCAACACTTACGTGACGAGCTGTCTTCCTGGCAGATGCAGACTCGTGAACTGCAGTTGGAGATTGAGCATACGTTGCAAGCGTTCCTGAAGCGCTATCAAATCGATCTCTCTGCCCCTGAGGTTGCTGGTAAGCTTGACAGTGGTTTTGATGAAGCTTTAGCCACAGAACGTCGTGATTACCTGCAGAATCGTATCAACGATATCGGTGAAGTCAACCTTATGGCGATCGATGAGTATCAGGAGCTTGAGGAACGCTATACTTTCATGACTTCGCAGCAGGAAGATTTAAATAAATCTCTGGAAGGACTGCAGTCGGCAATTGCCAAGATCAACCGGACCACCCGCAAGCGCTTCCGTGAGACCTTTGATCTGGTCAACGCCAAGTTCCGTGAGCTCTTCCCGCAATTATTCAACGGCGGTCAGGCTGAGTTGCGTCTGACCGATGAAAATGATCTTCTTGAGACGGGAATCGAGGTCGTTGCTCAGCCCCCTGGCAAAAAACTGCAGAACGTGACCTTGCTTTCCGGAGGAGAAAAGGCGTTGACAGCTGTCGCCATGATCTTCTCTATCTTCCTGATTAAACCCTCACCATTCTGTCTCCTTGATGAGGTCGATGCGCCGTTGGATGATGCCAATATCGGCCGTTTCAACGAGATCGTTGCGACAATGGCAAAAACTTCACAATTTATCATCATCACCCACAATAAACGGACAATGGAAATTGCCGACAATCTCTATGGCATTACCATGGAAGAGCCCGGAATTTCCAAGCTTGTGTCGGTGTGTATGAAAGAGGTTGCTTAGCTCGTGCCCTTTAAGAACCTGCTGAATTCACTTGTTGAGCGTGTTCCTGGAGCCCAGGGTGCAATTCTTGCCGACTGGGAGGGTGAGGCCGTTGAGCAGGTTGGCATCATGGACGATTATGATCTCAAGGTGATAGGTGCCCATAAAGGGGTTATTCTTCACAATATGTGTGAGGTTGTTGACCGGCTCGGCAATGATGAGCTCAAGGAAATTGTAGTTACCACCAAGCAGGCGCAAACGTTGATATTGCCGGTCACCAGAGATTATTATCTGGTACTGACTCTTGACCGTTCGGATATGTTGGGGCGGGCACTATTGGAATCGCGTCGCTGTATCCAGGCTCTTTATCGGGAAATTGCGTAAGATAAAGTTATGTAGCTGTAAGGTTTGAAGCTCTACAGCCTTGAAAATATTTTTTAGGATGTATTATGGATTTTGAACTCTGGTTTAATGAACTTCTGAATAACCTTGCTGATTTTCTGATTATAGCAGGGGTTCCTCCTGATCAGGGCCAAATCGCGGCCCTGGGCTTGGTTTTCCTCTGCATGACTCTGCTCTCTCTGCTTATTGTCCTGCTGTTGTTGCGGAGAAAGTTCCGCCGTAAAGATGCACCGACAGAGACAGCTGAAGAGCTGGCTGTTGAAGAGCCAGAAGTAATTGATGAAGATGCGGGGCTGGTTGCCGGGGAGGAACGTGTTGTCTCTTCGATTGAAGTTGAAGAGATCCCCGTAGCGGAACCTTCACTTGCTCCAGCTGAATTGCCGGCCGACGATGAGCCGGCCAGCCTGTTTCAGCGTATGCAGCAAGGGTTGGCCAAAACTCGCAGTTCCCTGGTCGGCCGGATGGATGCTTTGCTGGGCAGTCATGCCCGCCTTGATGATGAGTTCATCGAAGAGTTGGAGGAAATTCTTATTACTGCAGATTTCGGCATGCAGGCAACTCAGGAGTTGGTGCAAGCGCTGACTGGACGTCTCAAGGAGATTGATCAGAGTGAACCCGGTCAATTACACTTCAGTCAATTACACAAGGTGCTCGGAGAGGAAATTCGCGCCCGCCTGAAGACCAGTGATACGGAGTGGCCAGTCCCGGAGAGTGGCCCTCTGGTGATCCTGGTGGTTGGTGTCAACGGTGTCGGTAAGACAACAACGATCGGCAAGATGGCCAAACAATTCGCTGACCAGGGTAAGAAGGTGGTTCTCGGTGCCGGTGACACCTTCCGTGCTGCCGCAGCTGAGCAACTTGAGATCTGGGGGACACGTGCCGGGGCGGAGGTTATCCGACATACTGAAGGCTCTGATCCCGGTGCCGTGGTGTTTGATGCTGCCAAAGCTGCTGTGGCGCGCAAAGCCGATGTTCTGATTCTTGATACTGCCGGTAGATTGCACACCAAGGTCAATCTGATGGAAGAACTGAAGAAGATCCGCCGAATTGTTGACCGGGAGATTCCGGGGGCACCCCACGAGACCCTGTTGGTCCTCGATGCAACCACAGGTCAGAATGCCCTGATTCAGGCGCGCATGTTCCAGGATGCTGTGGCTGTCTCCGGTATCGCCCTGACCAAACTGGATGGGACTGCCAAGGGCGGTATTGTTGTGGCCATTAACTCACAACTTGATCTCCCGGTGCGTTTGATCGGTGTTGGTGAAGGTGTCGCAGACCTGCGACCCTTCGATGCTGATGAGTTTGTTGCAGCACTCTTTGCTAACAATTGAGATCGCTTGACTTTTTGTATTCTTTGACCTAGGCTGAAAGTCAGTATTAAAGGGGGAGCTTTAAGTGACTTTGGAAGCGATTGCGCAGCTGGAAAAACTTGTTGATCAGTTGTTGGCTGAGCGTATCGAACAGCAGGATCGCAATCGGGAACTCACCGCAGAATGTGAACGGCTGATTAATGACCGCTCCAGAGTTAGCAACGAGCTTGATAAGTTGCTGGGTAAACTGGAAGGCCTGGGAGAGAAAGCTCATACGGGAGAGGGAGCTCAATGAAACAGAGTATCCAAGTTTCCATTCTCGGTCAGCAGTTTAATCTCAGAAGCGATGCATCCCCCGAACAGGTCCACCGTGTTGCCAGGTTTGTTGAAGACCAGATTTCTCAGGTAACCGCCAGCGGTCGAGCCATCGATTCTCTTCAGGCGGCAATGTTGGCACTGCTCAATGTTTCAGCTGCTCACCTCGAAGGAGAGCCTTCATCGACAAGTTTTGAAGCTGAGAGCCAGCGCTTAAATCAGTTGGTTGAAAAGATAGAAGCCGCTTTGAAGTAAATGATCTGTAATTTCCTGTTGTCAGGTCAAAACTGCCGACAGGTTGAAAATGGATTTAGCTAATAGTGTCTCCGTACGGGGATTTTACGATAGATTGGTCAATGGTATTGCCGCCCCTGGTGGGCGTTTAAAAAGGACGACGTGATACAGGTCGCATCATAAATGTATGAGCCCAGGAACTCCAGAATATCTTTCTCAATATGATCACCAGCTTAGTATAGCTGTGTTTGTGTTGCGTGGGGAACCCTCTGCAAAAATGATTTGATGCGGGTTTTGCATCGTATATACCACCCTTCTATCTGAACCCTTCCGTCCGGAGGTCTCGAGTCACGGGATCTCTCCACATGTCAAAGCGATCCATTAGGGCACAATTTCTCGCCGAGCGTAAATCACGTCCGCTTGAAACCTGCATCGGGTTAAGCGTGGAGATCCAGAAGCGTTTTCTGCTGTCGGACTTGTTTCGTGAGGCAAATTGTCTGGCCTTGTACAGCGCCATTCATAACGAGGTCTCGACTGATACGGTATCTATGCGGGCCATTGAGCTCGGTAAGACTCTGGTTTATCCGCGAGTCAAAGGTGATGCCCTTGAGTTTGTTGAAGTCTTGAGCCCGGCCGATCTTGTCCCCGGGGCGTTTGGTGTGCTGGAACCGCGAGGGCACAAAACGGTGCTGGTTGAGAAGCTTGACCTCATCGTTGTTCCTGGTGTGGTGTTTGACCAATGTGGCCATCGCCTTGGCTATGGTCGCGGTTTCTATGATCGTACGCTGGCAGCGTGCCGGGTTGATTGTGTAACGACTGGTTTTGCGTACAGCTTTCAGTTAGTCGAAACATTGCCAACGCTAGAACATGATAAGACGCTTTCTGTGCTGATGACGGAAAGCCGGACATTAAACTTTATCGCCTGACGATTGCTGTTGTAGTTGGAGGCGTTTAACAAAAAAATAATGCCAATTAGGGAGGTGACGGCTTTGAATACAGAAATGATATTGCTACTACTTGCTGGTTTGATTGTTGGTGGATTCATTGGCACGATTATCCGCGCCAAGTCTTCGGGATCCAAGCTTGCCAACGCCGGGCGCGAAGCTGCGAAAATCGTCGAAGAGGCGAAAAAAGAAGCAGCTACGGTTCGTAAAGAAGCAGAGATTCAGTCCAAAGATGTGGTTTTTAAGGCGAAGGCCGACTGGGAAGAAGAAGTGCGTGAAGCTCGAAGGGATCTTCATTCCCAGGAGAAGCGCATGGTGCAGAAAGAGGAGAACCTTGACCGCAAGACCGTTCAGTTGGACAGTAAAGATGAGGACCTGACTCGCCGGGAGCAGTCTTTGCTGGATCGTGATCGTAATCTACAAAAACGTACTGAAGAGGTTGAAGCCCTGGTTGCCGAGCAGCGCATTCAGCTGGAAAAAGTTTCCGGGATGACTTCAGAAGAGGCCCGGCAGCGACTGATGGCGACGATGGAGAGCGAAGCTCGTCATGATGCTGCCAAGCGGATCCGGCAGATCGAGGATGAAGCCAAGGAGACCGCCGACAAAAAAGCCAAGAAAATTCTGTCATTAACGATTCAGCGTTATGCTGGCGATTACGTCGCGGAAAAGACCATTAACTCCGTAGCCTTGCCCAGCGATGAGATGAAAGGCCGAATTATTGGTCGTGAAGGCCGTAACATCCGCGCGATTGAAGCGGCAACCGGTATTGATCTGATTATCGATGATACGCCTGAGGCGGTCATTATCTCAGGCTTCAATCCCGTTCGTCGGGAAGTCGCTCGTCTGTCTCTTGAGCGTTTGATTACTGACGGCAGAATACACCCTTCCCGAATTGAAGAGGTGGTTAAGAAGGCCGAACAGGAGGTTGAGGGCTCTATCCGTGATGCGGGTGAACAGGCAACCTTTGATGTCGGTGTGCACGGGATTCACGCGGAGATTGTCAAGCTGGTTGGCCGCTTGCGTTACCGGACTTCTTATGGCCAGAACGTTCTGCAGCATTCTCTAGAGGTTTCTTTTCTCTGTGGCATTATGGCTGCTGAGCTTGGTCTGGACATCAAACAGGCCAAGCGCGCTGGCCTGCTGCACGATATCGGCAAGGCCGTTGATCATGAAATCGAAGGCTCTCATGCGATAATTGGTGCTGATCTGGCCAGAAAGCATGGTGAACCGCCCGAGATTGTGCATGCTATTGCCGCTCATCACGAAGAAGAAAAGCCGGAAACAATCCTGGCTGTTCTGGTACAGGCCGCTGATGCCTTGTCCGGAGCCAGGCCAGGCGCTCGTCGTGAGATGATGGAAACCTATGTCAAGCGACTGGAAGACCTGGAGAAAATTGGCACATCGTTTCATGGGGTAACTTCCTGTTATGCGATTCAAGCTGGTCGCGAGGTAAGAGTCATGGTCTCCAGCGAGAAGGTCTCCGATGATCAGTCACATGTTATGGCTAAGGACATTGCCCGCAAGATCGAGAATGAGATGACCTATCCAGGTCAGATCAGAGTGAATGTCATTCGGGAAACAAGAGCGACTGATTACGCAAAATAAGGGACGTTTGGGGTGTTGTTTTGAAAATTCTCTTTATCGGTGATATCGTCGGTCGCCCGGGGCGACATCTGGTCCGTGATGTGCTGCCTCGTCTGGTTGATCAGCACATGATCGACCTTGTGGTTGCCAATGGCGAGAATGCCGCTGCCGGTTTCGGGCTGACTCCTGATGTGGTTGCGGAATTGCTTGATATGGGGATTGATGTTCTGACCACAGGCAACCATGTCTGGGATAAACGGGATGGGCTGGTTTGCCTGGAACAGGAGCCCGCCTTATTGCGTCCGGCAAATTATCCCGTTGAAACTCCGGGTCGCGGAGTTGGTGTCTTTCAGACTGCCGCAGGGTTGTCTGTCGCCATCGTGAACCTTGAGGGTCGCGTTTTTATGAAGAGCCTGGATTGCCCGTTTCGTAAGGCGGATGCCATCCTGAAAGAACTCGGCCCCGCTCAACGGATTATTCTGGTTGATTTTCATGCCGAGGCGACCAGTGAAAAAGGTGCCCTGGCCGCCTATCTGGATGGCCGGGTCAGTGCAATTGTCGGTACTCATACTCACGTGCAGACTGCCGATGAAAGAGTGATGCCTGGGGGGACGGCATTTATCAGTGACGCCGGTATGACAGGGTCGCGTGATTCCGTGATCGGGATTCGCAAGGAATTGTCGGTGCAGAGATTCATGACCCAGATGCCAGTTCGCTACGAGATCGCCAAAAAAGATCCTGTACTCTGTGGTGTTGTTGTCTCAATTGATGAAGATAGTGGTCTGGCAAAAAGCATCGAACGAATTAAGGTTGTAGGAGTATGAGATGAAACCTGTTGCAGAGCAGATGGATATAATCCGTCGGGGCGCTGTTGAGATTCTAGTGGAGAAGGAGCTTGAGGAAAAACTGGCAAGCGCAGTTAAAACCGGCAAGCCGTTGCGTATTAAGGCCGGTTTCGACCCGACCGCTCCAGACCTCCATGTTGGCCATACCGTTTTGATCCAGAAGCTCAAACAGTTTCAAGACCTCGGTCATGAAGTTTGCTTTCTGATCGGGGATTTTACCGGCATGATCGGCGATCCAACCGGCAAGAATGAAACACGCAAGGCGTTAACCAAGGAACAGGTTTTACAGAACGCCCAGACCTATAAGGAGCAGGTATTTAAGATCCTCGACCCAGAGAAGACCCGGATCGTTTTTAACAGTGAGTGGATGGGGCT
>Ga0256834_1000041_pt1:52500-89499 | contig 89499 bp, 75 predicted proteins | sample 4281140metaG_FD_190536 | JGI IMG/M metagenome (GOLD analysis project Ga0256834, IMG submission 190536) | Hydrothermal vent microbial communities from East Pacific Rise, Pacific Ocean - 4281-140 | ecosystem: Environmental > Aquatic > Marine > Hydrothermal vents | place: Pacific Ocean...
ATACGCTTTGATCTTTCGATGCAAGTTAGAGCGTTCAATTTCAATTGCTTCCGCAGTACGTGAGATGTTCCAATCGTGCTCTTCCAGCTTCTGAAGCAGGAATAACTTTTCAAACTCCTCTTTTGCGGTACGGAAGGTGTCAGCCAGCACGACTACTGATCCTTTACCCATGGCTGTTGGTTGATGCTTGTAGCTGATTGACTGGGGTAGCTGATTGCAAGTGATTGTAGAACCTGGTGACATAATCACTAGTCGTTCAATCAGGTTCTTTAGCTCACGTACGTTTCCAGGCCATGAGTAGTTCTTGATTACCTGCATTGCTTCGTCATCCAGAGTTTTTGATTCACGGCTTTCTTTGCTACAGAAATACTCAAGAAAGTGGGTAGCAAGACGCGGAATGTCAGCTTTACGTTCGCGCAGGGGCGGGACATGGAATGGGATGACATTGAGCCGATAATAGAGGTCCTCGCGGAAAGTGCCCTCAGCAATTTCTTTGTCAAGGTCCTTGTTGGTTGCGGCAATTACGCGAACATCAACCTCAATGGTTTTGTTGCCACCAACTCTCTCAAATTTTCGTTCCTGCAGGATACGTAGTACTTTGGCTTGAGTCTTCAGACTCATATCACCGATTTCGTCAAGAAAGAGTGTCCCCTGGTGGGCTTGATCGAACTTGCCACGGCGTTGGGTTGTGGCTCCGGTGAAAGAGCCTTTCTCATGTCCAAAGAGCTCTGATTCGATCAGCTCTTCAGGTATTGCTGCGCAGTTTACCTCAACAAAGGGTTTGTTGGCTCTCTTCGAGTTGAGGTGGATAGCGCGGGCGACTAACTCCTTGCCTGTGCCGTTCTCACCGGTAATGAGAATCCAGCCTGAGGTTGGTGCTGCGATTTTAATCTGCTCCTTTAATTCCTTGATCGGCTTACTGTCGCCGATCATTTGATGTTCCTTGTTGATCTGCGCCTTGAGCTCGCGATTCTCTGCCACCAGCTGACCTACCTTGACTGCATTCTGAATGCAGAGCAGGACCTTTTCCAGAGAGAGCGGTTTTTCGATAAAATCATAGGCGCCCAGTTTGGTAGCCTTGACCGCCGTTTCGATAGTTCCGTGGCCGCTCATTATGACCACCAATTGGTCGGGATAAATATCACGGATCCTGGTCAGAGTTTCCATGCCATCCATATCGGGCATCCAGATGTCCAGCAGGATCAGGTCTGGTTTCTCCTCGCTGACTTTAACGATGGCGGCTTCTCCACTCTCAACTGATACCGGCGAAAGCCCTTCGTCCTGAAGAATCCCAGTCAGACTATCACGAATACTTTTCTCATCATCAACGATCAGGATTGATTGCATGTTTCCCCTGTCTATCTACTCTAAAGTGTATTCAGATGTGTTTGAATATAAGAGACTTACAACTTTCTAAGAGGCCTCTTTTGTTACTGGCAGTTCCACAATGAAATGGGTCCCCTGTGGTTCATTGTCGCGCACCCGGATATAGCCGTTATGGTCAGAGATGATCGTCGAAACAATAGCGAGCCCCAGACCGGTCCCAGACTTCTTGGTAGAGAAGTAAGGCTCAAAAAGCCTTGATTTGTCTTCAGGATGAATGCCGCAGCCATTGTCACTGATTCTTAACGTTACCATGTCCAGATCTTTATTGTACGAGGTCTTCATAACGATTTTACCTTCACCATTAACTGCGGCAACAGCGTTGTCGAGGAGGTTGATGATTGCCCGTTTGATCTGCTCCTGGTCCAAACTGAAAATAGGCAGATCAGGTTCAAGCTGCAGTTGGAAGTCAATCTCTTTGTGTCCCTCCTGAAAAAGCATAAGAGCTTCATTGAGAACATCATTGAGATTGTTGAGACTGGGGTTGCTGGCAGGCATACGTGCGAAACTGGAGAATTCGTTGACCAGATTTTTCAAGTCATCAACCTGTTTAATGATCATTGTAGTGCATTCGTCAAAGACTGAGTCGTCATCAGCGAATCTGTCGAGATAGCGACGTCGCAGGCGTTGTGCTGAGAGTTGGATCGGTGTCAGTGGGTTTTTGATTTCATGAGCGATGCGTCTGGCAACTTCACGCCATGCAGCCATCCGCTGTGCTTTAAGCAATTGGGTCAGATCATCGAAGACGATAACCGTACCCACAAACTCATCATTTTCATCTTTTAAGGTAGTGACATTGACCAGCAAAACAATCTTTGTGTCTCCTGCAGGAAGAGTAATCTGTTTGCGAATCGAGTCCTTGCCGGAAGCGATCAGTTCTTTGAGAACTCCCTTAATCATAGGCAGGTAATCAGGGGTTACAACGTCACGAAAATTACGTCCGATGATCTTTGGTGTTTTTAGCCCGAGCAGCCTCTCCGCTGATTTGTTGATGGTTGTAATATTGCCACGACTGTCAATGGATATGACTCCGGCAGTAACATTGGCAAGAACAATTTCCATGTAACGACGTCTTTGCTCAAGCTCAATATTGGATACTTGTAACTTGCGGTTGCCGCGACGAATAGCCTTTTGTCCTTTGCGTAAATCTGCTGTCATGGTGTTGAATGCTTCAACCAACGAACCCACTTCATCATCGCTATAACTGTCGAGAGTGACATTCAGGTCTCCAGAAGCAACACGATTGGTCGCTATCGCCAAGTCTTGAATTGGTTCTGTAATGCTGCGGGCAAGATGGAACCCCGCCCAGGTTGAAAGGAAGATGATTACTAAGGCAATCAGGAGCAGGAAAAGAACGTACCCTTTCTGTATCTTGCTTTTGAGCAGTTTGGTCGATTTGTACTGTTCGAACGAACTGCTGATTTCCTTCATCTTGTTAACCAGTGAGTAGGGGACATAATAGTTGACGACGACCACTCCAACGACGTCATCCGGGTTCCAGTTTGAGTAGACCGGTACAATCCCACGAATTAAATCGGCACGGCCTACCGGGCTGATGCGGGTAAATCGGTTGCCCTGCAGGGCTTCGCGGATGCTGTCTGAGCCAGGGTCTGTGAACTCTGCCGCCGGAACCCGTGGATTAACAGCACGCACAAGTTCCTCTAAAGTCGCGGAGAAAACTTCAACTATACCTAGGTTGTATTCCTTTTGCTTCTGGTTAATAAGCCCTTCGAGAACGGGTAGATTGTCTTCGTTAAGCAATTTCTGCTCTTTAATCATTTGGGATATCTGCTCAGCATAGTAGAGTGCGTTGCTTGCTGAGTTCTTATAATATGTTTGTGCAACCTCCAGAGACTCTTTGAGAGATTCTTCAATCTGACTATTGAACCAGTTTTCAATGGAGTTGGTTATAAACCCGGCGGAAACAAAAAAGAGCAGCATTGTAGGAATTAGAGATAGTGCGATAAAGGCGAGAACAAGTTTGCTGCGTAGTTTCGCTCCGGGAAGCCCACGTCGTCGTTCAAGCAGAAGTTTGAAGATGTTACGCATAACTAGAAAAAGACAGAGGATGATCAGCAGAATGTTCAGGTTGATCAGTGCCAGAACGAGGATATTGCCGCTAAGGGGGATTTCTGTTGTCAGGTCGAAGAGTTGCGCCTGGTAGCGTAGTGACAGTGCAACAAGGCCGACAATAACCACGACGAGCAGCCACTCACGGCGGCGTTTCCGAGATTCTGTGTTCGGGGTGTTCGATGTCTTGGTCGTTTTTAGGTCAGGCATAAGAATATCTGTTGATTTGCAATTTTAGGCGCAAAATGGCCCTTATTGCAACCAAGAATACATCATAGACCGGTGATTACTGATTCTAATAAAAAAGGCAGCCTGAGGGCTGCCTTGATGTTGCCAGGAAGTGGATCATTATACTTTGGCAAAAGCCAGGTCGGTTGCAAAAGTTTGTGGTGCCATTTGCAGTGCTTTTTGGAGATCATCCTCGCTGAATTCAAGCAGTTGCCAATTCTCAGGTGTATCAAGAATCTTCTGAACCAGTTGGTGATTAACATCGTGTCCTGCTTTGAAAGCACGGATATGACCAAGGATCGGGTAACCAAGTAAGCTGAAATCACCAATTGCATCAAGGATTTTGTGGCGAACAAACTCATCCTGGAAGCGAAGTCCTTCTGGATTAAGAATTCGTTCGTCATCAACAACAATAGCGTTATCCAAGGAACCCCCGCGAGCGAGGCCTGCTGCTTTAAGCATTTCAACGTCACGGAGGAAGCCAAATGTGCGTGCAGGTGCCAGGTCACGTCGGAAACCTGTAGCAGTGACCTTGGCTGAGCGCTGCTGCAACGCTATGCATGGATGTTGAAAGGCAATGTCAAAGGTAATGCGGAAGAAGCGAGAAGGGATGATACTGACCCGTTTTTCGCCATCAATAACAGATATCGGTTTGCGAATGGCCAGGAATTTGCGGCCTTGTGGGTGGCAATATCTACCAGCCTCTTCGATGATTGAGGCAAAAGGTGCTGCACTACCATCCATAATCGGTACTTCTGGGCCATCGATGTCAATGTGCAGGTTGTCAACTCCATATGCAGAAAGCGCCGCCAGTAAATGTTCAACAGTTGAAACATGAACATCACCCTTGCCGATGACCGTTGCCATGCGAGTATCGACAACATTTGCGGCCGTTGCTTCTATAGCGACCGTATGATCGTCAACCTTACGGTGAAAGACGATGCCTACGTTAGCTTCTGCAGGACGCAACTTCATATTAATGCGCTGCCCGGTATGCAGGCCTATGCCTGAGATAGCTGTTGGACGAGCAATTGTTGTCTGGCAGATCAAAGTCATTATTTTGATGTCCTTCAATGTATGTAAATAAAAACGCACCAATGGTTAATGCAATTATCTTGCCAATAGAGATGAGCTCTTAAATGTCCGGAATTGCAGGAGTTACTCTTTCTCTTGCATAGCCTATGTTGCTACTGAGATATTATTAATACAACGAGTGTGGTAACTAGGGCACAGTCCGGGTTGACAGGTTGGATCAGGTTCTTGTTGAATTGAATAGACTCCTATAAACGTCCTGATCGTAGGATACCTACTGCCAGCCACAGACCAAGCAGGCCAGCTATAGAATATCCCAGTATTCCCAGTACGGGAAATCCAAAAAGCATGGGACCTTTGTCGATCTGCATGACCAGAGAGGAACCGACAATCAGTGACCCGATGATAACGGCAAAAGAGACCCGGTTGCTGGAGCGGTCCAGGTCGGTTGCCAACTTGTCCAGACCGCGATGCTCGAGATCGATTTTGAACTGGTTGTGATTGATCCGGTTGAGGAATTTCTTGATGTCATTAGGCAGACTCTTGGCCAGTAATGAGTATGCTTGAATAATGCGGCCTGTTTGCGTGGCCACGTTTTTTGGGTTGTAACGTTCCAAAACCAGCCTGTTTACATAGGGCCGCATGTAGGAAACCATATTGAAGTCTGGATTAAGCTGGAGACCGACTCCCTCCATGACAATCAGAGCTTTGGCCAGCATCATGAAATCTGCAGGGAAATGGATACGATAATGTGTAAGAATCTCAATGAATTCTGAGAGGAGCTTGCCGACCTTGATGTCCTGTAAAACTATATCGTAGTAGTCATCGATAAAGTCATGCAGGTCGCGTCTCAGGTTCTTAAGGTCGGAGTTATCTGACAATTCTCCCGAGTAAAGCAATTGAGAAATGATACTGTCCACGTCTTTATTAAGCAGTGCCTGTAATAGGTCGATCAACTGATCTTTAAGGTCTTGACCGAGGTGACCAACCATGCCGTAATCGAGCATGCAGATGACTTGGTCCGGAAGGATGAAAACATTGCCAGGGTGTGGGTCTGCGTGAAAAAGACCGAAGTCCAGAACTTGCTTGAGGAATGAGTCAGCACCACGGCGGGCAATTTCTTTGAGGTCATAGCCCTGTGCTGTGAGTTCGTCCAGTTCAGAAATCTTGATTCCAGGAACATACTCCATGGTCAGGACAATATCTCCGCTATATTCCCAGAAGATTTTTGGAATATAGACAGTTGAGCTGTCGGCAAAATTAGCAGCGAACCTATCAACAGTACGACCCTCACGGGTAAAGTTCATTTCCCGCAGGATATTGCGGCGGAACTCTTTGACCAGCCCGACCGGATTGTACAGGGCAACAGTGGGTATATGCTGTTCAATCAGATAGGCAAGACCCATCAGGACATCGATATCGGTTTCAACAATTTTGACAATACCTGGCCGTCGGACTTTAAAAACAACGTCTTCTCCGCTCTTTAACTTTCCACGGTGAACCTGGGCAATACTGGCTGCAGCAATCGGTTGCTTGGAGAATTCAGCGAAAAGTTCTTCGGCCGGATAGCCTAGCTCACGCTGGATCTGAGCATTGACTTCATCGAGAGAAACAGCATGGACCTCATCTTGAAGTTTGCTGAATTCGTGGATGTACTCTTTGCCTAAAACGTCAGGGCGGGTTGAGAGCAACTGGCCAAGTTTGATAAAGGTCGGCCCAAGCTCCTCCATGGCCAGGCGTAAGCGTTGTGCCTGGCTGAGACGTTCCAACTCTTTAGGCATTTTGTTGAACGTGACAATTCGCTTGCCGAGTTCGAGGTAGTAATCGATGTTGAGTTGTTCGACGAAATGACCGAAGCCATATGTGATCAGAACCCCGAGAATGGTCCTGTAGCGACGGATTGTGCGGATATTTCGGTTGATGCGGAGAATTGGCAGCATAGCGATGTCCGGGGCATCTCAGGGGATGTCTATTTCAGCTTTTTTTCCAGTTGGGCGACCTTTTTCTTCAGCTTGTCAAATTCTTCGTTGGTGACTACGCCCATACGTTCACAAGCTTTTTTGACCTCTTCACGTGCCTGCTCTTGCATCTTCTCCTGGCTTTGGACTGCAGCTTCCTGAATTTTCTTCAGAAAATCCTTGCCTTCTTCTTCGCTTATGTTGAGCTTTTCGCGCAATTCAGACAGTAGTTCTTCTGCTTTTTTCTGCGTAAGGGTCATGGCTCCAACAGCTGTTAATAAGGTTTTTTCGAATAGTTCGATCATGATTGCCTCCTTGAGTTAAGGTTTTTGTGGCCGAAATGAAATAATTATATCAATATGTTAGCAGAGCAATGAGGCCTTTCAAGCTGTTTTGAGAAGATATTCGATCTCAGGTAGTGCGGCTCTTGTTGAAGCCTCTCCTGCGGCAATGATTTCTTCTGCACGATGAAACTCAAGCAGGGTGATTCCATCGAGTGGTGGTCTGAGAATCAGGTCATGCGGGCTTTGGTTCTGGTGCAGTTCATTGATAACATTTTCCATGATAGCGACGCTCTGGGCGCAGACACGGAAAATGTTCGGTGTCTTCAGGTTGGCTGGTTCATCATCGTGTGATTCCTCGGCCTCCTGACCCAGAGCGGAACGAAAAGCTTGCTCTATTCTGCGGGTACTGAAAAAGTCACGCCAGCGCTTGATGCTTCTGGAGCGTCCATGTTTGCTGGGCAGAAAAGCCTCCGGGGTTTGCTTGGTGACCGTTGGAATAGTACAAACGCCGATGATTTTTTCTGCTCCAAGATGGCTGGCAGCTACAGTGGGTATAGGGTTGCAAAGGCCTCCGTCGACCAGGAAGCGTTGCCCAAAGCGGACCGGTGGGAAAATACCGGGAAACGCCAGGCTGGCGCGAAGTGCCTCAAGCAGGTCGCCTTGCTTGATAATAATGGCTTCGCCAGTGTTGATGTCAGTTGCAGTAACAGCCAGTGCCTGACGCAGATCCTTGAAATCTCTCGCCGGTAATACGTCTGCCATGAATGCAACCAGCTTTTTGCCGTCAGTTAATCCAGATGTTGGGAGAACCGGGTTAAGCAATCTGGCCATACTGCGCCAATCGATTTCCAGTGCGACCTGCTCCATTTGCTCTACTGGTACTCTGGCGGCATACATGGCACCGACAAAGGCTCCTATAGAGGTCCCAGTTATTATGTCAATCTGGATATCGGCTTCTTCGAGGACCTTGAGTACACCGATATGAGCAAGGCCTCTGGCGGCTCCGCTACCCAGGGCAAGGCCCAGTATTGGTCTGGATCGTGAGTTGTGCATAAGACAGGTTCCATTGGCAAGGAACAGGCAGTTGTCCCTCAGTTATTACTTCTGGGGTGGTACCGTTCCTTCTCTGAATAGATGCATCCGCAATATTGTTGGCGGTAGAGGCCCATCTCCTTGGAAGTCTTGATCCCTTCTTGCCAGCCAATCCGGTAGTCTTCGTAAAGGAACTCAATGCCATAATGGTGTCCCAGTTCTTCACCCAGTTTGCGGATCAGTTCATGGCTCTGGTAGCGGGAATAGAGCAGGCTTGTGGAGAACGCATCATATCCTGAAGTCGCAGCATATTTTGCTGCCTGCTTAAGGCGTGACTGATAGCAATAGGTGCAGCGACTTGCTGGTTCAGTGGCAACCTGGGCCAGGAAGTCTTCGAGCAGGTACTCGTCTTTGTAGATGACCTGGAGATCACTGGCGGCAGCGAAATCTTCAACTGCTTGCAGACGACGGCGATACTCCTGGTAAGGGTGAATATTGTGGTTGAAAAAATAGCCACTGACGTCGTGCCCGGATTCACGTAAAATACGAATTGGGTAGATGGCGCAATTGGCACAACACATATGCAGTAGAACTTTCATAAGACAAACCTTTTCTGAAACAGTGATTCCAATATTCTAATATGGTTAGGATAAAAAGGCTAGGAGCTTGTCCAACAGGCTCCTCGTAGCCTATCACTTGAAAGCTCTTTCAGGTGGCAGACCCTGTTGCTTCCAGATCTTTCTGGCCAGCTTGATAGCAACCTGCCGGTGTGGTTCAAAACGACGGCACTCCCTTGTGAGATTATCCCAGAGGCGCTCCAGGTCAGAGCTGTAGCGCAAAACAATTTCTTCAAGGACAGGCTCCTCCTCTGGCAGGGAAACAGTTTTTTTCCCAGCATATGAAGCAAGGATCAGTGCTTCGGCAACAATCTTTCCTGAGACCTCGATGGTATGTGCATGGTTGATGGTTTGTAGTGATATCCGATCAAAAAATTCTTCGACAATCTCAAGCGGGCCAAGAAGATCATAACCTGTGAGACCAGGCCGGTAGATGTTCATCAAGTAGTGTTCCGGGAAGTGCGGGATGCCGTCAATGAATACTTTGGATGCAATCTGGTCGGCCTGTGCATTACTCTTCCGGCGGATTTTTGGTATATCAGAAATGATGTGAACAGAGCTTTCTGGCAGGTTTGGAACGGGTCCAAAAATACTGGCAAATTCCTTTTCCAGGAGTTCTTGCTCTGGCACGGTGACTTTGTTAGCTGAGCCGATCAGGCTCAGGTCAGAGAGAATAATCTCATTTGGTATTGGCACTCCGAAGGTCAGAATGGCTTCTTTCACAGAGGCGAGTTCTGGTCGTGCTGACTGGTCGCTGCAAAGATCCCAAAGATATCTCCCCAGGTTCGTTTGTAGAAAAATAAAGGCACCCCAGGTTTGTGACTCCGGCCAATCCGGCCAATGACTGCCGACCACGGTTAATGCCTGGTTGCACAGAAGGTCTAGAACCTGCTCACTGCCCTTTAGCCATACTTGTGTTGTTCCTGGTTTTTGTGAGGCCAGGATGTCACAAGGGATTTCGGTCTTTTGGTTGCCTCGATGTACATGAACAGATGTTATGTTTTTTGCGGAGCGAAGAAAATGTAGTGATTGCATTCCTGATTCAGAAATGAAGATCTCGATCAGGTGATAGCGTTCTGCGAGTAGAGTCCAGAGGGCCAAAATGCCAGGAGCACGATACCAGCTCTGTGGCAGAGTCAGTGAGAGGTTGTCAGATACCAAGCCGATCAGGTACAGCGCATCCCATAGCCAGACGGGAGTCTCGCGTGGCAGGTCAAAGCGTCGGGTTGGCCAGACCTGGCGTAACAGAATCAAGTTAGCGTCACGGTCTTTACGGTTTAGTTGTTGAGTGTCCTGCAGCAATGCAATGGCACCGGTTAAATTTCTTGTGGTATCTAATGATTGCAGGGTTTCAGAGTAGCGGTCGGTTGCTATTTGCTTTTGTAATGATGTTTTGAATGCCAACCCAGCAAGATATGCACGTGGTGCTATCAAAGAGCAGTTCTCTACAGGCGGAATAGGCTGGCAAGAAACACACAAATTTACCTCGTCAGTAGACCATGGTAGACGCGTGGGTTTCAGGTCGAGACTACTCGCAGTTTCAGCCAGTAAAAGGTCGATAAAGCTTTCTGTATGCTCATAGCGATGCGGCCATCCTAACTGGTTGAGTCTACTGGCAAGATGATGTAAACGGACAGCATCTTCTTCGGCAAGAGGAGGTTCGCTGTCCTGGATATCAAGCCATGAAAGCTGCCCTTTGGTCAGGTCTGTAAGGGCATAACGGAAGGCAAATTCAAGCCTTTCCGGTTGCAGCCCTGGCGGTAGCCGTTCGTGCCATAGCAGGAAAAGCATACGCCATAAACTCATCCAGGCTTTTTCCAGGGGGGCAAGCTCTACCCACTTATCTGCAGCTGTTTGCCCCGCTGCCATACGAGCACTGATTGTCAATCCCGGGGCCAGTTCCTGCAGGGTACGCAGGCAGAGGTTGGCGAAATAATGTATTGAGTGCTCTGCTCTGGGGGGGGCGCAGGTTACGGTAACTATTTTTAGCTGTTCGAGGAGCTCATCAAGGGTTTGCTGAAAGTCACTGGGGGTGACTTGACTTACAGGTGGTAGTGAAAAGGACTCTCGCAGGATCGGGTTTCCTGAAGTAATCTCCCAGATAGAGACCTCTTGTGCTGCCCAGGTTGTAAAATGCCCGAGACCCATGGCCTTGGATAGAGAGATCCCTTTGGCGAGAATCTGATCATTGATAACGTCGGGCAACAGAATCATGCTGCCGGCCAACTGGCTGTCACGGTTGATCCAGAGAACCAGGTCAGGAACAAGAGTTCCCTGGTCAGTCAGAGTGTCTGGGCAGATTTCCAGCCTCTGAAAAGGCAGACGCTGTGATTCGAGACGTGTCTCAATCCAAGCGGCCAGTTGTTGCCGGAATTGTTGTAGCAGGATTGGATCCATGAGTTTTAAAGTAATTCTGGGAAGCTGTTGGACGATAGTCCGTATAGCCTCCTGGCATAGAAATAAAAAGGGCCGTCACCATGACGGCCCTCGGGGTGTATCAGCAGGGCAAATTGCTAGAAGCACCCCCAATAAACTCAAGCTATCACAAGATTTGACCAGGTGACAAAGGAAATTCCACCACCAGTGGATATTTTAACCTGGGAGCCTGTCCGACAATCCATGAATTGTCGGACAGGTTCCTAAATCAGTTGAGCCCCCACGGACTCAGCTTCAGAAGAGAGTTTTTGGCTGAGAAGATGCCCCGGGAGTGCGTCCCAAATGTGTATAGGCCTGATGGGTTGCCACGCGGCCACGGGGAGTCCGATTGATGAATCCCTGCTGGAGCAGGAAGGGTTCTATAACGTCCTCGATGGTATCCTTTTCTTCACCGATAGCCGCCGCCAGAGTGTCCAGGCCGACCGGGCCACCACTGAACTTGTCTATAATGGTTTCCAGAAGTAGCCTGTCCATCTGGTCAAAGCCAAGTTGATCCACTTCCAGACGGTCTAGTGCCTGGTTAGCCATGGCTTGAGTAATAGATCCGTCGCCATCAATTTCGGCAAAATCCCTGACTCGTCGCAACAGGCGGTTGGCTATGCGTGGCGTACCGCGGCTGCGACTGGCGATTTCGCCAGCGCCAGCTGCGTCGATAGAGACGCCTAGAATACCTGAACTGCGCGTAGTGATTATTGCCAGTTCTTCGTGGGTATAGAATTCCAGCCGGATCAGAACGCCAAAACGGTCTCGTAATGGCGAAGAGAGTAACCCGGCGCGGGTTGTCGCGCCGACCAGGGTGAAGCGTGGGATATCGAGTTTGATTGTCCGTGCTGAAGGACCCTGGCCAATCATAATGTCGAGTTGGTAGTCCTCCATCGCCGGGTAGAGGATCTCTTCAACCACAGGAGATAGACGATGTATCTCGTCGATAAAAAGGACATCGCCTGGCTCCAGGTTGGTTAAAACGGCGGCAAGGTCGCCGGGCTTCTCGATAACCGGTCCCGATGTGCTTTTGATACTGACCCCCATCTCTGCAGCAATGATGTGCGCAAGAGTCGTCTTGCCCAGGCCAGGTGGACCGTAGAAAAGCACGTGGTCAAGCGATTCGCCGCGACCGCGGGCAGCAGCGATGAACACCTTGAGGTTCGCTTTAACTTTGTCCTGCCCGATGTATTCGGTGAGAACCTTTGGCCGCAGCGACAAGTCGTAAGAGCCGTCCTCTCCGGTTGTTTCAGCTGTAATCAAACGGTCTTCCATAGCGTTCAGAACTGAAAGTTATCGGATCAGGACTTTCAGCGCTCCTTTAAGGACTTCTTCCATCGGCAGGTTCGGAGTCAGTTTCATATTCTCCAGAACCTTGCGGGCATGATTCTCTTTGTAGCCAAGATTGACCAGTGCGGAAATAACATCGTTAAGTAAATCACCGGCCGGAACACCGGTTGCTGACGAAGAATCAAGCGCCCCAGGGAGATCTTCAAGCGGGCCGACTTTGTCTTTCAATTCAAGGACCAGTCGTTCAGCGGTTTTTTTGCCGATGCCGGGCAGCCCGGTGAGACGTTTGACATCGCCTGTAGCTATTGCTCTTTTAAGCTCTCCTGCAGGTATGTGCGAGAGGATGTTGATTGCCACTTTTGGCCCGATGCCGGAAATCCCGATCAGAATGACAAACAGGTTTTTTTCTTCCAGGCTCAGAAAACCATAGAGCAGCATGGCGTCCTCCCGAACATGGGTATGCGTAAAGAGGCTGACCTCGCCGGTTTCCGGGAGTGAATAGAAGGTTGATAATGAAATGAACAGCCGATAGCCAACACCGCCGACGTCGATGATAACATGATTGCTCGATTTATAAGCCAATGTGCCGCGAACCAAGGCGATCATCTAAGGGTTACCCTCTATGTGAGTAATGATGCGTTTATTGCCGCCGACTGGAATTGCTGACGGCTTGTTTTAATGTTCGGCTGTTGGCGTGACAAATGGCAACAGCCAAGGCATCAGAAGCATCTTCCTGGGCAACTTCCGGCAGGTTTAAAAGAGCCTTAACCATGTGCTGTACTTGCTGTTTTCCGGCGTGTCCATAGCCAACAACGGCGCTTTTGACTTGCAATGCCGAATATTCATGAACCTCCAGGTTCAGATTCACGGCCGAGATGACCGCTGTACCGCGGGCATGCCCTAGAGTTAGAGCCGCGCGCGGGTTTTTTGCCATAAAGACTTGCTCAATGGCAACAGCTTCAGGCGAAAACATCTTAAGAACCGAGGTCAGTCCGTCGTAGATGACTTTCAATCTGAGGGGCAAGGCGTCACTACTACGTGTTTTGATGATGCCGTTATCAACATGGCGCAAACGATTACCTTCAACATCAATAATGCCGTAGCCGGTAATTCGGGTGCCAGGGTCTATTCCGAGGATTCGCATATAGTCTGTGGCGAGTAGCGCGTCGCGAGAAAAGCATGAAAAATGTTCGCGCCACAGTGTCACATGATTTTAGCCAGCTCATCTTCGCTGATATCAAAGTTGGCGTATACATTCTGCACGTCGTCATTGTCCTCAAGTGCATCCATTAATTTCAGCATAGTCTCCACAGATTTACCCTTGAGAGGCACCTGATTCTGTGGAATCATGCAGGTTTCAGCCACTTCCCACTGCAGGCCTGCTGCTGCCATGGCTTCCCGGACCTCGATGAAATCGGCGGGTTCGGTGATCACTTCGTAAACGTCACCTTCATCTTTAACATCTTCCGCCCCTGCTTCCAGGGCAACCTCGAAAATCTGGTCGAAATCATTTTCTGCGGAAAAGGAAATCAGACCCTTGCGATCAAAGAGGAAGGCCACAGAACCACTGACGCCAAGATTACCACCAAGCTTACTGAAGATGTGACGCACATCAGCCACAGTGCGTGTACGGTTGTCGGTTAGAAACTCAACAATCAAGGCGACACCACCAGGACCATACCCTTCAAATATGCCCTCTTCGTAATTGACACCATCCAGGTCTCCGGTGCCCTTTTTGATGGCCCGGTCGACGTTGTCTTTCGGCATATTGGCCTGTTTGGCCTTGTCGATAGCAGTGCGTAAGCGTGGGTTGGCGTCTGGGTCTCCGCCGCCAATGCGGGCAGCAACCGTAAGCTCTTTAATAACCTTGGTGAAAATCTTGCCGCGCTTGGCGTCTTGAGCGCCTTTGCGGTGCTTGATGTTGGCCCATTTGCTATGTCCGGCCATTGCCTGACTCCTTAATTAGCGTCTGTCGTGTAAAATGAGGTTTATCCTAGCATAGAGACTTGACGAGGAACAAGGCTCCAGAGGAAACAGAGAGGCCGGCCTTATGGGCCGGCCTCTTATAGAATCAGTACCTGCAGACTTTAATGCTCTGCTGGATTTGTTCGATATCCAATAGTCTGAATATTGTTTTGCAAACCTTTGATGCCTTCAACCGAACGGGCCTGCTTTTCTGCTGCCGTTTGCTCTTCGCTTGAGTGTACTTGTCCTGACAAGGTCACAACACCATCTTCAGCGTCAATTTCGAGTAAATAGGCATCGACATTGTTTGACGAAAGGATTGCTATCTCAACACGTTTACGCAGGACCAGGTCGGAGAGAATTTTCTTGCAGCTCGCCTTTATGCCTTCGAGGTTTTCGTCTTTGACACTGGCACAGATGACCTGAACAGCCATGTCTTCAGAAAGCCTTTGAGTGTTAATAGTCAGGTCGTAATTAACGCTGTCCTCCCAGTCCCGGTCAAAATAATACTTGATGAAGCCCGCTCTTTGTTGATCACTTTTGCGCACCAGGTAGTGTGCGCGATCCGGGTCAAGCCATTCACGCTCAGCCCAACGTTCGACCCGAACCTTGAAAGGTGCAGTAATACGGGTTCGCAGGACACTGTTGATGCTTTGGAGGAGATCCTGCCCACCACGGCCATAGATGACTACATTGCCTTGCAGCGCGGCTTCAAGAATAATCAGTTCAATCAGGTGGAGGTCCAGAAATTGTTTCGAGTCAAGAGTGTCGACAAAATGGGGAGGTTTCTCATCTGCCTGCTCCACGGCTTCAGGAGAGAGACCATAAGTTTCGGCCGCCGCCATAATCGCTTCACCGTCGATCAGCCGATACCCCAATTGCTCAGCAACTTTGTGGGCTATTGGAATGCCGCCGCTACCCATTTTTCGGGAAATCGTGATAATTGCCATGTGTCAACCTCGTCGTGTGTGATAAAAACTAGAGCAATACTATCAGTTTAGCAGCAATCTGACAAGCTTAAAGCCGCCCTGTTGCTCGTCAAAGGATGGTAGGAGTATTTAACCTGACGCAAAACGGCCCAATATGTAGCTGATATGTAACTACTCAGCACAATCTGAACTATTGGTAAAATGACTGTCATCCCCGAATGGTTTTATCGGGGATCCATCTTTTAAAGTCTGGATTCCCGATTACAACCTCGGGAATGACAATCTTTAATTGCAACCTGAACATTTACTCTAATATTTAGGCTTGAAATCAAAACTGTGTCGGGTTTCGATGAACCGGATGGTGCGGGTCTTGGAACGCATAACAATCGAGTGGGTTTCCGCACCGCCCGAGAAATAGCGAATGCCGCGCAGCAGGTCGCCGTTAGTCACGCCGGTTGCTGCGAAGACAACATCGCCACTGGCCATTTCATCACATTGATAGACTTTGTCAAAATCATCAATGCCCATACTTTTTGCCCGATCACGTTCCTCGTCGTTCATGAAAACCAGTCGTCCCTGCATGTCGCCGCCCATGCATTTTAGTGCTGCTGCAGCAAGCACACCTTCAGGTGCACCGCCTATGCCGAGCAGCATGTCAACGCCGCTGCCTTCCACGGCTGCAGCGATGGCTGTGGCAACATCTCCATCAGTAATCAGGTGGATGCGTGCTCCTGCCTGGCGAATTTCTTCCACGATTTTGTCATGACGCGGGCGGTCAAGGATGACGACAGTGAGGTCTTCGATGTAACATTTCTTGGCATCGGCAACCCGTTGCAGGTTGGTCGTTGGTGAGGCATTAATGTCAATGAATCCCTTGGCGGTAGGTCCGACAGCAATTTTTTCCATATACATGTCGGGGGCATGCAAAAAGGAGCCCCTGCGTGCTAAGGCGATGGTTGCAATCGAGCCGTTGAGACCTTTGGAACAAATATTTGTGCCTTCCAGAGGATCAACTGCGATATCTACTTCCAGACCGTTGCCACGCCCAAGCTTTTCGCCAATATAGAGCATTGGCGCTTCATCCATCTCGCCTTCGCCGATAACGACAGTCCCGGATATTTCAATCGAATCCAGCGTACGGCGCATTGCGCCAGTAGCTGCTTCGTCTGCTGATATTTTGTCGCCTTTGCCAACCCATCGACCACAGGCAAGGGCTGCGGCTTCAGTGACCCTAACCAGTTCCAGTGCAAGATTGCGATCCATCCAAGGCCTCCTGATTTGCAGCCAGTTTTCGTATGGGAAAGCTGTCAAACAGCACTCAGCATGATGACAGTTTTTATGGGTAAAGACAAATCTTTTTAGGGGTGTAATGATATTGCTTTTTGAATATAATGGTCTAGGAAGCTGTCGGGTTTGATGCTTCTCATTTGCTTTTGTTGAACTCGATAGGTTTTTATTAAGAGGCATGTCATGAAACGTCAATTTGGTTTCTTTTTTATTCTACTTCTGGTCGTGCTGCCGGTTTATGCAGATGCCGCTGTTGCACGTAACCTGACACCCGAGGAAGCGTCTTCTCTAATTGATCAACGCAAGGATCTTTACCTGCTTGATGTACGCACTCTCGGAGAATACCAGCAAGTCAGGCTCGATGGTGCTCGGCTGATTCCAATCGATCAACTGGTAAAGCGGCTTGCAGAGGTGCCGAAGAATCGTCCGATCCTTGTTTACTGTGCCGTTGGCTCGCGCAGTGCTCAGGTCGTTAATTACCTGGCGCGGAAGGGGTATCCTGAGATCTACAATCTGTCTGGCGGAATATATTCGTGGGCGCAAAAGGGTTATCCGGTCTTGCAGGGTGGACCATAGCTAATCATGATACGTCCCTTTATTTGGGCTCATCGCGGGGCCTCATATCATGCTCCTGAAAACACCATGGCGGCATTCACTGCTGCTGTTGAGGGTGGTGCTGATGGTTTGGAGTTGGATATCCACCTGTCTCGCGACGGGGTTCCGGTTGTTATTCACGATGAGACGTTGGAAAGAACTACGGATGGCTGTGGGCCCGTTGCCGGGATGGCATTGCTGCAATTACAACAACTTGATGCCGGTGGCTGGTTCTCCCCTGAGTTTTATGGAGAGCCACTCCCGGAACTTGAAGAGATCCTGAGGACTTTCAGTGGTAGACTGCGCCTTAACTTGGAGCTGAAAGAGTTTCATGCCGGGATGGCCGTACTTGAGTTGCTCAGCCAGTACCCATCTGCGGACATTGTTGTTTCTTCGTTCGATTATGATCTGCTTTATCGTTTGCGTTCTGTAGACGGTAACATACCGCTGGCTGTTCTTTTCGATTCAGGTGACTGGTGCCATGCAGTTAACCTTGCTAAGGAGTTGTCTGCCTGTTCCTTCAATCCTGGCGTAAACCTTGTGAACCGTCCTATGATCGCTGCCTGTGTGCAAACAGGTCTACCCGTATTTGTCTGGACCGTTGATGTGGCTCGTGTCGCCAGAAGTCTGGTCAGGGCTGGTGTCTCAGGGTTCTTCAGCAATGACCCAGCTGCTCTTCGATCGGCTTTTCGTCGTCTTGTCCCTGCGCCGTAATCGACTCTTGTACTCCAGAGATCGCTGCGCTAAACTGCCCGCTCAATTTTGGAGACATTTAAACAAATGACACAACAAATCCCCCCCCAAACCAATATTTCGCAACTGGCCGCATTGCTGCACAAGCAGGTTCAAACGGCAGGTGGAATCAGCTTTGCGGATTTCATGGCCCAGGCTCTCTACCATCCACAGTACGGTTATTACATCGCGCCACGTGACCGGATCGGTAAGTCGGGAGATTTTTTTACTTCCAGCAGTGTCAATAGAATCTTCGGTCATCTGGTGGCACGTCAGTTGGCCCAGATGGCTGAGTTGCTCACTGCCGAAACTTTCCAGATTGTAGAACAGGGGGGTGGTGAAGGGCACCTGGCTCTGGATATTCTGGAGGCTCTGGCAGAGGAATCACCTGAACTCTACGCCAGATCAACCTATACCCTGGTCGAAGTCAGTCCGGACAATTGCCAGCGCCAGCGCCATAATCTTAATGCTCATGTCGGCAAGGTTACCTGGTGTGCTGAAAATGATTGGTCGATAACGTCTGGTTGCTTTGTTTCAAATGAATTGGTTGATGCCTTTCCGGTGCATGTTGTCGAGAAACATTCCGGGGTAGTTCAGGAGGTTTTTGTCGTCAGTCACGAGGGTAGCTTTGCCGAGGAAGTGCGCGAGTCAACGAATCCTCGCCTGACTGAACACTTTGCCTGGCTGGGATGTGGACCCGTTGAAGGAAACCGGGCCGAGGTTAACCTGGTGGCTCCGGACTGGATGCGTCAGGTCGGTCAACGTATCGAGCAGGGTTTTGTGTTGACAATTGATTACGGCTATCCGGCTGAAGAACTTTATGCGCCTCATCGGCGGGCAGGCACTCTGATGTGTTACCACCGTCATCAGGCAGATGACAATCCATACGAGAGTGTCGGCGAAAAGGATATTACAACCCATGTCGATTTTACTGCCCTGCGGAAGGCTGGCAGTGAAGCCGGGTTGGAGACGCTCTGGTTCGGTGAGCAGTATCGCTTTTTGCTGGGGCTCGGTTTTTTTGAAGAACTGCTTCGGCTGGAGGCTGCTGCATCCGATGAGAATGAGGCGCGTGCCCTGCGTTTGACACTGAAGAATCTGATTGTGCCGGAAGCCGGGATGGGAGAAACATTCAAAATGCTCATTCAGGGAAAGAACGTCGGCACCCCGGAATTGCTCTGCAACCGGGCGATAGGATCAATCCCTTTTGTGTGAGAACGAGAGGTAGTTTTTTAATTACAGCCTCCTATGTTTACCAAAAGAATACAATTGTAGTATACTTTTGTCTGGCAAGAACTAAAAACTATAAGGAGAACAATTCGATGAAAGAAAAGGTACAGGAAGTCCTGGAGCTGATTCGCCCTGCTTTGCAGGCTGATGGTGGTGATGTGGAACTGGTTGATGTCACTGATGATGGCATTGTCAGCGTTCGGCTGACCGGGGCGTGTGGTTCCTGCCCGATGTCTACCATGACACTGAAAATGGGTATTGAAAGAACTCTTATGGAGAAAATGCCTGAAGTCAAAGAGGTAGTCCAGGTCTGATTATCTACTGACTCACTAAAGATATTTACGGGGCACCGGAATAGGAGCCTGTCCGACAATAAGGGTCGAAGCGAAAACCTGGATCTATTCGCCTTGAGCGTTACCTTTATCTTTTGGTTGGGCAGTCATCGCCTTGTCAACTACGCAAATATGGTTCTTCAGCCAGTCACGCAAAAAAGTCAGGGCTTGTAAGGAAATAGCCGCCTCACCATTGCGATGTCGCTTTTCCAGGTCGGCAAGCTTTGCCACCATCAACTCATGTTCCTGGATGTGTTTTTCCTGATCCGGGGCATCGCACCTGAGCATATAACGCTCTTCCTTGGCAAAGTGCATCTCTGTGTAATGTTTGAGCGCCGAGAAGATTGGCAAAAGAAGAGCACCACCGCTACCGTCCTGCATTGCTTCATAGAGGTCATTGATCAAGTTGACCAAACCCTTGTGGTCCTGATCAATTTCGACAATGCCGGTTTTGCAAGTATCATCCCAGACAAACAGCATGTTAACCTTCCTTAAGTCAGCAAAACAAGGGATCAGTGTAGGAAATCTCTGCGCACTATATCTTAATATCCGGAAAATTAAAACACCGTTTTGCTTTTTTTGAAAATATTCGGCTGAAGTAGTTGGGGCATGTTGGGCTATTTGCTTTTGTGGCCGGATATGAAGTCGGATAGCCGCAACAATATTCCCTGACGTGTTGTGATTGCACCGTGAGGACAGAGTTCCTGGCAGCAGAAGCAGCGGATACAACGGCCATAATCAATCCTGACACCCTGAGATGCCAGAGCTCCTGCTTTGGTTGGATCCAAGGTCATTGCCTCTGGTGGACAATGAGTCACGCAATGACCGCAGCGTTGGCAGGCCCGAGTGATCTCAGGTTGTGCAGTAATGGCATTCTTAAGGAGGTTTTTGACCGGTATCGGCAGACCGAAATTGATATCAGAATTCTTTGCGGGTCGGAAACGGCTTGTTTGTAATGATGCAAGGGGGACACCATGAAGTTTTAACTCTTTCAGGGACACACCCTGACGCCCGGTTTCTCTGGCGATTTTTTGCGTCCAAACGTTCTTCTCTGCAAGGCCGACCATGCTTGTGGCAACCGTATCAAGCGCCACAGGATGCGATGATGCGAGTAATGCACCAAGTTGTATTGGGTCACCATTGCCAGGGCCGTTGCCTTCCATGCCGACCACTGCGTCCATAATCGACAGGACCGGTTTGAATCGTTCAGAGAGTTCAAGTAGCATCAGGGCAAAGAACGCCTTGTCGGTTCCTGCTTGCAGATGCAGACGTACTTTACGCATGCCAACTACCAGTCCGAAAAGGTTCTTGACCGCACCGGTGTAGCCCATCATCTGGTGAGTCTTGAGCTTCGGCAGATTAATAATAACGTCTGTTTCCAGCGCCTCTCTGGCAACTTCAAGGTGGTGAAAAGTTCCGGCTTCCAAGCTGATCGGTACGGACTCCTCAAAGGGAGCAAAACGGACTCCCGTCTCCTCAACAACATCAAGAATACCGCATTTGCGGGCAACACTTTCTGGTTTCCCCAGACCGGGAGAGTCACCTACGCTCACATTGCCACCCGCACTCTGAACCAGCAGGATAACCTGGCGAACAATCTCCGGATGAGTTGTGACCGCCTTCTCAGGGGCTTTACCAGCAAGCAGGTTTGGTTTTATCAGGACATTCTGACCTGGTTTGACGTAGTGACCAATGCCGCCCAGAGGTTCAAGCAGGAGATGTAAGGCGTTCTGAACTCGTTCCGGGTCATAATCTTGAAGAGATTGCAGGGATACCGGCAGGTTCATTTGTTGATGTTACTCAAAGCATCAATGACAGCCTGTAGCGAACGGGGATGGAAGAGCAGGGCAGTATGCCCCATGCCATCAAGCTCAATCTGTTGGACACCGTCCATTTTAGCCGACTCTGCTGGCAGGACGATATTATCGTAACGGGTGTAAATGGAAATGGCCTGTGTCTCATCGGGCCAGGTGACGCCGTTGAACTTAAGGAGAAACGCAGAGCCCGGAAGAAGGTTTTTACCCATGGTTGACAGGGCAAACGGTGCCAATTTAGAACCGTGATGTGGTGAGCCGAGCGTAACCATGCCATGCACATAAGCAGAGCCACCACGATTCTGGACATAGTTGCGGGCGATTATTCCGCCCATGGAGTGACCGACCAGAATGACCTTGTCAACTTTCAGCTTGATCCGCAGTTCATCAACTTTCCTGGCCAGACCCTCGGTCAGGGTTTCCAGATCCCGCCAGGGTGGAGTGTTGATACTGATGACCTGCTGATAGCCTGCAGAGCGCAATCGGTGTTGCAGCCAGAAGAGGCAACTGCGATTCTGAAACAGACCATGCAGAAGAATGACAGGGGGGTGTACATCTTGCCCTGCGTCAGGAAGCTGTGGTTGCAGCCAACCGAATGGCCGTAGCAGAACCGTTAGAAGCAGGCAAGCTGTTTCCTCGACCAGAAGCCAGATGGCGATGCCGACACCACGGGTGGTAAAACGTCGGTCAATCAAGTCTGGCCGAGAATTGGCTCGCTCATACCAGGCGATGGTGTAGCTCAACAGCACGGTCAGTGCGACCACGCCAATCGTGATTTTTATCAGAAGGAGCAAGATACAGAATAAAGTTGCCATACCTGGTAGATTATCTCATGCGATATGGAGTCGTCAATATGGATAAAGATGTAGAGGGATCGCCCCTGTTTCTCGGGGGCTGTCCCAAGTCCGCAAAGACACGGAGACTTCGAGGCTAGAGATTGTAGCTTTTTTTCTCCTCCTTCATACTGTATCCTGTTTTTGGGGCACTTAATCAAGGTGAAATTGATGCAGGCGTTAATTGAGAAGTTTTCCAGATATCTTTCTGACGAGCGCAATCTGTCGCCGCATACCAGGTCTGCGTATTTGCGAGACCTGGGCGAGTTTCAGGCCTTTCTCAAACGACACTGCGGCTCTGAACAGGTCGCCCTGGCCAGGGTTGACAGTTTACTGTTGCGGCGCTATCTCGCTGAATTGCATAAGCGCAACCAGAGGACTTCAATCGCTCGAAAGCTCTCTGCCCTACGGACATTTTTCCGTTATCTGGTTCGAGAAGGGTCTCTTGCCAGCAATCCCACCGAAGGTTTGTCGACACCAAAGCTGAGTCGTTACCTGCCGAAAACACTTTCGGTTGACGAGGCCGCAGCTCTGATGGAGCGCGGTTATGGCAAGAGTTTACTGGATCTGCGTGATCGCGCGATTGTCGAACTCTTTTATTCGAGCGGCCTGCGTGTCAGCGAATTGACCGGTCTTGATGTTGGCTCACTCGATTTACGTGAGAACCTCGTCCGTGTCCTCGGTAAAGGGCGCAAAGAGAGAATTGTGCCGGTTGGTCGTAAGGCGCGCGAAGCACTGCTTGCCTATCTCGAAGCGCGAGGTCTCCCTGGAGCAGAAGACCCTCTTTTCCTCAATGCCAGAGGCGGCCGTCTGACTCCCCGCAGTGTCCAACGCAACCTCAAAGCCCGTCTGATTAAAGCCGGACTGATCAAAGATATCAGTCCTCATGCCCTGCGACATTCTTTTGCCACCCATCTGCTTGATGGCGGTGCTGATCTGCGTGCCATCCAGGAACTACTCGGCCATGCCTCACTTTCCACCACCCAGAAGTACACTCAGGTCAGTGTCGACCATCTGATGTCTGTGTATGATAAGGCTCATCCTCGTAGTAAGAAGAAATGAGGTCTGTGGCTGGAGACTGTGGACCGGTTAAATTTGCATAAACGACTAAAGTGGTCATATTTGTCTTGACAGTCTGAGTTTAGTCGGTACACTGGTGCACATAATTTGTCGTAACTAATCAATGTCAAAAAGGAGATTTACTAATGAGTGTACTGGTTGGCAAGCAAGCCCCTGATTTTATCGCAACGGCCGTTTTGGCTGACGGTTCCATGAAAGACGACTTCTCTCTCTCGGACTTTAAAGGCAAATATGTCGTTCTGTTCTTTTACCCACTCGATTTCACCTTTGTCTGCCCGACAGAGTTGATCGCTTTCAGCAAGCGCATTAAAGAGTTCGAAGATCGTGGTGTTCAGGTCATCGGCTGTTCAATCGATTCTCAGTTTACCCATGCCGCCTGGCGTAATACAGCTGTTGATGAAGGAGGTATCGGTGCGGTTACATATCCTCTGGTTGCTGATGTCAAACACCAGATCTGTCAGGCCTACGATGTTGAGTTCGAGGCTGCCGGGGTTGCCTTCCGTGGTTCTTTCTTGATCGACAAAGAGGGTACTGTCCGTCACCAGGTCGTTAATGACCTGCCGCTCGGCCGTAACGTTGACGAGATGCTGCGGATGATTGATGCTCTACAGTTCACTGAGAATTACGGTGAAGTCTGTCCGGCTGGTTGGAACAAAGGTGACGACGGTATGAAGCCTGATGCTGCTGGGGTTGCTTCTTATTTGAAGGATAATTCTGATACGCTGTAAACTAGGGACGCGTTGCGAGGACCGCGGGACGCGTAAAAACAAATAGCATATAAGAAGAGGGCCGAATGCTTGATGCGTTCGGCCCTCTTTCCTTTGGTTTTATGATGTTGACCTTCTCGTCCCGGATCATTGGTTAATCCACTTTGCTGCCTCACGAACCGATTGCTGATCAAATTTGGCACGGAAGCGCATGTAGGCACCCTGGGCAGTGTAACTGGCTGATGAGAAATCATCATCTTCAAAGCCGACAAGATTGTAGCCTAGACTGACCCAGATGTTGGTTACCGGTGAGTAGCCGACATCTGCCCCGGCGCTGTATTCGAATGTGTCACTGTTCCACGAATGCAGCACACTGCCATGCACGCCAATATCCCAGCGTTTATTGATGTTGTAACGCGACTCGAAAGCAATCAGGTCGGTATAGCCGCTGTACGTTCTACCATCAAAATTATCTCGAACGTATTTCACGCCGTAGTAGAACGACATCTGTAGTTTTCGATTGAGACGTAAGTTGGCATGCAGGTTGTTAACGATGCGCCAGTTGTTGTATTCCGTAGTGCTGTGATCCTCGCGGTCGAAGTAAAAATCGAGACGATGAAGGAGAATCCAGCGACTTTCTGTTGGACGATAGGCTATACCCATCCTGATATTACCATCCGTACGTCGCACACCATTCGACACCTCGGAGATGAATGCGAGCGCCTTGGCTGCAACAGCAATACCATCCTGAGGTTCCACCACGATGTTAGTGCTGACTCCGTACCTGTCCTCATTATCGGCCTGGCGGGTTTCGAGACGGTTCCACCATGTCCATTTCTCTTTGCGATAGGTTGAACCGATGGACACCGAGGTAAAATCGTCGTCACTACCCTGGGCGGCCGGTACATTATTGTTAAATTGATAATCTTGGTTAGATTTGATCGTGTAGCTGCGATCAAGAGATGCATCCACACTCCAGCTCTCATTGATACGCCAGTTCTGGCCGAGACCAAAAATTGCAAAAACCCGCTGGCCATTTTCATTCATTTGTCTCTCAACCGTTGTGCGAATATCGCCGCCCTGCCACGGGGTAGCATTGAAGCCGAGACGGGTTCCTTCGGTGTTTTCCTTCTTACCCCAGGTAAATTCCTGCTCGGCAAACGCGCTGATCCATGGATTGATCTGGTAATCGAGCCCCAGGATCGTGCGAGTCGGGTAGTCAACGTTCTTGTTTCTGCTGTTGAGCGATTGTTCGTGATCGGCGCGAAGATTCAGCTTGGTGTTGGCACTAATCCAGTTTCCTCCTGCCAGAATTTGTTCACTACGCATGGTTGAACCTCTGCCCAAACGATCCTGCGCATGCCGGAAACCGCCATGGAGGCCGTAGCGCTCGGCCTGGTAGCTGGCAGCCAATTCGCCCACATCCCGTTTGTTGTCGCTGCTCATCACATCTTCATGATAAGCAAGGCCAGCCACTGAGAACTTAGGAGTGAGGTGGTAGAGGGCTTCTGCGCCGTACTTGCGAGTTCCACTTTCGCTGATATTCTGCTGACCAAGGCCGAAATGCTTGCCCTGTTCTTTGTAGTAGACACGTGTTTTGATGCGATTGGCATCATGGCTGATCTCGGCCAGGTAAGCGTCGTCGGTCTCATCTTCGTCGTAGAATTCGTTTTTCGTTCTGGCGGCTTCGAGGTGCATAGTTGTTTGTGGTGTTAATTTGATGGTGGCGTCGGTCCCGTAAAGGTCGCCTTTGCCTGAGCCGCGTTCCTCGTGCACATAGCTGGCCCCAACTTCGATTTTCTGATCGAGCATCTTTACAGCTGCTCGACCGCCATAATTGAAGTTCTCATCCTTGGAATCAAAGGTCTCATAGCGCACGACAATGAAAGTTGGATTGAACTTGTCATCCTTACTCGGTACCGGTCGTTTAAAGAAGAGACTGCCATTATTATAGTCAATGTCGTAGTCGATGTGACGTTGCAAGGTCTGGGTGTCGATAATGACCTCGCTGCGGAAACGGTCGCGAGTCTCCAGGGTTACTTGCTCGGAGTTGATAACCAGATCTTTTTGCGTCAGGTAGTAGCGTCCTGAGGTGCCATCACCACGGATTTCATCCTTGATAAAGGCTTGCCTGGTGTCGGCAGCGAACATGGTGTAACTGAAGTTGTACGCCTGCATCTCCGATTTGAAGCCGCTCATGCTGCGGTTATAGCGGGAGAGCTCGGTTTGCGACAGTCCGGTATTCATGTCGCCGAACAGCGCGTAGAACTGTTCGCGCTCCAACTTGATAAAGAGCTTGTGGGCGCTTGACGCCTCGTAGCCCTGGTAGGTGCCGTCTCCGTAGAGGGGATAGTAGGTGTCGGGATCGATGCTCTGGTAGAGGCTATCGCCATCTCGGTTCGTTTTGTCGGAGTCGTAGGCTACGGTCAATAGCCAATCACCCTTGATGGCACCTTTGGCGAAGAACTTTACCTTGCCATCATCATAGTAGTGCTCGTCTATGCCTGCTTCTTCGAGACTGACTTCATTGCCAGAGAAGGTGTTGTAGCCGAGGGTGCCTTCGGCGAAGCCGACCATAACCCAGTCGCGTGGGGCGGGTTGGAGCCATACCGGAATTTCTGCAAGGCCGTCTTCAAGGGGCAAGGTCAGCAGGGCTTCACCACTCTGTGGAGTTGGAGCCAAAAGGATTCGGGCAATACCATCAGCGCCAATCCTGAATTTGGGTCGACCTTGTTCCGTAATCTCAGTATCAGTCTCGGCCATATCGAAGTAAGGACTGTATGGTGGAGTGACATCGAATTCTCCAAACATACCGGCACTGATCGGGTAGCCGTCACGATCAGTGAAACGGATCGCAATCACTGGCGGAGTGCGGCCATCGGCCAGCAACTGTGATTGCTCGGGGAGAAATTCTGCAAAAGCTGGAGCGTAGGAGTAATGGACTATCTGAGTAATACGGTCCACTGTTTTTCCTTGAGCGTCAGTCACTTGCAGCTCAAATTGATTGTCACCATCCTGGATGCCAATACCACGCCATTGGGTCAATGCCACGGTGCCTGCCGAGTTGACCATTGTCCCCTCAAAAGAGAGAGGACTGACTGCTTCGCCATCCTGGGTAAGAGTCAATTTTTGTCCTGGCGTGTGCTTGATAACAACCCTGATACTTGGAATGTCTGGAACGGAACCCTCTATTGGCCAAAGCCATTCGAGTCCAGCTTCTGCATGAGCGAGCCAGATTTCGTCATATTCGGGTTGCTCTTCGGACAATTCCGCATTAATGGGGATGAGGTTTTCGGCTCCAGGTTGCATACCCATGGTTGCTGCTGATTGTGGTCCACTATGATCTTTAACCAGGTCAAGAACCAAGTCACGATCAATTTTCTCGCCTTCGATGCGTATCTCAACCCGACGATTCAGGCTACGCCCAGCCTCAGTCGTATTGTCAGCCACTGGCTCTGTATCAGCCAGACCGGTCACCACGATCTCAGCAGGGGGCAGGTTTAGCTTGTCGCCAAGATAGCGGGCCACTATTTTGGCACGTGCCGAAGAGAGCTCATAGTTGTTAGCAAAAACATTGCGGCTGCGTGGAGTAATCTGCGTATTGTCGGTGTGCCCGATTACATAGAGTCGGTTGATTTTGTAATCCTGTAACTGCTCGGCAAGTTGATCGAAGAAAACCTTGTCGGCAGCAGAAAGTTCGGTAACAAAAATTGGGAAGTTGGGACGAACCTCAAAACGTGTGATTGGTGTGCGGGATTCCTCAATTTTTACCAGGAGCAGATTCTCAGCCATCGGCGTCCGCTGGTTTTTTTGTCCGGGTGCGTCAAAAGTTAGAACTGCCTTGGTCGGTAGTTCACCGAAGCCCTCGGTAGCTACCTGTGTCTGCAGGATGATTTCACCTTGCCAGCCAGCCTGTTGGCTATCGAGACGATAGGTCAGTACCGGCCCCCGTGTCTCCGGGTCGGGTGTGGCTTGGCCATTGAGTGTGCTTTGTCCGGGCTGGTAAGTGAGTCCTTGCGGCAGAATAACGCTAAGACGCAGATTCTCCAAGTTGACACCACCCACATTAATTGGCACGCGGAAGGTCGCACGTTCGCCAGAGAGTGAACCGGACAGTTCGATACTCACTTTTCCACGTGGCTTCGGTTTGAGATCGACATAGAAGTCGGCACGCCAGATGGTGCCTCCCTGCAAGTCGACGAATTGGGAGAAAGAGCGTCCGGCGAACTGGCTATTGTCTTCGCACGGCAGGACCTCATAAGCCGCTGGAACGGTGTCAAGATCAAGTTGTACGACGTGGATGCCCGGTTCGACACCTTCATAATGATAGCTGCCGTCGTTGTCAGTGATTACGTAGCTGCCATCTTCCAGGTAGATGCGGGCATTGGCCAAACCTTCCTTTTCGGTATCCGGGCTTTCACAAGCACCGATCATGACCCGGCCAAGGATAAAGGCCTGGTTACTGAGGAAATCATCTCTGACGACGACTCTGGCGGTTGCCAGGTTCGAGGTTGTGCCGATCACATCTTGGGCGATGGCACGGTTGATTGCATCGCCGGTCTTTGCTCCGGCAGCGACTTCGACCACGTAGGTAAGCGTGACGTTCTGGCCAGCAGGGATGTCACCCAGGGTCATACTGAGGGCCCGACCATCTCTTGAGACGACCGGGTTGTCGGCTTTGCTGCCATTGATCTCTAAAGAATCTTTCTGGTAATGGAAGCCGGTCGGCAGGTGGTCGTCGATTGTCACATCTGTTGCGATCCCGGAGCTGTTCAGGTTCTCCAGGGCTAGGGTGTATTGCAGGAAGTCGCCAATGGCGACAACCGCATGAGTGCTTTCTTTGCTCAGCCACAATCCAGATGCTGCAGGATCCGCAGGAATATCGACCCGGATGATCGGACCCGGGTTGATAGGAAAACCTCCGGCGAAGGAGGCTTGATCATCGATAGCGTACTGACTGCCGAATCGGTCGCGCAGGACATCCGCAGGAATTTGTGATGGTGTCCCGTATCCTGCAGGCGGCAGCACATCAAGTCGGTAGGTTCGACCCGGTTGAATGAGTGGAAAACGATAACCGCCGGTCGGAAAACCGAAACTTGTATCACCGCTGGTGACCGTCGATGGATAACCGGGACTGCCGTCATCATAGAAGACCGTCGCCGGCTGTCCGGAGGTGACGTCGAACAGCGAGACCAGAGCACCGTCAACAGGTGCGCCACTGGCACTGTCGAAGACGAAACCGTAAGGGTCAATCAGGATATCGTCAAGCGATTCATCCTGGCTATCACCCGTGTCGACGTAGTAGGCGTCGAGTGTACTGTTAGGTAAGATAGACAATATGCCGTTGCGCAAAACCTGGTTGCCAGATTCGGAGAGGACGTAACCAAGGAAAGCGCCGCTGTCGATGTCATCTTCGGTCAATAGCAGCAGCTCGTCATCACCGGTCTCCACAGAGGAGATTCTTATCAGAACCGTCTCACGTACTGTCGGGTCAATGTTCTGGTCCTGGTCCTCAAAGCTGATGTAGAAGGGGCTGCCGGCATGGTACTCCTTGGCCTTGATCAACGGCAGGGTATCCGGCATGCCGCTTGGCCCGACCGCTTGGAAAGGTGCCGGACTGGTCAAGTCGCCGCTGGTGCTGTAGGCGGTTGCCGGTACCGAAAGGGTTTGGCTCCCGGGCGGGTTTGTCGGCGCATACTGCAGGAACGTGATGGTTGACGGGGTCCGCTGCACCACAGTGGTGATGCTGACCAGGTTAGAGGTTGCAGTGTTTGTACTGTTGAAGGTTGCGGTTGCGATATTGTCGATCTGGGTGCCGGCAGGCGTTGCCGCAAAAGCGGCAAACGGCATGGCCAGCATCAACAGTGAAACGCAAAGGGTAAAGATAGATCGGCTGAAACGACTCCGGCTTGGAGGTGGTGAAGTCGTCTCATTTGTGACGGCAGGCTGTCGTTCGCAACAGCCCGCCGCCTGCCCGATATATTCTGAAACATGGATGGTCGAGACGAACCTCTCCCCCACCCCGGCAGGGTTGCCGGAGTTTCTGGACGGCCTGAAGGCCGGGATGAGGGAAAGCAGTCTATGCATGGAAAATTTTATTCCTTGCGCGTCTCGGGTTAAGGGTTAATCGATAGTGACTTCGAAGCTGACTGTTTCTGTTGCACCGGTTGCAATTGTGGCGATAGTGCAGCGGATGTCGGTCACGGTAGCCGCAGCCGGTTCTGGTGTTTCCCAGGTTGCCTGGCTGTCAGTCGACCATTCCGGTGCGCCGTTGCAACTGGTAATCCTCACGTAGGTGGTCTGCGACGGGATCGAATCGGTGACGACGACGCTGGTTGCCGCAAAGACCGTGTCTCCATTGGTTACATCGATGTCGTAGGTTACGGTGTCGCCCGGGAGGTGGTAGCCCGAGGTGCCGTCAGTGGCGGTCTTGGCGACGCCGAGAGTTGCCAGGGTGGTGAAGATGCCGCTGTCCGAATGGAAGCCGTTGAGAGCAATGTCACCAGTTGCGGTGCCGGTGTCGTCGGCGAAGACGATCTCAGCGATTGTCGAGTCATTGCCGTCACTATCGGCAGCCAGCGGAGTGCCGCCGGAATCCGCTGCCGTGGCAATCAGACTGTAGGTCACAGTGTTGCCGCCTACGCCAGTATCGGTGGCGTCACCATTGCCGTTGGAGGTCGGTGTGTCACCGACAATCAGGAACAGGGCGCTGTTGGAGCCGCTGACGTTGCTGATCTGTACCGGATTTGTGACCAGGGTATCCCCTGTATCGTAAGTGCCGTTGCCGTTGACATCGTTGTAGATGTGTATGTCGGTCATGGTAAAGTTGTTCTGGGCCGTGACTTCAGAGCTGAGGTTGAAGTACTCGGAACCGGCTGCGCTGTTGCCTTCGTTGGTGACGGTGAAAGGCAGGGCAAAGCCAGCGACTCCGGCGACCACATTGTTGTCACTGTTGTTGGTGACGATCGGCCGCACCTTGGTGTCTACTGCGAAGGTCTCGATGTTACTGGGGGTGGTCGTGGTGGTGCCGCCGATGGTAAACTCGACATTCGCCTGGTTGGAGATGGTCTGATCATCGGCGGTGCCGAGTGCCCAGACTGTGCTGGTGCTGAGTAGTACCATTGACGTAGCGATAAAAATCGCCAGCAGATTGATTCGTCTTCTCATGATTATTTCTCCTCTTTTGCTGTTTACAGTTTGCACTGGATCTGATAGACCAGAACTGGGGTTAATGTTTCTCCTTCTGTTTCCATCCATGTCGATAGCCTTCTTTGCGGTTTTCTTGCTTTGCGAACGTAATTATTTAGTCAGGTCTGGTTATTTGACCTGGGCCTGGAATTCAACCTGCTTGGTGACTCCTGCTGGCAGGGGGGGGCTGAACAACCAACGAATATCGGTGTAGTCGGCCGGGGTAGCTGGCCGAGGTTTACCATCATCGCCGAGTACTTGCAGACGTTCGGGGCGGTCGAAATTCACGCCCCCGTTGACCGAGAAGGTGATGGCGGTTTTTTCTGCAGTGGCCGCACTACTGACAAACAGCATGCTCGCCGGAATTGGATTGCTGACAGCGACGTTCTCTGCGGCACTGTCACTGTTGTTGGTAACGGTATTGACGAAGATCACCGTGTCGCCGGGCAGAACTTTGCTTGCCGGGATTCGCTGCACAACCAGACGGCCATCCTCAGTAGCAACCTTTGTTTCCACTACAGCTTGGGTGACGATGCTGACCGGACTGTCCTCTGCGGCGGCCAAGGTTACGCCCTGGAACAGCAGCGACATGGCCAGAAGTGTGAGCATCAGCCTTGTCGGCTGCGCTTGTGTAAAACGGATCGTTCGATTCATATTGATTCCTCCTAGTCGATGGTCACCTGGAAGGTGAGGGTTCGGGTTGTATTGGTCAGGTCACCAAGGTTGTAGGTGACAGCAAATTTTTCTGAATCGACCTGGTTCTCAATGAAGGTGCCTTCATCGGCGTCAACCGGGTCGGTGAGTGTCTTTGTGGTGCTGCCATCGAACAGGGTCATGCTGCCCGGCAGGTAAGTGGTGTATGCTGGAATCTGGTCACTTACGACCAGGCTAGTGGTGGTGCCTGTCACCTCAACCAGCACTGAATAGGTCAGGATGGCACCGGTGACCGGTTGGTCGCCGCCATCGGGGTCGTCGATCTTAACCGACTTGTTCAAGGTGACCGTAGACTTGGTGATTTCATAGATACCGTTATCGCTTGCTCGGGCACCACTCGCACCGATGATCGCATGTGGATCGCCGGGAGATGCTGGCGGGAATACTGTGCCCGGAGCGCCGCTGCCGGTCTCTGCGGCGGCGATTAAACGGCTGATCCCCAGGTCACCATCATTTTGTCCGCTAGGGATATCGTTGAAAACGAACAGGTTAATGACATGGTCAGCTTCAAGAGTCGGCAGGTTGGTACTCGAATCGAATGGCTGGTCGATCCCCGGGTTGTAGCTGCCGTTGCCATTGGTGTCGAGGTAGATTGTCGGACTTTGTGGGTCAAGCTGGTCCCCGGAGATGGCATTGTCGATGGTAAGGTTGAAGGCTTCTGTACTGTTGCCGGTGTTGGCAAGCAGGAACGTGAGCATCTGGCCGGTGTCGCCCTCATGAACAATAATGTTGTTGGCATCCTGCCAGGTTAGAGTGAGGTCGAGGATCTCATTTACGGTAAAAGTCGCCAGGTTACTTAGCTTGTTAACTGGATTACCGTTGAGCATGGCGCTGACCTGTGCCTGGTTGGTGATCACTGTGCCGGCCGTAACGCCAACTGCCAGCACGCTGGCGGGAAGTGCCAGGAGCAGTAGAGTACAGAGTATGATCAGGTGTCGTTTCATCTAAATGATCTGCCTCTATTGGATCCTCACCTTAAAGGTGACAGTGAAACTGCTCGACGCGTTCATGGAGCCGGTTGGTACAAAACGGATATGGGTAACGCTGCTGTCTATCCCGGTACCGCCGTCGGTTGGCTGATAGCTGAAGTCACTGCCATCAGTTGAAAATTCCACATGGTCAGTGTTGTTATCGATAGTGATGTAATTCAGGGTCAGGCCGGTTGTTGCCGGGTTGGTCACAGTGACCGCCGGTTCGGTTACTACCAGGTCAGTATTAGCCGGGACCGGGTCGGTCAGGATGATCGTATCGTTGTCAATGGCACGTGAGTCGAAGTTGTTGACGATCAAGGTATAGCGGACGATCTCCCCCGGGATGTCGTAGCCGGTTGTGCCGATGTTTTGGGCCATCTTCACCAGAGTTACATTTGGTGGGATGGTGATTTCAAGAGTGTAATCCTCGACTTCACCGTTAGTTGCAGTGCCGCCTGGGGTAGCAGTTGTGATTGCGGCGTCGGTGGTCAAGCGGAACCGCGCGTAGGTTGTGCCACCGGGCAACCCTGAAAGGCCGCTCCAGGTCAAGGTTGTGCTGCCGTTTACGGTGCCGGTCGGGACATTTAGTGATGTACCTTCTGCGTTGTCAAAGACGCCGTTGCCGTTGAAATCGATCCAGCCGAGCAGCTGGGCGCTGCTACCGGTAGTGTTGTTGACCGTTACGTCCACCGAATAACTGCTGTCCGTGGTGGATAAGGGTGGGAAGCTACCAACCCCATCTTCATCGTCAGTGTCTGTGGTGTCGTCGCCGTCGGCAGTTGCTGTCGGTTGCCCGGTTACTTCGTTGTCCGGCAGAATGGCCCCGAGGAAGATGTTGTTGCTGATACCGTGGCGCGGCCCGCCGCTGGCGGTCAAAGTGCGATAGCTGTCGGGTGCGTCGCCGAAATCAAAACCGGGCATGGTGCCGGAGCTGAAGATCAGGTGGAAGAAGACGGCCGAGTCCCATAGTCGGTCACCGGCATCGGCGATAGCCGCTTTAACGTGGTAGCTTTGGCCGGGGACGACGTTGATTGACTGGTAAATATAGTTGGTCCAGCCGTCGAGCTCCAGATTGCTGTTGGTGGTGGCGACGGTGGCGTTGCCGCCGTTTAGATTACCGTTGCTGTTGTCGGTGTAGTAGGCACTGTTGCTGAGGCTACCACACCGTGCTGCCGTGCCGTTAACCCCGATCACACCAGTGTTGACCCAGTTAATGGAGGTCCGGTCGCCGCCCGGAGTTTTGGCAAAGTTTTCCGCATTGTTGGAATAAGGGCCCTTGATGCCTGGACCGCTGACGAAAATACCGGTGACATCATTGTAGGCGGTGCAGACGTATTCCGGGAATTCATCCGAACCGAACTGGAACGGAATTGTCATGATCGGTAAAGTTGGAATAATGTCAAACTCTATGGCTATGTATTCGCCGTTGGAGGTCTGACTTTCAAGCAGCATCATGTCGGCGTCGGTGACATTACCGCAGAGGGTATTTGTCCAGTTGGTCTGGTTGTTTGGAGAAACCATTGGGTCGGCTGGTTTGAGTGGGCCGGTGCTGAGAACGACTCCGCTGGGGTCACCGAGAACCGGTCCCGGTCCGGTCGGAGTCGTCCCCTGGCTGAACAGGCCGACTGCCTGGGTACGGTTAGCGCAACCGTTATTGACGATCACCATGTTACTGATGGTTACTCCTGCTCCTTGTAACGCAGCGGTGATCTGTGCGGTTGTCACGCCATCATTGGCGACGTCGTTGATGACAATGGCTTGAGATGTGGTCGGCGTCAAGACAAGGGTGAATGTCAGCAGAACCAGCAGCATTGAATTGGTTAGATTTTTATATTTCATGGTCTGCCTGTCTTAGCCGGTAAAGCCGATTGCGTAAAATTTACGTCACTTAGTTGCGGCGAATGGGGACAGTTATTGTCAACATTGAGACCTTGCCGCATTATCTACCTGCCGCTTTAAATAAAAAAAGCACCCGATTTCCTGGCTGAAATTGGGTGCCTATTGGTCCAGACCGTGGAGTCTTGCCGCGTTTGTCCAGACTTTTCGTCCCTCTTCGGCGGCTAGACTGACCGTAATAGTCTATAATTACGGCCCCTTGGCTCTGCGTCACCAGGTCTCCCTGGTTTTGCTCTTGTCGGAGAAGTTCAATACAGTTTTTTCTTGATAATAACTTTTATCCCCTTGTTCGACCTGTAAGAAATTTGCAGCTTTGCAGTTACTACCCTGCATCTTTTGCATTTGTTGTGCCTTAATTATAACTTGTATGGTGTTGATTTTGCCAATTTAATCAGGGTTTGCTGATAAATACGCAACCTGTTGAAAACATTAGACAAAGTTCGTTCTTTTGTGCTAATATGTGCAAGGAAAACAGGTGGTTAGCTTTAAAACCCTTGCACATAGGTGGTCAAAAAATGTATCGAACGACACCTGACAATCAATTGGCCTTTGAAGACTTCTACCTGCCTTTCGGTGGCAAGCTCAGGAGCGATAACCGCTGGGTTCTCCTGGCGCGTATGGTTCCTTGGGACACCGCCGAGGCCTTTTATGAAAAACAGTTTGCTCAAAGCGGTCAAGGTGCTCCGGCCAAGCCTGCTCGTGTTGCTCTTGGCGCCCTGATCATCAAGGAGCGCCTTGGTGTCAGCGATGAAGAAGCGGTGGAGCAGATTCGTGAGAACCCATATCTGCAATACTTTCTCGGGTTCCATGAATTCCGCGACGAGGCACCGTTCGATTCGTCAATGTTTGTTCATTTCCGCCATCGCTTCAACCTGGATCAACTCAACCAGATCAATGAAGCGCTTGTCCGTGCCGAGCAAACAGAAGCCAAGCGTGATGATGAACCACCTCCCGAAGATGATGATTCGGATGGGAACACATCTTCAAAGAGCAACAACGGTAAACTGATTGTCGATGCGACCTGCACTCCCGCTGACATCCGTTATCCAACTGACATCAGCTTGCTCAACGAAGCCCGAGAGAAGAGTGAGCAAATCATCGATATTCTTTTCGAGCCGCTGAAAGGTCAGCAACGCAAGCCGCGTACCTATCGAAAAAAAGCGCGTCGCCTGTTTTTGGCGTACAGCAAAAGTCGCAAGCGTTCAACACGGCAGATTCGTAAAGTCCTGGGTCAACAGTTGCGTTTTCTCAAACGTAACCTCAATACCATTGGACAACTTGCCGACCAGACGTCGCTTACCCTGCTTGATCGCCGTCAATACAAGAACCTGCTGGTGATTCAGGAACTTTATCGCCAACAACAGTGGATGTATGAGAATCGCTGCCGTCGGATCAGCGGTCGGATTGTCAGTATCAGCCAACCACACGTCCGTCCGATTGTTCGCGGCAAAGCGTCTGCACCGACGGAATTCGGTGCCAAACTCTCAGCGAGCCTAGTCAATGGTTCCGTGTTTCTGGATCGTCTTGACTGGGATCCTTTTAACGAGTCCGGTGATCTTATTGAGCAGATCAAAACCTATAAACAACGCTTCGGCTTCTATCCGGAATCAGTGCATTGCGATGCTATCTACCGAACACGTGATAACCGGCGGTTTTGCAAAAAATACGACATCAGAATGTCTGGGCCACCCTTGGGGCGTCCTCCGAAGAAAACCCCCGAGAACACGCAAGAACTGCGTAATAAAAAGCTCCAACAGCGCCAAGATGAACTTGACCGGATTCCCATTGAAGGGAAGTTTGGTCAGAGTAAACGCCGCTTCAGTTTGAACCGGGTCATGACCAAACTGGATGATACCAGTGAAACAGCCATCGCCATCGTCTTCATCGTAATGAATCTGGAGAAGTGGCTGCAAAAGCTTCTTTTTACTCTTTTATGGCGCTTGCGGCTATCGACAAAGTGGTCCTTACATGTCCTGCATACTTTTATGGGCCGTCTATTGTTGACCGGTCGCTCGTATTCGTTGGGTTGACCACGCGCCTTGTGCGACGCTGTAGGCCGCGAATGTACTTATTCAGCAAGCCCTATTTAGTAAGGCATAGTGGCAACATAACGTCTCACCCCAGCCACACCCCTCGGCAGCTTGTCCTGATGCACTTGATGCGACGTTACCTCGATCCCTATCTGCTTAGCCTAAAGCCTCAATGATGCCCTCAGTATGCTTTCTAGCGGCCGGGTCGTCCTGGTCCTCAATGGTCACCGTGAATGTCAGATTGTATGTGCTCATCACTTCTCCCTCACATATGGCGAACAGCTGACTTCGGATCCACTTGCCGATACCGAAGAACTCAACCACTATGCACTAAAGTGCATAGGTTCCTTGGGGACTAAAGTCCCTAATCTAGTTTAAAGTCCTCTGT
>Ga0256834_1000042_pt1 | contig 87614 bp, 78 predicted proteins | sample 4281140metaG_FD_190536 | JGI IMG/M metagenome (GOLD analysis project Ga0256834, IMG submission 190536) | Hydrothermal vent microbial communities from East Pacific Rise, Pacific Ocean - 4281-140 | ecosystem: Environmental > Aquatic > Marine > Hydrothermal vents | place: Pacific Ocean: East...
AGCAGAACCAGCAGAACCAGCAGAACCAGCAGAACCAGCAGAACCAGCAGAACCAGCAGAACCAGCAGAACCAGCAGAACCAGCAGAACCAGCAGAACCAGCAGAACCAGCAGAACCAGCAGAACCAGCAGAATCAGCAGAATCAGCAGAATCAGCAGAATCAGCAGAATCAGGAAAACAATCCCACCGGGCAATCCGGGCAGCAACAGCAGGGCGACCAGGCGCAATCCGAATCAAACAAGAAAGAAAAAGAGATGACAGCGCAACAACGCAAGCAGAAACAGAAGGCCAGGGAGCAGGCCCAGGCTGCCCGTGACCGGGAAGAACGGGAGGCGGAAGAGCAACGACGCGCCGCCAGAGAGAAAGGGGAAGTGCAGGAGCAACAGGAGGCGAAGGAGAAACTGCAACAAACGGCCATGGAAGAATCACATGAGCCGATGGATGAGCAGGCCCTCTCCCGGGAGCAATGGCTGCGGCGCATTCCCGATGATCCGGGTGGGCTGTTGCGGCGCAAGTTCAAATACTACTATCAGAGAAAGAAGTATGATGTTCCACAACAACAACCCTGGTAACAATGCTTTGACACAGGCAGGCAGGCGTCTGGTTTACATGGCCGGCCTGTCGCTGCTGCTTTTCCTGAGTGGATTGGCGCAGGGTGCGCAAATCCGCGTGGAAACGGATCGTGGCGATGTCGCCGCGGATGAAAATTTCCAGATTGTTTTCAGCGTGGAGGGCGACGTTGACGGGGAGCCGGATTTTTCCGTGCTGAACAAGGATTTTGAACTCCTGGGGACCAGTCAGTCCAGAAGCGTCAGCATTGTCAACGGGAAAACTTCGCGCACCACGCGCTACCTGGTCAATGTTCTCCCCCGGCGTGGTGGGGAGCTGACGATTCCGCCGGTGCGTTTCGGCAGCGACAAAAGCCCGCAGGTGAAGGTTCTGGTGAAGGACAGCGCTGCGCAAGGGCGTTCGTCTGCGACGGGGGCAGATGCATCGGTATTCCTGGAGGTCTTTGCTGATGAAGAAACCCCTTATGTGCAACAGCAGGTGATGCTGACGGTTCGCATTTTTAGCAGCATTTCCTGGCGGGAAGCCAGCCTTTCCGAGCCGGAATTCGAAGGCGGGGAAGTGCTGGTGCAGAAGCTGGGAGAAGACAGCCGTTACCAGAAGCAACGCGCCGGCAAGAACTGGCAGGTGATCGAAAGGCGCTATGCCCTTTTTCCCCAGCAAAGTGGTGAGATACGGATGCAGGCGTTGAACCTGCGCCTGCGCATCCCCGCGGGTAGGAAAAAACGCCGTTCTGCCTTTGGCGGCGGCGGTTTCAATGATCCGTTTTTCGATGATTTCTTTTCTAATCAAAGCTATCGCAACAAAGTGGTGCGTAGCAAGCCAATCGCCTTGCAGGTTAAGCCCGTGCCCGCAGATTATTCAGGTGGGCAATGGTTGATCGCCAGGGATATCCGCCTGGAAGAAAGCTGGTCGGATGATCTGGACAAGCTCAAGACAGGTGAGCCGGTAACGCGCACCCTGGCAATCGTAGCGGATGGAGTGACCCTGGGGCAGCTGCCGGATCTCGAGATGGTGGAAATCGATGGCTTGCGCATCTACCCGGATGAGCCGGTTGCACGGGAACAGGCGACCGGTGCGGGTATTCTCAGCACCAGTTCACGTAAATTCGCCATCATACCCGTGCGTTCCGGCGACTACCGCATTCCCGCAATCGCGCTGAAATGGTGGAACAGCGAAACCGATAGGGAAGAAGTGGCCAGGATTCCCCCGCGGATGATCAAGGTGGCGGGGAGCGCCCGGGTTGCTGCGCCGCCGGCTCCGGTTGCGCCTGAAAGTGTGACTGAAAAGCCATCCGGGAAGACAGGTCCCGTGCAGGAGGCGCTTTCTCCTGCCGTATCGCCGGCTGCAGATACAGACAAATGGTTGCTGGCAGGTGCCGTCCTGTTTCTGGCTTTGTGGCTGATTACCTTGGTTCTGTTCCTTCGCCAGAAACAGCGTGCCTCTGCCTCTTCCCGGGAAGAATCAGAAGCCATGCCTGCTGTCGCTGCCAATGCCAAAGCTGCGTGGAAGACGTTGCATGAATCTGTTGAAAAAGGGGATGCGGCTGAAATGCGTAAGGCATTGCTGAAGCTGGCTCCGGTGGTTTGGCCGGAGCAGCCTCCAAGAAGCCTGGAGGCCATGGCGCAGCGGGTGGGAGAGCCCCTGTCCGGGGAGTTGCAGAATCTCAGCAGAGTGCTTTACGCGGGTGAAAAAATCGCTTGGGATGGCTTGCGTATCGAGGAAGGGATGAAAGCGTTACATGGCGCTATCGGGAAGAAAAAAGATGGTAAAAAGCAGGAGGTGCTTAGACCCATGTATCCAGAGTTGAAAGGCAATACAGGGGATATTTGAAAAAATCCGCAACAAAGAAAAAGCTGTTGATCGTGGCCGCGACGGCATCGGTGGTTATTGCTACCGCTGCTGGCGCCTACTACTGGGATGCCGTGGTCCTGGGCTTTGTGGCAGTGGTGTTGTGGATCAAGAAGATGGCGACCCTGAAAGGCTTGTTGCTGCTGCTGAAAAAACTGCCTTTTCTCTTGCTGCTGGGTTTGAAGCGTCTGGTAATCAAGGTTACCAGCCATTTCTTGTTGTTCAGTGCGCACCTGCGTTTTCGTCGCCTGCAACGCCTGTTGCGTTATTTGCGGGTGCGGGCTTATCTGGTAAAGCGGCGACTGAAATACCACTGGAATGATCTGAACGGAGTGGAGCGGATTCTGGCTACCGTGGCGGCCTTGCCCCTCGCTACCGTATTGCTGGTTCTGCTTGCGGTTTTTGTCGTTCCCAGGGCGTTGTTTTCTTTTGTCGGCGCCAAGATCAAAGAGCATTCCAGTGCGGCGGTTCTGAAACAGGCCGCCCAGCTTGGGGTGAAGGAGAAACTGGCGCTGGCGGATCAAAAGATCAAGGAAACCATTCGCGAGAAAATTCTGAGAAAGGAAAAGCGAGCAAGAGGTGCGGAAACGGAGGATTGAAAGGCAGTTTATTTTTCCGGCTGACGGTAGAAGAGATACATGGGCGCAAGAACGGCGGCAAGGATATAGCTGATTTGCAGGAAGTTTGGGCCGAGGCTTCCCGAAACCTGAAGTATCGCCGCCGCGACGCCAAAGCTCAGGGCGATGAATGCCTGGGAGTAGTAGCTTTTCAGGAACAGGTAGCGGTGGGCCGTGGTTTGTCTGGCCATATCAAAAAAACGCTTGTTGAATGCCAGGCGGAAGAAAGAAGTGCAAAAAGTGATCAGGATCAGGGTGGTAAACAACCAGCCGAGACTGAGCTGATCGTCCACCGTGGCGCGCATCAGCCAGGAGATGCAATAACCGGCAACGGCAATGGCGTACACCCGCTGTACCGGCATGTGGTCGATGCGGTTCTTGATGAGATAAAACAGCAAGCTGAAGCTCAGGCCCAGGAGTACCACCAGGGCTCCCAGTTTCCAGAAGCTTTCATGGGCGAGAAGAAACAGGGAAATCATCCAGAAATAGCTTTCCAGAAACAGGAACGGCCCATCCACAAGGAATACCGAGCGCGACCCGTGTTGATCCCGAAAATGCAGTACGTCCCTGAATGTCAGGGGCGGATCTTTTTGCAGCCGGGCGGGCAGCTCCATGGGCCGGGAAAGCAGGAAAAAGGAAAGCATGCCCAGAAAGCCGATCAGCACAGAAAGCAGAAAGACCGACATGTAACCGGCCTTGTCCAGCAACAGTCCGCCAAACAGTACGCCTGTTTTGACGATGATGACCACTACCACCTGGAAATTTCCGAATCGCTTTCCGGTGTTGGTGTCGTTCAGGGTTTCAAAGAACAGGGCGCGTTGAGTGATCCAGAAAAAGCAATTGTAGATGCCGTTGAGCAGCGCAAACAGGGCCAAAAAACCGGGTTGCTCATCCAGGAATACACTGGCGAGAAGGGCGGTTTCAATCAGGAAAGAAGCGGCGATGATGAAATTCAGTGGCAGGGCCTTGGTCATGCGATCCCATAACCACAGCGTCAAGACAAAACCGGCGCCGGTGATGGCGATAAAAGTGCTGATTTCGCCTGGCGTATATCCATGACGCCAAAGAAAAACCGGAATAAAAAAAGGAAACAGGCCGATGAGGAAAGAATGCAGGCCGAGAAAACGGTAGAAATGGCGTGTGGCTGCAGGAAGCTGCTTTGCCACTAGAACAGCTCCTTCTGCCCGACTTCCAGTGCGTCCAGACGCTGAAAATGGGCGCTCAAATCTTCAGTCTTGCCGTAACGCGGTACAGCGTGCATGGCGGTGAAAGGACGGGAGTTCACTTCCAGGAAGATGCATTTCTGGGCATCCCAGGGTTGCTCGATGCCGTCTTCCATGATTACGTCTATGCCCAGAATGTTGGCCTGAAACAGCTCCAGTATCCGCAGGAACAATTCCCGGTTGCCGGGGGGAAGCTGCTCTGTTTCTATGGTTTCCACAACGCCGCCGGGAGCCAGGGAAATGCGGTTGAACAGAATGATCTGCTGGTCTTTTTCCGGAATCGTGCTCAGGTTCAATCCCTGCTTTCGCAGATAGCGGCGTATCTGCCGGCCTTTGGGGATGGGGTGGATTACCGGATACAGCCCCATTTCCTCGCGGATCCTGTTTTCTTCGTCGATGAGAGCCGTGATGGTGGATCGCCCGTCGCCGACAACAAAAGGCGGATAGCGGCGGATGACGGAAATGATGGCCTTGTTACCCACCAGCACCCGGTAGTTCTTGCCCTGCAGATATTTTTCGACTACAGATGTTGGCCACCAGATTTTTACCATGAGGGCGGCCTTCCACAGTTCGTAATAGTTGTTGATGGGAAAATGGCTGCCCCGGGAAAAGCCGGAGACATTGGGTTTGATCACCAGGGGAAAGCCGTGTTTCCGTGCAAACCGGTGGGCTTTCCAGGGGCTGAAAAAAATGTCCCCTTCGGCATGGGGAATCCCATTGGCGGCAAAGACTGTTCTTGCCTGTTCTTTGGAGCGGCAGCTCTTGCGCACCTGCAGGGAGTTGTAGCTGGTGCAGCCGCTCAGGAACAGGCGGTTGACCCAGGAATAGAGGGTTTTTTTCAGATAGTTCATCGGCGGATTTGGCAGCTCAGCAGCAGCATGGGCCAGAAAATATTCTTGCGGGGTTGATCCAGGGGCAGGGTTTTGACGGATTGGGCGAGCTTGCGCATGCTGGCCCGGATAAATCGGCGGCGCTCCCGCAAAGGCATGGTTTTGTCCAGAAGGTGCAGGGGCAGGGGAACAAACAGGTTGATCTCGATAATCCGGAACTTCCCTTCCAGCATGTCCTCGATGCTGTCTGTGCGCAAGCCGATGCGGGCAATGCGGAACGCCGGCAGCGCTTCCAGATGTTGCCAGAGCCGGTGCTCATCGCTGGTGGTCAGCCGGGTCAGGGTTTTGTAGCTGGTATGCTGGTTGAGGATGCCGTTTACCGGCCAGGACAGATTGCTGCTGTTGAGTGTTTCCGTTACGGAAAACACCGCCGGATCATTACCGGTTGTGCCATTGCGAATATAGAAGATCTCGAATTCACGGGCGCCTGTGGCTGCTTCCTGAAACAGGTAGGGAAGCTTGCCGGAAAGAAGTTGGCGGCGGCTGCGGTCAAAGCTTTGCTGATCTTCTGCAATGAGAATGCCCCGGGCATTCTGTCCCCATTCTGGTTTGAGGAATACCGGCCAGGATGACGGGCGACTGTCCGGGCGCAGGGGTTCCTGAGCAAGCCGCCATTTTGGTGGAATCCACTCGTCCATTTCCCGCTTGGAGAAGATGCGTCTGCTGTCGCTGAACCAGGGGGCGTTGAGCTGAAAATAGCGCCAGGGTCGGGCGCCGAACCGCAGGCACCACAGCATATACCAGAATACCAGGCGAACACGCAGCATGGTCAGGTGAAGAATTTTCCTTTCAGGGCGTCTTCGGAATATACATGAAGGCTGAGGCTGGGCGTCAGGGCGGTAACGCGGTGAATGGCGTTGTCATAGCGGCCTGCAATGCCTGCCGCGTAGATGTGTTGCCCCTCGTGTTTGATGATGGTTTCCGTGAGTACCAGCCCTTGCTCGGTATTGCGGTAATGTTCCATCTGCAATTGCCCCTGGAGCACATAGACAAATGCAAACTGGGGGTGCCCGTGTATGGGGGTGATTGCGCCCTGATCCCAGCGGGCGATCATGACTTCAGCGCCGCTGTCCGCATGCAGCAGAATATTGCGGGAGTAGCAATGCGGTGCGTGGGGAAAATCCTCTTGTGGCCGGAACTGGGCGCTCAGGGACAGCAGGCGGGATTCATCCGCCAGGTTGTCCACCAGTTCGGGCAGAACCTTCTTCATGATATCCGGCAGCTCCGGAGCGATGTAGGTCTTAGCGATGCAGTGGTTCATTCAGTAACTCCTTGCCGGTGGCTACCAGGGAACTGAAGAACTGATCGACTTCAGCGTGAGAGAAATCCGGGTGAGTGAAGAGAAGCCGCAAGGTAAGCCGTTCATCGATGTAGGCGATGCCAACCAGGCTGATGCCCCGGCGGAACAGACGGTTGCGCAGTGCCAGGTTGAATTCGTTGCTGGCCACGCCTTGTGGAACCTGAAAGCGGAAGCAGATGTTGAAAGATTCGCGTGGCACGGACATTTCCAGCTCCGGGGTGCGGTTCACCAGCTGTTCGGCGTATTTGCTCAGCGCCAGGTAGTGCCGCACCCGTTGCGCCAGTCCCTCTTTCCCGAAATACTTCCAGTCCAGAAACCATTTCAGACTGTCCACCCGGCGTCCGCATTGCAAGGATGCCGTACCGGTATCCAGCTCTGCGCTTTCGTCTTCTTCGCGGAACAGATAACTGTGCTCTCCTGCGCTGCATACACAACGCAGGGTTCCGCGCCGGTGGTTGAACAGCAGCACATTGCACATGAGGTTGGCCCCGGCCATCTTGTGGAAGTCCCAGGTAAAGGAATCCAGCTGTTCCACCCCGGCAAGATATTGCTGCCGCAGCTCGTCATCCAGGAGAGCGGCTCCTCCCCAGGCGCCGTCGCCGTGCAGCCAGAAGCCGTATTGTTCCCGCAGGGCGATGAGGGGCGGCAGAGGGTCAAAGGCGCCGCGCACCGTCGTGCCCAGGGTGGCACAGACGAAAAAAGGCCGGTTGCCCGCCTGCTGGTGTTGTTGCAGCAACTGCTCCAGGGCCTTTGCCTGCATGCGTCCGCGCTCGTCCACTGGCACCTTGACCAACTGTCGGGCGCCGATACCGAGAATGTTTGCGGCCTTGTCCAGAGAGTAGTGGGAATCGGCGGATACAAAGGCTACCAGGGGAGGCTGTGCGAACAGCCCGTCCTGTTTGCTGGTTTCGGCAACCCGGTTTCTGGCAGCGAGCATGGCAATCATATTGCCGCTGCTCGACCCGCTGGTCATCTGCCCCTCTCCTCCCTCGAAGCCCGCCAGATCCAGCATGGTATCGAGCATGAAATGCTCCATCAGCGTGGAAACCGGCGCACCTTCATAGGTACAGGCGGAGGTGTTGCTGACAGCGGTAATGATTTCCCCGGCAATAGAGGGCAGGTTGGCGCCAGACCACATGCGGTTGAGAAAACCCGGGTGGCCGGTTTTCACGGAATGCTGCAGGTATTGCTCCATCCATGCAAACAATTGCTGCCAGTCCCCGGTGGCGGATTTTTCCAGCGCCAGTTCCGCCGCCAGCGCATCGGGCTCCAGATAATTCAGGAATTTCCCCCGCTTGCGCTCGGCGTGATATTGCCCTACCAATGCCAGCAGGCGCTGGAATATTTCTTCTTCATTCATGAATTGTTCTGAAATCCGGGTGACAATGGTGGCGTAGGGGTAAACAATAATGATACCAGACACCAGCCTGGATATGCTCTCCGGTAAAATATCCGGGTTGGCCTTGGCGTCGTTCTTTCTGAGACAGCAGGTTTGAGGAATTGTTGCGGACGGACAAATAAATGCTTTCTGCGCTTCACTTTCTCGCAAAATATAGTAAAATGCCGCGTTTACCTTGATTCGGTTTGCGCTGAATCGCTGGATTACACTGAATTTTAAGGTTTTTACTCAATATGGTTACCATTCGTCTTGCCAGAACCGGCGCCAAGAAGCGTCCTTTCTACCACATCGTCGCTACAGATTCCCGCAACCCTCGCGATGGCCGCTACATTGAGCGCCTTGGGTTTTTCAATCCTGTAGCGAAAGAAAATGAAGAGGCTTTGCGCATCGATCTGGAACATGTTGACGGCTGGATTGCCAAAGGGGCGCAGATGAGTGAGCGTGTTGCCTCGTTGGTAAAACAGCACCGGAAGCAGGGGCAGAGCGAAGCAGCCTGAGGGTTGGTGGCGCGAGCCTGAGCTATGAATGATAGCCAGGTTGTAGAACAGGATATCGAGGGTGACGGGCCGAACCGGCTGGTCACCCTCGGTCGTATTTCCGGTTTGCATGGCGTCCAGGGCTGGCTAAAGGTATTTTCCGATACCAGGCCACGGGAAAATATTCTGGCATACTCGCCCTGGTATCTGCAGCGCAGCCAGGGCTGGGAAAAATGGACGCCGGAAACAGGGCGGCGGCAGGGAAAGCTGGTGCTGGTCAAATTGCAGGGTTGCAATGACCGGGAAACCGCCCGGGAATTGATGGGTGTGGATGTGGCGGTGCGCCGATCCCAGTTGCCAGTGGCGGCAGGCGAGTTTTACTGGGCAGATCTGGAAGGACTGCGGGTCGTCACTACCCGGGACGTGGATCTGGGCAGGGTCAGCCATTTGTTTGAAACCGGCGCCAATGATGTGCTGGTGGTCAGGGGGGAGAGAGAGCGTCTCGTCCCCTGGATATGGCAACAGGTGATTCAGGAAGTGAACCTGGAGCAAGGGTGGATCAGGGTAGACTGGGACCCGGAGTTCTGATGAGGTTTGATGTAATCAGCCTGTTCCCGGAGATGTTCAAGGCGGCTGAACACGGCGTTACCGGCAAGGCGCTGCAGGGAAAACAGGCCAGTCTGCATTTGTGGAACCCGCGGGATTACACTAAGGACAATCACCGCACCGTGGACGACCGCCCCTATGGGGGTGGCCCGGGCATGGTGATGAAGGTAGATCCACTAAAGGCGGTGCTGCAGCAAGCGAGGCAGGCGGCGCCGGACAGCCGGGTGATTTATCTCACCCCGCAAGGGCAACGCTTCGATCAGAAAGCGGCCAGGGAAATGGCAAAGCGAAGCGGCATAATGCTGCTGGCGGGCCGCTATGAAGGGATTGATGAACGGCTGATAGATTGCTGCGTGGACGAGGAATGGTCCATTGGCGATTATGTGTTGTCCGGTGGTGAACTGGCGGCCATGGTAATTATGGATGCCGTTACCAGGCTGCTGCCGGGCGTATTGGGGCATGCAGAATCTGCCGAGCAGGATTCCTACATGAATGGCCTGCTGGATTTCCCCCAATACACCCGTCCTGATGATCTGGACGGGCGGAGTGTTCCCGAGGTGCTGTTGTCCGGGGATCACGCAGCCATTGAACGATGGCGTTTGCAGCAAGCCCTTGGCCGTACTTGGTTGCGCCGCCCGGACTTGCTGGAGCAACGCGAACTGTCTGCAGAAGAGCAGCGTTTGCTGGAAGAATTCATACGCACCCATCAGGGGGCGTCGGCGTCTTCGTGAAACCGAAGGCAGAGCTTTTACGATAATTTGATGACACGCGCCGTGAGGCGCCAGAACTGGTAGAGGAGCAACAACGATGAGCAATATCATCCAGGAACTCGAAGCGGAACAGATGAACAAGGAAATCCCGGGCTTTGGCCCCGGTGATACCGTTGTTGTTAAGGTCAAGGTAAAGGAAGGCAGTCGCGAGCGTCTGCAGGCGTTTGAAGGTATAGTTATTGCCAAACGCAACCGTGGCCTGAATTCTGCATTCACTGTGCGCAAAATTTCTCATGGCGAAGGTGTGGAACGTGTATTCCAGACCCACAGCTCCATGATCGACGCTATAGAAGTAAAGCGCCGTGGTGCGGTGCGTCGTGCCAAACTGTACTACCTGCGGGGTCGTACCGGCAAGGCTGCCCGTATCCGCGAGAAACTCAAGTAACAGGGTTTCGACACGCTGGTTTTAAAAAGCCGTCATGCCCGGGCATGACGGCTTTTTTATGGGAGCACCCCTGTCACCATCCTGATATGATGCCGTCATTTGCTGAAATTTGACCACCATGACCAGCAGCTTCTACTGGCACGACTACGAAACCTGGGGTACGGATCCGCGAAAAGACCGGGCGGTGCAGTTTGCTGGCTTGCGTACGGATCTGGACTTTAATCCCATTGGCTCGCCACTGATGGTGTATGCTGCTCCTGCGGATGACATACTGCCCCAGCCGGCAGCCTGCATGGTAACCGGCATCACGCCCCAGCTCGCTCGCGAGAAAGGGGTATGTGAAGCGGATTTCTTTCGCCTCATTCGGGAAGAGCTGTCGCGTCCCGGCACCTGTGCCCTGGGATACAACAGTATTCGTTTTGATGATGAATTCACCCGCTATGGGTTGTATCGAAATTTCTACGATCCCTATGCACGGGAATGGCAGAACGGCAATTCCCGCTGGGACATTATCGACATGCTGCGCCTTACTCGCGCACTGCGCCCCGGGGGGATCGCCTGGCCAGAGGATGAAAATGGCGTAACCAGTTTTCGTCTGGAGTTGTTGACTGCAGCCAACGGCATAGAACATGAAGGCGCCCATGATGCGTTGGTGGATGTCAGGGCTACTATTGCCATGGCGAAGCTGGTGAAGGAAAAACAGCCAAGGCTGTTTGACTACCTGTTCAATAATCGGGACAAACACAAGCTGGCGCAGCAGTTAAATCTGCGTGACCAGCAGCCTGTGGTGCATGCATCGGCGAAGTATCCTGCGCGCCTGGGCGCCATTGCGGTGGTGGTTCCTGTGGCGCAACATCCAACCAACCGTAATGGCATCATCGTATATGACCTGAGGATTGATCCCCAGCCCTTGTTTGACCTCAGTGCAGAGCAGATCCGTGAGAAACTTTATACACCCAGCAGTGAGCTGGCGGATGGAGAACAGCGTATCCCCCTGAAGATGATCAGCGTGAATCATGCCCCGGTGGTAGTGCCCTTGAATACACTTACGGATACTGCCAGAGAGCAATGGGAGCTGGATTCCGGCCGGGAACAGCAGTATTTACAGGCTATTCGTAATGCGCCAGAGCTGCAAAAAAAGGTGCAGGAGGTGTTTTCCGGGGAGCATTTTGAGGAGTGCTCTGACCCGGATCAGAACCTTTACGGCGGGTTCATATCGAATAAAGACCGGCGTTTGTGTGAGCAGGTACTGCACAGCAGCCAGGAACAGCTGGCGTCCTTGCATCCGGCATTTGAAGATGCTCGCCTGCCTGAGCTGCTGTTTCGCTATCGTGCGCGCAACTGGCCACATACGCTGAGTGCGGAAGAAAGGCAGCGCTGGGAAGAATTCCGCAGATACCGCCTGACCGACCCTGGGGGAGGAGCAAGCATTGTCCTGAAGGAATACTGCCAGCAGTTGTCGTGCATGGCTGTTGATCCTGAGTTAACTGCAGAACAGCGTGAGCTGGTCAATGTCCTGCTGGACTGGCCGGAAGCACTAGGTTTGCATTGATCCGGTTTTTTTTGGGTAGCCGAAGCCTTTGCTGATCAAGTGGCCTGCTTTTCTTTTTGTGCCCCGAACTCTGTCATCAATACCTCTTTTCCAATGCGCTTGGTAAGATAGTAAACCCGTTTCAGCGCTTCCAGCAGCTCGGTTTCTGTCTGATAGGTCAGTCCGCGCATGGGCGCTTCGGCAGCCATGCGATGTACTATATGGCGCTCAATATCGGCAGAAAGCTGATTGATTCTGCTCTTGGCCTTGAGTACCCTGCGGGCTGATTTTTTATCCATGCGGGTGACAGCTTGCGTGGCTTCTTCGAGCAGGTGAAAAAGCTCATCCACCAGTTTTTCAAACAGTTTTCGGGTTTTTTCACCCATGATCAATTCTTCTTGCAGGCGTTTTCGGCCAACATGGATGAGATGCAGCTTGAGGTTGTCGCCGATGTTTTCATAATAGGAAGAAATGGTCAGGTAGTGATGCAGCAATTCTGCTTCGTCTGATCTGAGATCACCTTTGGCCAGCTCTTGCAGATAGTCCAGAATCGGTCCGTGAAGCATGCCCACCTCGCTGTCCATGCGACTGATTTCCGGCAATTCCCGGGCATTGCCGTCCATCGCCAGATGCACGCCCTGGCGCAGCATGGGGAGCACCCGTTCCGCCATGCGGCCAATCTCCATGCGCACCCGATCCAGGGCGAGAGAGGGCGTGTCCAGCAGACTCTTGTCGAGATACTTGGGTGTAACCCGGTGTAATTTCTCTTCCCTGGTTACCGGAATCATCCAGGTGACAAGTTTTGCGAACCAGGCGGTAAATCCAATGAACAGCAAGGTGTTGCCAACATTGAAAAGGGTATGGGCGTTGGCAATCTGTCTTGGGGTTTCTGCAGCGAGACGATTTACGCCTGCAAGCTCCGGATGCATAGGGGAGATGGAGCGAATCAGGGTGGCAAATTCAGGAATGAACCAGAACCAGGCAAGCACGCCCAGGGTATTGAAGGTGATGTGCACCATGGCTACCCGCAAGGCTTCTCTGGATTTTCCAATGGCTGCCAGCAAGGCAGTGACACAGGTGCCGATGTTGGCGCCGAAAACCAGGGCAATACCCTGGTCCAGTGTTATCAGCCCCTGGGTGGCGAGAACGATGATGATGCCAGTGGTGGCGGAGGAGCTTTGCACGACGGCGGTAAATGCGGCGCTGGCGAGAATGCCATACAGAGGGTGCTCCATCTCCTGCAGAAACTGGATAAACGGAGGGTAGTCCCGCAGGGGGGAGGTTGCATCGCCCATGAGACTCATGCCAAAGAAGATCAAGCCGAAACCGAAAATCATGGTGCCGGTGCGTTGTGTGATCTCATTGCGGCTGAAAAATTGCATGGCGAACCCGCCGGCAATGATCAGCAGGGCAAAATGCGTGATCTTGAAGGCAATGATCTGCGCGGTAATGGTGGTGCCGATACTGGCGCCCATGATAATCGGGATGGCCTGCTGCAAATGCATCAGCCCGGCGGATACAAAACCCACCACCAGCACCGTGGTAACGGAAGAAGACTGAATGATTGCAGTCACCAGGGCGCCGGCCATGACCCCTTTGAAGCGATTGGTGGTCATCCGCGCCAAAAGCGTTTTCAGGCGCCTGCCCGTGCTTGCCTTCAGCGCGTTGGTCAACAGCTCCATGCCATACAGAAAGATGGCCAGGCCGCCGGCCAGCCCCATGAGGATGGCGCCGATCTCCAGGCTGTTTCCTGTCATGGAGAAGCGATCAATCAGTCGTCATCGGTCCAGTGCTTGAGCGCATCAATGATTTTTTTTGCCTGATCCTTGCTGGAAATGTTGAATTTGGATTTTTGCTGGTATTCGCCATTGCGCTTTTGGTAACGGCGGATGGTGTATTTTTCCGGGCCGTATTCCTGCTTGGAATTGTTCCAGTCCTGATAGCGGAAGATGATAGTGGTCCAGGCGCCTTTGGTGAGAACCTGTTTGTCCAGCTCCTTGACCAATTCGAGGTCGCCTTCTTTGTAACTGATGCTGATTTCGTCGGGTGTGGTTGCCATGGGGTTGATTTCTCCTGGGGCCTGTTAACACGAATCCAATAGACGCTGCTGGGGCTATTTTTTCACCCGGCAAGGCAGAATGAGTGAAGTGTAGTGACACTACATGCTACATGAACGAATGATAACGCCGCTGGGTGGAACAATAGCCCCAAAAGCCCTACGGGTTGTGCCTGAAAAAGCGCCACTCGGCGTTGCTCGTCGTTTATTTGGAACAACCAAACTTCTCTCCTCGCGCCTTGATTGGCGCTTTTTCAGGTGCAACAGAGCCTATTGGATTCGTGTTAACAGGCCCTAGGTTGCGCCATTGCGTTGTAACAGCAGCGCAATATCCCTTAATCCCAGGGATTTTGCAATTTCCAGTGCGGTTTTTCCTTCGGCATCGATTGTGGTGACGTTGGCGCCGAAGTTTACCAGGTGTTTGGCCAGTTTGTGGTTTCCCTGGCGGATGGCGGTGAGCAGCGGGGTATCCCCCCTGTTGTCCTTTGTTTCCAGGTTTGCACCATGATCCGCCAGATAGCGGATTACCTCGCGCTTGCTGACGCCCTGCTGTGCGGCATCCAGTAACAAGGCATTGGCATCCAGTTCAGCGCCCGCCTTGAGCAACAGATCAGCAATGCGGGGGTGTGCGCCGAGGACGGCGTGATACATGGCGGAATGGCCATTGCGATCCTGCACATGGATATCCGCCCCCTGTTTGATCAGCAGGCGTGCAATGGCAATGCGCCCCTTGCGTACTGCAATATGCAGGGGGGCGTAACCGTCACGGTCAAGCTGGTTCATGTCTGTCCCCCATGCAATGTGGCGCTCGATCTGTTCAATGTCACCACGTTGCATGGCAAGGTAGAGGGTGACCGTGGGCTTTTCCGGCGCGCCGCAACCGGTAAGGAGAAACAGCAACAGAATAAGTAAGGCGATAGTTTTCATATTTGTGGTTTGGTGTTACTTTGGCTCCATGATAGCAAAGGAAGTCCCGATTCGTTCATGCTGACAAAAATACTTTTTACCCTGGCTGTAATTGGCCTGGTCATTGCCATGGTAAGGTTTCGCGACCGGCCTGCAAGAACGCCCGCACGACATCCTCCGAAGAAGGTGGGAAAGCGCTGGCCGAAGGCTTTGGCCATTTCGGTGGTCGTGCTGATGTTGGCAGGTACTGCAGTGATTATCTACCTCAACTGGCGAGACAGCCATCAAATTCTGCAGGTGCAGGTGATAGACAGTCGCTCCGGGCGTGTCAGTGACTACCAAGTCTATCGCGGGCAGTTGCAGGAACGGCGCTTTGTGACCCTGGATGGTCGCCAGGTACAGCTGGCGGAGACCGAGCGTCTGGAGGTGGCTGCCCCACCATGAAAGTCTCTGATCTGGTGATACGACTGGCTTATGAGATGGATGAGTCAGAAGCTTATGCGCGTGCAAAACAAGCGGCTTATGACCTTCTGGAAAACCCTCATTCGCGCATCCGCCCGTATTTTGATTTGCTGATGATGGCATTGGTGTTGAGCAGTGTGTTTCTCCTTCTGTACAGCGTAAAACACCACCTTGGAGCCTGGTCGGGCTGGTTTGAAAACATGGTGGTATCTTTTTTTATTCTGGAATACCTTGGGCGGATGTGGGTATATTCCAGCACTCATCGCATCATTCTGGATGAGTATGAAAAAAGCGAGCTAATCAACCAGCCGTTTCGTTTGTCCAAGGCACTGTGGAGTATTCTGCGTAGTAAGTGGAGTTATATCAGTTCGCCCATGGCGATCATTGATTTGCTGGCGATACTGCCCAGTTATCGGCCTTTGCGTATCTTGCGGCTGTTTTTGCTATTCCGCCTGTTCAAGATGTTCCGCTATGCCCACAGCATCCAGCAGTTCGGCTCGGTGCTGCGGGAGAAACGCATAGAGCTCTTTTCCCTGTTCACCTTTCTGATGTTTGTCCTGCTGGTGGGATCCTCGGTGATCTACCTGTTTGAATCCCCTGAGTCGGGGGGGCAGGTCGAAGGTTTTTTTGAAGGGATCTACTGGTCTTTGGTGACTTTGTCCACCGTGGGGTATGGCGACATCACTCCCCAGTCTTTTGAAGGGAGGCTGGTGACCATGGTGCTGATCATCAGCGGGCTTGGGGTGCTGTCCTTTTTTACCTCCATCATTGTTTCTGCATTTCAGGAAAAAATGGGAGAAGTGCGGGATCGACGGGTGGCGATGTTGCTGGAGAAGAAAAAAGGCTACACCGTTATCTGCGGGTTCGGACGGGTTGGCCAGGTGGTGGCGGAATACCTGTCCAGGGACAAGCTGCCATTTGTGATCATCGACAGTGATGGAGAGGCCGTGGAGCTGGCCCGGCGGCTTGGGTATCTGGTGGTAGAGGGAAAATCGGAGCGCATCGGTCTGTTGCAGATGTTGGGAGTAGGCCGTTCTGCGGGAAAGATTCTCTGCCTCACCGGTGATGATGTGGTGAACGTCTATGTCACCCTGTCTGCGCGCCAGCTGGATGAGAAAATCACCATCATTTCCCGTGCAAACCAGCGCCAATCGGTGGACAAGCTTATGCATGCCGGAGCCAATCATGCAATAGAGCCGTTCAAGATCGTCGGCTTGATTGCCGGAGAATATGTTGGCCAACCGGTGGCCTTTGAAGCAATCCACGGTATTGTCATGGGCGAGAACGACATCACCCTGGAAGCGATCCGGGTTCCTCCGGGTTCCTGGCTGGATGGCAAGACCATCGGGGAAGCGCCTTTGGAAGAAATGCGCCTGATCCTGTTTGGGGTCACCACCCCCATGAACCGGAGCAGCAATCATGTGCGTAACCATTTTGATCTGGAATCCCAACGCTTTCAGTTTAATCCGGGAGCGGATTTCGTGCTGCTGGGCGATGATATACTGCTGGTATTTGGTCATAAATACAGCGTCTCGCATATGCGCCAGCAGCTCAAGTCCGGGAGGATGGGAAGATGAGCGGGGGAGCGGATAACAAGGCTGGTATATTTTCCCAGGCAAAGAGAATTGTTATTGTCGGTGCGGGAGCGGTAGGTCTGGAGGTTGCCCGCCAGCTGACCGAGCGGGGGGAAGTCGTTCGTATTGTAGATGATCGGGAATCAGGAGTGGAAAAAGCCAAGGCGAAAGGATTTTCCGTGGAGCGGATCAACCTTCAGGACGATGAAGAGCTTAAGCGTGTCGGTATTGGTGGCGAAGCAGACATACTGTTTGCGCTGCTGGATGAGGATGCCAGTAATGTTTTTCTGGTGATTTCCGCGCGCGCCATAGCGCCAGAGCTGCCTATCGTGTCTATCAGTGGGGCGCATGACACCATTGAACGACTGCATGCGGCTGGGGCAACCAAGGTTATCGATCCCTATCGCATCAGCGGTTACAAGATCTATGAGCGTATGCATCGTCCGATGATTGCCGAGACGCTGGAGCATACAGTTTTCGGCAAGGTGAATCTGGATATCGCAGAGATTCATGTGCAGAAAGACAGTTTTCTCCACGGCAAATACCTGGATGAACTGTTTATTGAAGAGCGCTACAACCTTATAGTATTGGGTGTAGTGGATCGGGAATACGGTGATCAGCTGGTTTTTGCCACAGATCCCAAACGGCATCGCATGGATAGTGGCGATATTCTGGTAGTGATCGGGCCGGAAGAAGCTTTTGTCAAATTCCATCGTGACCTGAATGCTGACAACAAATGAGCATCCGCGAGAATATTCTGCTGCTGGCGATATTGTTTATCATCAGCCCGACCGTAATACAGGCCGAGACACTACACTATGAAGCCAGCTATTCCGGGGTGTTCAGCGCGGGTGAAGACCTGCCTGTCGCTGCCGTGCAACTGAACAGCTCAAGCTTGCAACTCCCTGTGTTGGGGAAGGCTGTCCAGCTTTCCATGGAGGTTACCTCAGCGCCATATTCGTTTGTGGAAAAGCATTTTCCGTTCCGGGTGCGATACCGCAGTATCTATATTCCCGACGGGCAGCATATGCTGGCGCTGGAAAAATATGAAAAGACCTCCCGGATCAAGCACGAAATAAGCTGGGTGGATGTCAGGCAGCGCAAGCTGCTGCGGTTTCGCCGTGAAGGGAAAGGTGCGGGAAAGCAGTTGTTTCCGGTGACGCTGCAGCGGTGGCTGAAACCCGGTGAGCAGTTCGAGTTTCACAAATATTCGCGCCACTCGTTTGAAGATGGGCTGCTGGACTGGCTGTCCATGTTGCAGGTAGTGCGTGGAAAGCCACTGGCAACGGGCAGGGAATATGATTTCCCGGTGACAGACGGGAAGCGCCTGTATCGCTACCGCGTGCGCGTACAGAAAAGACAGGAGATCGAGGCGGGCGGAAAGAAGCGCAAGGCGTGGAAATTGCGCTTCGATGCGATCGAGGAAGGAAAGCGCGAGCCTGCGCATCGTTCCCTGTATGTGTGGCTGGCTGATGATGCCCGGCGAACGCCGCTATTGTTTGAAAACCGTCATCCCCTGGGACGCTTTGTGGTTCGTCTTTCAGCTATCCAGTGACAGGTTGCTGGTGTCCGGAATGGGCACAGGTTTTTTGTGCGGGGCAAATTTTTCCAGGGACCCTGTCTTGGGCGGAACAGCTTCGAGGTGGCTGGTGTCCGGAATATTGCCAGCACTTTCCTGTCTGCCTTCCTGTATGGGCCGGTCATCCTTGGCGATATCTATATTGCTGATATCCGGCAGAGGTGCAGGTTCGACAGCCGGAGCAAACTCTTCCAGCGAACCGCTTTCTGCAGGGGTTGCCTGCAGGTCGCCGGTATCAATCTCTGCTGATTGCGTGGCGGGTTCGGCAGAAACTGACTCGATTGGGACAATTTCCAGTTCAGTGGTGTGATTTGCCGTTGTTTGAGTGGTGCGCCCGGTATCGCGGGGCAGGGGAGTAAGGTCTGAGCCAACAGGCGCCAGCTTTAGCCCGGAAGTTGAATCCGGTTTTGTGGCAGCCTGTTGTGCTTCTTTCGGTGGTTTTTCACCGGCGACCACGATTTGTACGATCGCTCCTGCTTTGCGGAAGGCCTCGCGGAACCGTCCGGATTGCTCCACATTCAGGCCTTTTTTGATGCGTTTTGGCTCGCCGGAAAAAAGCGCATCCAGCCTGTCGCCAGACAGCTTGAACAGTTTTCCCACAGCCTCCCTGACCTGTTGTTCGTCCCTGTCCTCCAGAATTTCACCGGAAAAAAAGATATCAAATTTGTGTTGCATCCGAATTCACCGCTTAGGGAGTGTATAAGGCTTGCGTTTGTTGTTGTTACTCCGGCATGTTTGGCTGCCGTGTTACTAATCCTAGCACAATGGTAGGCGCAAATTATGCCGCCCAGGTCATGTTTCTGGCGGGGTTGCACGTCCTTGTGCAAACCTGTCAGGTAATTATTCCCGTGGTCAGAAGGTTCTTTTCAGGACGAAAGCTCCACGGATATCGCCTTCCTTGAAACCGCGGGCCTGGTCTGCGGGATACAGTGATTTCAGGCGCATTACAACTTCTGGCTTGACCTCATCACCGCCATGACAGTTCAGGCAGACCTTGGCGGTGGGAATGGCTTTCATGTAGCGGAACACTTTCTTGCCATCCTCTTCCACGACATCTGAGTAGTCGAGGGTTTTCGGGTCGGCGCCCGCTGCCTTTTTGGCTTCGAATTCTTCCAGCACTTTCCGCTCCCAGGGCAGAGGCGCATTGGCGGTGGCGCGGGGCTTGAGGCTGGTGCGGGCGACGCTCCAGCCGCTGCTGGCGCTGATGTTGGTGGCGATAGCCGGGGCCTTGCTGTTGCAGGCGTTGATGGCGTTGACGGGGCCGCCCTCTTTCATCGCCTTTTGCAGTTCGCCTTTGAGTTCGGTGGCGAATTGCTTGATGATCTTGCGCGCTTCCATAACATTGCCTTGGCTGTCTGCCATGACGGGCAGGGATATTCCCGTAGCCAGAATTGCTGTGATCAGAATTTTGGTTTTCATACTGTTCTCTCCTAACGTGAAAAACCTGCCTGAACGTCAGGGTCCAGGCAAAAAAGCGGCATTTTGCCTATTGTTTGGTGTGGATTCATTAACAAATGTCAGTCGGCTGCTGATTATCCTACAAAATCGCTTGGTTTTTTAGTTTTTTTGCCGGGACAAAGGGGAATTTCGCAAAATCCTCACCAGTAAACGGCCGTCTGCCGGTGTGAGATCGTGCCCCTGATAAGTAATCCAGGATTTGGATCTTCCCCTCAGGGCGGGAACCATGTTCATGTCCTGGCTGAAGGGCGGCACTACCCGGTCTCCGCCAATAACGTAGCCGCCGCTGCGGATGATGGAAATGTATTCGATCTCCGGGTGCGGCTGGGCATTTAGCCAAAACAAGAGGGTGCCGGGTGCGGGGGGCACCAGGTCGAAGAGGATGCCGCGAGACAGGCGCAAGGTGTTGTACAGGCCGTTACCGAGTTTTTCACGGACGATCCATTCCTTGATCATGCCGAACATGCCGGAACTATCCACGGCATCCAGTGCTGCAATGGCCCTGTCGGTACCCAGATGGGGCGCTGCGATGGTGATCAGCCGGTTGATGTTTCCGGCACCGGATTGCACCAGCATTAGCCGCGCTACCACGCCACCGGCGGAATGGCCCACCAGGGTGATTTTCTCATCCGGATTCTTCTGGCTGATTCGGATTACGGCGGCTTGCAGCCACCTCGCTTGCACGGGGGCGGGAGCAAGAGAAGGCAGGTCTAGGGTGTAAAACCGTTTGTCCCGGGGATTGGCTGTGATGGTTTGTTCCACCAGGCCTGCGGGAGAAAAGCCCAGCCTACCCGCATACTGCCAGCCGGCCTGGTGCAGTGTGGCGCTTACGCCGCTGTATCGCCAGGTGTCGGCATTGCTCAAATAGCCATGCACCAGCACAACGATGTCTGCGTGGCTGGCGCGCAGGGGAAGGAACACCAGCAGCAATACAAAAACGAGCTTGTGCATCACGGGTTTCATGAATCCTGGATGAGGATAATCAGTATATTACCATAGTCTAAAGCAGAAGGTTTTTTGCGTCCATTGCAGGATCAATCGCGGTAGCGAAGCAAGCGCAGTGCATTCAACACGACGACAATGGTGCTGCCTTCATGGACGATGACGGTTCCGGTCAGGGCGATAGTCTGGGTCAGGGAAGTGACGATGAGCACCAGGATAACGCCCAGGGAGATCGCCAGATTCTGTATGATGATGCGCCGTGCCGCACGGCTCAGGCCCACGGCAAAGGGCAGTTTGCCCAAGTCGTCTGCCATCAAGGCGATGTCGGCGGTTTCCAGGGCCACCGCCGTGCCCGCGCCGCCCATGGCAATGCCCACGGTGGCAGTGGCCAGGGCGGGGGCGTCGTTGACGCCGTCGCCGGTCATGGCGACATTGCCATAGGCGTCCTTGAGCTTGTTGATGGCGAGCAACTTGTCTTCCGGCAACAGCCCGGCGCTGACGTCGGTCACCCCCACCTGGTTGGCGATTTGCGCTGCAACCCTGTCGTTGTCGCCAGTGAGCATGACCAGCTTGCCGATGCCCAGTTGCCGCAGCTTGTCCATGACCTGGTGAATGCCGGGGCGTGGCGTATCCGCCAATGCCAGCACACCCAGAAATTTTCCGCCAAGGCTGACCGCCATGGTGGTTTTGCCTTCCGCCTCCAGGCGCGTGATGGTCTGCTCCAGAGGCGCATCCAGGGAATACCAGTCGGTTTCCTGAAACAGCTTGATGGAGCCGACCAGCACGGGTTGCCGGTCGATCATGCTGATTACTCCTTTTCCGGCGACATTTTCCAGGCTGCCTGCAGAGGGAAGCTCCAGCTTCCGTTCCCGGGCCGCAGTGACGACGGCACCAGCGATGGGGTGATTGGATTGCTGTTCCACAGCGGCGGCGATGGTCAGCAGCTCTGCTGCACTGTAGCCGTTCATGGGCAGAATATCCGTTACCTGGAATTTTCCTTCGGTGAGCGTTCCGGTCTTGTCAAAGGCCATGACGTTGATGACGCCCATGTTTTCCAGATGTACGCCGCCCTTGATCAGTACGCCGTTTCGCGCTGCCTGGGCAATGCCCGACAGCACCGCAGCTGGTGTGCCGATGGCCAGGGCGCAGGGGGAGGATGCGACCAGTAACAGCATGCCGGTATAGAAACTTTGCTTCCACTCCATCCAGTTCAGCATGGGGGGCAGCAGAATGACCAGCGCCACCAGCACCAGGATGGTGGGGACGAAGCGGCGGGTGAATTTCCGGGTAAACTGCTGGGTCGGGCTTTGCTGGCTCTGGGCATTGGCGACCATTTCCATGACGCGGTTCAGGGTGTTGTCCCTGGCCAGATGGGTCACCTGTACATCCAGGGCGGCTTCCTGGTTGATGGTGCCGGCGAATACCTCGTCTCCCGGCCCTTTGTTCACCGGTACGCTTTCTCCGGTAATGGGGCTTTGATCGACGGCGCTGTTGCCCCGGCTGACCTTTCCATCGACGGGAAATCGTTCCCCCGGCGGTACGATCACCACATCGCCAATCGCCAGTTGGTCTACCGGTTCTTCCACGATGTTCTCGCCCCGCCGGACGCGGGCGGTGTCCGGCATCAGTTCCGCCAGGGCATTTACCGCATTGCGGGCGTGATCCAGTGCATAGTGTTCTCCCGCATGTCCGAGGCTGAAAAGAAACAACAGGAACGCGCCTTCGGCCCACTCTCCCAACAGAGCTGCGCCACATGCCGCCGCCAGCATGAGTATGTCGGTGTCGAACTTTCCCTTGAGCAGGCCGGGAATGGCGTGGGTGGCGATGTCGTAGCCGCCGGCCACATAAGCGACTATATAGAGTACAAGGGCGACCTGTTCCGGCAAACCAAAAAAGGTCTCCCCGATCCAGCCGATGAGGAAGGACAAACCGGCCGCCCCCACCAATACATAGGTCCAGCTTTCCTGCAGGGCATGGGGCAGAAAGGCGGGAGCGCTACCGTGATCATGCTCGTGCCCCTGGCCTTCTTTTGAGGCATCAGGAGCATAGCCCAGGTCGTGCATGGCGGCCTCGATTGCTGGGCGTGCCAACAGCTCGGTGTCATACGCAACAAAGGCCAGCCCTGCAGCAGCGTTTACGCTGGCGTGAACCATGCCTGGCAGGGTTTCCAGGGCTTGCGTCAGGATGTCTGCCGCATCTGCGGACAAGGGGCTGTGGAAGGGAATTCGCTCATGGTGGTAGCGCCGGGTAAGTTCGCTGCCTGTTTCCCTGGCAATGCGCTCCACCTCGGCCAGAGAGACCAGATTGGGGTTGTAGTGAACGCACAAACGGGGTGGTTGGGCGTCTTTGACGTGGGCGCGATAGATGCCTTTGTGGTGAATCAGCGCAGCTTCGAGATCTTTCAGGCAGTGATCCTGTTCATTTTCAATTTCCGGCATCAGCAACGGAATGTCCAGTTCAATGGTTTTTTCGTTCATAAAAATCAGCGCCTGCCCGTAAATCAGGAATATTTGCAAGCCTAGCCGATTGGGCTCGTTTTTTCAGTTTGATTTCAGGCTGATGATGCATTCTGTCTCCAACAGTCCATACAGGAGGCAGAAAAATGCAGACAAAACAGATAAAGGTCTGGGATCCCTTTATAAGGGTTTTTCACTGGACGCTGGTATTGGCGTTCATGGTTTCATATATCACGGAAGATGATTTTATGCGTGTGCATGCCTACAGCGGATATCTCATTCTGGGGCTGGTTGGCTTGCGCCTGCTATGGGGGTTAATGGGTGGGCGTTACGCCCGCTTCAGCAATTTCCTTTATACGCCCTCAGAGACCATTGCCTATCTCAAGGATGTAGCTTCATTTCGCGCAAAACGCCATATCGGACATAACCCCGCTGGGGGCGCCATGATTCTGGCGCTGCTGGTGAGCTTGAGCATGACCTTGTTCTTTGGCTTGCTGACCTATGGCGCCATGGAATATGCCGGCCCCCTGGCCGGGATAACTGCGGGTGTAGGTGACAGCATGGCGCATGGATTCAAGGAAGTGCATGAGTTTTTTGCGAATTTTACCTTGATGTTGGTGCTGCTGCATGTGCTGGGCGTTCTTGTCGCCAGCATGCAGCATGGCGAGAACCTGGTTCGCAGCATGGTTACCGGCACCAAGGAACTGCAGTCAGCCGAAGATCTGGAGGTGAAATCATGAATGCCGGATATCTTGTTCTGGTAGGAGCGTTGCTTGCCGGCCCTGCTGCATCGGCCGATGCCGTTCAGCAGATGTTGAATGAATATCGCCAGCAGGGTGTGACGACGATGAGTGCACAGGCGGGCAGGGAGCTATGGGAACGCAAATTCCCAAAACCAGGCAGCGGCCAGTTGCGAAGCTGCACCATTTGTCATGGCGACCGCCCGGAGAACCCTGGCAAGCATGCCAGGACGGGAAAACTCATTGAACCCATGGCGGCAAGCGTCAACAGCAAGCGTTTTTCAGACCCGAGAAAAATCAGGAAATGGTTCAAGCGAAACTGTAAATGGACGTTGGGCAGGGAATGCAGCGCCCAGGAGCAGGCGGACATCCTTGTTTTTCTAAGTAGCTAATAATTGGAGGAATGATCATGAATATTGCAAGAAAACTACTTGTCACCACGGGAGCCTTGCTGATGGCGGGGATTGCGGCATGTGACCATGAAGAGCATGAATCCAGGGAAGAAAGCTCCTACAAGAGTTTTACCCGCCTGGACGTGGCACCAGTGAATAACCCACAGTACCGGGAAGAGTGTGGCAGTTGCCACTTTGCCTATCAGCCCGGCTTGCTTCCCGAGCGTTCCTGGCAGAAGATGATGTCTCAACTGGAAGATCACTTTGGAGAGAATGCGGAACTGGATGAGCAGGCCCGTGCGGCAATAACAGACTACCTGGTGAAGAATGCGGCGGAGCATTCCGACTACAAACGCTCTCGCAAGATCTTGTCTTCACTGGACAAAGATGAGACACCGTTGCGTATCAGCGAAACCAGGTACTTTGTGCGCAAGCATCATGAGGTGCCAAAATCCATGGTGCAGGGAAACCCCGAGGTCCGCTCCTTCTCCGCCTGTGCCACCTGCCATGTGAATGCGGACAAAGGATATTATGATGAGCATGAGATTCGTATTCCGGGGTATGGGAAATGGGACGATTGATACTGGTGGTATGCTCCATTCCGCTGCTGCTGACCTGGCAGGGGTCGGCGGCGGATGATGATGACCATGAAAGAGTGTATGAAATGCTTCAGTCGGGCGAAATTATTTCCCTGGAAAGAATACTGAAAATCGGCCGGCAGCGAGTATCCGGCAAGGTGATCGAAGTGGAGCTGGAGCGGGAAAAGGGCGCCCTGATTTATGAGCTGGAGATACTCAACAGGCAGGGTAAGGTCTGGGATGTTGAAATCGATGCCGTCAGTGGAAAAGTGCTCAAGGTAAAGGAAGATTAATGCGCCTGCTGGTGGTTGAAGATGATGCCGCTCTGGCGGTGAAAATCCAGGCGGCATTGCGCAAGGCCGGATATGCGGTGGATGTCGTTGACAACGGCATCGATGCTGAATTCCTTGGTGATGAAGAACCCTATGATCTTGTTGTGCTGGATCTGGGTTTGCCAATGCGCTCCGGAAAAGAAGTGCTGGAGAACTGGCGCAACCGCGGCAACAAGGTGCTGGTTCTGGTGCTTACCGCCCGGGATGCCTGGAACGAACGGGTGGATGGACTCAAGGCCGGGGCAGATGATTATGTAGGCAAGCCCTTTCACATGGAAGAACTGATAGCCCGTATCGATGTGCTGATCCGCCGTAGTCATGGCAAAGCGGCCCCCGGTTTGCACCTTGCGGGCATCTCTCTCGATGAAGAGCGGCAGATCGCCACTGCTGCCGATGGCAGCCAGCATCAATTGACGCGCACGGAATTTCGATTGTTGCGGTATTTCATGATGCACCCCGGCATCATACTTTCCAAGAGCCGCCTCACTGAACATGTCTATGAGGGAGATTTTGACAAGGACAGCAATGTCATCGAGGTATATGTAAAGCGCTTGCGCAACAAGCTTGGGCAGAAACTATTCGAGACCCGCCGTGGCCAGGGATACATCTTTCCCGGGAAGGAGGCTTGAAATCCCTGCAAAGCAGGTTGCACTGGGGGCTGGCGGGAAGCCTGGTGGTGCTGATGTTGTTTATGGGCTGGCTTATCCATACAGGCATGGCCCAGGTATCCAGGGAAATGATGGCATCGAGGCTGGAGCATGATGCCCAGGCGTTGCTTGCCTCCGTGCAGCTGTCGGCACAGGGGCAACCTGCCCTGGAGACTGCGCGCCTGGGCAATATCTATAACCAGGCATTTTCCGGGCACTATTACCTGGTTGTACTCGATGGAGCAAAACTGCGTTCCCGCTCGCTTTGGGACTGGACTCTGGAATTGCCGGAAACGGCTGGTGCTGATGTGGTGATCACGAAGGTTCCCGGGCCGGATGGCCAGGTGCTGTTGCAGTGGACAAAGCAATTTGAGCGTTTTGGCCTGCCCGTCACCATCGCTGTTGCAGAGGACATAACCCCGTTGCAAACAGCCTTGCGTCGGTTCAATCTGTATTTTGCACTGGGGGTGATGGCGGTATTGGCAGCCGTATTGCTGATTCAGGGAATGATTGTGCGGCGCTCCCTTGCTTCGCTGCGGGGTGTGCGCCAAGAGGTGCAGGCGCTGGCGCATGGTGAAATCAGTATGCTTTCCGGACAGGTGCCCAGCGAAATCAGCCCCCTGGTGGAAGAAGTGAACCACCTGCTGCAGCTGTTGGCACAGCGCCTGCAGCGTTCCCGCAACGCGGTGGGAAACCTGGCTCACGGTTTGAAACACCCGCTGAATCTTCTTATGCAACTGGTGGACAACGAAGCAGTAAAGCAGCACCCGGATCTGGTTGAGGAAATCAACAGCAATACCAGGCAGATTCTCCAGATTATGGAGCGGGAGTTGAAGCGGGCAAGGTTGGCCGGGGGAGGGGTTCCAGGTCAGCGCTTTGTCGCCGGAGCAGAAATACCAGGGCTGGTTGATGTCCTGAAGCGCGTTTATCATGACCGGCATCTGGAAATCAGTTATGAAGTATCACAGGGTCTGGAATATCCGGCTGACCGGAATGACATGCTGGAGTTGCTGGGAAACCTGTTGGATAACGCCTGCAAATGGTCAGCAGGAAAAGTGCACCTAAAACTCGGCCTGGAAGATGGAATGCGTATCCAGGTTGAGGATAATGGGGCGGGCTGTGATGAGGAACAGCTGTCCCGTCTCATGCAACGTGGCGTGCGCGTTGATGAAAATACCAGTGGTTCCGGTTTGGGGCTGGCGATTGTAAAGGAAATAGCGGAGCTTTATCAGGGTAAAATCCTGTTTTCCCGATCAACCCTTGGCGGTCTGGCTGTAACCGTAAATCTCCCGTTGCCGGAGCAGGGAAAGCCTGGATAGTTCGTGGTATGTATTGCCTGACGTGCTTGAATAGTCTGATTCAAGTCAGTATCATGTTTTTTTATGTATAGACGTTTCCATAATTCCATTGTAGCCGTGCTGGTCTTTGCACTGCTGTCGCTGGGCCTGCAGTCGGCGGGTATTGCAGCGACCGGGCCTATGGAAACAAACCTGGCGCTAGCCAGCGTTTCTAGCGCCATGGACATGGCTGATCACGATTGTGAAAATTGTGAAGCCAAGGATTGTTGTGCATTGCAGGATTGCCAAATTGCTTCGCATTGCTCTTCCCATACAGCTACAGCATTGACGAGTCTGGTGGGTGTGCCTGCTTGCGAGCACCGCAATACGGACGATCTTGCCGCTCCCGATGTCGTTGTGATGTCCATTCTCGTTCCCAGCATCTATCGCCCGCCCTGGGCGTAACTTCCGCTATGACTCTCTGCCTGGAGAGTATCTGGATTTGCTCCTGATATAGCCGCGCTCGGCTTTTCACGAGCTCCATGTAAGTGGTTCCTGTTTTATCCATATTGGACTGGTGTGTCTGCCAGTACCAGAAACGGGGATGTAGCCGGAGTTTTCGATATGAAATCAGTTTTACTGCAACCATGCTGCAGATGCATTGTGCTATTTGCTTGTTTGATCCCGATGTTTATTGTTCAGACGGCAATGGCAGATGAAGGAATGCTACTCGACTTGCCCGAAACCGAACAAATTGCGCTGCAAGATGATCCACTGCTGAAAGCGGGCCTGGCCCGATTCGAGGCGCTGGAGGCGGATGCTGTTGCAGATGGACAGCTGCCTGATCCCAAACTGCGTACAGGATTGTACAACCTGCCACTGGATGATTTTGATCTGAGTAGGGAGCCTGCTACCCAGCTGCGCCTGGGCATTCAGCAAGCATTTCCCCGGGGTGACACCCTGCTGTACAAATCCCGCAAGACCAAGGCGCAGGCCAGTGCCCAGCGCCACCGTGTGCAGCTGGAACGAAAAAAAATTCTTCGGGATGTGCGAAAAACCTTTCTGGACATCTACTACCAGGTGGAAGCAGAGAAGATCATCCGTTCCAGCCGCAAGTTGTTTGAAAGCCTGACGGAGATAACCCGGGTGCAATACGGATCAGGGGGCTCTTCCCAACAGGATGTATTGCGGGCTGAGCTGGAATTGTCAAGACTGGATGATCGCATTACCCGGATTCAGGCAGGGGAAGAAAAAGCCAGGGCTCAACTTTCTCGCTGGTTGGGGCAGGCGGCATGGCGGATCTTGCAATCTACCATGCCGGAATTGCCCGTAGTGCCTGACAGGAAAAACATTGAAGAATCGTTGCAAAACCATCCGGAAATCCGTGTGCGCTCAGCTGCCATTGAATCTCACCAACAGGCAGTGGCTATTTCTAAAGAACAATACAAACCTGGCTGGACGCTTGGTGCCGAGTATCGCATGCGCTTTGGTGACTATCCTGATGGTTCCGCCCGCTCGGATATGGGGGCAGTGATGCTCACCGTTGACGTTCCTCTATTTGCCGGAAAGCGCCAGGATCAACGCCTGGCCGCCAGTCAGAAAAGGGCCGATGCAGCTTTCCATGAACGTGCCAATAGCTGGCGCAAGTTGCGTGAGAACCTGGCCATCGAAATCACCAACAAAGAGCGGTTTGTTGAGCGCATACGGCGCTACGAAAGGCGCTTGCTCAAAGAGGCTGAAGAAAACGCAAAGGCAGCGCTCCAGGCTTATCAGAGTGGCACGGTGGAGTTTACCGGGCTGATGAGGGCGCGCATCACCGAGCTTGATATCAGGTTGCAGGCACTGAAGCTGCGCGTGGATCTGTTGAAAACCCATGCCGGCTTGTTGTATCTGGCCGCAGGAGAAGAACAATGAAAAGATATGTAACCTTCCTGTTGTTGGTGCTGTTTATGGTTGGAGGCCCGTCTGTCCAATCGGCTGATGAAGGTGAAAAAGACATTCTGTATTGGGTGGCTCCCATGGATCCCAACTACCGCAGGGATGAGCCGGGTAAATCCCCCATGGGTATGGATCTCATTCCGGTGTATGCCGATGCGAATGAAGGCGGCAGTGATGTCAGTATTTCTCCTGTTGTAGTGCAAAACCTTGGGGTGCGTACTGAAGCTGTGAGGGCCGGGACGCTTTCCCGGCTCATCGATACGGTGGGCTATATCGATCATGATGAGTCTAAAGTCAGCCATATACATTTGCGCGTTTCCGGCTGGATAGAAAAACTCAGTGTCAGGTCTGCTGGAGAACGGGTAAAAAAAGGTCAGCGTCTGTTCAATCTGTATTCTCCTGATCTGGTCAACGTGCAAGAAGAATTCCTGCGTGCCCTGAGTAGCGGCAACAAGGGTCTGATTGAGGCTTCCCGTGATCGCCTGAATGCGCTGGGCATCAGCCGGGGCGAAATTTCGCAGCTGGAGAAGAAGCGCAAGGTCAGGCAGAACATTGCCATCTATGCGCCACAAGATGGTGTGGTATCAGAACTGCCCGTGCGTGAGGGTATGTACGCCAAGCCTGCCATGAATGTCATGACCCTGGCAGATTTGTCCAGTGTGTGGCTGATTGCCGAGGTGTTCGAGCGGCAGGCGGGCTGGGTGCATGTCGGTGATAAGGCAGAAGTGACGCTGCCCTATCTGCCGGGAAAGGTCTGGCGGGGGGAAGTGGGGTATATCTATCCCAGTCTTGATCCAAAAACCCGTACGCTTTTGGTGAGACTTCGTTTTGACAATCCTGGAGAGTCTCTCAAGCCTAACATGTATGCGCGGGTGAAATTGTATGCCAGCCCCCGGGAAAATGTGATCTCTATTCCCATGGAAGCACTGATTCGCACCGGAGACAAGGATCGCGTGATTGTAGAAGTGGGAGCGGGAAAATTTGATGCGCGGGAAGTTGTGGCAGGTATTGAAAGCGGTGAGCGCATAGAAATTCTTGAAGGCCTGCAAACCGATGAAAAGGTAGTGGTGTCCGGCCAGTTCCTGATCGATTCAGAAGCCAGTTTGAAGGCCAGCTTTACGCGCATGACAGATGTGGGTGTGAGTGATGAAAAAGCGCCGGAAGCATCTGAAACGCCGGTAAAGGCAAAAGGCCATGGCCTTGTTCTTGCGATCAATGTGGAACAGAAGGAAATCGAGCTGCGCCATGCTCCCATACCCGAACTGGGGTGGCCGGAGATGGAAATGATGTTTCCCGTAGATGCCGACATGAGGGATTTGCAGGTTGGTGAAGAGATTTCTTTTGATCTTGAAAAGCGTGGCAGGGCTTATGCGATTGTGACGATCCGGCCAGGAAAGCAGGAGCAGCAGCCATGATTGCGGCGATTATCGAATGGTCGTTGCGCAATCGTTTCATGGTGTTGTTGCTCACAGTCATTATTACAGGCTGGGGATTGTATGCAATAAAAAACACGCCTCTGGATGCCATTCCTGACCTGTCCGATGTGCAGGTCATCATCAAGACCAGCTTCCCCGGGCAGGCGCCACAGGTGGTAGAAGACCAGGTAACCTATCCTCTAACCACTGCCATGCTGTCGGTTCCCAAAGCCACCAATGTACGTGGCTATTCCTTCTTTGGTGACTCTTATATCTATGTGATTTTTGAAGATGGCACAGATCCCTACTGGGCAAGATCGAGAGTGCTCGAATACCTGAGCCAGGCTGCGAGCAAGCTGCCTCCGGATGCCCGGCCCGAACTGGGCCCTGATGCTACCGGCGTGGGCTGGGTTTTTGAATATGCGCTGGTGGATCGAAATAACAATCATGATCTGGCGCAGCTGCGCAGTCTTCAGGACTGGTATCTGAAGTTTGAGCTGCAAACCGTCCCCGGGGTTTCCGAAGTCGCCACTATTGGCGGCATGGTCAAGCAGTATCAGGTCGTGGTGGATCCTGGTAGCTTGCGCGCCTATGGCCTGAACCTTTCCCAGATCCGCAAGGCAATACAGCGGGGCAATCAGGAATCGGGGGGATCTGTCATCGAGATGGGTGAAGCCGAATACATGATCCGTGCCACAGGATATATCGACAGCATCGAAGACTTGCGGGAGATCCCCTTGGGCATGAGCAGCATGGGGGTTCCCATTACGCTCAAGGATGTGGCCCAGATCCGCCTGGGACCGCAAATGCGCCGTGGCATTGCCGAGCTGGATGGAGAGGGCGAGGTGGTTGGCGGGGTCGTTATCATGCGTTTTGGGGAAAACGCCCTGAGTGTGATCGCCAATGTCAAAAAGAAGCTGGAAGAGCTGTCGCGGGGCTTGCCGGAAGGGGTGGAAGTGGTTCCCACCTATGATCGTTCCGGCCTGATTCACCGCGCGGTGGAAACCCTCAATGGCAAGCTGCTGGAAGAGTTTCTGGTGGTGGCGCTGGTGTGTGTGGTGTTCCTGTTTCACCTGCGCTCCGCACTGGTAGTGATCCTGTCTTTGCCCGTGGGAATTCTGGTTGCGTTTATCGTCATGGAGCGCATGGGCATCAATGCAAACATCATGTCTCTCGGTGGCATTGCCATCGCTATCGGCGCCATGGTGGATGCGGCTATCGTGATGATAGAAAATATGCACAAGCATATTGAAAAAACGCCTCTGACGGATGAAAACCGCTGGACTATTGTGTCTCAGGCGGCCACCGAGGTGGGGCCACCGTTGTTTTTCTCCCTGCTGATCATCACGTTGAGCTTTCTGCCGGTGTTTGCGCTGGAAGCACAGGAAGGAAAGCTGTTTGCCCCCCTGGCCTATACCAAAACCTTTGCTATGGCTGCGGCTGCGGGCTTGTCCATCACTCTGGTGCCGGTGCTTATGGGTTATTTTATCCGGGGCAGAATTGTTTCCGAAGCGAAAAACCCGGCCAACCGCCTGCTCATTGCTGTTTACAGACCGGTGATTCGTCTCGTGCTGAAAGCGCCGCGTATCCTGGTAGTGATTACCTTCCTACTGGTTCTGGTGGGATTCTGGCCACTGGACAAGATTGGCAGTGAGTTCATGCCGGATCTGGATGAAGGTGATTTGCTGTATATGCCCAGCACCTTTCCGGCGATTTCCATCGGCAAGGCGCAGCAGCTTCTGCAGCAGACCGACAAGCTGATAAAAACCGTACCGGAGGTGGAAAGGGTGTTCGGAAAAATTGGCCGGGCGGATTCTGCAACGGATCCTGCGCCTCTGACCATGATCGAAACCACCATCCAGCTCAAGCCGCGTGACCAGTGGCGTCCCGGCATGACCATGGACAAGCTGAAAAAGGAACTGGACGGACTGGTGCAGTTTCCTGGCTTGACCAACGCCTGGGTGATGCCCATCAAGAACCGTATCGATATGTTGGCCACCGGCATTAAGACCCCGGTTGGTGTCAAGGTGGCCGGTCCGGACCTTGAAGTCATTCAGCAAGTGGGCAGGCAGCTTGAGGAAGTGATTCAGCAAGTGCCGGGTACGGTCTCTGTGTATTCGGAACGTGTGGCTGGTGGCCGGTATCTGACTGTGGATATCGATCGTCAGGCAGCCGCCCGTTTTGGGCTGAATATTGCCGATGTGCAAGAGGTGGTGCGTACTGCCCTGGGTGGAATGCGGGTTACGCAAACGGTGGAAGGGCTGGAGCGCTATCCAGTAAATATCCGCTATCCCAGGGAAGTGCGCAATTCCCTGGAGAAGATCCGCGACCTGCCCATTGTCACCCCGGCGGGAGCGCATATTCCACTGGCGGAGGTTGCAGATATTCGAGTGGAATCCGGCCCGGGGATGATCAAGACCGAGAATGCCCGGCTCAACGGCTGGACCTATATCGACATCCAGGGGCGTGATCTTGGCTCCTATGTGGTGGATGCGCAGCGCGCCGTTGCTGAGCAGGTGAAACTGCCTCCCGGATACTCGATTTCCTGGTCCGGGCAATATGAATATATGGTGCGGGCAAAGGAAAAACTCGCCACAGTGGTGCCCGTTACCCTGGTAATTATTGTGCTGCTGCTGTATCTGAATTTTCGTAATCTTACGGAAGTCCTGATTATTCTTGGAACCCTGCCTCTGGCGCTGGTTGGAGGGATCTGGTTACTGTATCTCCTTGATTACAACATGTCCGTTGCTGTTGGCGTGGGCTTTATTGCCCTGTCTGGCGTATCGGTGGAGATCGGTGTGGTGATGCTGGTGTACCTGAATCAGGCCTTGCGCCGCATCATGGATCAGGCGGCCCGCCAGGGCAAGAGCATTACCCGAGAGGATGTGCGCACGGCAGTAATCGAAGGCGCACTGCTTCGGGTTCGTCCCATCATGATGACCGTGGCGGCCATTATTGCTGGACTGTTGCCCATTATGTTGGGTGGTGGTACCGGCTCGGAGGTCATGCGCAGGATTGCTGCGCCCATGATTGGCGGCATGGTCAGCGCCACCCTGCTTACCCTAATTGTTTTGCCGGCTGTGTTCCTGATCTGGAAACTGCGGGGTATTCCCAAGGGGGAAGGCAGCCAGTTATCCAGGCAAAAGGAGGCTTGATATGAGCTTTGCAAAAATCGTGGCCATTGTTCGGCCAACGGCGGTGTCGGCTGTAGAAAAGCTATTGCAGGAAGAGGGTGCGCCAGGTGTAAGTATCAGCCATGTAAAAGGTTACGGTGACTATGCGGATTTCTATCGCAATGACTGGGTGGTCAGCCATGTTCGCATCGAAGTATTCATTGCAGAATCCCGGGCGCAGCAGATTGCAGAAAAGATCATGGATGTTGCACATACCGGATTGGAAGGTGATGGACTGGTGGCCGTTCTTCCCGTATCGGCGATCTATCATATTCGCACGAAAAAACGTTGCGAAGAAGAGGCTTGTTAGGAAAGCCCAGAACAAGTCCATTTGTATCGGGATGACGGATTGATCAGAGGTTCCTTGGAGAAAGGATGGAGAACAGATTTTATGAAAATACAAAGAACTGCCTTGTTGTTGATTGTACCACTCCTGCTGGTTGTGGGCGCCTGTGCGGAAAAAGAAGAAGGAGAGAAAACGGCTTCAGCGGAAAAAATGGCTCCCCAGGTGGAAGCATCTTCCGCGACGGCAAGCCGTTGGTATTCAGATGAACAGGTAGCGAGAGGCGGAGAATTGTTCCAGCAGCATTGCGCCAGCTGTCATAAAGAAGATGCTTCCGGCAGCCCGGACTGGAAGAAGCTGAATGAGGAGGGCAAGTTGCCACCGCCTCCTTTGAATGGCAGCGCCCATACCTGGCATCACCCCTTGCCGCTACTGCGCCAGGTGATCCGCAATGGCGGTATTCCCATGGGTGGGAGCATGCCGGCATTCAAGGATCAACTTGCTGCCGACGAGATTGACAATATTCTTGCCTGGGTGCAGACACACTGGTCAGACAAGATTTATGCCACCTGGAATCAAATTAACCAGAGAGCCAACAAGAGCAAATAACCGAGGAAAGCAATATGTATTATTTTTCTACCCGTGTGCAGGGTGATTTTGCAGAAGTGGAGCAAAAGGTGGTTGAAGCGTTGAAAACAGAAGGCTTCGGTGTGCTTACCGAAATCGATATTCAATCTACCCTGAAAGCCAAACTGGGTGTGGATTATCGCCCCTACCGGATTCTGGGCGCCTGTAATCCGCCCCTGGCAAATCAGGCCCTGCAGGCCGAGCCGGATATCGGCTTGCTTTTGCCTTGCAATGTAGTGGTAAGGGAAGAGGAGGATGGTGGCATTGTTGTTTCTTTCATGGATCCTGCTGCAGTGCTTACTCTGGTGGATCAACCGGAAATTGCAGAACTGGCGGGGCATATGAAGGAAAAACTGGAGCGGGTGAGGAAAAGTCTCGATGACTCTTTTTGCTTGCCGGAGTAAGAGTCTCAATGCAACGAAGCGTTGAACAATTCATCGCTTTGTTGTGTATGAATCCGCGTCTGTTTGTTTTTACAGTTGTATAAAATAATGCAAGCTTATGATTTTTAAGGAAGGATGATTCGCCCCTGTCTGCTGGCACGGAACCTGCTGGTGCTTCTTGTACGAATGACATCATCATATTGCATGGTATGCAGGCTGAGGAGGCTTACATGGGACATCCGGAAAACAAAGAGGAAAGCAGGAAAGAAACCGATCCTGTTTGCGGCATGGAGGTTTCTGGCGAAAGCGAGTACCAATATGAATTTGCAGGTGTGAAACACTATTTCTGCAGCGCTCATTGTGAGGAGAAGTTTGTGGCAGACCCTGCACAGTATATGCAGAAAGATATGCATCCCGGAGCAGACAGCCATCATGCAGTACCGCCTGACGCAAAGAAAGCATCTGTCCCAGTAGCTGCAGTCTATACCTGCCCCATGCATCCGGAGGTGATCCAGGATCACCCCGGCAATTGCCCGAAGTGTGGCATGGCCCTGGAGCCGCAAACCGTGGCTGCAGAAGAAGATGATGCGGAACTCAGGGATATGAGCCGGCGTTTTTGGGTGTCTGCATTGCTTGCTTTCCCGGTGTTTTTGCTGGCCATGGTAGCGGATCTCGCGCCAGGGCTGCTGCCTGCGGGAATGAGCATGAGCACCGTGCAATGGATTGAATTTCTCCTCGCCACGCCAGTCGTGTTGTGGGGCGGCTGGCCTTTTTTCGTTCGTGGTTGGCAATCGGTGCGTACCTGGAACCTCAACATGTTTACGCTCATCGGTCTTGGTGTCGGCATGGCCTGGTCATACAGCATGATTGCCTTGCTGTTTCCGGAAATCTTTCCTTTCAATATGCGCAGGGAAGGCGGCACCGTCCCTGTCTATTTTGAAGCGGCAGCTGTAATAACCGCATTGGTGCTGTTGGGACAGGTGTTGGAACTGCGTGCGCGCAGCAATACCAATGCGGCGATCCGGATGTTGCTGGGGCTGGCGCCCAACAGCGCCCGTCGCGTTAATCCTGATGGTAGTGAGGAAGATATACCCATGGAGCAGGTTATGCCGGGTGATGTATTGCGGGTCAGGCCTGGTGAGAAAATCCCCGTTGATGGCGTGGTCACTGAAGGAACCAGTTCCGTGGATGAATCCATGGTTACGGGAGAGCCTGTGCCAGTGGAAAAAACGACGGGGGATGCGCTGATCGGCGCCACCGTGAACAATACCGGCAGCTTGCTGATGCGGGCGGAGAAGGTGGGCGCCGATACCCTGCTGTCGCAAATCGTGAGGATGGTGAGTGAAGCGCAACGCTCGCGTGCGCCGATCCAGAAGCTGGCGGATGTGGTCGCGGGGTATTTCGTGCCCGCAGTCGTGCTGATTGCCGTGTTTACGCTCATTGCTTGGGGGTTCTGGGGGCCGGAGCCCCGGCTGGCCCATGCGGTGATCAACGCCGTGGCCGTGCTGATCATCGCCTGCCCCTGTGCGCTGGGGCTGGCCACGCCCATGTCCATCATGGTGGGTACGGGGAAAGGCGCAAGCATGGGGGTGTTGATAAAGAATGCAGAGGCGCTGGAGGTTCTGGAAAAAGTGGATACCCTGGTGGTGGATAAAACCGGAACCCTTACCCAAGGAAAGCCGCAGTTGGTCGCCGTTCAGGTGGCGGAAGGGTTTGATGAAAAGGAGGTGCTGCGCCTGGCGGCCAGCCTGGAACGCGCCAGTGAACACCCCTTGGCGGAAGCCATTGTGCGTGGCGCCGAGGAACAGGGTATCAAGCTGTCTTCGATTACCGAATTTGATTCCATTACCGGCCAGGGTGTGAAGGGCGTTGCGGAAGAACGATCAGTGGCGCTGGGCAACCGCAAGTTGATGGAAAGCTTGTCTATCGATGTAGAGGCGCTGCTTGGTGTTGCTGAAACCGGGCGCGCCGAAGGTCAGACGGTGATGTATGTCGCCATCGACGGAAGGGCAGCCGGACTCGTCAGCGTGGCTGATCCCATCAAGGAAACCACGGCAGAAGCGATTCGTGATCTGCATGGGGAAGGTGTAAAGGTGGTCATGCTCACGGGTGACAACAGCACCACGGCCCAGGCGGTTGCCAGGAAGCTGAATATTGATCGTGTCGAGGCTGAAGTCATGCCGGATCAGAAGGCGGAGGTTGTAAAAAAACTTCAGGCGGAAGGGCATATCGTTGCCATGGCCGGAGATGGCATCAATGATGCACCGGCGCTGGCCCAATCCCATGTCGGTATTGCAATGGGAACGGGCACGGATGTGGCCATGGAAAGCGCCGGCGTTACCCTGGTGAAGGGGGATCTGCGCGGCATCGTTCGCGCCAGGCGCCTGAGCCGCCATACCATGCGCAACATTCGCCAGAACCTGTTCTTCGCCTTTATCTACAACTCCCTGGGCGTGCCGGTGGCGGCAGGCGTATTGTATCCGGCTTTTGGCCTCTTGCTGTCGCCCATCATCGCAGCCGCGGCCATGAGTTTCAGCTCCGTATCCGTGATTACCAACGCCTTGCGCTTGAAACGCGCAAAAATCTGACTGCTGTGATTCCTTTCATGTTCAGCGGTTTGCTGTCGCTATAAAATAAAACAATGAAGATTTTAATTTTATTATTGGTAATTATTTTTCCGTCCACGGGAAAGGCCTATGTTCCGCCTGTTGGCATTCCGGCTCCTGATTTCGGTATCGAGGAAAAGCTGGCGGATTATTACACGCGGCCGGCTCCCTGGGATCAGGAGGTGGCGGGTTGGTACTACGTGGATCAATATCATGTAAATGCCAGTGACGCCAATGCATACGGAACGCCTGAAAACCCAAGGCAAACAATCCCCGGTCCTGTTCCGGAGGGTTCTGTCGTGGAAGTGCATGGGCTCTATGACTATGCGCCCACCGGGTATGACTTGATAACCGCGAACGGAACAGAACAGGCGCCGGTTTTTATCGTCGGTAGCGGAGAAACCCTTGTCAAGCGCAAGTGGGCTATCCAATCTTCTTACACGATTATTGAGAAGTTAGAGTTTACTGATTTCGGCAAAATCTCAATAACCTATCCCTCGCATCATGTATCCATTCGCAATAACAATATGCATCACATAAAAGGAAAGATCGGTGGATATGGCAACACAGATACGGAAAGGGTGCATCATATCGTTATCTACAACAACAAGATCCACTCACAAGATGGATGGGATGAAAATCCGGATCTGGATCTGGATAATCATGGCATTAAGTTCGGTCGCCATGTAGAGGATGTGTGGATCCTGGACAACCTGGCCTACAACAACGGTGGTAACTTTGTTCAGGTCGGTGACTGGAACAGCCCGGCAAACAATGAGCTGGCCCGCAGATACTATATCGGGAGGAATACGGCTTATGCCAACAGGCAGTCACCTATTGGCATCAAGCAAAGCAGTGATGTCATTATTTCCGGGAATATTTTATATAACAACAAATCCATACAGGCGAACGCCGCTGGCCAGGCGGGCGTGGTTTTTCAGTATGGGCCAGAGAGGTTGTGGATTATTAACAACCGTATTTTCGACTCGGATGCAGGGATTTCATCCGGAAGCAATAGCGGGGGTATTGGGCAGGATCAGTATATTGTAGGGAACCTGATTTACAATATCCATACTGCTGATGATTTCAACTATAACCCGGGTAGCGCCTGGTCCCCGGCGGCAGTGATGCTGGCGGGGGGATTGAACCGTCATGTAGTCGACAACAGCATCCATGATGTTGATGCCGGGATCAGCTGCCCGGGATCCGGTTCGCTGAATATCAGGGGGAACATTATTTCCGATGTGACAAAGTCCAGCCATGTTTTTATCGAGCATGGGTCAATCGTCGATTTCTCCTCGCTGCACAATAATATTCTTTATCAGCGTGGTGGTGATGCCAGTATTCGCTGGGGGGATGGTGAGATTCTGAATGTCAGTGAGTTTGAATTCGAATATCCTGCCCAGGGGCAAGGGAACCTGGATGCCGATCCTCTGTTCATCGATAGTTTGAACAACAATTTATTTCTTCAAAGCAGCTCGCCTGCAATTGACCGCAACACCGAGAGTGATGTATACCAGGTTTTTCAAAATCTGTATGGCATTGACATCAGGGTGGATAGCGATGGAAATGCACGTCCCCAGGGAGCGGGTTGGGATATTGGTGCGCTTGAATCTCTATGCAGCTCTCTGGCAACCAACACCTGGACAGGTGTGGAAGCCGGAAACTGGAATACTGTTTCCCGCTGGAGCTTACATGCGATTCCTGCAAGATGTAACCATGTTGTTGTCGAGCCTGGAAGCACAATCCATCTGCGCAGTGGGGAAGCTGGCTTGGCCTATTCCATGGAGATTCAAGTTGGTGCAGTGCTGTCTGTGGAGCCTGGCGCTGTGCTGTCGGTTGCGGCACAGTGACCGTTTCTCTGTCTGATCCATTCAGGAAGGCTGTGAAAATACTTGAGATCTTCCGGCCTGTCCAGATCCTGTTGCCAGGGAATGCTTTCAGATTTCCTGCCCAGGTTATGCAGTCGTTGCAGGGTCAAATCCAGCACCTCGCTGGTTCCCCAGGGCATGTCCTCAAACAGCGTTGCTGCGGGTTCGCGCAAGCCGAGTAAATAGTAACCACCATCGAATGCAGGTCCTACCACCGCCTCGGCTCCGCTTTGCATGGTGCTGATGGCTTGTATGAGATCGCCGGTGCTCAAATTTGGGCAATCGGTGCCCAGAAGAATGGCCCAGGAATGGCTATGCAGTGCGGAAGAAAAAGCGTGATGCATGCGGGCGCCAAGATCTTCTCCCTGCTGCAAATGTAGCTTGATGTTGAATTCTTTGGTACATGACTGAAAGAAATCATGATTCGTATCTGGCGTGCACCAGAGTTCCACCGGATGTTCATGTAAGCCACAAACAGTGTTCAGGGTTTGTATGACCAACTGGGCATGCAACTTGGCTGCGCCTTCCAGGCCAAGAGCGGGTATGAGGCGGGTTTTTGCTTTGCCTGGTACTGGCGCCCTGGCGAATACCAGAATCTTCCCCTCATTCATCGGTATTTACGGGCGAGAATGGCGGGGTCTGCTCCCAGTGCATACTGTAGGCGCAGGCGCCACATGAGGAGTATGGTCTTGAGCAGCCCATGGGATTCCCAGCGACGGCTGGAGGTGAGCAGTTTGCGGGAAAGGCAGAGTGGCCGGCCGAAGTTTTTTTTCAGACGCCGACTGAGTTCTATGTCTTCCATCAGCGCAATATCGGCAAAGCCTCCTGTCTGTTGCCAGGACTTGTGGCAAATAAAAACACCCTGGTCGCCGGTGGCAATGCCCGTCAGCCGGGAACGCCAGTTCATCAATACTTCGACGAAACGCAATAGTGTTTTGTTTCCGGACAAGCGCACATCGAAACGCCCCCAGACCTTGCCTGACTCGGCTAGCGTTGTTTCCAGGTGCCGGTCAAGATCCGCAGGAACCAGGGTGTCTGCATGAAGGAACCAGAGTATATCGCCCTGAGCGATATCCGCTCCAGCATTCATCTGCCGCCCACGTCCGGGTGATGTCCGGATCACTTTGTCCGCCAGAAAGTCGCTCGAAAGGATGGTGTTGTCGGTGCTGCCGCCGTCCACCACGATGATCTGGTGTCCCCGTCGGCGCATGGGCTGCAAGCATTCCAGTGTGGCCTGGATGTTCGATTCTTCATTGAGGCAGGGGATAATGATAGAGATCATTCTTCCAGCGCGCCGCCGCAACTGCTTCCCTGGCCAGCGGTGCAGCCATAGCAATGATCAGCTACGGTAATGGGTAGGCCTTTTGTATCGTGGTCGAGGAGATCCCGTAGATGCGGCCGGCCCTTGACGCGCAAGGGTAGTGGCAGTTCCAGCATCTGGTTGAAGTCGCAATCGTATAGATAGCCTTGCCAGTCGATGCTGATGAGTGAACGGCACATGATGCCATCCAGGTTGTTTGCCTGATGTGCGCTTTTCAGCAACCGCATGTATTCACCAAATACGTCTTTGGAGATCAGGGTGCTGCCAAAACGCTTTATGGGCATGTTGGTGATGGTGAATAACTGGTTGAAGCAAATGCCCTGGGCACCCAGTCGTGCTTTGTAGTCAGCCTGCAGTTGCGCCTGGGAAGGGGGCAGGGTGGCACCAGCGGGGTTGTAAACAAGGTTTAGCACCAGACCGCTATCAGTCTTTCCATAACCCAAGGAGTTAAGCTTTTCTATTCCTGCGATGCTGTTGGAGTAGGCCCCCTTGCCCCGCTGGGCATCGACATTTTCCTGGAGATAACAGGGCAGGGAGGCGATAACCTCAACCTGGTGTCGCGCCAGAAAATCTGCCAGGTCTTCCTGTCCGGGTTCCTCGAGAATGGTGAGGTTGCAGCGATCGATCACATGTACGCCGCGTTTGGCAACTTCTGTCACCAGGTAACGGAAATGGGGATTGAGCTCGGGGGCGCCGCCGGTAAGATCCAGTATGCGGATCTTTCGTTTGTCTAAAACATTCACAACCAGGTCAATGGTCTCCCGATCCATTTGCTCCCGGCGTTTGGGTCCGGCATTGACATGGCAATGCAGACAGCTCTGGTTGCAGCGGTAGCCCAGATTTACCTGCAGTGTGACCAGCTCATCACGGGAAATGGCTGGAAAATCGGTTTCTGTCAGCAGCGGAAGGGTGACGTGCATGGCGCTTAACAACATCCACCAGAACTGGTTTCGGTCTTCCGCGTATCGAAGGGAATAGTCGTGCCGCAGTCGGCAAAGATCCCGAAGTGGATGCCGGTATCGCCATGGAATTCAAAATGAGGAGCAAACCGGCTTTCCTTCAACATGCGAAAAGTGTTACTGCACACGGGGAACAGCCGCCCGGCCTCGATTACATGATGCTTGTCCAGAATAAAGGCATGTTCGCTGTGGGGGATGGTTCCCCGGTATTTTACAGCCTGCCCGTAGTCTTCACAGAAATCTTCCAGCCGTTCGAGTTTCAGCAGGCGATAGGTGGCGGAGAAGAAGCGGGCATTGCCCAGCTTGTTCTGTTGCTCCTCGTCTTCAATGGCCAGGGGGCGGTCGCTGACCAGCCGCGGGTCGGTAAAGCCACTGGCTTTCGCCAGCTGCTGGAAATCATTCCAGTACAGAGCGCCCGACAGGCATTCACCATACAATACCGGATCATTCTTCAGGTCCTCGGGCAGGCGCCGGTCTGCATACACATCAGAAAAATAAAATTCGCCACCAGGCTTGAGCAGGGTGTGGACAGCTTGCAATACGGCTTCCTTGTCGGGCACCAGGTTGAGAACACAGTTGGACACCACCACATCGAAAGAAGCCGGTTTCAGGCCCAGCTCATGCAGTCGCTCCAGTTGTCCATGCAGGAAACCTGTGTTGGGTTGGGCATAAGCAAACTGCTTGCGGTGGAAATCCTCATGTCTGAGTGCAACCTCCAGTTGCTCTTCCGTCATATCCACGCCGGTGACAAAACCCTGCTCCCCAACCATGGCGGCGAGCAGATAAGCATCGCGCCCGCTGCCGCAACCCAGGTCGAGAACATGGCAGCCTTCCAGTGCTTCCGGTACTACCAGCCCGCAGCCATAGTAGCGTGACTGGACTTCGGGGTGGATGCGCTCCAGCAACGCCTTGATGTGGGATGGCATGGCATCTGTTGTGCAACAGGCATCTGTTTTCAGGTCATTGCTGCTTTGAAGCACTTTTCCATAATAGAATTTTACTTCTTCAGTGATGTTCATCGAAATGACTCAGTTGCGTGTAATGGGGTAATTGTACTGGTTCCATTGGTGCATGCCACCCAATACCACGCGAACATTGGTAAAACCGTTTTTCCTCAGTATTTGCGCTGCCTTTCGTGAGCGATGATCGGTAGTGCAGATCAGGGCTACAGACTTGCCCTTGTGTGTGGATAGTTCTTCAAGGCGGGATGCAAGCTCTTCCACAGGAATATTTATCGCATCTGCTACATGCCCTGGCTTGAAATCCTCTGCTGTGCGTACATCCAGTAATAGCAGGTCGGGATTGGAGTGCAGTTCTGTTTTCAGTGTTTCCAGGTTCATGCCGTTATCCTGGCGAAAGTGAGAAACCAGGCGTGGCAAAAATGCCACCATTGCCAGAAGCCCCAGGGCAAGCAGCCCCTTTTGAATTACGGCTTCACCTCCGGCGATGGCTTCACGTCCGGCATAACCCAGATAAGTATAGGCAAAGGCGCCGGGCAGCATGAATATATAGCTGGCAATTACATAGTGAGAGAAATGCAGCCTGGTCAATCCGAGGGCGTAGTTTAAAAGGTTGAACGGAAACAGGGGCACCAGACGTACGAAAGCTACAAAACGCCAGCCTTCCTTTTCCACGCCTTCCTTGAGTTGCGCCAGGCGTCCACCGGCTTTGTCGGCAACCCAGTCAGAGGCTATATAGCGGGCAATCAGAAAAGCCAATGCTGCACCAATGGTGGCACCAGTGAGGTTATAGAAGGTGCCCATTACCGGCCCGAACAAGGCGCCGCCGGCAAGGGTGAGCACCGAGCCCGGCAGAAAAAGTACGGTGGCAAGCGCATAAATAGCAATAAACAACAAGGGGCCGGCGCTGCCGGCCTGTTCCACCCAGCGGCCTAATGCCTGGGCATCGAAATGATCCTGATAAACCACTGCTACTACGATGCCGCTACCGATGACTGTCAGCAGCAACCATCGAAGGAGCTTATGGTTCATTGTGGCTGTCCCACTCGCGCCGGTTGATTGCATAGCCGGAGACTTTACCCTGGAAGGGAAACATCAGGATGCCGGGCAGCCAGGTGACCTGTTTGGGGTCGCGGTATTTGTGAATGCCGATGGTCATGCCCTCATGTCCGGCGCGGGGCTGGTCACGATAGGTGCCGAACAGTCGATCCCACCAGGGCAAGCTGAAGCCGAAATTGCTGTTGGTTTCATCGTCCTCCACGGAATGATGTACCCGATGCATGTCTGGCGTAACCAGGAACCAACGCAGCACACGGTCCACAGAAGATGGCAGTTTCACGTTGCCGTGGTTGAACATGGCGGTAGCGTTGAGCAGCACCTCGAAAATGACCACGGCTACCACCGGCGGCCCCAGCAGCAGGATGGTGGCAAACTTGATCAGCATGGAAAGGATGATTTCCAGGGGATGAAAGCGTGCGCCGGTGGTCAAGTCGTAATCCAGGTCTGCATGGTGAACCCGGTGCAGGCGCCACAGCACAGGCACGGCATGCACCATTACATGCTGCAGGTAGATGACGGCATCCATGGTAATGACCGAGATGATTACCGCCAGTGGAAAACTGATCTGGTAGTAGTTGAGCAGCCCCCAGCCCTGAGCTTGGGCAAAGGCTGCCACGCCCACGGCAGCGGCAGGAAACAACAGTCGCAGGACAAGGCTGTTGAGCGCCACCAGTCCAAGATTGTTGCTCCAGCGAATGGCCCTGGATAGGGTCAGCTCCCTTCGGGGAGCCTTTAGCTCCCATAGCGCCATAATGGCGAAAACACCAAAAAAGAAACCCAGTCGAATTTGAATCTCGTAACTCCGCAGCCAGTCGTTGAGATCCATATCGCCTTCCCCCAAAGGCTGCTGTGCAACCCCGTGTTGTTATATTCAATAGATTACTTGAATAATACAAAGAGCCAGGTGAGTTTGTCAACTTTGAAGGCAGGCCCAAGATCCACAATCAGTCGCGGATCTTGGGGAAGGTCAACATTCCGACGCAGTATACTAGCGGGCTTCCTGCTGCACCCCCCGTGAAAACAGATTGTAGAGTACGGGCAGTACGAACAGTGTCAGTAGCGTGCTGGAAGCCAGTCCGCCCACCACTACTGTCGCCAGTGGTCGTTGCACTTCTGATCCCACTCCATGGGACAGGAGCATGGGAATCAGCCCCAGGGCTGCAATGGCAGCAGTCATGAGCACCGGGCGTAGCCGTGACAGGGCGCCATCATAGACAGCCCTCTTCATTGGCTCCCCTGCCTCTACGTTCTGATTGATGGCATTGACCATGACCACGCCATTCAGCACGGCTACGCCAAACAGGGCGATAAAGCCGATAGAGCTGGGCACGGATAGATACTGCCCTGTAAAGTACAGGGCGGCAATGCCGCCGATCAACGCCAACGGGACATTCAGCATGATGAGAAGAGCCTGCCCGACGGAATGAAAAGCGAAATACAGCAGTAGAAAAATCAGGCCCAGGGATAGTGGCACCACGATCATCAAACGCTGTTGGGCGCGTTGCTGGTTTTCGAACTGTCCACCGAATACCACGGAATAACCGGGAGGAAGCTGGACTTCGTCGGCAATGCGCTGGCGCAACTCGGTAACCAGCCCACCCATATCCCGGCCTTCCACATTGGACTGAATGACCACGCGCCGCTGTACATCATCGCGCCGGATCTGTGGCGGCCCGGATTCGATGGCCACATCAGCAACCTCACCCAGGCGCACCCAGGCGCCGCCTGGTGCCTGAAGCACCAGTTGGCGCAAGGTTTCCACATCTTGGCGATATTCCTTTGCCAGGCGCACATAGATGTCATAGCGTTCATTGCCCTGTATGACCTGACCGGCTTCCATCCCGCCAATCCCGTTGGATACCAGATCCATTACTTGGGATACAGGAATACCATAGCGGGCCAGAATGTCCCGGTTGGGGCGAATGGTCAGCTGTGCCTCACCGGCGATTTGCTCCATTTCCACGTCTCTGGTGCCGTCCACCTTGCGTGTCAGCTGTTCGATGAGCTTGCCTTTTTCTGCCAGTACACTCAGGTCAGGCCCAAATAGCTTGATGGCAAGTTGTGCCTTGACACCGGAAAGCAGTTCATCCACCCGGGTGGCGATGGGCTGGGAGAAGGTGAGCAGTAGGCCGGGATGCACCGCAAGGGCATCGGCAAATTTTTTCTGTAGGGCAAAGCGATCCCCGGCGCTGGTCCATTCTTCCACGGGCTTGAGACCCACATAGATTTCCACATTCGAGACAGGCTCCGGGTCACCTCCAAGCTCTGCCCGTCCAATACGGCTGGAAGCGTAGGTTACTTCGGGAAAAGACATGAGCTGCTGTTCCAGTTTTGCGGCAACGCCCAGAGCAGTATCCAGACTGGCCGATGGCGCCAGGGTAACCCGGATATTGATGGTGCCCTCTTCGAGTTCGGGTACAAACTCGGTGCCCAGTCGGGGGAGCAATGCCATGGCTCCCGCGAACATGCCAAGAGCAACCAGCACCACCACCCAGCGGGCTTTCATGGCGAAACGCAGGCTGCGTTTATAAGCCCACTCGATGGGGATGAATACTGGGCTGTTGCGGTGTTTTACCGCCTTGCGAAAGGAAAAGGTAGCCAGAGCGGGCATCACTACCAGCGCCACCACCAGGGATGTAATCATGGCCAGTACGATGGAAATCGCCATGGGCTGGAACATCTTTCCTTCCACGCCTTCCAGGGCGAACAATGGTGCAAAGACCACGATGATGATAATGACCGCATAGAAGACAGGCCGTCCCACTTCCTTGGCGGCCTCCTGAATGCGCAATGCAATGCCATGGGCATCTCTTGCCGCGTCATAGGGATCTTTATCACCGGGTGCGATATCCCGACTGACCTTGTCCCGGTGTTCCTGATCCGGATGGGTAAGATGCTTGAAGATGTTTTCCATCATTACCACCGAGCCGTCCACCATCATGCCGATGGCGATGGACAGGCCGCCCAGCGACATGAGATTGGCGGAAAGCCCCCAATAGCTCATTGTAGCCAGGGCCATTCCTATAGAAAGGGGAACAGAGATCAGCACCAGCAAAGTGGCGCGAATGTTGAGCAGGAACAGCAGCAATACAACGACGATAAGAATGAAAGCCTCTGCCAGAGCCTTGCTTACCGTATTTACGGCTTGTTCCACCAGATCAGATTGGTCATAGAAAGGCTCGATGGTAACGCCTTCCGGCAGGGCTTGCTGAATGGTGGGCAGACGATCTTTGACCGCATCAATAGTCGCCTTGGTGTTGGCGCCCAGACGCTTGAGCACGATACCTGCCACCACTTCCCCCAGAGCCTCTGGCTGTCCCTGGTCATTTCGGCGGCTCATGGTTACAGCCCCCTGGCGGATTTCTCCACCAAAAGCCACCTTGGCGATATCACCGATACGGACCACCACGCCATCTTTTTCCTTGAGTGGGATGTTGCGGATGTCCCGGAGACCATCTTCTCCTGCTCTTAGCCAGCCAACGCCACGAATCACAAGTTGTTCTGCACCGCGATCCAGGTACCAGCCGCCGGAGTTGCGGTTATTGTCCTCAATGGCCTGGGCAATATCATCGATATGAATGCCATAGGACAGCTGCTTGCGTGGATCTACCTGAACCTGGTACTGACGGACTGCACCGCCGTAGGACAACACTTCGGTAATGCCGTCCACGGGCAGGAGCAGTAGTTTAACCACCCAGTCGTTGATGCTGCGCAAGGCCAGGGAATCGTATTTTTCATGATCGGAAGAACGAAGGATATACTGATAAACCTGCCCGAGGCCGGAGCTGTTTGGCCCCATTTCAGGCGTACCCACGCCTTCAGGAATTTGTTCCCGTGCATCCTGCAGGCGTTCGAAAACTAGCTGGCGGGCAAAATAGATATCGGTGCCTTCCTTGAAAACCACGGTGATAACCGACAGGCCGGTCTTGGAGATGGAGCGCACTTCCTCCACATCCGGAAGAGCGTACATGACCGCCTCTATGGGATAGGTAATCAGCTGCTCTACTTCTTCGGCGGCCAGGCCTTCCGCCTCGGTATTGATCTGTACCTGCACATTGGTGACATCGGGAAAGGCGTCAAGATTGAGTTTTGGTATCAGCAGTCCCGCTGCAGCCAATACGGCGATCAGTCCCAGCACCACCAGCAGGCGGTTGGATACCGACCAGTCGATAATTCGATTGAGCATGTGAACCTCCTAGTGGTTGTGGACTTCAAAGCCTGATTTGGCAAGCTCGGACTGAACGAAGAAGGCGCCTTTGGTCACCACCCGGGTTCCCGGCGCAAGACCTTCTATAACCGCCAGGCCAGGAATATTTCTGACAATCCTGACTTCCCTCGGCTCATACTCGCCCGGGGCGTTTTCCACGAACACCTGCCAGTCGCCATCCGGGCTGCGCATTACGGCGTCTACGGGGAGTGAAATGGCCGGGTTGGAATTGCCTACCTGGATTCTGGCAGTGACAAACTGCCCCGGATGCAGATGGTCGCCGGGGTTGGGGATTTCCAGGCGCACAGCCATGGTGCGGGTGGTTTCATCCAGGGCATGGTGAATTTGGATAACCTTGCCAGAGATCCATTCACCGCCGTAGGAAATACGCACCGGGCTGCCTATCTTCACCTGCCGCATAACATTTGGGTTGACTCTCGCTTCCACCCAGATGGTGGACTCGTCAGTTATCTCGAACAATAAATCCCCTGGGTGGATCATCTGCCCGATGATGAAATCATCCTTTATCACCGTACCGTCCTGGGAAGACAGCAGGGTAAAGCTGCCATCTGCCTTGCTGATGCTGGACTTGTTCACCAGTTGGTTGGTTTGTTCTTCCGTCATGCCATAGGCCAGCAGGCGGGAGTATGCTTGTTGATACGTAACGCGGCTTTCCAGATAACGCTGTTCGGAGACCACCTTTTTCCCGAGCTTTTTTACTCGTTGCCATTCCTTTGCGGCAATCAGCAACGTTCCTTGCGCCTCTGCCATGGTGGCGCTGGACAACAGCACCAAGGGTTGCCCTTTTTCCACCTTGTCGCCAAGATAGACATGGCGCTTTACTACCTGTGCTTCAATGCGGGGCGTGATCTGGCTGGTCGCATAAATGTTGAGCAACACTTCACCGGGCGCTTCGATTTCTTCGGCAACGGGCTCAGGGTGCAGGGCTTCAACGGCGATTCCGGCTGTGCGGCGTTGCTCTTTATTCAAATGAACCTTGTTTTCATCTTCGTGGCCGTCGGCATCTTCTTTGTGCTCGTCATCATGGCCATGTTCATCATCTTTATGGTCGTCGTGCTCGTCTGTTTCCTCATGAGTATGTTCATCATCTTTATGATCGTCATGATCGTCGGCTTCTTCCTGGGTATGCTCAGTAGTTTTGGCGGGCGCTGGATCGTGGTCATGATCGTCGGCAGCAAAGCTGGCTGTGCCGTAAACCAGCGCCAGCAGGAGCAGATAGGGTTTGTGAGTGTTGGGTTTCATCATCGGGTACTCCTCAAATATTGTTATTCAGCCAGGCGTCCAGGCTGGCGGAAGCATTCATCCATTCCAGCCAGGTACTCCACAGGTCGCCATGCAGTTCCACTCCTGCAATTTGCGTGTCCAGTGTTTGCTGCACCTGGAGCAGGTAGTCCGTGGTGCTGATCTCGCCGGATTGCCACAGGGTTTCGAGCAATTTGATGTGCTGTTGCAGGCTGGTTCGTCCCTGGCTCAGCCATTGGCTCCAGGCCGTCGAGATGACCTTATGGCGCTGTTTCGCACTCTGGAGTTGCGCACGCAAATTCCAGTAGGTCTGCTGTGCCAGTTTCTCTGCCTGCAACGCCTCTGCTCGAGCTATGTCCACATTGCTCCGGTAGTTGTTGCGGATTTGCAGGGGGATTGAAAACTGCAATGCCAGCAGATTGCCGTTGTCCTCCCTTCCGGCAGAAACGCCAAAGGTGGGATCGGCTTTTCTTTCCCGGTCTGCTGCATTGATCTTTCGTTTGGCGATTTGTGCAGTAAGCAGGGCTGCCTGCACCTCGGGATGTTGCCGGGCAATGGCTTCCAGATCGGTTTCAGCTGCCAAATTTATCGGCAGGGACTCGGGAAGGTGAATTTCCTCGGCCAGCATCTGCCCGCTAAGAGAAAAGAAATCGCTGTTTGCCTGAATGAGTTCTGCCTGATTCCTGGCCTGCTGTATGGTTGCTTCTGCAAGAGACAGCCGCGCCAGTTCCAGTTCCGCCTGGGGGATATCGCCGGCTGCATGGCGTTGTTTTGCCAGCCTGGTGAAGTGTGCCAATATTTCTGTTCTGTGTTGGGAAAAGCGACTGATGGTACCTTGGATGGAGATGCGCCCAACAGCATCCAGTAGTTCAATGGATTTGGTCAACCGTAGCGCCGCCAGCTGCTGCCGGGCCGCCTGGAGCCCGGCCTGGGCAACCTGTTCCAGAGCGCCCCTTTTGTCATGCCAGTCGATCGTCTGGCTAATGCCAAGCTGGTAGGTGTTGACGTCAGTTCGTTCTACCTCGGCTTCGAGCTCCGGGTTGTTCAGGGGCAGCGTCGCGCCATCGAGCTGCGCCCGGGCAGCATCTATGGCAGATTGTGCCGCAAGTATTTCCGGGTTCGCCTGTAGTGATCGATTGACGATGTTCGCCAGTTTTTGCACCTCGGCGGGGGGAGTGGCTGCTTTGGCTTGTGCTGCGGATATCCAGGTGGCGTTCGCCACGATTACAGCCAGGATGCCTGCGCACATGCAGATAGAAAACTTCATGATCTGATTTCCTTGGAAAAACGATTGACGGCTTCTGGGCGGCGATCCGCAAACCTGCGGACATGCCGATAATTCAGAAGCAATAAAGCTGGGAAATCAGGCGGTTATCGGAGGGCGCAGCAGAGAGGGAGGAGAAAAGGAATACCAGGAAAGCAAATAGCCCGACAGTGAAATGCTGCGGCTGCCTATGGTGGGAATGCTGCTGGTGCAATTCAGGCCCAGCAAGTGGCTGGTGCCGTGAGCGCAGTGATTGCAGTCGGAATCATCGGCGGAATCGCCGGGGAGAGGATTGTCTGTGCCGTCGGCAGACAGATGCACGTCATCTGCAGCCAGCTCACCATGCACATCTGCGGCCAGCGCCATCCCATATCCAAGGATGGATACGATGAGCCATATTTTGAGAATGCGAGTGAGCATCAGAAATCCGGGAATCAATACTGATGGTCAGTCTACCCGAGTTGTTGCCGGGTGACAATGTGAACGGGGCAGTAGGTGAACGCTGTGGGCTGAAATCAAGTTGCCCGGACTTCTGAAAATCGAGAGGCCTGGGTACGCTGCAGTGGTTTTCCAGCTTGCAAGAACAGGCAACGGGAATTGATCCCGATGGATTTTTCAGCGAACATGCCCGGACAGTCTTTTGCCAGGGATACTCCATTGAACAGGGAGCTTGAACAATGACCATACCTTCCTCACGTTTCATCAGAACAGTCGTTCTTGCCTTCAGTAGTCTGTTTCCGGTATTGGTTGTGGCGTTGTCCTATCCGGAAACGCCAGAGCAACCAGTGACAGATACCTATCACGGCGTGAAGATCACAGACGCCTACCGCTGGATGGAAGGGAAAGACAATTCGGAATTCCAGTCCTGGCTCAGGACGCAGGAGGAGTTTGCCAGGGGAGTCCTCCAGCGCATACCAGGCCGGGAAACACTGGCTGCGCGGTTGTCCGAGCTTGAGGAGGAAGGAATGAGCATTCGCACCCCGGCAATCCGTGCAAACCGGCTTTTTTTCCTGCGGCGGAAGCCGGGAGAATCGGTCTACAAGCTGGCAATGATGGACGGTAGCGCCTCAAAGGTGCTGGTCGATCCCAAAGCGTTCGATGAAGGGAAAACCCATGCCACTATCGATTGGTTCAAGGGCAGTAACGATGGAAAACTGATGGCAATGGGTATCTCCAGGGGAGGTTCCGAGAACAGCACCTTGCGCGTTTATGATGTAAAAAAAGGGCGATTTCTGAAGGATGCTGTTTCCCGTGCCGGTTTCAATGAGCATCTTTCCGTCAAGTGGCTGGCTGACAACAGGCATTTTTTCTATAACCGGGCCGGAGAAGGAGAGACGCACAAGAAAATGCGTATCTATCTGCATGAAGTGGGCACTGATGCAGCGCAGGATACGGCAATATGGGGCTATGAAGTGCATGCGGATATTCCGGTGGAATCCTGGGCCGTATCCGTCTTCCTGACACATCCGGGTTCTGAGCATGTGGTTGCTATCGTGGTGCCAGGAGTGAGCAACAATCGCCGCTACTATACGGCCAGACTGGATGACGTATTGGCTGGCAAACCAGGCTGGCGGAAACTGGCTGATACGGATGACCGCTGGTTCCGTGGCTACCTGCACAATGATGCCCTGTACGTTCTTGCGCAAGAATCAGCGCCGGGTCGCAAGCTGCTCAAGGTGGATCTGAAGCATCCTGAAAAAGCGCCGGTTCTTGTCATCCCGCCTGGCGAAGCCGTACTGGAACATGCAGCGGAAGCCAGTGACGCCCTCTATGTGCGTGGTCATGTGGCTGGTGTGGACAAACTGGTGCGGGTGCCTTATGCCACCGACAAGCCTGAGTGGGTGGATCTGCCCTTTGCCGGTCGCATCCGGGATCTACAGGCAGATGTCCTGCAAGAAGGTGCGATATTCAGGATGGAAGGCTGGTTGCAGCCACCACATATCTATCGCATTTCCCGAAACGACCTGGTAGATACCGGCATGCTCAAAGGTTCCGCTGCTAATTTTGGTGATTACCGTATTCGTCGTGAAGAAGCTGAGAGTGAGGACGGCACAAAGATTCCCGTAACTGTCCTTCACCACAAGGATATGAAACTGGACGGCAGTCATCCAACCATACTGATGGGCTATGGTGCTTACGGGTTTGCCTTCAAGCCAAAGTATGATGCCAAACGTCTGGCCTGGCTGGAGCGTGGTGGCATTTTTGCCATCGCCCATGTCAGAGGGGGAGGAGAATATGGTGAGGCCTGGCACAAGGACGGCAAGATACTCACCAAGTCCAATACCATCATGGATTTCGTAGCCAGTGCGCAGCATCTGATCGACAGGGGTTACACCAGCCCGAAAAAGCTTGCTGGCATGGGGCGCAGTGCGGGAGGGCTCACCATTGGTGGAGCTGTTACTGAGCGTCCGGAACTGTTTGCCGTGGCCAATCATGCGGTAGGTCTGGCCGATCTGTTGCGCACGGAATTGAGCCCGAACGGGCCTGCCAACATCCCGGAATTCGGCTCCGTGAAACACAAGTACCAGTTTCTGGCCATGCACAGTGTCAGTCCCTATCACCGCATACAGGATGGCGTACACTACCCCGCAGTGATCGTTACTACCGGCATCAATGACTTCCGCGTGTCGCCATGGCAACCTGGAAAATTTGCCGCCCGTCTGCAGCAGGCCAGCGCATCAGGAAAGCCTGTGTTGCTGCGCGTGGACGAAGATGCGGGCCACGGTCGTGGGTCAACCCTGGATCAGAAGGTACGGGAGACCGCTGATATCTGGTCTTTCTACCTGTGGCAGATGGGCGATCCGGCATTCCAGCCGGCGATGAAATAGCAGTGCCCCGGGAAATCCATATTATCGATGCCTTTGCGCAGCGGCCATTTTCCGGTAATCCAGCGGCGGTGTGTGTGCTGGAGAAGGAAGCTGGCGATGAGTGGATGCAGGCAGTGGCTGCGGAAATGAACCTGTCGGAAACCGCCTTTCTTCTTGGGCGTGGATCCGGGGAATGGTCGTTACGCTGGTTTACCCCGAAAATCGAGGTTGATCTTTGTGGGCATGCTACGTTGGCCGCCGCCCATATGCTTTGGCAGGAAATGCAACAACCCCATGAAGTGCTACGTTTTCACACCCGTAGCGGGTTGCTCGCTGCTGAGTGCAAGGATGGGTGGATCAGTCTGGATTTTCCTTCGGATCCTCCCGTGACCTGTGAAGTGACCAGTGCCATGACCCAGGCGTTGGGACTGTGTCCTGTCTCTGCAGCGAAAGCGAGAAACAAGTATTTACTGGAACTGCCGACAGAAGAGGACGTGCGAAATCTCCAGCCCGACATGGGCCTGGTCGCCAGACTCGATGCACTGGGGGTTATCGTGACCGCTGCCTGCAAGAGCGGGGAAGTTGATTTTGTCTCGCGTTTTTTTGCACCTGCGGCGGGTGTCGATGAAGATCCGGTAACGGGGTCTGCCCATTGTGTTCTTGCACCCTGGTGGAGTGGGCATTTGAATAGGCAGCAGTTGATCGGCTATCAGGCTTCCCCACGTGGAGGGCAGGTAGGAATGCATCTGAGAGATGACCGTGTGGAATTGCTGGGGCAGGCGATTACCGTGTTGAAAGGCAGGTTTTTCCTGTAATTGCACATGCTGATCTCTTCCAATGTTTCTATCCCCGATGATGAAATCGAGCTTATGGCGATTCGCGCCCAGGGCGCCGGGGGGCAGAACGTCAACAAGGTGTCTTCCGCCATTCATCTGCGCTTTGCTATCCGGGCCTCTTCCCTGCCGGATTTCTATAAACAGAGGCTGCTCAAACTGAAGGATCGGCGCATCAGCAAGGAAGGGGTAATCATCATCAAGGCGCAACAATTCCGCACCCGGGAAAAGAATCGCGAGGATGCCTTGCAAAGACTGCAGCGGCTGATCAGGAGCGTGGCGGTGGTAAAGAAAGCCAGACGGCCCACCAAACCCACCAAAGGCTCACAGAAGCGGCGGGTGGACAGCAAGGTGAAGCGGGGCAGGGTCAAATCCCTGCGCGGCAAGGTGCGGGAGTGAGTCAATATGCCTCTTTAACGGCAGGAAGGGCGAAAGACAGCAAGCCGGCAGCCAATGCAAAACCCGCAGACCACCACAGACAGGCTTCCAGGCCGCCCGTCTGGTAGGCCAGACCTGAAATCATGGTGCCGGCGAGCCGCCCGCCCGCATTGGCCATGTAGTAAAAGCCCACGTTCATGGCGACCTTGTCATGATCGGAATAGGCCAGAATCAGATAGGAATGCACGGCGGAATTCAGGGCGAAGATGATGCCGTAGAAAACCAGCCCGGCAATCACCACCGTAGCGGGTGGCCAGCCCAGCATCAGGGCCAGGGCGATCCCCGCGGGAAACAGGGCCAGCGCAAAGGCCAGGGTGCGGGCTGTGCCGCCTCCGGTTTCGTGCCGGTGCAGCAACCGGGGAGTGCCCGCCTGGATAAAACCATAGCCGATCACCCAGCTTGCCATAAACGCGCCCACGGCGGTGAAATCCCAATGCAAGACTTCATACAGGAACACCGGCAAACCGACCACGAACCAGGCGTCGCGGGAGCCAAACAAGAAAAAGCGGGCGGCGGAAAGGCGGTTGATGGCGGGGATGCGGGAGAAAACCTGAGAGAATTTCGGCTTGCGCTTCATTTTGCCGACGCCGGAAGGCAGCATGATGACGGTAATGATGAGCACGACGAACAGCAGGCCCGCCAGCACCACCAGTGCGCCCCGGAAATCTATCCATTGCAGCAGCGCCGCGCCGACGAAAAAGCCCGCGCCCTTGAGTGCATTCTTGGAACCGGTGAGCAATGCAACCCAGTGGAAGAGTTTGCCGTCTCCGGTTGTCGCCAGGGTTTTTACCGATGCCTTGGCCGACATCTTGTTCAGGTCCTTGGCGATTCCGGAAAGTGCCTGGGCGAGCATGACATAAGGCACGGCCAGCCAGGTGTCGGGTACGGTCAGCATCAGCAATGCCAGGATTTGCATCCCCATGCCGATATGCATGGTGAGATTCAGCCCGATGCGCGCTCCCAGCCAACCGCCGACCAGATTGGTGACGATGCCGAAGAATTCGTAGAACAGGAACAGCATGGCCACTTCGAAGGGCGAATAGCCAAGCATGTGGAAATACAGCACCACCAGCATGCGAATGGCGCCGTCGGTGATGGTGAAGGCCCAGTAACCTCCGGTGACTACCAGATAGTTACGAAGCCTGGTCTCCATGGGGGCGGGCCGGGCTAAATCGCTTTTGCCTGCGCTTCTGCATTGCCAATGTAGGTGGCGGGGCTGAGCGCCTTCAACTCTTCTTTCACCTTTTCCGGCAGGGTGAGGCCATCGATGAATGCCTGCATGTCCTGCTGGTTGAGGCGCTGGCCGCGGGTCAGGGCCTTGAGCTTTTCATAGGGTTCTTCGATACCATAGCGGCGCATGACGGTCTGGATGGGCTCTGCCAGGACTTCCCAGTTGGCGTCCAGGTCTTCGCGCATCTTTCCCGCATTGGCTTCGAGCTTGCCGATGCCGCGCTGCATGGAACCAAGGGCGATCAGACTGTAGGCGAATCCCACGCCCATGTTCCGCAGCACCGTGGAGTCGGTGAGGTCGCGTTGCCAGCGGGAAACCGGCAGTTTCGTGGCCAGATGCCCGAATAGGGCGTTTGCCAGCCCCAGATTGCCCTCTGCATTTTCAAAATCGATGGGATTGACCTTATGCGGCATGGTGGATGAGCCGACTTCCCCGGCAATGGTTTTCTGCTTGAAGTAGCCCAGGGATATATAGCCCCAGACATCGCGGCTGAAGTCGATAAGGATATTGTTGAAGCGGCTGACGGCGTCGAACAGTTCCGCCATATAGTCATGGGGTTCGATCTGTATGGTATAGGGGTTCCACACCAGCCCCAGGTTTTCCACGAACTTCTCCGCATGGGCGGGCCAGTCGATATCCGGGTAGGCGCTGAGGTGGGCGTTGTAGTTGCCCACGGCGCCGTTGATTTTTCCCATCAAGGCAACTCCGACCACCTTTTCCCGCTGTCCCCGCAGGCGGTGCACCACATTGGCCAGCTCCTTGCCCATGGTGGAGGGGGAGGCGGGTTGTCCGTGAGTGCGGCACAGCATGGGTGTGGCGGCCAGTTCATGGGCGAGCTCGTGGATGGCGTGGATGGTGGCGTCCATTTGCGGCAACAGCACCGAATCCCTGCCCTCCCGCAGCATCAGCGCATGGGAGAGGTTGTTGATGTCTTCGGAAGTGCAGGCGAAGTGAATGAACTCGCTGATGGCCTCCAGCTCGTCATTGCCGCTGATTTTCTCCTTGAGGAAATACTCCACGGCTTTGACGTCATGATTGGTAGTGCGCTCGATATTCTTGACGCGCCGGGCATCCTCTTCGGAAAAACCGCTGATGATTTGCTCCAGAATTTGGTTGGCGCGGGTGCTGAGTGTTGGTACTTCCGGGATCTGCTCATGGGCCGCCAGGGACTGCAGCCAGCGCACCTCCACCAGTACGCGGTGATAGATCAGTCCATACTCGCTGAAGATGGTGCGCAGGCTTTCGGTTTTGGAAGCGTAGCGGCCATCGATGGGGGAAACAGCGGTGAGGGGGGTGAGTTCCATAATCAACTCCAGGAAGATGCTCGTTCAGACGAAACCGGAACCCCCGGCTGCGCCTGTTTGTGTTTGTTACTCAGAGGGCGACGATGCGATCCAGTGCCTTTTCCAGGTTCTCCATGCTGGTGGCTACGGAAAAGCGAATATGCCCCTGCATGCCGAAAGCCGTGCCGGGTATCAGCGCCACGCCCGCTTTTTCGATCAGGTATTCCGCCAGTTCCAGGTCATTGTTGACGCCGTTCAGGCGTTCAATAAAGCCCCTGGCAGATGGAAACACATAAAAAGTGCCATCTGTCGGCAAGGCCTCCATGCCATCGATGGTGTTCAGACGCTCCACCACATAGTCATGGCGTTTCTTGAACTCCTGGAGCATTTCGGCAATGCAGTCCTGGGGGCCGTTCAAGGCTTCTTCCGCTGCGTATTGTGAAATGGAGCAGGGGTTGGAGGTGCTCTGGGACTGGATTTTCTTCATCGCCTTGATGATCTCCGCCGGGCCGCCGGCATAGCCGATGCGCCAGCCGGTCATGGAATAGGCCTTGGAGACGCCATTCAGCACCAGGGTGCGGTCATACAGATCCGGGCAGGCATTGAGGATGTTGACGAAGGGCATGCCGGTCCAGCGGATATGCTCATACATGTCGTCGGTGGCGATGGCTATGCGGGGATGATTCCGCAACACCTCGCCCAGTGCGGCCAGCTCTTCCCGGGTATAGGCCATGCCGGTGGGGTTGGAAGGGCTGTTGATGATGAACAGGCGTGTGTTTTCTGTTATGGAGGCTTCCAGTTGCTCCGGGGTGATCTTGAAATGCTGGTCCGCACCGGCGTGAATCAGCACCGGTGAGGCACCTGCCAGAATCACCATGTCCGGATAGGACACCCAGTAGGGTGCCGGGATGATTACTTCATCGCCAGGGTCCAGCATCGCCTGGGCCAGGTTGAAAAAGCTTTGCTTTCCGCCACTGGAAACCAGAATCTGCTCGGAACCGTATCCCAGCGCGTTGTCCCGTTGGAACTTGTCGATGATCGCCTGCTTCAACGAGGCGGTGCCATCTACGGCGGTGTATTTGGTTTTGCCTTCATCCATGGCTTTCTTTGCCGCATTTTTGATGTGCTCCGGTGTGTCAAAATCCGGCTCTCCGGCGCCAAGGCCAATGACGTCTTCACCAGCAGCCCGCAAAGCAGCTGCCCGGGCAGTAATCGCCAGCGTGGGGGAAGGTTTGACAGCCTGTACGCGGTGGGAAAGTTTGATATTCATGTGGTTTAGCCAGCTCTGTGGTTTATAAATCTTCCTTGGTTGTTATCATAGCCCAACATTGCGACAGTAAGAATCCCCATGACGAAAGAATTTCAACTAGTTTCTGATTTTTCTCCCGGCGGCGACCAGCCTGAAGCCATTTCCAGGCTCACAGAAGGCATTCGCAACGGTGAAGCGGGAATGACTCTCCTGGGTGTTACCGGATCGGGGAAAACCTTCAGTATCGCCAATGTGATTCAGGAATTGCAGCGGCCGGCCATCGTGCTGGCGCCGAACAAGACCCTGGCTGCGCAGCTGTATGGTGAGTTCCGGGAGTTCTTTCCGCATAATTCCGTGGAATATTTTGTTTCTTATTACGACTATTATCAGCCAGAGGCCTATGTCCCTGCATCGGACACTTTTATTGAAAAAGATGCCTCCATCAATGAGCATGTAGAGCAAATGCGTCTTTCCGCCACCAAGGCGCTGCTGGAACGCAGGGATACCATCATCGTGGCCACCGTGTCTGCGATCTATGGTTTGGGTGATCCACGCCAGTACATGTCCATGCTCCTGCATCTGGTGCGCGGAGAGCCTGTGGATCACCGGACGATCCTGCGGCGCCTGAGTGAACTGCAGTACACCCGCAATGAAACAGAACTGTATCGGGGTACATACCGGGTGCGGGGTGATGTCATTGATATTCACCCGGCTGAATCCGAAGACGAAGCAGTGCGCATCGAGTTATTCGACGATGAGCTGGAATCCATCGCCCTGTTTGATCCCCTCACGGGGGAGGTGAAACGCCGGGTGCCGCGCTATACGGTCTATCCGAAAACCCACTACGCCACCCCGCGAGAGACGATTCTCGCTGCGGTGGAGCAGATAAAAGAGGAACTGAAAGAACGCCTGACCCAGCTGGATGGAATGAACAAGCTGGTGGAGTATCAGCGCCTTGAGCAAAGAACCCGGTTTGATCTGGAGATGATGCTGGAACTCGGTTACTGCTCCGGGATCGAAAACTATTCCCGCTATCTCAGCGGCCGCTTACCTGGCGAAGCGCCTCCCACCCTGTTTGATTATCTGCCCCCGGGGGCTCTGCTGGTGGTGGATGAATCCCATGTCACCATTCCCCAGTTGGGCGCCATGTACAAGGGCGATCGTTCCCGCAAGGAAACCCTGGTGGAATACGGCTTCCGCCTGCCATCAGCCCTGGATAACCGTCCTTTGCGTTTTGATGAATTTGAAGCGCGATCGCCTCAGACCATCTATGTATCAGCAACCCCGCGGGAATATGAAATCAACCATTCGGGAGAAGTGGTGGAGCAGGTGGTTCGTCCTACGGGGCTTGTTGATCCCGGGGTGGAGGTGCGCCCCGCAACAACCCAGGTGGATGATCTGCTGTCGGAAATCAATCTGCGGGTTGCCGAAAAAGAGCGAGTGCTGGTCACCACACTGACCAAAAAAATGGCGGAAGATCTGACTGACTATCTTATGGAGCATGATGTCAAGGTGCGCTACCTGCATTCGGATATCGATACCGTGGAGCGGGTGGAAATCATCCGGGATCTGCGCCTGGGGGAATTCGATGTACTGGTGGGCATCAACCTGCTGCGGGAAGGGCTGGATATGCCGGAAGTATCCCTGGTTGCAATACTGGATGCAGACAAGGAGGGTTTTCTCCGTTCTGTCGGATCATTGATTCAGACCATGGGTCGTGCCGCGCGCAATGTACGGGGCAAGGCGATTCTGTATGCAGACCGTATGACAGGCTCCATGAAACAGGCCATCGCAGAAACTGGACGCCGCCGGGCAAAGCAGATAGCCTTCAACAAAGAACACGGTATCACGCCAAAAACCATCCAGAAGAAAATCTCGGATATTATGGAGTCTGCATACCCTGGTGGTCAGAAATCAGCCAGGGAATATGCCCGGGTATCAGAAGAAGAGGCAGCCTATACCAGTCTCTCACCTGCGCAGCTGGCAAAAAAGCTGAAAGCAATGGAAGACGCCATGTATCAGCATGCACGCGACCTGGAATTTGAAGAAGCTGCCCGTGTGCGGGACAAGATCAAGCGCCTGAAAGAGTTGGGGCTGGTGTATTTTTAACCCGGCAACAATATATGTCGTATTCAGCCGCCGTGTGCTGGTTCGCAGATGCCGGATTGCTGGTGGGTGGCCAGGCTTTCATCGATAAGGATAAGGGATTGACAATAATGTCGAATGACCGCGCCTGCCCATTGTGTTCATCAGAGCAACACAAATTGCTCCCACGCTATAGTCTGCAACACTGGCTTATCGCAGCCTGCCGCAGTTGTGCGTTTGTCTATCTGCGCAATCCAGTCGATTGTGGACAGCTCATGTCTGAGCATGCCTGGGAAAAAAGCAGCAAACGTGAGCGTACCCGGCGTCAGCGGGAGCGACCTATCCTTAACCGCATCAGCCGTGCCACCCGGTTCCGCTTTAAGCTGCGTAAAAACCGCAAAAAATTGCTGCTCGATGTCTTTGGTTCGGGAAGCAGGGTGATTGATGTCGGTTGTGGCCGTGGCAAGTTGTTACCCAAGCCCATTATTCCTTTCGGCATCGAAATCTCTCCGGTGCTGGCGGAAACAGCCGACGACGCCATGCGAGAACGGGGAGGGCATTGTGTACATGCCCCGGCAATTGAGGGATTAGGTACCCTGGAGGCGAAGACCTTCGATGGTGTGTTACTCAATTCCTTTCTGGAGCATGAAATCAAACCCTTGCCGCTGCTCAAGGAGGTTTTCCGGGTGTTGCGGCCAAACGGCACGGTCTATATCCGGGTGCCGAATTTCGGGTCGCTGAACCGCAAGTTGCTGGGAGCCAGGTGGTGTGGCTTCCGCTATCCAGATCATGTCAACTACTTTACCCCCGCCAGTTTGAAAGCGTTATGCCACCGGGCGGGCTTTCGGATGCATCTGGTCAACCGCCTGAATATTCATCTGGATGACAATATCAAAGCGGTGCTCAATCCCCTTTGATTGTCCTGGGGTATTTGATCTGGAACAGGGATCAGTTCTTTTCCGCGACAATGTAGGCAATCCAACCGGCGTCAGCGTCTGCTTCCGTTGCGGCGTAATATTCCCCGTCAGGTTCGCCGTCTTCATCCCAGCCTTGCCAATAGACGGATGCCCTGAAGCCAACTTCATGTAGTAGATCCTGTATTTCCGGCAAGGTCCAAAGACGCCAATGATAGACAAAGGCCCGATCCAGGCGGGAACCGTCTGCAAACACAAAATGTATGCAGCAAGTCAGGTCATGGTTGATCGGATTGAAGTAGGTCTGCTCCCAGATATAGGTGATATCGCCAACGCCGGTTTCCACTTCCCGCTCTTCCACGATTTCACAGAAGCTGTCGTATCCACCGTAAATGTCGAGAAAAAAGATCCCGTCGTCTTTTAGTGTGCGATGGGTGCGTTGAAAATAGGATTTGAGGGTACCCCTGTCCTTGAACAGCCAGTAACTGAAATTCATTGCAGAAATAATGTCGGGCTGTTCGGTGTCTGCTGCAAGCACATCGCCGTTGATCAGATGAATGCGTTTTCGTTCGGAAGCGTGCAGGTCGGCCAGATTGTTCTTTTTGCCCCATTTCAGCACAGATTTATCCAGGTCGATACCAATGGCGCGGTTGTTCTTGTTTCGCTTCACCCATTCGCAGCAGACGTTTGCTGTGCCGCAGAAATCCTCGCGCAAAAGGCGTGCCGGTTTGTTGCGTAGGCTCTTGTAGGTGTCAGTAACAAAATCTACCTCCGACTCGGAACACTGAACCGACAGCTCGTACAGTTCGTGGATATCGGCCTGTTCAGCGAGGCTGGGTTTTGCATTTCGTTTCATTGCGCAGGAGGGGGATTGTGAGAAGATACAGAACTATACTGAATCTTCCCTGTGATGGGAATTCGCCTGAAAAAATCATGGGAACATTCGCCAGGGCATTGCGCTGGCGCTCGAAGTAGTTTAACCTTCGCACCCTGTTTTGCAACGGAGCGGCAAAGCGAAAAACTGGAGAGGTGTCCGAGTGGCTGAAGGAGCACGCCTGGAAAGTGTGTGTACGTTAATTGCGTACCGAGGGTTCGAATCCCTCCCTCTCCGCCATACAAAAGCGTAAAGGCGCGAGGTGGATGGATCAGAGTCAATAAGTGGGTGTCCTAGTTTCCGCCGGGATTGCCAGGGATGCTACTTCATGGTTTCGATGAGCTTGATGTCCTGCCTGAGTATCTCGTTGACGAGCTGGGTAACCTCCATGCCCTTTGATTTGGCTCGTTCCTGGAGATAGCGTTGTACCTCATCATCCAGATAAACCGGCAGGTTTAATTTGGCGTTTTCGTGAAAAAACTTGCCTCGCGTACCTTTGGAAAAGTCATATTCCTGTTTCATTGTGCTGTCTCGTATTGCCGTTGTTCATGTTTGGTGGCTGGCCGGGCGGAGATGATCCGCACATTGGCTGCATTATGATTGATTTCCAGATAGGTATGAACAACCAGTAGTAGTTTGCTGTTTTCTGCTTGTCCTAATGTAATCCAGCGCTCCTCTGCCTCGCTGTGTGCTTCATCCGGCATGGAGAGCATCGCGGAAAACCGTGGTTGCCAGCTCGAAACTAACGCCATGCTTACGTCTGTTGCTGGTGGCCTTGTTGGCATCCCATTCAAAGTGAAATGTAAAATTGCCAACCATATTGTTTATCTATCTACCGGAAAGTGGTCAGTGTTTTGCCTAAAGGCCAGGTAAGCTTCCAGTGCAGCTATCGGGTCGTCGTCTTTCTGCATGATTGGTGTATTATATTACTTCACTCGAACCGCAACAGCTATTGATAATTCGGCATTAGGAACAAGGATCGTCCCATGAATTACCCCTATCCATTCGTTGGCATACTGTGTGCCCTTTGGGTGTTGCTATTCACGGTCCCCACCCAAGCTGCCACAGGTCTGGTCATCGAACAAAGCGGCACGCACTATTCGGGGGCGACCTAAATGTCAGCGACGACCTGCCCAGCCGCATCACCCGCACCGCCAGTGGCTGGCGCTGGGCGGACCGCAAGGGCAACTAGATCGACTACGACGCCGTTGGCAACCTCATCCGGCAGACCGACTCCCTGGGCCACATCACCCATTACACCTATGACGGTGCCGGCAATCTCGTGCAGAAGCACGAACAAGGCGACCCCGCCACCCCCGACGACGACCGCCTCACCCAATACCAGTACGATGCCCGTAACCGGCGCATCCGCACCCAACACCCCGATGGCAGCGCCCAGACCCTCACCTACGACGGCGCGCACCTCAAAAGCATCCAGGACGAAACCCAGGCCGTCATCCAGACCCTGCACTACGACAGCGAAGGCAACCTCGCCGGCACCACCGCCACCTGGGACAACGGCAGCCTGACCACCATCACCCAAAGCACCCCCGACAGGAACAAAAGCCTCGCCTACGATAGCGCCGGCCGGCTCAAGCAGGCCAAAGACGCCCAGAACCACCTCAAGGCTAGCTACCGCTACGATCCCCTGGGCAGACGCATCCAAAAGACCACCTATGACGCCAGCGGCAACCCCGCCAGCACCACCTACTATCTCTACAGCGACGAAGGCCTCATCGGTGAATATGACGCCACCGGCGCCCCCATCGCCACCTACGGCCACCAGCCGCAAAGCGAATACCAGACCACCCCTCTATGGAAAAAGACAAACTATGGGTATGTTTATTACCACCGGGATCATCTGGGCACGCCCATCCTGCTCACCGATAAAAGCAATGCTACCCTTTGGGAGGCGAGGTACAGGGCGTTCGGGGAGCGGACTGTCCTCACCAGTGCCATAGGGAATAATTTTGGGTTTCCGGGGCAGGTTTGGGACGAAGAGGCGGGGTTGTGGCAGAACTGGTTCAGGGATTATGATCACAGGACTGGGCGGTATGTTGAGGGGGATCCGATTGGGCTTGCAGGTGGCTTGAATGTTTATGGGTATGTAGTCTCTAATCCAATGATTGGCATGGATCCATTCGGTTTGTGGTGTGAGCTGAGTTTTGTGGCGAGAGAAATACAAAAGCACCGAAGGGAGTTGGTCTCGGATGATTCTGTTATATATGATGAAGAAATTCCTGCCAGCCTTTCAAAAGGAAGTCTTGCTGATTGCATTCCCTTGCCTCCATTGTTTAGTAAAAAAATACCTCTGTCTAGTGCTTTGTGTATTCCTATTGATCCATACCCAACAGAAATTCAAATAATTGAGAAAAATTGGTACATAATTGACCATTATTTAGTAAGAAATGTGAATAAGGAAGAGTGCTATGATGATTTCACAGGAGAATTGATAAGCAGAAAATACATATATTCAGGTTCCCATTGGAATGAGATTCGCGGAGATTTTTTTTGATAAAACGTATGATATAAATATAAGAGTGTTGCGATAAATGCAGGCTGATGGTGTGTAATGAAAAAGATTCTGATAATATTGTCTTTTACAGTGGTAACTGCTATAACATTTTATATTGCTGTTTTAAAATTATACGATAGGCCGCATCTCGTTGGCCACGGACAGGTAGGGGTTATTATAGATGGGTGTGATAGATTTGATGTAGAACATAAAAGATGCACTTCTTTGCTGTGTGAAAAGGATATTTATAATAATAATTTAGTTCCTAGAGAGAGTCGCCCAGTAAAATATTCTAGTAGATATGATGTAAGTAAGTCGAATGGTATGATTGTGCACTTTATTGAGTATAGTAATGGAGATCGTAAAGATGAGAAGTACTTTACTATTTGTGTTTTGGAGAATGGTAATATTAAAAAATTAGAACTAATCGAAGAAGCAGACTTTGGCTCTGCTAGCTTGTATATAAAATAGTTTTTTCTGCACGGGAGTGCCCAAGATGAACATAGAGCAGAAATATAGGACACCTACGCATTGGCACCAATCCTAAATACCATCCTTTCCTTTCTGCCAGTAAAGGGTTGAGTCACGCTACGAAGGCGTTCTGGTTGCGTATTGCGGTTTTGAGCTGTTTTAGTGTGCGATAACCGAAATTCAGGCCAACAGCAGCCTGACCAGTATCGATCTGGGTGGTGAAAAGATGGATAGGGGAGGCGGAGCGGGAAGCTAGCCGTAGATCAAGGGGAAAAATATCTTCGGCAATTGCCTATGCCCTGCGCCCAGCTTTGTGATTAAGCCTGAACAACGGCCTCCACTCGTTCCGGTTGCCCAACCAGAGAATGAAACAGGGTTTCAAAAGACAGAGTCAGCTCCACCCATGAGCGACCCTCCAGGCCAAGGCGTTGCAGAATGGGCAGTTGCACGGAATCGATGTGCCCAGTCTTGTCCTCCCGAATCGCTCTACCACTCCAGTCCATGAGCTCCAGATAATCGGCCAGGGAAAACAGCAGCCCCTTGGGTTTTGCTTCACGATGGTTTCCCACAAAGGGCAACAGATTGGCCGGTTGGGTATTGTGCTGCATCAGCGCATGAATACGCTGACGTATCGAAGTGTGTATAGACTCTTCTGGTGTGGCAGCCATATTTGCTCTTACCGGGTTCAGGTCAACATAGGCCATGCAGGCAAGCAATGCCACCTCGTCCAATAGCGCCTGGGATTTGAAACGTCCTTCCCAGAACCGACCGGTGCAGCCGTCTTCCTCATTGGCCTGCCGGGCAATGGATTCGTTCAGGCAGCGCATGAACCAGCTGATGGACGTCAGGCGTTCCCGCCACACAGCAGCCTGCTGTTCCAGCGCTTCCCGTTGTGACTTCTGCAAGGGCTTATCGGCCAGAAAAGCCTGTGAAATCAGGGTTCCGGAAAATAACTGATGCCAGCGTTCCACCACTTCCTGCAATGACCAGCGCTGTACGCTTTCCGTATCTACATGCAATACCACATGTGTATGGTTCGACATGACCGCATAGGCGCAGATATCGATGGCAAATATATCCGCCAGTTCCAGTAACCGGGTTTCCACCCATTCACGGCGGTGTTCGAATGATTTACCGGAAACCGGATCTTCCCCACAAAGGAAGGCGCGCCGCACACAGCGGGAAACGCAATGATAGTAAGGGGTGTCATCGAGGCTGATGAGGGCTTTTCGGGGTTTAGGCATGGGAAATCCTTTTCCATGAGGTTCTATATGTGTTCTCCATCCTGCCTGATTTCGGGTGTGCAGTCAATAAGTGGGTGTCCTGGTTTCCTTTCAGATCCTCACCGCCAGTGGCTGGCGCTGGGCGGATCGCAAGGGCAACTGGATCGAATACGACGCCGAAGGCATCACCCAGGCTTGCGGTGGCCGCAACAACAACCGGGTGCGCTTCCGGCGCAACCTGGCAGGCTATATCGAAGGGGTTCTCGACCCGGCGGGGAACGAAGTGGTCACCTTCACTCTTGACGCCCTGGGCAACCCCACCAGAGATGTTTCATGCTTTCTCGTCTCGTGCGTGTACCAATCGGTACAATGCGGGTAACACCACCAGGGTTAGCAAAGTCGATGAAATAATGCCGCCAATGACAACGGTCGCCAGTGGCCGCTGCACTTCCGAGCCAATACCCGTATTGAGCGCCATCGGGATAAAGCCCAGCGCCGCCACCAGAGCTGTCATTAAAACCGGACGCAATCTCGTCAGTGCGCCATCAACAATAGCGTCATTCAAACGCTGGCCGTGCATGCGCAAATCACGAATGAAGGCAACCATGACTAGTCCATTGAGTACAGCGATACCGGATAGGGCAATAAAACCGACAGCGGCTGAAATAGAAAAAGGAATGTCACGCAGTAGTAAAGCGACTATTCCACCGGTGAGTGCCAATGGCACGCCGGAAAAAATAATGGCTGCGTCCTTGACCGAGCCAAGTGCCATAATGAGCAGACCAATGACCAATGCCAGCGTTAATGGCACCACGATAGACAGGCGTTGCGTGGCGGATTGCAGTTTTTCATATGTACCGGCATATTCGACCCAGTATCCTGCGGGTATTTCGACGTTGTCTGCCACTGACTGCTGCACATTCTGTACAAACGAGCCAAGATCACGACCTCGGACATTGGCGGTGACCACAATGCGTCGTTTGCTGTTTTCCCGGTAAATCTGGTTATAACCGGTGAGTAACGTAAGCTCGGCAACCTCACCTAACGGAATATAATCACCATTGGCAAGCATGACCGGCAGGCTGGACAGACCATCCACGTCTGTACGTAAGTGCTCAGCCAGTCGAACTACAATTTCCGAGTGGCGATCACCTTCATAAAATTGACTTGCGACGCTGCCGCCCAGCGCCGTTGCCAATAACTCCTGCAATTGCACAATACTCAGACCCAGACGCGCCATGGCTTCACGCTTGGGCTGGATGGTCATGACGGGCAAGCCTGTTGCCTGTTCAACGGCAACGTCTGCCGCACCTGGGACTTTTTTTAGCGCTTTCTCAATGTCATCACCCAGCTTGATAAGCTGATCAAAATCATCGCCAAAGACCTTGATGGCCAGTTCGGCGCGAACACCGGAGATCAATTCATTAAAACGCATCTGGATCGGTTGCAAAAACTCATAACGGTTTCCCGGCAATGGTGTGACCAGGGCTTCAAGCTCTGCTACTACCTGTGCCTTGGGTTTATCTGGATCTGGCCAGCTTTCACGGGGTTTCAGGATGATAAAAGTATCGGCCACACTGGGTGGCATGGGGTCGGTTGCCACTTCCGGGGTGCCGATTTTTGAAAAAACAGTTTTGACTTCAGGGAGCTTTTTTATTTCTGCTTCCAGTATTGCCTGTAAATGTATCGACTGCCGCAATGAGGTGCCCGGTATGCGCAATGCGTGCATGGCGATATCACCTTCATCCAGATTTGGTATGAATTCTGCACCTAATTTGGGAATGAGTGTCGCAGAGCCGAGCACCAGAATCACTGCCAGTGCTATTACGCTCCAGCGAAATTTAAGCGATATCATCAACACAGGTTTATATGCTGAACGCGCCGTTTTTATAAGCCTGTTTTCTCTTAGTCGTATGGGTTTGCGAAATAACAAGGCAACGCCGGCAGGCACAAAGGTGATGGAAAGAATCATCGCGCTCACCAGTGCAATAATGACTGTCAGCGCCATGGGGTGAAACATTTTTCCTTCCACACCACTTAATGCGAAAATGGGAATGTAAACAGCGGTAATAATAAATACGCCAAACAAAGCCGGGCGAATCACCTCTTTCGTGGCATCAAACACCACTGATAAACGCTCATTGAGATCTAATGTTTCGTCTGGCCCCATCCTGGACCCAGCATGGCTCAGCCTGCGCAAACAATTTTCAACGATGATGACTGCACCATCAATGATAAGGCCAAAGTCCAGCGCTCCGAGACTCATCAAGTTAGCACTGACTTTGCTTTGCACCATGCCGGTAATGGTCATTAACATGGCGATGGGAATAACCGCCGCAGTCAATAATGCGGCGCGCACATTACCCAGTAATAAAAACAGGACAACGATAACCAGCAGCGCGCCTTCCATTAAGTTTTTCTGTACCGTGGCCAGGGTTTTGTCTACCAGGCTGGTGCGATCGTAAACTGCTGTTGCGCTAACACCCTCAGGTAAACTGGCTTTAATTTCTTCCAGTTTCAGTGCAACATCATGTGCAACCGTTCGACTGTTTTCACCAATCAGCATAAATACAGTGCTCAACACAACTTCATGGCCATTTTGCGTAGCAGCGCCGGTTCGTAATTCTTTGCCCAGATTCACTGAAGCTACATCTTTGATGCGAATCGGCAGTCCCTGCTGTTGCTCGATAACAATATTCTCCAGGTCAGATAAATTACTCGCCTGACCAGGTACGCGCAGCAGCAATTGCGCGCCATTACGTTCAATAAAACCGACACCGCGGTTGGAATTGTTTTGCGCCAGTGCATCAACTACATCCGCATAACTGATGCCATAGGCTAGAAGTTTGACAGGCTCCGGTGCCACCAGTATTTGTTTTTTATAGCCGCCGATGGGGTTGACTTCGACCACACCCGGCACCCGCAGTAATTGTGGCTTAATAATCCAGTCGTGAACTGTGCGCAGATCTGTAGGGGTAATCGGACTGCCATCAGCATTGGCCGCCCCTGGCACGGCATCAACGGTGAGCATAAAAACCTCACCCAGGCCAGTTGCGATGGGGCCTAGCTCCGGCTCCAGCGTAGCGGGTAGGCTGGCTTTTGCGCTACTGAGCCGTTCACCGACCAGCTGGCGTGCAAAGTAAATATCGGTGCCCTCTTCAAACACCATGGTCACCTGAGACAATCCATAACGTGATAAAGATCGGCTATAGGACAGTTTTGGCAAGCCTGCCATTTCTGTTTCAATAGGAAAACTGACACGCTGCTCGACTTCCAGCGGCGTGTAACCCGGTGCTGCGGTGTTTACTACAACCTGTACATTGGTAATATCCGGTACAGCATCAATTGGCAACTGGGTGAATTTGTATGCGCCCAGTCCCATGACCATCAGTACCAGCGCAATCACCAGCCCTCGCCGGGCCAGTGAAAACTTTACAATCGCTTCAAGCATAATGATTCCTGAGTCCTGAATTCGCAGGCTGTTGAAAAACACCGTTTTTCAACAGCCTGTACGCCGTACAAGGACGTGCGGCCATTTTTAATGGCCATAAGTCATTGAAAATGGAGGAAAGACAAAACCATGTTTTTGTCTTTCCGGGTTGAAAAATGCCACGGAAGGCTTTTTTCAACATCCTGCTAGTGGTCATGCGATGCACCGGATTTTTCAATATCCGCCTTGATGACATAGCTGTTTTCACTGACGTACTGTGTGCCTGCTTTCAGGCCCCCGAGCACCTCAATCCATTCGCTGTCCTGTCTGCCAAGCTCAAGCATGCGCACTTCGTATTCGTCACCAACCTGCGCATAGACCACAGTAAAATCTCTAAATGCCTGTAGCCCGGAGCGTTTTACCGCCAGGGGAACCGTGTGCTCACCCACTTTGACTTTTGCTTTAACCGTACTGCCGGGTATCAATTTTCCATCCTTGTTATCAACCACCATGCGAGCTGTGACTGATTGATTGGCTTTGGCAATCACGTCAATAAAAGCAATTTTTCCTTCCAGGGGTTGCGGCTCGCTGGCAAGCGTAAAGCTAACAGCGGCACCTGCTTTTATGTGATTTATGTTCCCTGGAAATATGGATAAATCGACCCATACCGATGAGGTGTCCATGATGGTAAACAAGGCCTTATCGTCAGTTTGCTCGCCGGGATTGGCATTGCGCCGAGTAATTACACCACTGATGGGGGCCTTAATTGCATACACCTTGAGGCTTTCATTGCTCTCAACGGTTGCCAGTGTTTGTCCTTTACGCACCCTGTCACCTATGGATGCGTTGATGGATTTAATGACGCCAGCAAAGCGAGCACCAGGCTGACTCATGCGTTCTGTATTGGCGACAACCTGGCCGAACACGTCAATTGTTTCCTGCAATACTACGGGGCCGGCAATGGCTGTTTCTATCTCCAGTGCTTTAGCGACAGCGGGTTCAATTTTAGTGCGCCCCTCAAAATTTTCGTATTGCCAGCTGTGCCTCGTGTTGTTATGGGTAGCGTTGATGCTGACAATAAACGAGTGGGGTTCATAAATAACGCCATCTCCTCGCAGGGCATCGCCCAGTGGTTTAAAGTTTATTTCATCCACCTTGTCGTCCTCGTTGCTGCTCAGGCGAGTCAAGGTGACACGAAGGTTAATACTGGCCGGTGGCAGGGGTTGGCCTTTAAGGCTGGCCCAGGCACGAAACTCTGGTGGCACACCGGTTTCAAAAATAGCCAGTTCAAGGGTAAAGTCACCACTGCTTAGCAGCCGGCCACCGTGAGATCCTTTAGGCACCTCGACTTCCTTTGCGCTGTGCGTATCAATTTCCGAGCCGTGTTGTTCGTGATTTGGTTCGTTACAGGCAGTAAGCAATATACTCAGAAATGTGATTGCCAATAATCTACTTCCGGGGTGTCGTGATAGCGGTTTCATAATCATTCTCAGTATTTGCCAGCCAGTTGTGCCGCCAGTCTTTCCATTGACACACCGGTTAAGCGTTCGATTTCAATCACTTTTAAATGTGCATCGATACTGGCTTCCACCAATGCGCTGCGCGCACCCAGCAAATCCTCCTGTACACTGTGCCATTCGAGATAACCGTAACGACCCAGGTTATAGGCTCTGTGTGTTTCCTTTAGCGCCTTTTCGAGTTGGGGAACAATATCGCCACGATAGGCTTCAATACGATGCAGGCTGTGTTGCAGTTCTTCGGATAACACATAAAGCATCGTTTCAAAACGTACTTTTAAGACATCCTCTTGCGCCTGTGTTTGCAACAAACTTTCTCGTGCTTCAATGATGCCCCCGGTATTTCGGCTACGTTCACCAAAGGGAATGGAAATGCCTGCAACCAGCGCCTGATCGTTTGTCGTTTCAAAATGACGTATGCCGAAATTCACGCGCCATGCAGGATCGCTTCGTGATTTGGCCAGCTTCAGCTGTGCCTGCATCAAGCGCTTTTCCGACATCAGGCGGGTAAAGTCCGGGCTGTGTTCGAGCTGCGTTTTAAGTGCGGAAAAAGGCAGGGTGGCAGGCGGGCTAAAGATGTTACCCTCAACTTGCGTAAAGTCCGGGTGTGTCTCGCCCCATTGTGCGGCTAACAGATGGATTGCGGTGCGCTGCTCATGTTCAATGTTTTCCTGCTCCAGTTGCCGGAGAGCCAGCTCTGCCTGAGCTCGCGCCAGTTCAGCATCTGGTGCCTTGCCGGCCACCAGCCGTTTCTTGACTGCGAATACGGTTTCTTTTGCCAGAGCCGCTGTTTTAGCGGCATTATGCAGGCGAGCCTGATTAGCCAGACTGACAATATATAAACGTGCCGTTTCCGCAGCGGCATCCAGGCGCTTAATCGCCGCTTCTGTGGAAAGCGAGGATGTCCCTGCGCGAGCGACATCCATATAGCCCTGGCGTATTTCACCCTCTAATACCCAGGCAATGCCCAGTGTCATCTGAGCATTGTCAATGCCTTTATAAGGCCCTGAGCCGAGCGCATCTTCAATGCTTAAGCTGACTTCGGGGCTGGCTGCCAAGCTGGCTTGTAACTGTCTGCCGCCCTGTGCTTTACGCGCATGGCTAAAAGCACGTAGCGCTGGATTGTTTTCAAAAGTCTTGCTGATGGCATCCTGCAAGTTAATGCTTTGCTTGCCTGCAAAGTGTACTGTTCCCTTGGCAGTTGTATTGTGCGCATCTGAATTCAAGCCCGATTCAGCATGTAGTGCTGTGTTAGAGAACAACAGCATCCAACCGCAAACGAGCAGTGTCGATTTGAATAACATATTGATGTTATCTCCGTCGGTAGTTAATTATCAGGAAAGCAAACAGCATTGCTCGACAGGAACCCGATCAGGCCCGTGCCATCAATACCATCAGAAAGAGAAGGATTTAGAGCGGGGGAGCGCGCAGGGGTGGTCGTAGCCTGAAAAGCCAGGCCGCGAGAGAGCCGTGACGTTCTGGAGGCCAGGGTACTCGAGATAAAAGACGGGACAAAAGGATAACAATCGCTGCCGCGAATAAGGCAACGACCAATGATCCCAGTGAAAGGGATTTCAGGCGGCCTTGCTGAGACAAATCGACTTCTGCCACCTCGCCAGGGTGTTCTGCCCCCAAGGCTTCAAGGTGGAAGTGTACTTGCTCCTGATGGCCATGATCCGACATGAGTGGATCATGACCATAGACATGCACATGCAGCCGCACGCCCTGGACAAACACCAAGGCGACGGCCAGGTAGAATACCCAGAGGGCCTTTCTTATCAATAGTGGGGAATGCGAGAGGCGCATCCTGGGAAGTATATTCAATACCATTTGCACTAACAAGCGCTGTTCTGTCTTGTCAGTTTAGATCGCTCCCATTCATCAAGTGCATCAACTATCTGCTGAATCAGGTCATTCCGACAATGTGATATCCGGAATCCACATACAATACGTCTCCGGTTATTCCGGAGGCGAGATCGGAGCACAAAAAGGCTGCCGCATTGCCCACTTCTTCGATAGTGACGTTTCGCCGCAATGGTGTTTTCTTTTCTGCTTCTGCGAGCATGGAGCGGAAATCACTGATGCCTGAGGCAGCCAAGGTGCGAATGGGGCCGGCCGATACGGCGTTGACGCGGATGCCATCGGGGCCCATGGAATCCGCCAGATAGCGGGTGGTGGCTTCCAGGGCGGCTTTTGCCACACCCATGACATTGTAGTTTGGCACCGTGCGCACAGCGCCGAGATAGGTCATGGTTACCAGGGAGGCATTGCGTCCCTGCATCATTTGTCTGCCGGCCTTGGCCAGGGCTGCGAAGCTGTAGGCGCTGATTTCGTGAGCGATGTTGAAGCCTTCGCGGGTAACTGCGTCCACAAAGCTGCCTTCGAGCTGTTCCCTGGGCGCAAAGCCGATGGAATGAACGATGCCGTCGAGTCCGTCCCAGTGCTTGGACAGGGAGGTGAATGCCGCCTCGATGTCCTCATCCTTGCTCACATCAAGGGGCAGGAGGATATCTGATCCGAACTCGGCAGCAAATTTTTCCACGCGCCCCTGGAGTTTTTCGTTCTGATAGGTAAAAGCCAGCGCTGCGCCTTCTCGGTGCATGGCTTTGGCGATGCCGTAGGCAATGGATCGATTGCTGGCAACGCCGGTGATGAGTATTTTTTTATCTTGCAGGAAGCCCATGTTGTTATTTGCCCGAATGATCGCCAAAGCCGCATTGTACAAAAGGGAGCCGGTTTCTACTATGGAATCTTTTCCGACACAGCAGCACGAGTGTACTGTGTCGGCATGAAAGGCTCTTTCAGTGAGTCACAATGCGGCCAGATGCAAGGCGTACTCGCACAGGAAGGGTCACCCCCTTTCAAGCGAGTACAACACCGCAGATGGCTGCATTGTGGCTCACCCGAAGGGAGTCCCCCAAAAGCGCCAGGACGGTGTTGGGGTACTTGCCAAGGGAGCAATTGCCTGCGCACCCCGCCTTGTCCTGGCGCTTTTGGGGGGCGCTGAAAGAGCCTTTCATTCTGACGCAGTACACTAGGCGAAATGGCAGCTTACCCAGTGGCCCTCGCTAACCTCCCGCTGCGCGGGGGCTTCGGCAGCACAGGAATCAGCCGCCATGGGGCAGCGGGTGCGGAAACTGCAGCCGCTGGGTGGATCGAGGGGAGAGGGGAGGTCTCCCTGCAGGGGTTCGAATTTCTTGTTTCGTTCAATCGCTGGATCAGGGATGGGGATGGCGTCGATCAGGGCGCGGGTATAGGGATGACGCGGGTCGCGGTAGAGGTCATCTCTGGTGGTGGCTTCCACCATTTTTCCCAGATACATGACCATGACCCGGTGGCTGATTTGTTTGACCACGCTAAGATCATGGGCGATGAACAACATGGACAACTGCATGTCTTCCTGAATGTCCATGAGCAGATTGATGATCTGCGCCTGGATGGAGACGTCCAGGGCGCTCACGGGCTCGTCGCAAATGAGCAGTTTGGGTTTGAGTACCAGTGCCCGGGCGATGCCAATGCGCTGGCATTGCCCGCCGGAAAATTCGTGAGGATAGCGGTTGATCTGGTTGGGCAGCAGCCCCACCCGTTCCATAATGCCCTGGACCTTGTGCTTGCGTTCTTTCTTGCCCAGATTCGGTTCGAATACCTGCAGGGGTTCGGCAATGATCTCGCTCACCGTCATGCGGGGATCGAGGGAGGCGAGGGGATCCTGGAAGACGATCTGCATGTGTTGACGGCGTTTTCTCAGCTCTCGTGCAGAGAGGTGTGCCAGCTCTTCGCCCGCCAGCCAGATGCTGCCGCCGGTTACGGGAACCAGCCCGAGAATGCCTCTTGCCAGGGTGGATTTTCCGCAGCCGGATTCGCCCACGATGCCCAGGGTTTCTCCTGCATCCAGATCGAAACTGATGCCATCCACCGCCCGCAGGGTCTTGTGCCGGGGGCGAAACAGCCCCTCGCCCGGTATCCGGAAGTGAATCTTCAGGTCATCTACACGCAGCAGCTTCGTCAAGGCAGTTCCTCCAGATGACAGGCGACCCGGTGTTCGGGGCTGATTTCCCGCAGGCGCGGCTGCCTCTGGTCGCAGACGGGTATGCCCTTCTGGCAGCGATCCACAAAGGCGCAGCCGGGGGGAAGTTGCAGCAGGTTGGGCGGGTTGCCCGGGATGCTGTGCAATTTGACGCTGCCGGCGGTGTCCAGTCGCGGCACGGATCGCAGCAGACCCAGGGTGTAGGGATGCCGGGGATTGTCGAACAGCTCGAACACTGGTGCCTGCTCGCAGATGCGCCCGCCATACATCACCATGACATTGTCGCTGATGCCGGCGATCACGCCCAGATCATGGGTGATCATGATGATGCTCATGCCGAACTCCTGCTGCAGTTCGTTCATCAGCTGGATGATCTGTGCCTGCACTGTGACATCCAGCGCCGTGGAAGGTTCGTCGGCAATCAGCAGATCCGGCTGGCAGAGCAGGGCCATGGCAATCATTACCCGCTGGCGCATACCGCCGGAAAACTCATGGGGGTAACGGTCGATACGGTTTTTTGCATCCGGAATATGTACGGCGTCCAGCATTTCGATGCTGTGCTTCTTGGCGCTGGCATAGTCCAGCCCCTGGTGGTGCATCAGCACTTCGGTCATTTGCCGGGCAATGGTCAGGTAGCCATTGAGGCAGGTCATGGGGTCCTGGAAGATCATGCCGATACGGTTACCGCGGATACGGTTGATCTCTTTCGGCTTCATGCCCACCAGTTCCTGGCCCTGAAAGCGGATGCTGCCCTGTAGCTGTCCGTTACTCGCCAGCAGGTTGATGATGCTCAGCACCAGCTGGCTTTTGCCGGAGCCGGACTCGCCGACAACCCCCAGGGTTTCTCCTTTCTCCACGCTGAAGGACAGGTCGTTGACCGCATAGACTTCCCCGTCATTGGTATGAAAGGAGGTTCGCAGATTGTTTACTTCCAGCAATGGTATTGGCATATCAGCGGTCTTTGGGATCCAGGGCATCGCGCAGGCCATCGCCGATGAAGTTGAAGCAAAACAGGGTGGCGGCGAGAAAGCCTGCGGGGAACAACAAGGCCCAGGGTGCGCTTTCCATGTCTTGCGCACCTTCATTGACCAGTGCGCCCCAGCTGGTGTTCGGTTCCTGCACACCCAGCCCCAGGAAGCTGAGGAAGGATTCCACCAGGATCACCTGGGGGATGGTAAGAGTGACATAGACCACCACGATGCCAAGCAGGTTGGGCACGATATGTCGCAGGATGATGCGTGGGGTACTGACGCCACAGGCCATGGCAGCCTCGACGAATTCCTTGTTTTTCAGGGTCAGGGTCTGGCCGCGGACGATACGCGCCATGTCCAGCCAGTTGATGGCGCCGATGGCAATGAAGATCAGGTAGATGTTGCGCCCGAAAAACACCATCAGCAGAATGACGAAAAACATGAAAGGCATGGCGTACAGGATATCCACGATGCGCATCATGATGTTGTCCACCCGCCCGCCGATATAGCCGGCGGTGGCGCCCCAGGTAATGCCGATGACTAGGCTCACCAGGGTGGCGATGATCCCCACCATCAGCGACATGCGTCCGCCGTGGAGGGTGCGCACGAACAGATCCCGTCCCACGCTGTCGGTGCCGAAGATATGGCCATTTTCCAGGCTTGGTGCTGTGGAGATCAGATCCCAGTCGATCTCGTCAAACTCATAGGGGCTGAGCCAGGGCGCGGCGACCACCAGCAGGGAAATGGTCGCCAGCACCACCACCGCCGTGAGCGCCGCCTTGTTGCGCAGCAGGCGTTGCCAGGCGTCCTGCCACAGGCTGCGGCCCTTGATTTCGGTGCTGGCGGCGAGGGTCTGGTTCATCGCACGGCTCCCGAGGAAAAATACGGCTTGTGCACCACCTTGCCGGCCTTTGCCCAACCTGCGACATCTTCCATGCCTTGTGAGCGGGGTTTCATGAGTAGCGCACCTTGGGGTCAAGCATGGCGTATACCAGATCCACGATGAAATTAAACAGGATGATGAGAATGCCGTAGAACACCACCACCCCCATGACCAGGGTGTAGTCGCGATTCAAGGCACCTTGTACGAAATAGCGCCCCAGGCCGGGGATGCCGAAAATCTGCTCGATGACGACGGAGCCGGTGATCACCGCTGCCGTTGCCGGGCCGAGAAAAGACACCACCGGCAGCAGGGCGGGCTTGAGCGCATGGCGCAGGATCACTACCCGCTCCGGCAGACCTTTGGCCCGCGCCGTGCGTATGGGGTTGCTGCGCAGGACTTCGATCATGCTGCCGCGCATCAACCGGGAGATATAGGCGATTTGCGGCAGGGCCAGGCCGATGATGGGAAGGATGGTGTTCTTGAACGCACCGTCGTTCCAGCCTCCTGCCGGTAGCCACCCCAGATAGACGGCGAATACCAGGATGAGTATGGGGGCGAGCACAAAGTTGGGAATGGAGATCCCCGTCATGGCCAGGGTCATGACCGTGTAGTCGGCGCTGCTGTTTTGCCGCAGCGCGGCAATGGTTCCCAGTCCAACCCCTACTACCAGGGCAATGGCAATGGCGCTCAGGCCCAGGCGCAGGGATACGGGGAAACCGGTGGCGATGAGCTCGTTTACCGAGTAGTCCTTGTACTGGAAGGAAGGGCCGAAATCTCCCTGTACCACATCCAGCAAATAGCGGCCGTATTGTTGTATCAGCGGCTCATCCAGGTGGTATTTCTTGTCCAGGTTTGCCTGGATTTCAGGCGGCAGGGATTTTTCCGTATCAAAAGGACCGCCGGGTGCCATGCGCATCATGAAGAAGGCCAGAGTCATGAGGATCAGCAGCGTGGGAATGGCTCCGAGCAGCCTTTTGAAGGAATAGTGCAGCATGTCTATTTTGTCTTCAGGCCGATATGCTCGAAGAAAGGCTCCAGAGAAGGTTCCCGCAGCAAAAAGCTGCGGATAGATTCGTCAATCTCCCGCGAACCTCCAACTGCATAGATCTCATTGCGCAGGCGCATGCCCACTTCTTTATCCATGAGTCCTCCTGGCGCCTGGTGAAATACGGATGCCATATCGGCGGAAATGGCGTCTGCCCAGGCGTAACCATAGTAGCCTGCATCATAGCCGCCACCAAGATGGCCGAAAGAGGCAACAAAAGCAGTATGTTCCGGTACCGGGACATAGGTTTCGCTCATGATCTTGTTGGTGACCGTTGTGAAATTGTTGAAGATGTCTTCATCCGTTGTCATGTGAATGGCCAGATCCAGCAGACCGAATCCAAACTGGCGGCGGTATTGGGTGCCTATGGTGGCGAGGCGGGCGGCTTCCATCTTGTCCAGCGTATCGGCCGGAATCCTGGTTTTTCCGTCTCTGTAATCAACAGCAAAACGATCCAGTACCTGTTTGCTGCGCACCCAATTTTCCAGCACCTGTGATGGCGCTTCCACAAAATCGCGGGGCACGCTGGTGGCGGAAAACTCCATGTAGTTGGCCTGGGTCAGCACAGAATGCAGTGCATGGCCAAACTCATGAAACAGGGTTTCCACATGGTCATAGGTGAGTAGTGATGGCTTGCCATTGGCGGGGGGAGGGAAATTGCAGATCAGGGCGACCACGGGTCGCTGGTACTTGCCATTGGGAAAAAGCTTTCCCGGCGTGACGCTGAACTGGGCAAAGTGGTTGTATTTTCCTTCCCTGGGGAACATGTCCATGTAGATCAGTCCCAGGGGTGCGCCGCTGGCAGCATCCGTCACCGCGTAGAGCCGCAGGTCATCAACCCATTTGTACGGCGCTTTTGCCGCTTCGATTTTGATGTTGAACAGTTCCTCGAAGACCGAAAACATGCCGCTCAAGGTGTTTTCCAGCTCGAAGAAGACTCTGAGTTTTTCCGTATCGATCTGGTAACGGCTTTTTTTCAGCTGATTTTTGTAATAGGGAATATCCCAGTAGTACAGTTTTGCCTTGTCCTTGCCATTCTCCGCAGCCTTGAGTCGGGTGAAAGTGGCCAGCTCCTCCTCAAACTTTGGGGCCAGCCCCGTGGACAGGTTTCGCAGAAAATCCCGGGCGGTTTTGCCGTTCTTGGCCATCTTGGTTTCGATGCGATAGTCCGCCCAGTTGTCATAGCCCAGCAGTTTGGCGATTTTCGCCCGAGTCTTGAGTATCTCGGTAAATAGCGGCGTGTTCTCTTTCATTGCCCGGGAACTGCGGGCAATGGTCAGGCGCTTGCGCGTTTCTTCCTTCTTTGCGTTGCGTAACACTTCCAGCACCTGCCAGGTTACGTTGGCGTTTATCCGGTAGATGCCGTCCTCGCCCAATATCTCCTTGTTGCCAAGGAAATCATCGGATACGCCTTCCAGTTCCTCACGGCTGAATTCCACCAGGCTGCTTGCCTTGGTGATATTGGTCTGGAATTCCAGTTGCAGATCATTGAGGTGGTTTTTCAGCTTCTGGAGCTGCTGGCGTTTGGCCTCGGGAAGCTCCATGCCATTGCGCCGGTAATCGCGCAATACGGTCTTGAAATACATGGCGTCTTCGCCCTTGAGCGCCGGGTTGGTGGCGGCAACGGTTTTCACTGCCTGATAGACATCCTGGCGAAAGCTTGTGTCGATGAGCCATTTCTGCAGCTTTTTGGTCGCTTCAAGAGCAGCATCGCGCAAGCTTTTGTCGGGGCTGGTCTCTTGTATGACACCCATGCGGTGAGTGGCGGCAGCAACCGGATAATAGGCGTAGTCCAGGGCTGCGATGGTGTTGGTAAAAGTCATCTGTTCCGGTTTGCGCCCGGCAATCGCCTTTAGGCGCTCGTTGCCAACGGAGATTGCAATTTCCGTTGTGGCCTGTATCTGCGCCGGGGTTTTCTCCCATTGGGGCAGGTTGAAAATGACACCGGCTTTTTCGGCATTCTTCTGGTAGGCAGCCAGAGGGTTGCCCGGTTGTGTGCCCGCAAGTGCTGCGTGGCTGGTACTCAAGGCAAGCATTAGAGACAGGACAGCCGATTTTGGAAAAAAGTGCATATTCATGCCTCAGTGTTTGGTGATGTAAAGGTCTTTGGTGTAGTTGTGATCCAGTACATTGGGTTTGTAATTGCCCACCCAGGGCCTGATCAGATGGCTGGAGACATAGGAGTAGATGGGCATTACGGGGTGATCGCGCAGTATCAGTTCTTCTGCCTGGCGCATGATCTCGAAACGCTTTTTTGGATCGCCTTCCATGCTTGCCTGTCGTAGCAGCGTGTCATATTCCGGGTTGTAGTAGGCGGAATCGTTCAGGCCGTGCTTGCTGTGGAGGATTTCCATGAAGGTGTAGGGATCATTGTAGTCGCCGATCCAGCCTGCGCGGAACACCTGGGTGACCTGCTTTTGCTTGCGGTTTTCCAGAAACACCTTCCACTCTTCGTTGACCAGCCTGGTTTTTACCCCCAGAGCTTGCTTCCACATGGCAGCGATGGCGATGGACAGCTTCTTGTGGTTTTCGCTGGTGTTGTAGCGGATTTCCACGGTAAGGGGATTGGCACGGGAGTAGCCGGCTTCCTTGTAGAGCTTGCGGGCTTCTTCCACGCGCTGTTTTTGTGTCCAGTCGGCGTAATCGAACTTGGCCGCTTCATAGCCGTTGATGCCGGGAGGTACCCAGGAATACAGGGGCTTTTCACCAACACCGGTTATTTTTTCGGTAATGATTTTCCTGTCAATGGCCATGGACAGGGCGCGGCGCAGCTTGAGGTTGTCCTTAAAGGGTGGCTTGGTGAGGTTGAAGCCGAAATAATAATTACCAAGATAAGGTGCGACCTGCAGCTCATCCGCCAGATTCTTTTTGATCCACTTGATTTGCCGGCTGGGTATATCTTCGGTGCGGTCGATTTCCCCGGCACGGTAGCGCTTGAGCTCCGTGGACTGATCCTCGATGGGGTAATAGAACACGGTGTCGATAATGGTGTCGGCATTGTCCCAGTAGTGCGGGTTGCGTTCCAGCTTGATGCGGGACTGCACTACCCATTCCTTGAGGACATAGGCGCCGTTGGAAACCAGCTTGCCGGGGCGGGAAAACTGCCCGCCGTGCTTTTCCACGCTTCCCTTGTGTACCGGGTAGGTGCTGGAATGATTGAGCAGGCCCAGGAAATAGGGCGTACTGGCCTTGAGGCGGATTTCCAGGGTATGCTCATCCAGCGCCTTGACCCCCAGGCTCTCCACCGGCTGTTTGCCTGCAATGACGTCTTCGGCATGGAGCACAGGAGCGAGGATCTGCGAATACTTGGATGCCGTGGCCGGATCGACGGAACGGCGCAGGCCATAGACGAAGTCATGGGCAGTTAGCGGGTCGCCGTTGGACCACTTTGCATCCTTGCGGATCTTGAATACATAGGTTTTTCCCTCATCGCTGATTTCCCAGGATTCGGCCGTCCCTGGTATGACCTCGCCATCCGGCGTTTCAATGGTCAGCCCTTCATACAAGTCCCGCAGAATATTGGCAGAAGGAACGCCTTCCGCCTTGTGTGGATCCAGGGTCTGCACCTCGGCGCCGTTGCCGCGATGCAGGATTTGATCCTCGGCCAGATTGTCAGGGCGGGAAATTGCGCTGCTGGAATACAGAATGGTTACTGCAAGCAATGGCAACAGGAGTCTGCGCATAAGGAGTCCTCGGGAATTGGGTGTGCAAATAGTGTACAGGGCGCCAGGGGCATTCCAAACAGGGGAAGAGCCAAATATTTACATGGTTCGCACCACGGTAAGTTTCTGGCCGGGATGCAGGCTGTCACCAGCTAGCCGGTTCCATCTTCTCAGATCTGCCACCTTGACGCCGAATTGTTTTGCGATGGCGTACAGGGAATCACCCTTTCTTACCTTGTAACGAACTTTCTTAACATGTGCCGGGGTAGTGTGGATTGCGGCAACTGTGGCGCTATCGAACCCGGACAAGGGGATCATCAGATCCGCACCGCTGCGAATCAGATAATTTTTCAGATGGTTGGCCTGCATCAGTGTGGAGACGCTGATGCCATGCTGTCTGGCGATCTTGCCCAGGCTATCCCCCGGCTGGATGCGGTAGCGTGTCCAGCGCAGGCGCTGGTCATCGGGAAGCAGGGCGAGCTTTCTGGAAAAACTGTCCGCCTTGTCTGTGGGCAGCAGCAGGTAATGGGGGCCTTGCGGGTGTGTTGCCCAGCGGTTGAAGCCGGCGTTGAGCAGCAACAACTCGTCTGTGTTCATTTCCGCCAGCTCTGCCGCTACTTTCAGGTCGATTTGCGCGCCGATATCGACCTTTACGAAACGCAGGTCGTTTTCGATTTCCGGCAAAGCCACGCCGTACCGCTCGGGATGCTCGATAATGCGTGCCAGAGCCAGCAGACGGGGTACATATTGGCGGGTTTCCCCAGGCAGATCCAGCGACCAGAAGTCAACGGGTTTGCCCTTGTCCTGGTTGCGCCGTATGGCCCGTGAAACCGTGCCGCCTCCGGCGTTGTAACTGGCAATAGCGAGCAGCCAGTCGCCGTCAAAGCGCTTGTGCAGTTTTTGCAGGTAATCCAGCGCCGCGTTGGTGGATGCGAAGGGGTCGCGTCGGGCGTCATACCACCAGTCCTGCTTCAAGCCGAAGTAACGGCCGGTGGCTGGCATGAACTGCCACAGGCCGGCTGCACCGTTGCGGGAATAGGCCATGGGACGGAAGCCGCTTTCCACGCCGGGGAGCAGGGCAATTTCTGTTGGCATGCCGCGTTCCCTGACTTCGTGCAAAATATGGTAAAGGAAAGGTTCGCCTTTTCTGAGCTGCCGGGTCAGGGAATCTCCCCTGGCGGCGAAGGTCTTTATCTCCCGCTCGATATTCTTGTGCTGAATGTCCTGCAGTTGGTAGCCTCGGGTCAGGTACTGCCACAGATTCTGGCTTTCCGGAGAAGGAGAAATAATTTCTTCCGGTTCGGACGTTTCAAAGGCTTCCAGCGCCTCCTGGATCCGGATTTTGGGCGCAGGAGGTGTTTCAGTGATTGTCTGGGGTGCTTGTTCTTGTTTCGATGGATTGTTTACACAACCGGCAAGTAGGGCGAGGAAAGGCAGTAGCAGCAGAATCCGGTATGGCATAATTTGTTGTACCAACATGCAAACGGGTAATGAAATTCCATCAACTATACGAAAAACTCCGGTTTTATTCCACTGCGAATGGATCTGGAGCCGCGTTGACAGTCCGCTATTCACAAAACAGCGCAAACCACTACAATGCCTCCATGAATAACGGTCTTGATTACAGGCAGCAGGTTGCCGCGTTGAATCAGTGGTTCGAGACGGATCTGGGACAGATGGTGCTGGAGCAGGAATCCCATGTTTTGCAGCAGCTTACACAAAATCTGTTCGGGTACTATCTCCTTGAGCTCGGATTGTTGTGCAGGCACCCCGATTACATGCAATCTTCCCCGATACGCAATTTCGTGCGGGCAGGCCCATGCCATGATGAGGGCAGCGAGCTTGTGGCGTTGCCTGAACAGCTGCCTTTGGTGTCGGATTATATTGATGCGGTTGTACTGCCTCATACCCTGGACTATGTACTGGATCCCCGGCAAGTGCTGCGGGAAGTGGAGCGTATTTTGATTCCGGAGGGCAGGGTGGTTATCGTCGGCTTCAACCCGTACAGCTTATGGGGTTTGTGGCGCATGATGCCCGGTTCGGGAAAGCATCTTCCCTGGAAAGGGCATTTTATTCCCTATGCGCGCCTGCAGGACTGGTTGTCCCTGCTTGGGTTTGATGTCGAGCAGACCCGAACCCTGCTGTTTCGTCCACCGTGGAAAAAAGCTTTTCTTAAGCAGCGCTTCCCGGGTTTGGACAGAGCCGGACAACGCTTCTGCCCCTGGTTTGCAGGGGTGTATGTTATCGTAGCTGTGAAACGGGTTTCGACCTTGACGCCCATCAGATCACGCTGGCGTCTGGAGCGCAAATTGCGCAATGTGGTGACGCAGCCCATTACAAATTGCTCTCAGGGTAAGCTGAAAGAATGAGCCTTAAAGAAGTGAATCTGTATACAGATGGAGCATGCAGGGGCAATCCCGGTCCCGGCGGATGGGGCGTACTGCTGCGCTGTGGCGAAGCGGAAAAGGAACTGTGGGGCGGAGAGAAGGCCACCACCAACAACCGCATGGAGCTGCAGGCGGTCATTGAGGGCCTGGCTGCCCTTACCCGGCCCAGCAGCGTCACCATTGTCACTGACTCCCAGTATGTAAAAAACGGCATGATGCAGTGGATTCACAACTGGAAGCGCAACGGCTGGAAAACAGCAGCCAGAAAGCCGGTCAAGAATGCGGACTTGTGGCAACAGCTGGATGCCCTGGTGCAGAAGCATGATGTGCGCTGGGAGTGGGTCAGAGGCCATAGCGGGCATCCTGAAAATGAACGGGCTGATGAACTGGCCAATCAGGGTATTGAGGATCTGGCATGACCAGACAGATCGTACTGGATACGGAAACCACGGGTCTGGAGCCGGCTCGAGGGCACCGAATCATCGAAATCGGCTGTGTGGAGCTGTTTGAGCGTCGGCCTACGGGAAATGATTTTCACCAGTACCTGCAACCTGACCGGGAGATCGATGCCGGTGCCATTGAGGTGCATGGCATCACCAACGAATTTCTTGCGGACAAGCCGCGCTTTGAGGATGTGGTGCAGGACTTCATGGACTATATCAGGGGCGCGGAGTTGATTATCCACAATGCACCTTTTGATGTGGGATTTATTGACGCCGAACTGAAGCGCCTGCAGGGTTGGGATGCCCTGAACAGCTATTGTAAAATTACCGATACCCTGGTGATGGCGCGGCGCAAGCACCCGGGACAACGCAACAGCCTGGATGCCTTGTGCGGTCGTTATGACATCGACAACTCCCGGCGGCAGAAGCATGGTGCGTTGCTCGATGCGGAGATCCTCGCGGAAGTGTATCTTGCCATGACTGGCGGACAATCTGCGCTTTCCCTGGATGATGAAGATGGGGAAGCAGGAAGCACAGAGACACAACGGATTCGCCGTCTCTGTGCAGACCGGCCCGCATTGCCGGTCATCAGGGCGAATGCGGCAGAGCGGCAACAGCATCAGCAATGGCTGGCGCATCTGGAAGAGACAGCGGGAGTGAAAACATTGTGGACGGATTCCTGATGCAGGCTTGTCACCAATTCGCAACAAAGCTGTGAAATAGTCAGCCACTTTGAATCCATATCAAAATCCGGAAACGAGAATGAGCACAAATATCGGCATCAACGGCTTTGGCCGCATGGGACGCCTGGCGCTGCGCGCGGGATGGGGCAACGAGGATTTCAACTTCTACCAGGTGAATGAAACCAGTTGCGATGCGCCAGGTTCGGCGCATTTACTCAAATTTGATTCCGTACACGGCAAGTTCCGGGCAAAATGCAGTGCAGAGCAGAATATGCTGTTCGTAGACGGGCAGCGCCTGCTGTACAGCAGCAATGAAGCGATACCCGATACCGACTGGTCGGGCTGTGACCTGGTCATCGAAGCCACGGGGAAATTCCGAACCCGGGACGCGCTGGAAGCGTATTTCCGGCAGGGCGTGAAGAAAGTGGTTGTCGCAGCGCCAGTAGAGGGGGCGCTGAACCTGGTCTATGGCGTTAACCACGATCTCTATGACAGTGAGGAGCACCATTTGCTTACGGCGGCATCCTGCACCACCAACTGCCTGGCGCCCCTGGTGCAGGTGATGCAAAAGCATGTCGGTATCATACATGGCGCCATGACTACCATTCACGACATTACCAATACCCAGACCATCGTAGACAAAGGGCACAGGGATCTGCGTCGCGCCCGCGCCTGCGGCCAATCCCTGATTCCCACCAGTACCGGGTCGGCCAAGGCCATTACCGATATCTTTCCCGAACTCAAGGGCAAGCTCAACGGCCTGGCCGTGCGGGTGCCCCTGCTCAACGCCTCGTTGGTGGATTTCGTATTCGAGGCGTCTCGTCCCGTCACGGTGGAGGAAGTGAACGGTTATTTCAAGAAGGCGGCAAAGAAACGGCTGAAAGGAATACTGGGCTATGAAGAGCGCCCTCTGGTTTCGGCAGACTATACCAATAATCCCCGTTCCGCCATCGTTGACGCCTTGTCCACCATGGTGGTCGATGACACCCAGGTCAAGGTGCTTGCCTGGTATGACAACGAATGGGGCTATGTGAATCGCTTGATCGATATCGTCTCCATGGTTGCCAGGCAGCTGCCGAAGGCGGATCTGCGCGAAAATTACCGTTTATGAACCAGGTGTGGCGTACCGCCACCAGCGATCAATCGGGCAAAGAGTTGGTAGATCCAAGGGCATACAGTGCTTTCAAAGGCCTTATAAATCCATTTTATTACATAAAAAACAATTGATTATGATTGTTACATGAACCTGTTTATCAAGTATGTTTTGGCCTGGGTATTATGGAGCTGAAACAGAAAGTTCAGGGCAGTTACCTGGCGGTGGTGATGATCTGGGGTACCACGCCGCTGGCGATTCAATGGAGCGCTACTGACGTCAGTTATCTGTTTGGTGTGACAGCGCGCATGGTGATTGGCCTGGTCATTTGCCTGTTGTTGCTGTGGGTGATGAAGCTGCCCATGCGTTGGCATCGCAAGGCAAGGCTCACCTATCTCGCTGCCGGGCTGGGAATCTATGCCGCCATGCTTTGCGTGTACTGGGGCGCCCAATACATCCCTTCTGGCTGGATCTCGGTGCTGTTTGGTTTGACGCCCATCGTCACCGGGCTTATGGCCTGGCGTTTTCTCGGGGAAAGAAAGCTGGGCGGGGTGCGTTTGCTGGGGGTGTTTGCCGGAATTATGGGGCTGGTGGTGGTGTTCTACGGCAGCCTGCACTTTTCCGAAAATGCCTGGTACGGCGTGGTTGCCCTGTTGTGTTCCGTAACCCTGCATTCGGCCAGCACCGTGTGGACCAAATACCTCGACTATCAGGCCCATGGCCTGGAGATTACGGCGGGCGGGTTGCTGGTGGCGGTGCCCTTGTACTTGCTGACCTGGTGGATGCTGCAAGAACCCTGGCCGCAACAGATCCCGGCTCGGGCGGGGTGGGCGATTTTGTATCTTGGCGTTATCGCCACGGTATTTGGTTTCGCTGCATTTTTCTATGTACTGCGCCATGTGGATGCCACGCGAGTAGCGCTGCTCACCCTGATGACGCCCATCCTGGCGCTGTGGCTGGGAAGCTGGCTGAACGGAGAAGCCCTGACCTGGCCGGTGGTGGCGGGTACGCTGTTGATCCTTTTCGGCTTACTACTGTATGAGTTCGGGGAACGTGGAAAAACCATTGCCTGGCGCTATAACTGATAAGCAGATTCGATCTGTTCCCGTGTCAGAATGCCATAGACGCGCCAGATGCCGGGGGCGGACATGCGCCGGACGTACAGGGCTTCGCCCTCTCCCTTGTCCAGCTTTTCCAGCGCTTCCTGC